>Ga0134126_10002487_pt1 | contig 23232 bp, 21 predicted proteins | sample KB31752_FD_96881 | JGI IMG/M metagenome (GOLD analysis project Ga0134126, IMG submission 96881) | Terrestrial soil microbial communities with excess Nitrogen fertilizer from Kellogg Biological Station, Michigan, USA - KB3-175-2 | ecosystem: Environmental > Terrestrial > Soil > Unclassified ... | reverse complement strand
TCGTCATCGAACCACGTCACACGCGCTGGATCGTCCCCGGCACTGAAATAGCCGCCGGTGTTTGTGGTTTTGATCCAATCGCTGCCGAAGGTGTGCTCGCGGCGCACCAACGCCTTGATACTTCCCATATCGTCAGCAATGGCCGATACCGGTATCGTCCATCGAGGATTATAAAAGCCGCGGAGATCGCCGTGGCCGGCGCTCGCACTCAAGATATGTGCGGCGACGATAAGCCGAGGTCCTTCCACAAATCCCGCATTGATCGCGTTGCGAAGGTCAACCGTAGGCCATTCCGGATCGGCAGTGCCTAGGTCGCGCAGAGTCGTGAAGCCGTAACTCATGTACTCGCGGGCGAGCCTCAATCCCTTTAGAGCCTTGCTAGCTGAAGATTCAAGCGTTTGCTGCGCCAGACGTGGTGCATCCATGGTTAAGTGAACATGGGTATCAATGAACCCAGGGCTTACGGTGCGATCGGAAAGATCGATCAACCGTGCGCCAGGGGGCCGCTTTACGGTTTTGCTTATTTCAGCGATCCTATTGCCATTAACGAGGATCTCCATCGGCCCGGTCAGTTCTTCCGCCATGCCGTCGAAAACCTTATCGCAAACGAGCACGCTCGCGTTTATTTCGCCCGAGGATGGTTTGTCTCTTCTAGAGCTTTGTATCATTGCATTCGCTCGATCCGCTCAATCGATTCGAAAATAGGCGATGATCACCATCATCCCAGATTTCGGCCGTCGCGCTCTCATCTCCGCAACAGTATACGCTCTCCTCGTTCGTCATTTGCGCTTTCACAACTGGACTCGGAGCAACTTGAGCGAGCCTATGTCGGGATAGAGTCGATTTCGCTAATTGAGCAAGAGACCGAACACAGTGTGTGCTTTCGGATCAATCTCTCAGCTGACATTTCGGCTTTTTACGGGCCACAGAGCATACGCGAATAGCGCAATTGCCCCACCGAATACCGTATGGATTGCACGGAATTTAACAACATTTATTTCGGACAACCCTCCCAACGCAAGGAGGAAGACGACATAGGCCGTCACAGTGAGTACGTAGGTAGCGTAATTGACGTTCAAAACGCTGTAACCCAGCCAGGCAAAAAAGATCACCAGAAGGGCGACCGTGACAATCGCAGGGCGAACTGCCACCGCGATCACCGTGGCAAGCGCTGCTCCAGCCAAGGTACCGACGATGCGCGCTGTGCCACGCACGAGTGTCTGAGGAACGTCTGGTTTCAGGACAAGTAGAGCGGTCATTGGCGCCCAATAACCATCCATGAGCGAGAGATACCGAGCTGCCCCCGCCGTTATGGCGAGGGTTACGGCAAGCCGCAGGCCGTATTGGAAGACTTCCGAGGAGATCGTGAGATTTTGCTCGATGATATGTGCGACAGGCAAGAAAACGCGTGAGCCAAGCTCTTTCGGTAAAGCCAGCTCATGTAATTTTACCGGACCCGCAAACCTCAATAGTGTTATAAAAAGCGTTTGCAGAAGCCCCCCGCCAAGTATCAGAAAAGCGCGAATGGCCGCGTGCCCTAATGGTTGCGGGTAACCACTCGAAACAAGCATCACGATCACGCACTGTAGCCCAACGCAACGCGCATCGGCTCCCACGGCAGCAAGGAGACCATATGAGAACCCCCACAATGCCGCAACAGACACAAGGATTGTCAGCCGGTGACCCGCGATCGTGCCGACGAAGGTAGAAGCGAACATTCCGATGCTTGCCAGAAGCATGGGTGCGACTCGCGAATTCTGGATGCGGTGAAATGACCCAAAACCAACGGATACGGCGCCGCCGCCGGCAATGAGTCCGGCTCCCGCATGATGCGCTGCCAGAGAGCCGAAAATAGCTACGGCAACAGCAGGCAAACAGATAAGTGACCGGCGGGGCGCAAACTTCGACCAGTCAAACACGAAAGCTTCGCTAGAAAAATAGAGATTCGAGTTTGAGCGGGACATTCGCATCGCCCGCAATGATACCTCTGACCGCACAGCCCATCCCCACTGGACTATCGGTTTGGGGCCGCTCAAATTGCGCTTATCACATTGGCAGTCACTGTGATTGGCAAGCGGCGTTTTTCGCATCCGGCATAGCAAGGAACGTAATGCTCGACGGGGCAAACATGAGAGTTCCAGGTTGTGTCTGAACGCCTGTCAGGAGCGGTACGTCATCGTTGGGGCTCAGACCGAGTTCGGTCCCGTTCAGGTCAACGCGCGTGTCTTGCAGTTTTGCAGCGGTTAGGGTGTAGCGCGCAGCTGCATCGGGAAGCTCTAGTAACTGCGATGCGTTCCGATCCGTATTAAGCACGAGAAGAGTCACGCCCCCCGGTCGGCCGCGCATGCATTGCGCATAGAGCTGCAACTCCGGCGTTGGCGAAGGACCTGGATTGAGGACGGTCGTACCCATCAGGCGGCTCCACAAAAGCGCCGCCCAATAGTTAGGTCGCGGCGCAAATGTATTTTCATCGAGCAATCCATAGTCGCTCGAAGCAAGCGTGTTATGGATGATCACCTGAACTCCACGCTGCGCCAACCGGCCATGCCAATCGAGATAACGGAACGTATCCAGAAAAGTCGAAGCCCAGGGATTGCCGCCGCAGGCAGCGTCAGCGATCTCAGTGATCCAGAGCGGCTTGCCTGGCTCGAACTGGTCGCGCAGACCGGCATAGAACGCGGCTATTTTGTCCGCACGGGACAGCCACTCTTGCGAGAGAGCCGCTTGCGGCGTTGTTTGTAACGCTGCCCCCATGCTTGCGCATCTCTCGGAGACGGCTGCATACAAGTGGTAGGAAAAAACGTCGAACACTGGACCGGTGTCCTGAAGAAGGTCTTCGCTATTCAACGTTCCGCTGCCGAGCGTGATCGGAAATGAGCCTCCTTCGCCGACGGATCCGGGGCCAAGAAAAAACATGTCGGGAGCGGCCTGTTTGATGAAGGCATGAAACACTGCGATGTCGCGGCCATACGCGGCTGCATCATACCCCTTCGGTGCACCTCCCATCGCGGCGTATGTCGGCTCGTTCATGAATTCCGCAGCGGCGATCGTGCCGCCAGCGGATTTGCTATACGCGAGAAGTTCACGCGCTTGCTTTGGGGTCCAGAGTCCTGCCTTGTCTCTCGTTCCGGGACTCGTTGCAAACGATGTGACGATCTTCGCATCTACAGCGTGCGCAAAATCAATGATCCCCTTCCATTCGTTTCGGGTAAGCACGCCGTTAAATCCGTTTGGCGGCTTAGCAGGCGCAGGGCGACCCGAGTCCCAGAAATAAGTGGTATTCGCCCACGTCCCACTGACGCGCATATAGGAAGGACCCAAGGCCGCTGCCAGCTTTCGCAGGCGAGAATTACCGAGATCCATTGGAGGACGATACTGATACATTGCGGGATTCATGCCCGCCGGTTGGTTGGAGTTCGATGGATTTACCTGCGGATCGTCGCTTGAGCTTGCGTTATCTTTCTTCTGATACGGCTTCCAGAATCTTCCGCCCGTAACTTCGATCATTTCAACGTTGTTGGATTGGAAGCGTTCATCGATTGAGCCAATACGCGTCATGCTGGCGGGCGCAATGGAAGAAGAGGATGAGCTGCGCTGGGCGCTCGAACACCCAACCCACGCGAACGGCATCAACGCCATGATTGCCCAGAACTCAAGCCGCGTGCTTGTTTTCATACAGGATCTCCCAATTCAAAAACCGAATGCCACAGTGGAGGCGGCCGTGCCCGTCCCAATCACAACCAGATCGCCATTGCTGGACATTGGCTAGGTCGCCTGTTATATCCTGCGGCAATTGCTGGCGCGTAATTGTTAACGCCCGACCCACAAGCTCAGCGGCCACGGGCCGGGAATCGTGAGGATCATCAAAACCGCGCCACCCAAAGCGATGTTCTTGGTGAAGTTGATCATTTCCCCCGTCCTCTGCTGTGGATCCTGCACCTTCCAAAAATCGTGCATCACTGGCGAGACACCGAATAAAAAGATAAGCAGCAAGATACAACCAACCATCGGAAAGACGCCAAGAAGCAAACTCAGCCCGCCCAGAATGAGCAGGATACCTGTGCCTGCAACCGCGGCCTTCGGGGCGGGAGTCCCTTTCATCTTTGCGTATCCTGCCATGTTCTCCAGGCTCGTAAAGTGATGAATACCCGAGTAAAGAAAAAAGCCGCCCAGGATGATTCTACCGATGAGCAATACGATGGCCATGGGTTCTCTCTCCTTTTACAGCGCTTGCGGGTCGGCTAATTTTTGTAAAGATTCGGTATCCATCAGCAGGTCGGTTTCGAAAAGACTCCAACTTAGAACCCAAGAGGCGCCTTCGCCTCTTAGGTTTGCACACATACACGTTATACACTCGCACAGCGAGTGCTACTAACTGAGACCGATTTCTGTAAGCATGCAGTTTCGCCCTTCGATTAGGGTGCTTCTGCTGGAGCAAGCGGCTCTGGTTCACTCTATCGGTCTTGCCCGAGACAGAAGCACAGCCGTGTCGTTAAACATTGGCTCCTTTGGCTTTCGGTAAGGTCTTGATCTCGATTCGCTTTGGAAGCGCTGCCGAGCTGAGAGGTGCTCCTTTACGTGTTGAGAATCGCTCGCTCGTGCTATTTGACTGCGGCGACGAGATCGAGATTCGAGCCGGTGAGGATGGCATAAGGTTTCTTCTGGTTTCTGGAAAGCCACTGCAGGAGCCGGTCGCTTGGTACCCGCTTTTGTCGTCGAGTGTCATTGTGGGGGCTCCTCCTTGGTGCACGTCCTCATCAGAACGCCAGTTCTTCCGTGTCGCTTCCATTCCATCAGTATCACCGGGGATTGAACCACAGATGCCGTTTTGAGGCGGCCCGAACCTTACGTTTGCCCAGAAGATCTCAAGAAGGGCCGGCTCGTGCCGCTATGAAAGTCGATTTGTGGATGCACCTCAGCGGCGGTGGAACGCGACGAATCGGAGGCAATCCGCGATTGCAAAATTAATTCCGCGCTGCTTGGCTGCCGACCACATCTGGGTGTGGTATAAACGCGTTAATTGCCGATTGTCAGTCTGGCCGTTTGGACCGACATGCCTGTAATAAGGCCTGATACAAATGGAAAGGAGAAGGCTGATGACCCCGCAATCCGCCACAGCGACGCAAGTCACCACCAAGGAAACAGTTCCCATAAAGCAACTCGGCCCAGCAAGTATTTTTGACCGCATAGACGGAGTTCACGACTCAATCGCTCGCAGAGCTTTTGAGATATTTGAAGGCAAGAGTCGCTGGTTCGGACACGACCTGGATGATTGGTTTCGCGCCGAGTCGGAGTTGCTGCACCCTATGCATCTTGAGCTCAAGGAGTCGGACACCAGTCTTAGCATTCGCGCTGAAGTACCTGGATTCAGCACCAAGCGAAATTCTCCGTCGAAATTACCCTCGCCATCGCCACAGTAGCGTTTGCTGCCGTCCTCATAAGCATGGCCCTATTGGGCAGTCTAATCATTCTTTGCTTTTTCATGCTCCTCGGTGGAGCGGCGTGGACCGTGTTCATGTCTGTTTTCAATATTATCGTGCAAGAGCTTGCCCCGGATTGGGTCCGCTCACGGGTCCTCGCATTCTACCTTTTCGTATTTCAGGGAAGCGTTGCAGGTGGTAGCACCGCGCTTGGAATCATTGGCTGCGACCAACCATATTTCAGGAACCGGATCCTGATGATGGGCCCGTTCTCGTCACGGTTAAGTATGTAATCGACTCTGCTAAGGCGCACGATTTTCTGCATCAGATCTACAGGTATGAACGCATTCGTCGCCGCGATGGGGCAACCCAATGGGGCGTTTTTGCGGATATGGAGACTCCAAACGTCTATGTGGAGAGTTTTCTCGTAGATTCTTGGGCAGAACATGAGCGGCAACACAGCCGTTTCACGCAAGCCGACGGCGAAATCGAAAGACATGTCCTGAGCTTTGCGATAAAGCCAATCGAGGTGAAACACTACATTCATGCGCCGCGAACCAGACGCTCAACGTAACTCTGCTGTCTTGGCTCAAGGAGAAATGTGTAAAGGTGTTGAGGAGGTGCATATATGCCCGACGTCCAGAAATATTCGATTCTCGTACTCGGCAGTGGTGAAGCGGGGAAATATCTCGCTTGGACCATGGCGAAGGCAGGCCGAAGCACAGCTGTCATCGAGCGTAAGTTGATTGGGGGTTCATGCCCGAATATCGCATGCCTCCCGAGTAAGAACGTCATCCATAGCGCCCAAATTGCTGCCTTATTTCGCCGAAGTGCGGAGTTCGGGATTACGTCAAGTCCCATATCCATCGATATGAGCGGTGTGCGGGAGCGGAAGAGGAAGATGGTCGATGACCTTCGAGCGGTTCACCTTAGCAATTACCGTGCGAGTGGCGCCGAATTAATCATGGGCGAGGGCCGGCTTGTTGGACCGAAGACTGTTCACGTCGATCTTAACGATGGTGGCAGTCGCCTGCTCACCGGTGAACGCATCTTCCTAAACCTCGGGACGCACGCGGCGATTCCCAATGTGCCTGGACTAGCTGAGGCCCTCCCCCTGACCCACGTGGAAGCGCTCGAACTCGACTACATCCCAGATCACCTGATTGTTCTCGGTGGTGGCTATAGCGGCGTCGAATTTGCACAAGCCATGCGACGATTCGGAGCGCGCGTAACAATCATAGAGCAGGAGGCACAGCTTGCCCCCCGTGAAGACACCGACGTTGGTGAAGCGCTAGCTGGACTGTTTAACGATGACGGTATCAATGTCGTTGTCAGAGCACGAGTGCTGGCTGTTGAAGGCAAATCTGGTGAGCGGATTCGTATCCGTGTGAGCGGCGCGTTCGGTACGCAACTCATTGAGGCTAGCGACATTCTGGTCGCAGCAGGGCGTGTACCGAATACACATGGGATAGGACTTGCTGAAGCTGGTATAGAACTGGACACGCGCGGGTATATAAAGGTCAATGAGCGCTTGGAGACGACCGGCCCGAACGTTTGGGCGATGGGCGAATGCGCTGGAAGTCCACAATTCACGCACGTCTCCTTTGATGACTTCCGGATTGTGAGGGCCAATCTGAATGGCGGTCACCGCACAACTCGCGATCGTTTGATTCCATATTGCACGTTTGTGGATCCCGAATTAGGACGTGTGGGCCTGAACGAGACCCAAGCTCAAAACGCCGGAATTCGCTACCGTATCTCGAAAATTCCCGCCGCAGCGGTTCTGCGCACTCGAACACTTTCAGAGACCAGAGGATTTCTAAAAGCACTGGTGGATGTAAACGCTGATCGAATCCTTGGCTTCACAGCGTTTTGTGTCGGAGCGGGAGAGCTGGTCGCCGTCGTGCAAACCGCGATGTTGACAGGGATGCCTTACACGTTTCTGCGCGATGAAATTCTGACGCATCCTACTATGGCGGAAGGATTAACAGTTCTCTTTGCAAATGCCCCAGTTGAAACTGAAAGCAAGAAGCGGGGTTTCTCCGCATCGCATTAAAAGTGATACCAAGCTTCTAGAGGGGCAACTTCGGTGGCTCAGACGTGAGTGAAAAGCCGGAGATCAATCGGCCAGCCGGACTCAAAATCTTCGGAACGGCCGGAGCTGCGCGCGGCTACGCCATTCGGGACTTCCTCACTAGAGGGGATGTGCCGTTCGAATGGGTCGAATTGACCAATGACCAGCAAGCCCGCGCAATCGGTCTCGAAAGCATCGGGGATCGCCGATTGCCAGTCTGCGTTTTCTCTGATGGCACTCGGCTTGAATGTCCGACGATCCGGCAGATTGCTGAAAAGCTTGATTGGTATCGTAATCCTTCGCGTTCCGAATACGACCTGGCAATTTATGGCGCGGGTCCTGCCGGTCTCAGCGCGGCCGTGTACGGGGCGTCTGAGGGGCTGCGCACTGTTCTGATCGAACGCTATGTTGTTGGTGGACAGGCAGGAACGAGCTCAAAAATTGAAAACTACTTGGGCTTTCCAAAGGGCATCCGAGGCGCGGACCTTGCAGAAGCCGCCCGCGAGCAGGCGTGCCGCTTTGGCGCTGAGATCCTGATGTTGCGAGAAGGGGTGCGAGGTGAATTCCAGCCAGGCAAAGGCACGGGATATCTCAAGGACGGGACGAAAATTGTCGCGCACGCAACAATTTGTGCCACCGGAGTTGCCTACCGCCGTCTAAACCTTCCAAACGAAGATCAGCTTTTGGGAGTCGGCGTGTATTATGGCGCGGGCGCAAGCGAGGCTTCGCTGTGCCGGGGCCATGAACATGTCTACGTCGTTGGCGGCGGGAACTCGGCTGGGCAGGCAGTAATGCACTTTTCGCGTTATGCACCAAAGGTGTCGATGGTGATACGTGGGACTGGTCTGAAAGAAACTCTTTCTCAGTATCTTGTCGACCGAATCCTCGCTGCACGCAACGTGGAAGTCCTGCCAAACACCGAAGTGACTGCCCTACATGGAGACGGCCACCTGAAAGCGATTTCATTGACGAACAATCAAACGCATCAAGAGACGATCGTTGCTACGAGATGGCTATTCCTTTGTCTCGGAGGTGTGCCTCACACGGAATGGGCCGTCGAGGCAGGAGTCGCCCGCGACGCGCAGGGTTACATTCTGACTGGCCCTGATCTATCGGAAGTCCCCAATCGCGTGGAGAACTGGCCGCTCAAGCGCACTCCCTACTATTTGGAAACGAATAGGCCAGGCCTCTTTGCTGCCGGGGACGTTCGGCACGGCTCGGTCAAGCGATGCGCCTCGGCGGTGGGCGAGGGCGCAATGGCCGTTACTTTCGTTCATCGATATTTGGCAAATTCCTGAGGAGGAAGTATATGTCTTCCTGCACACATCTCGGAGAAATCCGTAAGGTCACGCCCCGCACTCAAGGATGCGAGGAGTGCCTAAAAATCGGCGACAGCTGGGTTCATCTGCGACTTTGTTTGGAGTGCGGCCATGTGGGTTGCTGTGATTCATCGAAGAACAAACATGCGACCAAGCACTTTCATCACACGAAACATGCCATCATGAAATCGCTGGAGCCTGGCGAGACCTGGGGCTGGTGCTACATTGATGAGGTTGAAGTTGACTTCGGTAGCACCTGAGCACGGCATGTGAACCGAGCTAAGCAGAAGACCAGGAGCCGCACTACATGCTATTTCCGCAACTCACCCGATTCGCAGACATTGGACTTCTTCTCCTGAGGCTGATAGTCGCGATGATTTTTACAACCAGCGGGTGGAACGATCTCAAAGACCCCGTGGGCAGAAGCAAAGATATCGGTATGAGCAAGGCGTTTACAATCTTCTTGGGTGCCGCCGAGCTTGCCGGAGGTATCGGCATCGTGCTTGGTGTTCTGACACAGATCGCTGCCATAGGATTGATTGTGATCATGCTCGGGGCAATCGCAAAGAAGATTTTCGTTTGGCGCACTGGTTTTTGGGGCAAAGGCGCTTCCGGTTGGCATTACGATCTCATGATGATCGTGATGAATCTTGTCATCATTTTCACAAATGGTGGGCAACTTGTATTGGAGGGCCATTTGTTTTTGCGAGGGCATTGATTGTCCGAAAGCAGCGCGTTCAGCCTGCTTCTCGTATCCATTGGCTTTTTCGGGAGTCCGTGCAATGCCTTTCCAGAGCACACATTGCAACATACCTGATGCAGCGGCATGGCAATGCCTCTCGAACGATGCGCGCAATGTGCTCCGGTTCAGCCATTTCGCACAGTCTGTCCTGGGCCGTTGCTAACCCGACTCAAAGCGGCGTACCTTCTTCTCGGAGGCTGCCATGTCCCTCAGGCCTGTTAAGCGAATCATCCAATCCAAACCGACGCTTGAAGGCGCGGGCGTGCACCTGCGACGAGCCTTCGGCTTTGGCAATACCACTGAATTCGACCCGTTTCTGCTGCTCGATGATTTTCGAAATGACGTTCCCGAGGACTACCTGGCTGGGTTCCCTTGGCACCCGCATCGCGGGATCGAAACCATCACATATGTCCTCGCCGGAACCGTCGAGCATGGCGATAGCATCGGGAATCGTGGATCGCTTGGCGCTGGCGACGTTCAATGGATGACTGCGGGAAGTGGAATCATCCATCAGGAGATGCCGAAGGGCGACAGCTCGGGACGAATGCATGGATTTCAGCTCTGGGGCAATCTTCCGGCCTCCCTAAAAATGACGACACCGCGCTATCAGGAGGTGAAAGCGAACGACATTCCTGAGCTTAAAGATGACGATGGAACGCATGTTCGAGTCGTGTGCGGTAGATTCTGGGGAATGAAGGGACCTGTGGAAGGTGTGGCGGCTGACCCGATCTATCTGGATGTGTCCGTGCGACCGGGTCAGCGAAAAGTCCTTCCGATTGAAACCACGCGCCATGCCTTTGCCTATGTTTTCTCGGGAAACGGCAAATTCTGCAACGCCTCCGAGCCACTTGCCGTGCCGACAGAACCAGTGGGATGGCTGGAGACGAAACCTCCTTTACGTGTTGAGAACCGCTCGCTCGTGCTATTTGACCGCGGCGACGAGATCGAAATTCGGGCCGGTGAAGACGGTATAAGGTTTCTCCTTGTGTCTGGAAAGCCATTGGAGGAGCCGGTCGCTTGGTACGGCCCAATCGTAATGAACACACAGGAACAACTGCGCGAAGCGTTCCGAGAACTCGACGAAGGAACTTTTCTAAAACCCGAATCAAGAAAGGCTGCTATCTGATTAGAATCCCCGGATGGGGGTGATGGAACTGCGCAACGGGGCTTAAAGTGCACTTACCTGTTCAATTCGCCAGGTCGCAGGCTGCGCGTACGCTGCTCACTCGTAGCAGAAGCATTGGTGCCGTTCGCCGCTTTGAATCGTAAATTACTGGTATTGCTGAACGGCGGATCCCCACGAATCCCGACCGGCTAGGCAACAGCGGATGCGAGCAATTCCTTGCTCGGTTTCTGCCCGGTGAGACTCAGAAATTTTACTCCTTCTGGAGTCTGAGGAGGAATGTCTTCCTCACCCGTCGCAAGAACAATTGCCTGTTCAAGGTTGCTACTCAAGAGCAAGGCTGTAAGCAGCTTCCGCTTATGTGTGTCCAGCACATCGGCGCGATCAATTACGGTGAATCGAACCCCCGTTGCGGTTGCGACAGTAAGTTGAAAAGCGACGCCGAATCGAAATCGTTCCGATTGGGAGAGTTGCCTCAAGGAGAACCCCGAATGATTGTCTGGCGAAGATATGACACGGATCTCGAATGGATCGAGGGTGAAATTGAACGCATAACCGAAAGCCGCCAGATGCGCGTTCAGGCTTTCGGTGAATGATCCGATCCGACTGCTTGCTTGCCTCATGATTGCGCCAGTTGGGCTGAAGAAGTCGACGATCTTGCTCAACAGGTCAATCCTTGTCTCCAAGATGGACTTTTCTCTGACGTGCGCTTCCCACATTTGTTGGGCACTTTGACCCTGCTGCGCTTTCTCTAGCACCCGCTCCCCCTTGTGGATCCTTTCCCGCGAGAACCGTCATTCGGCTTTCGATCTCTGCAGAATCCGGTTTCTGCACTGCCTGAAGCTTCGATAGTTCCTCGAGCAGCTTAGCGTGCCTGCCCAGCGATTTACGATGCGCTTCCAGACGCGATGTTGCTCCTTCGAGATCACCAAACTCGCTCAGTTCCTCTCGCGCCCCTTGAATGAGGCCCTCGATTTTTGAAAGTCGTTCGACAAGTCTCTCGACCTCTCTTGCTTCCGCTACAGCCGGAATGGGTTGTCCGCAGGTCGGGCACTCGTTCTTCGATTCCTTGGCGGTTGCTAGCGCGTCTTGAACGATCCTTTGTTCGGCTGCCAACTCGGTCAACTCCTGACGTAGTTTCCCCGCACGCGCTTGCAGCGATGCTTGTCGAAGTACTTCTTCCTCTTCGCTCGGACTCAGTATGTCGGCCACAGTTTTCTCAATCTCCGCTTGAACGTGCGTCAAGCGCGATTGAGCATTCCGCCAGTGAGCATCCGCGCCGGCCTTCTGTGCAATGAGATGCTCTTTCTGTTGGCGCAATTCTTCCAACTTCTTTCGTACGTCCTGCATGTGCGGAAGGTCTGAGGGCAAATCCGGTTTTTCCATGTGGCCGAGGGCCTTGAGAGCACGGTTGGTTTCCGTCCGCAGGTCGTAGAAACGGTTATGCGCGGCCTCGACATCAACAACGCTTGCTACTATTGGCGGTTCCTCGTTAATCGCACGCAGAGCGTTGACGATTTCTTTGGGTATGTCGATCTTCCCGGCCTCGACCAAGTGGGCCAGAAATCTCTGCTGCTCAAGTTCAGGCACTTCGACGAAGCGATCGAGGTTCAAGACGGCGGACAAAAGGTCGGCGGAACCAAACTGCTTCGTAAGGAATATCTCCGCGGCTTCCACCGGCACCTTCTTTCCATTGATCTCCACGACCTGCGACCGCGGTGTTCTCCGCCGGTAAATCGTTTGACCGCTGTCGAGCGTCGCCGACACTTCGAGCTGCTTTTCGCCTGAACGAATTAAGGCCTCCGCTCCCCGACCCGCTGCATCTGTTAATTGGCACCGTCCCGTGAACAAGTATTCCAGAGCCATCTGAATAGAGCTTTTGCCGCAGCCATTCGGCCCTCGAATAATATTGAATCGACCCAACTCCAGCACAGTATCCTGGTGAGACCGGAAGTTTTTCAAAATCAGCTTTTCAATTCTCATCAACTTCGCTCCTTGTTTGCATTCGTTGCCCGACCGATCTTCAGTTCGGTTTCGACATGCACGTCCACGATTCCTGCCAAGCTCTGGGCTAACGCGGCGCGTTTTTCCGCCTTGATCGCGGAACCGAGGCCCGAAATCGTCAATTTGTCCCGCAGCGGCCGTTCTTCAGGATGTGTTGAGAACCATTCATCGAGAACCGAGGCGGCATTGCGGTATGGGTAGAATTTCTTCTCAATCCGCAAGGTACTCGCCCTCGTTCCCATCGCGGTAGCGAATCGGCCCTCGTTCGACCATCAGATCCTTGAGCACTTTTGTGTTCTGCTTTTCGGCTTCTTGAAGCCAGAGGGCAAAGCGAAGTCGTTCTTGAGCGGTCATCTGGCTGTAGGGATTTGTTTTTGCCACCGGACATCCGTTCAGAAGAAGTGGACACCAGGTGCAGTGTCTGCCTGGCGATGCCTTCAAATCACGCTCGCCAGAAGCATCTAGCTCGTGGAGCCTCCGTTGGCGCGCGCGTTCTCTCTGCGCCAACTCCTTGAGCCACGGCAGGTCCTTCCGCGTGTACTCGACCGAGCGCGAGGCGCCGTACCGCACAAACTCCAAGGCGAACTTCACGTTCTCCAGGGATGGATTGAGGCACATCAGCAGGAGCGGATACAGTTTCGATTGAAATGTGTCAGCATCAATGATCTGGTAATAGCTTTTCCAGTCGTCGATCTCGGCTTCAGCGAGCGAATGCAGCTGTACGAGGTCGAGCGTTCCCTCGTATTCGACGGTTCGTTCCTCATCATCTGACTTCTCAATCGGGCGGAAGTCTTGATCGAGTTGGATGTGGAGTTCTGTTGCGAGAATTGTTTCCGGGTCAAAAAGGTGGTTGCCGCGGAATCTCTCCAGAACTTCGCGGGCGTCGCTACCAGCCGCTTTCATCAACGAATCGAATGCTTCGAGGTCAGTCGAACGCTTGGTTTGGACGAGGTGGTTAAGGTAGGTTGCAAGGATTTTGTGGATTTCAATTCCTCGCTCCGCTGCCTCTGAGCCAGCGACTCGTGTGGACTGGACGTGTTTGTGAACATAGAGGAAATCGCACGCCATGTCGCCGCGTCGCGACTGGCTCAACGGTGGAATATGGGTGCGTTCAACCTCAGCATCGCGGAACTGTGCCGCATCGGTCGGCATTGCTTCACCTCCGTTTGGTCCGTGAGCCCTTTTCAAATCGGAGAAGTCGGGAAGGAGAACCGTCTCGTGCGTTACACCTCAAACCGTGGACTAGTTGCGGATACTTTCTGGCAGATTTCGTGGGAGGGTGCGCGGGAAGGTGGAGAACATATCGCTTTGACGGAAAGAGGCGGGGGACAAGGCCGGACTCCTAGCGCCAACACTTGAGCCCGTCGCTAAGACGGGGACAGATCTCGGCGTAGGGGTATCGTTTGCCGCGCGATTAGGCGAAAGCAGCGAATCGAGCTATGTCGCTTCTTTCCGGTCTGCATTTGAGGTTGAGTCAATTCCAACCGGCAAGGCTCCGGCTGCGACGCTGGTAACATACAACGCATGTTCCTGTCGGCCAATTATTATTCTCGTTGACTTACCCCTTGAGGACCGATCGTTGAGTACCGGAACATTGAAATGGTGTCTCGCAGCCCCACCCCTCAAAAACAAGGCAGCAACGCGCCGCTCATTCTGAGCTAACATTCCGTCATGAAATCACGGCTGACCTTCGTTTGGCATTGAACGATACTGCCATGAGCGATAAAGGAATCGAAAAACCCGGAATGCTCCCTGCGCTTTTCTTCGGACACGGGAATCCGATGAACGCTGTGACGGAGAATGCCTACACCCATGCATGGAGCGGTATCGGCAAACAGATTCCAAAACCGAAGGCGATCCTTTCCATCTCAGCACATTGGTTCGTGCCCGGAACGGGCGTAACAATCAGCACTTCGCCGCGGACGATTCATGATTTTGGCGGTTTTCCCCGAGAGCTGTATCAAGTGCAGTATCCGGCACCTGGAGATCCGGGGCTCGCTCGTCGCGTGCAAAAAATGCTCGAACCTTTGCCGGTAACGTTGGACAACTCTTGGGGACTTGATCACGGCACCTGGTCCGTTCTTCGTCATGTATATCCTCGTGCGGATGTTCCTGTCGTACAGTTGAGTATTGACGAGTCACAGCCACCTTCTTTCCACTTCGAGACCGGCAGGAAACTCGCGCCCCTACGCTCAGAAGGCGTGCTCATTTTAGGCAGCGGAAATCTTGTCCACAATCTCCACGCCTACGCCTGGGGACGCCACATGCCCGACCCGTATGACTGGGCTGTTCGCTTTGAAACAGAAGCCAAGGAGATGATGCTTGCGGGAGAATATAAGCCCCTGATTCAATACGAGAAGCTCGGGCCGAACGCATTGCTTTCCGTTCCAACGCCGGACCATTACTTGCCGCTCTTATACGTCCTCGCGACAAGGCAACAACACGAAACCATCGCATTTCCTGTCCAGGGCGTTGATGGCGGATCCATATCCATGCTAAGCGTCAGGATCGGATAGTTTTGTTGTCGCACAGTTGGCGTCGGTCGCTGCTGTGCCCCCGGCGAGAATGATTCCTCCGATTCTTGTGTCAACGGCTAGCTTCCGGCTCAGAGCTAGAAAACGAAGAGCCGGATGCTTCGCTAAGACAGGATGCTTCGCTAAAGCTTGACTGAAAAGAACAAAGGGATTCTAATCGTCCTTCAATGATCCACAGAGGAGGTCAAATGGCTCCTAAAACAGATAAGCATGGCCCAACCTACGATCAGCTTGAGGCAGGCGCGGAACGGTCAAGGCCGATTCTCCACCAGAACGCGCGGGAAATTCAGGCTTACGGCAGAATTGCGAAGCTGCCGATTGCTCTCGATGAGAAGGTATGCTCCGCGAGCGCGGAAAATCTGAACCAGATCCTCGCAGATACAATTACGCTTCGCGATCTCTACAAAAAGCACCACTGGCAGGTTGCGGGACACACCTTTTATCAGCTGCACTTGCTCTTTGATAAGCATTACAACGAGCAGAATGAATTAGTAGATGCGGTCGCCGAGCGCATCCAAAGCCTCGGCGCGATCAGTCTGGCAATGGCCGCGGACGTTGCTGAAACGACGATTATTCCCCGCCCCCCGCGTGGCCGGGAGGAAGTGCCGGCGCAGATTTCGCGCTTGCTCGAAGCACACGAAATTCTGCTCAAGGAAACGCGCACAATGGCGCGGCAAGCTACGGAAGCTGGTGATGACGGAACGAACGACCTGCTGGTCAGCGAGGTGATTCGCACCAACGAACTGCAAGTCTGGTTCCTCGCGGAGCATCTGGTGGATGTGCCTGTTGTGCGCACGGATCAAGGGAAGGCCGCATCCTCGGGCCGATGAAATGGAGAATCGTCGCAAGTTCTTTCACATTTGAGCAATAGCTTTTCGTCTCTAGAAAGGCAAAAAGGTGATGTTCGAAGCGCGCCATGGGTACCCGCGTACGAGACCGGGATAAGCTGCGGTGTTAGTTAGCCGAAATTCGGACAATAAGAACGGAGCAGCGGGCATTGCGGGCGACGGAATCAGCTACGCTCCCGAGTAAAAATCGCTGAAGACCTCTTCGGCCGTGCGAGCCGAGGACGATCAAGTCGGCGTGCCATTCTGCGGCAATATCCAGAATTCCAGTCCTTATCTCACCCTCAACAACACGAGTATCGACGCCGAATCCCGCCCTGAGGAGCAGGTCGCTCGTCCGGTCCACCGATTTCTCAGCCTGTCCGATCTGCTCCTTCAGAAATTCGTCTTGCTCGGGCACATACCCCGGCGACATTTGCGGTGGCGTCGAGAAAGTGCGTGGCTCTACCACCTCCAGCACGAGTACCTGTGTGCCCTGCGTCTTTGCTAGCGAAGTCAAGGCCGTGACAGCAGCTTCAGAAAACTTGGAGCCGTCGATCGCCAATAGCACTCTCATCGCTCCCTCCGAGGTTCGTTCTGTCAAGTTGAAATCGTTATTCGCCCATTTCCTGTGTTTGGCGTGCCGCCAAACCCGATAGGCTGTGCCGATGCAAAGCCGTTGCGGATGACGAGTTCCAAGCGGTTGCCGAGTCGGCTGTATCCATTCCTTGTTTTAAAAAGTTGACCACACCAGAGAACAATAGGATTGCCGCTGTCTTCGTAGGATTCTCCGAAAACGCCACGGCCAGCCAGTGACTCCGCTGAAACTACTTTTCTTCAGGACGTCCATGCGCACGTGAGATAACGCAGTGATTCCAACTTCCGTTCCGCACTCGTAAATCTACCAGGAATTGCTCGGAATCAATGCCAAACGCTCTTAGCCGTCTCGCGATTTTTCGGCTCCTTTGCATCTTGCAGGGGCAGAGTGTGCCACAGCCGTTGAGCGGATTAAAGCGTAATAGGAGCCAGGCCTCTGGTCTTAGAGCGATACGAAGCGCAATCGGTTCAAATCCAATAAAGAGCGAACTTATTTGATCAAGTCCATTGCTCGGTCCAAAATCGAAGGCGCGCTTAGGTAATCGGATCGTGCGCCCTCTCTCTTAACGCCCCGACCTGGTCTGCCAGAGAAGGCCTGTTTCATGCGAATTGGAGAAGCGACGGCGCCGGCCGATAATTTCATGCTCATCAGTTCGTATCTCAGGTTCAACTGTAATGGCGCTATGCGGCATTCCTCACATTGGTACTCATCGATTCAGTGCGTCGGCAATGGGGCGATTTCATTAGGTTCCATTGCTTGGGCCTAGAAACGCAAGGATACGGGACCATGCGTCTTCTGCGGCTTTAGGTCGATACCCGCGCCTGTTGTCGGGATTAGCGAACGCGTGGCCAGCATGAGGATAGATTTTTATGTTAACGGATTTTTTGAGAGCCTTCATGGCCTTCTCAAAGGCAAGAACTTTGCCCACAGGAACGCCGTGATCCAGCGCGCCAAAATTTCCCAGCACCCGAGCATTGATTTTCTGAATCTCCGCTGGATTCTGCGGTGGCATTCCGTAATTCACGACACAGGCAGCCAATCGAGGTTCATGAATCGCGAGTTGGAGCGCAAGTCCGCCGCCCATAGACCAGCCGATTGAGCCGATACGCTTCGGGTCGATGTCGGGACAGCCGGCCAGGTAATCGAACGCGGCTTTCATGTCACGGATCGCTCGATCTTTTTGCAAACTACGTTTTAGTTTGCGGGCTTCAGAGGACTTGGATGTAACTTTCCCTCGATAGAGATCGACGGCAAGTACGACGCATCCATTCGCTCCCAAGTTCCTCGCTTGTTCCAGCACCCAATCATTCAGGCCCCACCATTCATGAACCAAAATGATCGTCCAATGGCGATACGCCTTTGCCGGTAGTACAAGTAATCCACTCACCATCTCATGATCGTCCGGAAAAGCCATCTGGGTAGCCAGCGTTCCCCGCCTGACATCTTCACCGTGATTGTGTCCTCGTGATTGCTTATTGTGTCATGACTGCGAATAACAGTGGGCGCTTCCCTCGGGCTGCGGGTAGTTGTGCTGCTATGGCGCCAAGCATGGACGCAGCGTCGGCAGGGGCGTAAGATGCCGCCAATTTCTATGCGCCTTGAGGCGCGAAAGGAGGAACACTTGAACCCAAGCGCAGTCCACATCCTGTTGTTGATTGGGAGAATCCTTTACGGCGCTTTCTTTCTGATAAGCGGCGTCAACCACTTCGTCAAAATGAACTCCTACAAACAGTACGCTGGAATGAAGAATGTCCCGGCAGCAAGCGTCGCAGTGGTGGTTAGTGGTTTGCTGATTCTGCTCGGTGGACTGAGCGTACTGCTTGGCTTCTGGCCGTACATTGGATTGTTGCTCATCGCGATCTTCCTTGTCTGCGTCACTCCCAAGATGCATGCCTTTTGGAGCGTCAGCGATCCGATGGCGAGAATGGGCGAGCAAGTGAATTTCATGAAAAATGTCGCCCTGCTCGGCGCTGCACTTGCGATGGCGGCGATCCCGCAGCCATGGCCGATGAGTTTAGGCCGTTGACGGCGGGCAGAACGGGCACAGCAGAAGCACAGCACCGATCCGAGCGGCGGAGGCATCCTCCCGCCGGTCACTCTTCCACATGCTCCGTTGGCCCCGCTCTCAGTGTAGTGTGTCTCTTTCTGCGCGCTCAACTCTTCACTCTACGGTTACGATGTAGTCTCGTCCTTCCCAACGCTCGCTGGTTGTCCAGAAAAAGGTGAAACGAATCGGTGCTTGCCGGCGGCGAGGGACAGGAATATCCACAAACTCTATGCCCAACGCTGTGACCTGAGAGGGCGTATCCTGGACATCTCGCCATTCGCTGGACGACCAGTGCAGGCGAAAAGGAGCTCGCATCTGAATTCGAAGAATATGCCCTCTCTTCACCGATTTGACCTGCCGATTAGGCTTCCAAATTTCCAGCAGTTGGCACCCCTTACGGTGGCCGAGGTAGCGGTCTCTAACCTCCGGAATTAAGTCGAACACACGGCCGTCAGAAACTGACCGAAGCAGTTTGATATATTCTGCGTGAGCCCACATCAAGGGCATGGCCGCGCCGGTAGGCTTACCGAGAAACATATGGATTTCAGGCTGGTCTGCTTCGTCCCACACCTGCTCAGGCAGGAGCCCGGTCGGCGAGGCAAAGGCTTCCATCGCGCGGATGAACGGTTTGGCATCGCGGCCGGCGGCTAATTCGTAGTGGCCGCGCTCTCCCGTGAGTAGCGGCCAGGCCCGACCTTGTCCCCATTGAATAAATGGCCCGCCATCTTCCTTCTGACCGTACCCGTCGTGATTGTACCGGTGCCAACAGGCGCCAAAAGGAGTGCCCACTTTGAGAACAGAATCAACCACTCGCAGAGAGTCTACGATCAATGAATCGTCGGGTCGTCGTATCCCATAGCGTACAAGTTCGAGAAAACCTGCGTCGACAATCTCGCTTGCTGGAAAGGTTGCTGTCGTTCCCGGGGGGCGATTCGCGATGGTGACGCTGCGACCATTGGGATCTTCGTCTGGCGAATAATTGCCGATGCTTTCTGGCAAAAGACGGATGTAGTGCTGTCGGACCTCGGGAACCAATGTTCCAGCGCTCGTAACGGTCCAACTCTCTATGTGGGATTCGAGAAAATCCGCGTAGTGTTCAAGAAAAATCGCCGTCGCGTCATCTTGGTGCTCCCGTGCAAAGCAGGCCGCACAAATCAACGCCGCGATGTTCGATGCCAGCGTGGAAGGTGAATAACCGCTTGCTTCCTCCCAACGCTCTTGCTGAGTGACGGGACCATGGCGTACGAGATAGCTTGCGGCCCTCAATACCATTGGGTATGGATCAAAGCCTTCGAGAACCTTTTCTGTCCTCAACCGCCACGCGAGCAGAATGGGAAAAGCAACTTCGTCGAGCTGAATACCTTGCAAGTACGGCTTTCCGTTAATCCAAAAATTTTGAGGGAAGCCCCCATCCTGCTGTTGCGAGACCGCAAGGTAGATCAATGCGCGCAGTGGGGTGGCCGAGTTCCCGGCCGCAAGCATCCCCGTGGCGCTTTGAACCATGTCCCGCGTCCAGACCAGATGGTATCCACCCTGGTCCTCGTCACCTTTTGCCTCGCCCCAGGGAATGGAAAGTGATGCAATGATGGCGCCGGGATAAGATTTATCTTCGTGAGCCAGAAGAAGGCTGGAGCTACTGTGATATAAATTTCCGCCATCACCAGACATGCTTTCAAGCGGCAGGAGGCGATGGGAAGCGCGGTCCCATTGTTGTAAAAATCGCCGGTGGTGATGTTCAAACGAGGTATCCAGTCCCTGCAGGAGGGTTGTAATCGCTTGGCGCTCGCTCTCGCCAAAGGCTAGTCCCAAGGTAAATTCAGTGCTGGCCGAAAGATCAAGCTCTCCGGTTAGTGCAACGTTTCCGTCGGAGGCACGATCGAACTCCCAATCCATCTTAAGGTTTTCGGAAAGATCGGTCCAGCCATCACTCCTACCGACAAAGCCGCACGAAGCGCGGGAAAACGGGATCGTTGCTGCCAGCGCCAGCCATGAGTCGTCCTTTCGCGCCATCAGAATCCTTCGGCCGGCGGCTTCCATCACGTAACCCGTGTTTCCTGCTCCTCCTACCTCCAGGTGGGGCGCACAGAGGGCATAAAGATGCAGCCTCGAAACAATCGATTGATCGCCGGTGAGCCGCGTGCGCTGGAGAAAACAAGGGAGGAGAGAATCGACGATGATCTCTTTTACGATCGTGTAGCGGCCTTCCGGATCAGCATTCGTCGCGCGGTAACCCAACGCGTGATCTGAAAGGCGTTTCAATTCCGACTTGAGATGCCGTTTCTCCTCATGAAAGAAGCTCGTGCCATCACTCACGAGGTACTGGAGGTCCCGCACTTGCGGGCGATCTACATAAGGATAGTAGACCTCCGTAACAATCCCATTCCACAGAGTGAACCAAATTCGACTGGAGGCTGCGTAAGCAGTTCCGACACCGTCTTTGCCCCCATGCGTCCATCGTGGATCGATGCCCGGACCGCCGAACGCTTCACCAGTTCTGCGCATTTAAGCCGCCTCCATTTTTGTGTGTAGCGAGCTTTCTCACTCCATGTTCAACTGGAAACCACATCAGACAGTTTTCCGGATTTCCAGATCTCGCCACAAGACAGATGCCGAATGTGTTTCTCTGCGCCCCCTCACGTTCTGTGATGGACCACCAGAAGAATCACAAGACCTCCCGCTGCAAGTTTTAGGCTCATATGCTTTCGAACCAGCCAGGCGCCCATGGCTGCCATGGCCGACATGACACGCTGGCATCGCCGGATCAACCTCTTGCTGGAACCGCGTGTTTCCGTTTTCAGGGGAGCCATTTAAACACCTGGTAGGGTCGCGTGGAAATTCATTTCCCTCAATGACCGGTTTGTACCAGCCACTGATACAGTCATCACTAGAGCGGATCCAGGTTCTCCTGACGAATTCCTAAGAGCTTCGAAACTGCGTTTGAAGACCCGCTCCGGGGCTCTGGGGATAGATGAAGATTTCTCTGCCCTCGTTTTCCAGAGGTCATCGGGCGGCCTTCCAATTCCTCAGTTTCCGGCTCTGTAAACCCAGCAGTTGGCTTCTACAGAGGAATTCGACAGAACTTGTGCGCAGGCTGAAGATTCAATCGTCTTTTCTGCGTGAAACAGATGTTCTTTCTGAGAGTATGAACGGCTCATTGCTGTGGATCACACGCCGTCAGACGATGAGACCGGAGCTATACGCCATGGCTCTTTTGATTTCGCGAGCGACGTACATCCGCGGGAGGGGTAGTGGCCGAATCTGTTGTCTGGCTTGTTTGATTAACCTCGCAGTGCTCGTAGCCCTCGAGGAGCTTCTTGTTCCGCCCGCTGCTTGCGACGTTTCTATTATTCATAATGGTTTTCGTCACGGTTGCAATATTAATTGCGTCTGTTTGTCCCTCATCGACGACGTGGTTTCTTGGAGACTCGGTTGGGCCGGGTGGGGAGTACGCTCAATTCGCTTTACGTACTTCTCGGTCGCGTCGCCTGTTCGAGTGTCCGTTTTTGATAAAAACGCAATGCGCAGAACTAATGTGCTTAACCGGGATTAATCGTTCACTGTCGGCGCAACGCTATGTATGCGCGGAAGCAAATATGGAGAACGCCTATCGGACGCCGCGGAACCGATTCCCGTCGCGGCAGAGGTGATGGTTAGAGGTTAAATCAACGCTGGAGGAGAACTATGAAACCAACTCAACAACTCCACGATATTGGACAGAGCCTTTGGCTTGACAACATCACACGTGGGCTCCTGATACAGGGGACGCTGCACCGCTACATCGATGAATTCTCGATCACCGGGCTGACCTCGAATCCAACGATCTTCGATCATGCAATTAAGAACTCAAACTTTTATGATGACAGCATTCAGCAGAAACTCAAGGAGGGCAAAAAGGGAGAAGAGCTCTTCTTCGAGCTGGCGCTTGAAGACTTGAGACAGGCCGCCGATCTTTTCCGTCCGGTTTACGACCGGACCGGTGGCATCGATGGTTGGGTTTCGATGGAGGTCTCACCCCTGCTGGCGCGTGATACAGCGCGCACCGTTGCCGAAGCGAAAGAGCTATACAATCGCGGTAATCGGGCCAACCTCTTCATCAAAATTCCCGGAACGAAAGAAGGCATTCCTGCCATCGAGCAAGCGATTTTCGATGGGGTGCCGATCAACGTCACGCTTCTCTTTTCGGCCGAGCAATACGTCGCAGCAGCGGAAGCCTATATGCGGGGTCTGGAGCGGCGAATTAACGGCGGGCTAAGCCCCTTGGTATGGTCTGTCGCCTCGGTCTTCATCAGCCGCTGGGACAAGGCAGTAATGAACAGGGTTCCCGGCGAATTGCGAGATCAACTGGGAATCGCAGTTGCTAAGCAAACCTATAAGGCCTACCGACAGATTCTAAACTCCCCCCGTTGGCAGCGTCTAGCTAACCTCGGAGCGCATCCACAGCGTCTGCTCTGGGCGAGCACGGGGACCAAGGATCCCGCTGCTTCGGACATTCTTTATATCAAAGCGCTTGCCGCGCCGTTCACGATCAATACGATTCCAGACGCCAC
>Ga0134126_10002486_pt1 | contig 23232 bp, 16 predicted proteins | sample KB31752_FD_96881 | JGI IMG/M metagenome (GOLD analysis project Ga0134126, IMG submission 96881) | Terrestrial soil microbial communities with excess Nitrogen fertilizer from Kellogg Biological Station, Michigan, USA - KB3-175-2 | ecosystem: Environmental > Terrestrial > Soil > Unclassified ... | reverse complement strand
GATGTCAACCAGCTGATTGATGGTGACGAGTTCGCTCGAGCCCAGATTGATGGGATAACGGATATCGCTCTCGAGAATCTTCTGCGTGCCATAGGTGCAGTCGTCGATATACATGAAGCTGCGCGTTTGATGGCCATCGCCCCAGATTTCGATCTCATGCTTGCCGGAAGTCTTGGCCTCGATGACTTTGCGGCAGATGGCGGCGGGAGCCTTTTCGCGTCCACCGGTCCAGGTTCCCAAGGGGCCATACACGTTGTGGTAACGTGCGACACGGCACTGCAGGCCGAAGTCTTCTTCGAAATGGCGGCACATGCGCTCAGTAAAGAGCTTTTCCCAGCCGTATCCATCCTCGGGAAGAGCGGGATAAGCATCCTCTTCCTTGAGAGGCACAACTTCAGGACTCTTCTGCTTGTCACCGTTGTAGACACAGGCGGAAGAGGAGTAGAAGAAGCGCTCCACGCCCGCGTCCCGAGCAGCCAGGAGCATGTGCGTGCTGGTGAGAACGCTGAGCATGCAGAGGGCCTTGTTGTTCTCAATGAAGCCCATGCCGCCCATGTCAGCGGCGAGTTGGAAGACTGCGTTGACGCCGTTTGCGGCGATGTAGCAATTGTCCTTGTCCTTGAGGTCAAGGACGAGATTCTCGACGCCATCGGTCACCTGGTACCACTCGCCGAGTGGTTTGATGTCGACGGCACGCACGACATTGACGCCGTTCGCAAGGAGTTTCTTGACCAGGTGGCCGCCGATAAATCCACCAGCACCGCAGACCGCGACTTTCTCACCTTTGAGATTCATAGTTAATCACTCCCATGGTAAGCACCTCTCGGCAGAACCGGGGATACTTACGGTATAAGCCGCTCAAAGCGGCTTGAGCGGGGTCGCTAACGCGGCCCAGATTACGTTGAGCCACCTTAACGGTGGCCGGTCACTTCGACAGGTTGTGTAGATCCAGCCGTTGGTCTTCCTTCTCTTGGTTGCGAATGTAGTCTTCACCCCTGCCAGATGAATCGCATTCTAGCCCTTGATAAACCCGACCACTACCGTCCCCCGTGCTTCGATGGAATCGGGATCATCTTGTGCACTTGGGCCGTCGCAAGATGACCCTCTTCAATCCGGCACTACCTCTGCTCTGCGAGGCGTAAACGTCAATGTCCTACTGCCACTCCAGCAGAGCCGGGTTGGCCCCCATGCTTAGCTAGTGGGCTATCTACCAAAGCGATAAATAACGGCTGTAGGTATTGGCGCCCCATTGAGGATAAAACTGGTTCGAGGAATAAGCGTTACACCATTTTCCCACCACGATTTACCACCGTCAACACATATCCAAATCCGAGTGCCGTTCACTGCAAAGCTTTTGTCTCATCAGCCACCAGGCCCGGTTCCGATTCGGGATCGGGCGTCCGAGACGCCTTCGCAATGAGGCGAGTGGTGCTAAAGCCTTCGATCGTGGGCACAATCTTCAGCCTTCCGCCCCACGACCGTGCCTCTCTTGCGCCCACCACCGTCTCCTCAGAATAGTCGCCCCCCTTTACGATCACGTCCGGTCGCAATGCCTCGATCAACTGCAGTGGGGTTGGCTCATCGAACACGATGACAGCGTCTACCGCGGCGAGCGCCGCCAGGATGCGCGCTCGTTCCCGTTCTCCGGTGAGAGGCCGGGATGGTCCTTTCAGCCCTCGTACCGAGGAGTCGCTGTTAATCGCTACGACCAGCTTGTCGCCTTCGTGGCGTGCAGCTTCCAACAGGGTGATATGTCCAATATGAAGCAAATCGAAACACCCATTCGTGAACACAATTCTTTGTCCACCCGAACGCCAGGCGGACGCGCGAGTCTTCAGATGATCGAGCGTCAGCACCTTCTCGCGCGCCCGGAGACCAATCTCCGGCGTTAACTCGGTGAGGAGCTCATCGCGGCTGACCGGCACGGTTCCCACTTTACCTACTACGATGCCAGCCGCGATATTGGCGAGACTGACCGCGGTTTCTATATCCAACGAGTTGGCAAGGCCGAGGACAAGTGTTGCGATCACCGTGTCGCCCGCGCCTGAAACATCGAAGACCTGGCGGGCAACCGCGGGAATCACAAGTTTTGATTCCTCTCTCAAGACGGCAATTCCTTGCTCGCTAAGCGTAGCGGTGAGATACTCGATCTCCAGCCCGGGAACAAGTCTTTGTCCCGCTTCGAGCAATGCGCCCAATTCGCGCTGGGACACGCCGGTGGCCAGCGACAATTCGGAAGCATTGGGGCAGATCGTGGTTGCTCCCCGATATCGACTGAGGTCTTTGTGCTTTGGATCGACCACTACAGGGATGCCCTTGCGCCGGGACGCTTGGATTACAGTCTGGCAGATCTTATCGGACAAAACTCCTTTGGCGTAGTCGGATAGTACGACGCAATTGGCTGACCCAATGGCCTCAACAATCTTTTCATTCAGCCTCTCAAATTCCTCATCGGTATATCCGCCTGTCCGCTCGGTGTCAAGACGCAGCATCTGCTGCCTTCCACTCACGATCCTCAGTTTCGATGTGGTGGGATGAGTTCCGACCGCGGCCAGAGAAGGATTCACGCCGCTTTCCAGCAGCGAGTCGCGCAGCACGATTCCATCGGCGTCGTCTCCGCAGAAGCCTACGAGGGTCGCTTTGGCTCCCAAGCCAACGATGTTCATCGCAACATTCGCCGCGCCGCCTGGGCGTTCATTGCGGTGCGCCGAGCGCACGATCGGCACGGGAGCCTCGGGAGAAATCCTTTCAACATCCCCCCAGATATAGCGATCAAGCATGACATCGCCGACTACCAGCACATGGGTAGTGGCCCAGTCCCCTTCGATCAGCTGAATAACCCCATGTAAGTCCTGAATCATAATACGGCCAATTCGCTTTCCGCCGATAACTGGCTACATACGCTTAACTCAACCCAATCGCATAACATGTGCCCACAGAGAATATGACCCTCCTGAATGCGCGCGGTGTCTTTGGATTTCACGCGAATCGAAGCATCAGCCACCGCCGCGATGAGCCCACCGTTTTCACCAGTAAACGCTATGGTGAATGCTCCCAGTTCCTTAGCGGCCTCGAGTGCGAGGAGAACGTTCCTGCTATTGCCTGAGGTCGAGATGCCCACCAGCACATCGCCTTCGTTGCAAAGCGCATTCACTTGACGACGAAAAACGTGCTCGTAGCCATAGTCATTTCCTATCGCCGTCAATACGGACGAATCCGTAGTTAGTGCAATCGAGGCTAGACCGCGCCGTTCACGGCGAAACCGCCCGACTAATTCTGCAGCAAGATGCTGAGAGTCGGCCGCACTGCCTCCATTTCCGCACCACATCACTTTCTTGTTAGCTTTTACCGCTCGCACCATCTCAGAGCCGATTCGCATCAGTGTATCTTCCTGTGTGCTCAAGGCTGCAACGATCGAGAGATGCTCGTCAATAGCTCGTTGAAAGACATCGGCCCTATCTGGTGAGTTTGCCATATTTGCTCCTAGGCTCTCGAAATGCCCGGTTACGGATATACCGAGGTCGGTTTCTGCTATGATACTCAGCAAAGCAATTATGATGCAATGGATTGCGGAGTGTGATTACAAAACTGAAAAACATCAAATTCGCTTTCCTCGATAGAGACGGCGTCATCAACCGCAAACCGCCAGAGGGCCAGTTCGTGTCTCGATGGAACGACTTCAATCTCCTCCCGGGAGTGGTATCGGCGATTGCCATGCTTAATCGTTCCGGCATTCGCGCGATTGTAGTTTCTAACCAGCGGGGCGTCGCTCTGGGGCGCTACACCAGCGACGATGTGATGGCTATTCATGCCAGGCTGCAGGAGCACCTCGCTGCCCGCGGAGCGCATATCGACGCCTTCTATTTCTGCCCGCACGACCGTGGTATGTGTAACTGCCGCAAACCGGGAACGGGGATGTTCGAGCAAGCGTTTCGCGATTTCCCCGAGGCGACGAAAGCCAACAGCGTGCTCATCGGGGATTCGATTTCCGATATTGAAGCGGCTCGCAATTTCGGAATCTCTTCGATCTTCATTCTCGGAGATCCAGCAACGCGAAAGGCCGGCGCAGACAAAGCCGTCTCGTTGGCGAATGCGGTATCCAACTCTCTCTCCGAAGCTATCGACGACCACCTTTCCTGAGAGATTGAGAATCGGTGTTTCCATTTCCCATACCGACCCGTCACGAGAGAGAACTTATATTCGCTGTTAAGGCGTTTGTAACTTCGCCCTTTCTCACCTGTTGGATAGATAGATGTTTAATTGTTTCCCTTACCATTTCCGCATCGACCTTTCGGATACAGGCATAGGGTTCCGGTCCGGCTTCACAGCTGGGCCGGTTAAAGCATGGATAACATGGAAGGCTCTCTCCCCGCTGCAGAACAACTGTCCCAGGGGGGGCCCAGACAGGCATGATATTGGGTCCGTTGATCACGATTCTTGGCACGTCAAGCGCGTAGGCAACGTGCATTGCAAAACTGTCGTGAGCAACCAGCAGGGAACACTCCGCCAGGCTTTCGAAGAAAGGTTCCAGCGGTCCGGCAATCAATTCAGCTCGTTTCGTCCTCAAAAGAGGCTCGTAAGCCTGCGAGAAAGCACCCCTTTCCGATGGGCTGCAGTAAAGTCTCAGCGTGTTTCCGTCTGCGATTAACAGCCGACCGAGTTCTAACCAGTTCTCAATCGGCCAGAGTCTGCATTTCTGCGTTGCCGACATATGCATCCCAACCAATCCGGGAATTTGCCTCTTGTTAATCGGCTCCTTCTTCTCGTTGTAGAGTCTCGGTACGGCTTGCGCTGTTGCACCCAGTGATCGGGCGATCTCACTTACCGCGCCATACACGCTAAGTTTCTCACTGCCGATTACGACGGGATGCGCGGGAAGCCCGTTTCCCACGCCCCGAATTCCGTTAAGGATAGGATGTCCTTTCTCCCACACTGGGCCCCAATTCCTTCTGGAGTCGATCAGAAATCCAATGAAGTTTTCGCGGAAGTCGCCCACGATGTTGACCACGGCATCGTAGCTTTCCATTTTTAATCTTGCGATTGTTGCAGCCAGGTGCAGCGCCGCGGACACCCCAAAATTCTTTACTGTGCCCATGGGAAATGACGCACATTCCACTCGACGAATCGACGGGTGGTTGCGGCGCATCACCGCGAATTGAGGTCGCGTCAGTACGTCAATCCGCAGCTCCGGTATCGACTTGGACAATGCCTCGATCAAGCCAAGACCGATGACGCTATCACCGAAGTTTCTGCAGTCCAGCACTAGTAGGTTCTTCACGGATAATTACTCCAGGGTGTACTGCGCTCTAGCTTACGGTCACCACGACGGAGCTGAGCAATACTTATCGGATCTGCGGGGGCGTCGTCGACGCCGTGGGCTAAACCACAGAATCGACAAGCGTAAGCACCCTGCTCCGGATCAGCAAAGTCTATCCGGCACCACTGATGGGACATCTGGACCAGTGAGCATCTTGTCCCACTTTAAAAACGCGTCTTCACGCGTTAAGATTCTTTGCATGCAAAAGGCGTTGATGGCAATCGTCGCGCTAGGTCTCACCGCGGCTATGAGAGCGCAAACCCCTTTGCCACTCCCTGGGAACCCTGGGAATATTTTCATTCAAGGGCAGCCTGTGTCCGTTCAGCTTCCAGCTGGGGCCGGGAGCCGTTGGCAGGCGATTGACTATGACGGGCAAGTCGTTGGTCAGGGAACAGCGATCAACGGGCGCGCCAATTTGGGACCGTTGCCAGTGGGTTTCTTCAGCCTCAAAATAGACGGCGCTCCCAGTGGGGTTACCGCTGCGGTAGTTGCCCGGCTCGCGGCGCCAACACCGGCAAATTCTCCGATTGGTGTCGATACAGCCGCCGGGAGAGCATACCATTCTCCTGAAGAATGGAAGGCCGCAGCATCCCTGGTAGCCCTGGCCGGAGTTGGCTGGGAGCGTGACAGATTGTTTTGGCGGGAGATGCAACCTGAAAACAACAACGTCCTCAGTCACACCAGATACGACGACGACACCGAGATCATGCATAACGCCGGTGTGCATATCCTCGACCTCATCATGGTGCCCCCCAAGTGGGCCGCGCACGATACCGAGCGGCTTCCGGTTGACCTACGCGATGTATTCAACTTTTATCGCGCTCTGGCGCTTAAGTGGCGAGGCACCGTGGAGGCCATGGAGCCAACCAACGAAAGCGACATATTCAACTCCGGCGCTGAAGTGGCTTCTTTCCAAAAGGCCGCTTATCTCGGACTCAAAGCTGGTAACCCAGATCTAATTGTCGGCACCAACGCCTGGGCGTCCACAAAGATACCTCTTGAGCTGATCGAATTCCGTGACAACGACGTTGTCCCCTACTTTGACACCATCAACTTTCACCACTATTTGCCTTTGGACCAGTTACCTTTGCTCTATTCCACCTGGCGGGCTCAAGCGGACGGAAAACCGATGTGGGTAAGCGAGTTCAACATGGACCCTTCGCCGGTCGTGGATTCCGCCACAGACGACCCGTCTATGCCCGATATGAAAGCACAGGCTCAGAAGTTGGTGTACGTTTATGCGACGAGCCTATTTCTCAACACCCAGCGTTCGTTCTTTTATGTGCTCTGCAACACCGTTTTGGGAGGAAAGCAATTTGGCCTGCTCCGCCGGGATATGACTCCTCGTCCAGGATATCTCGCACTCGCTGCAGTGGGGAGGCTGCTCGCCGGCGCGAGACCCATGTCCCAACTTCATAAAGTCGCCTCATCAACCGCTTTCATCTATGCGTTTCACGCTCTGCCTGATGGAACGCCTCGCGACACGCTCGTTGCCTGGGACCAGAATGGCTCATCCCGCTTCCGTCTTCCCGTCGCTCCGGTGGCCATTTATGACGCCATTGGTCGCAAACTCCCTTCCACTCAGGATGTATCGCTAGGTCAGGCTCCCATCTTTATCGTTCTCCCTGTGGGAACCGTAAATGCCTGGGCGGCGGGCCAGTGGCCTAATGTACCGCATCCTGCGCTCACTGTTCCTCCGGGACCCGCCCCCCGCGGTCCCTCGAGCGCGCCCTCTCCGGTTGTCCTGCAGGCTGTCTTTCCTGCCGAACAATTGATCCACAGCCCCGTGCATATTGGACCGCACCTGGGAAGCGCTTCCATCCAAAGCATCGGCGCGCAGCCTCGCCAGACCATCCAACTTTACGCTTACAACTTTTCCGATCGCACACAGAGCATCACGCTCACCGCCCAGGCTCCAAGAGGTTGGAAGTGCGTATTGCCCGCAAACTCAACGACTCTGCCGCCAAATGCGCGAGTCCCCATTCCGTTTGAAGTAACTCCCGGTCGTGGCGCCCATGGACAGCCGGGCGAGATAAAGATAATCGCATCCGGTCAACAGGTCGCAGATTCCGTCCTCGCTTTCCATTTGCAGCCGTAGGACGATGGATCGGCGGAGCTTATAGTAAGGCTTGCAGGTCGACGCTTAGTTATGAGCCTCTAAGCTGCAATGAACAGTCTAAGCTCGTGCGCACCCTATACCCAGGACTTGCGCAACTCCGGTAATTTCCTCCCCAGCAATTCTTCCAGTTCGTTCATCTCTGGGGCATAAAAGGTTTGGAGGAACCGCTTCGACTCATTATCCTGCTCAGGCTTGTCGGTGTTATAAAGTACTTTGTTGTAAGTCAGCCAGGTGCTAACCGACTGTGGAAGAATCTTGTGGCGCAGTTCCCTGCTCAACGAGGACTTGGCCATCTGGTGCAGGAGTGGAAACCGGGCTCGCTTGTATGAGTTTTCTGGCCGCGAGACTTCAGACTTATCCAGAAGTTCGGGATCGACTCCGATGTGCCGCGCGATCTTGGTGAACAGCTCCTCCGGGTTGCGCTTCAGGTCGTCGAAAAGGAAGATCGCGACTTGGTCGCTTCCAAAAGTGCTGAGATACCTCTTCACCTGCGCACAATAGAGCCCAAGTTCAACATATAGGCGCGAGGTCCACCAATTCTTGTCTTTGCCGTAGTAGTCATCGCGCATCGCCTGCAGTGGGGAGCGCTTCTCCAATCCAAGATAGCGATACATCAAGTAATGTGAGAACGCTCGATCCACAGGGTCACGCAACATGATGATGATCCTGGCATCGGGACGGGCTTTGCGGATGTTATGCGGGGCACGCTCATCCCAAAGATAAGAAGCACTGGCATCCCCGACTGCGCGGAATTTTTCCGAACCGGCATACAAGCTCAGGTAGCGGTCCTCCTCGCCGGGGCAATGCATGTCCGCGTCCTTTGAAGGTACCGGCGCGAGACTATCGGAGAAAAAATGTGGCTCCTTCATCTTGGGAAAGAACACCTGTGGATGTTTGCGTAGGTGAGCCCACAGTGAAGTAGTTCCGCACTTGGCTGCCCCAACAATGTAAATGCTTGGCCAACCCGTCGAGGATTTTTGTGTCATAGCTTACCTGATGTGCCGCTCCTTGTTCTTAAGTACGCTTCAACAGATTGCGATTGCTTCCTTGCGTTCAGGAAGGGATCATTTCAAGATGGGCTGGCTTCGGCTGCGATCGCCGAGTCGCCACGATGACCAAGATGGCGGTGAGCAGGGCCAGAGCGCCGTCGCTGATTACGCTCGACCAGGCGGCGCCCCGCCACCCATGGGTCGGGATCCAAAGAATGTTTAAACCCAGGTTCAGAGCAGCCACGGTGAACTGGGCCGCTAGCCGTAAATTCTGGTTTCCTGAAGCTGTGAGTGCGCCGCCCGCGAGCATATGGACACCGCGGAATAGTGGGATGAAGCAGAGCATTCGCAGCACCAACTTGACCTCAATGAAATCCCTCCCGACAAGGTGGGGAAGGAAGGGCGCCGCAACCCACATGATGAGCCCCATGACCGCGCCGATACTGACGGAAGCAGCAAGCGCCTTGAGCAGCAGACGCACTACGTGGGCCATGCCTTTCTGTCGCAACGCGAAGTACTGAGGAAGAGCGGCGATGCTGATGGACCAGATCGGAGTGCAACAGAAATCGAGGACCCTGTATCCGAGGGAATAGACGCCGTTCTGGTGATTCATTCCGTAGTGGCTTAGCAGGGTCTTGTCGAAGTCGTTATAGAGCACCATGGCGGTGTCGCCAAAGGAATACGCAATTCCCTCTGGAATACGCCGGAAGAAGAGCGGCAGATCGAGCGACACCTTCCCAATGGCCGATTGGGCGATCGCGGCGGCCACGAGGCCTGTTACCCCGGTTGCCGCCAGCATTCCGACGGACCATTGGACCGCGGTTGCATGTCCCATGACGATCCACATAAAGAGGAGCGCAAGGACCCGAGTGGCATCTCCAATGACGCGCAGAAATGCGCTTATGCGCATGCGATCGTATGTCTGAAAGACCCTGCTCGCAACCGCTGCGATCTGCGTAAACAAGCAGTTGGCAAAGACCATCGCGACGATCAACGTGACGCTATGGATATGGAGGATGCTGGGGACCGCGAAAAGAGCTGCGACGGAGATAATCGCCGACATGATGATGTTGGCGATTATCGAATTGCCCCAATAAACGGGACCGTTGGATCGCTTGACCGTGACATAGTGCATGAAGAGCAGGTCAGAACCCAACATGCTGTAGGGTGCCACCACGTTGACAAGAGCAAACACGCCGGCAAATATGCCGTACTCAGTAGCGCCGAGCACCCGCGCGAGGAGAAGGAACTGAGCAGCCTTCAGCAAGAGGCTTGCGCCTTGTCCGAGCAATATCCAGGAGGCATTGCGCGCCAGCCGTCGCCGATGGAGCGTCTTCAGTACATTCAAGTGCCTTAGCAAAAGTGTCACTCTCCACTTCAAGCGCGCTGGGAGACTCCGGCGGGGAATTTACCTGCATTACCGTTTCGTATAGCCGCTTCATCCGAATCGGGCTGCGAGGCAAAGGTTGAAGCTTCCGAGAGGGTGAAAAGGAGTAACACGGTTCCGAAGGGCTCCAGACCCTTCATGAAGATGGTGCTGCACAGGTAGACGGAAAAGAATGCAGCGATCGCTGTCGCCATGTCAGACTGGCGCGTTTCGCCTATTTTTCGAACTCGTTCCCATAGGCTCCAGGCCAGGAGCATGTAGATGATGAAGCCCACGATCCCAATATTGGCGATTGTCGCTACATACATATTGTCGATCGCCACGATCCCGCTTGCCCCCGCTGCATTGGGAGTCTGCGCGATTCCAAAACCGAACAGGATGCCGATTCCGTTTTGGGTAAGCAGATGGAGGTAGTAGGACCATTCCCTCAATCGCATGGTGAACGACCCTGTGTCGGATAGGCTGTGCGAGCGGCCGCCTAGTTGAGATAGATAGTATGCAAAGAAACTGACCGCAATGCCTAAGCCTAGCCAGACCAGGGGGAGCCATCGAGTCCGGTTCCGCCTCTTTCCGTACGTGAAGAAAAGAGCGGATATGATGATTCCGACAACGCCGACATAAACCTCGCGAGCCTCGGCTATGCCTACCGCGGTGACGGCGAGCAACATGAGCGCGTAATTCCGCAGTTTGCCCCTGCGGCGTCGCATCCGGACGATAAAGAACGCCAGGGCGAAGCTGGAAAACAACGCGAAAGACCATGCCTCCTGAAACAAGCTGAATGCGCGCGACGTAAAGAGCCCGAGCCCAAACACTTTAAAGGTACCGTCGGCATTTGACGTAGGGACGATGGGTCTCTGCGTGACAAACTGCGCCACTCCAAGCGACGCGCAGATTATGAAAGTGAAAACAACCAGTTGTGTGAGCCTGCGCTCGGAGAAGCGTAGGGGAACTGCGAGCGCGATCACATTGACGAGGATGATCGTGTAATAGGTGTTGTAGCCGTACAGGACATCCGAAATCTCTAATCCCACGCTGAAATATAAACGGACTGCATCCAACAGAAGATAGGCGAAAAATATAAGCGTAATGGTCATCAGCCGGGTTGGGACGATCTTCCAGCGGAGCCAAAAGGCAGCAAGAATGAGCCCGAGCAGAGCCATCTTTACCACCCCGTTGGAGACAACGGTCCGATGGTGGCCCAGGATCGCCATTTGAGCCTGGAAGCTGGCCGCGTTCACCAGAACGAAGGGGAGAATAAAGAAAAGCGGGACCTTGATGAGATCCAACGCAGTGAAACCGCCCGTGCCGGAGGCGGCGTTCCGGCTGGTCGCAGTACGGTTCAGTTTCGGATTCTTTATCGGTATTGAACGTACTGGCGTAGTTGGATTCATTCGGACTTTGGTTTCCTTGGACTCACGGAAAGTGTCGGTTTACGCGCGGACTCTGTAGTCGCGCGCGAGATGGAGTTCTATACCGGCGAACACCTCCACGGGCCGGCACGCATGGCCGACCCTCCAACTCCTTTGTTACAACTCTGGAATTCCGCTAGAAGACCTGAATTGTCGACGCTTCGGCGGCAGCGATGATGCCACCCATGTTCATGGCAAGGTTGCGCATGTAGCTGAATGGCACATAAATAATGTCATCGCTCTGGAGAGGCAAATCCGGAACCTTCCCCTTCTGCATGCGGCTAATCGAAACCTGCATCTCCTCATAGGAACCGTCTGTCCTCTTGCGGATGAGCCGAGTCTTGGACGGAACGGCATGATTCAAGGTTCCGCCGGCGTTCGCGACGGCCTGGAGCACACTGAACTTGGAGTCATTGGTCACCATCGGATAGGCTCCAGGACGGCCTACGTCGCCGAGAACGTAGACGATCTTCGCCTTCGGAACAATGACCTTATCGCCAGGGTACACCTTCACACTGCTTGCGAGGGCGGCGTCGGAGTTGTTGGAGACATAATAGTCGACGCGTTCACCCGTGCCGCAGCGCTCGATGGTTACCGTCCGGTCGGCTACGTCAGTAAGACCGCCGGCGAGAGCCAAAACATCGATGATCGAGCGCGGTGTACCGATAGGATAGGCGCCGGGAGTGTGCACCTGGCCGAGCACGCTGACGTTCTGAGTAGCGAACTGGGTAACCACGACGCTCACATGAGGATTGACCAGGAACTTCCGCTTCACCAGATCGTCACCGATAGCTTTTGCCGCTTCGGCGGGAGTCATCCGGGCGATCTTCACATCCACTCCCAGAATCAATGGCACTTCTCCGGCGTCAGTGACCCGAACGGTCTGATTGAGCGAAGAATCTTCCAGTACCTGAATCTGGACCAGGTCTCCTGGACCAATCGGCAAGCTCTCGTTCTGAGCAAAGCAAAGCCCCGAACCGACGAGCAGCAATAGCAAAGTTCCGAATCTAGTCATTGTGCTTCTCCGAATGCGACGTGTACTCGTATTTCTGGCCACCGTAATAGCCGTAGTAGCCGTAGTAGGCGGCAGACCGCGTAGAAATCGAATTAACGACGACGCCAACGTTAGGGCTGTCGGGGTTTTTCGCGTGCGGGATGAGGAGGCTTGTGGCTCTCTTTGCCGCCACTCGGCTGGTGACTCCCACACGCACGATCAACACGACCGCATCGGCATAGGCTGCGAGGATCTGCGCGTCCGTAACCGGCAGAACAGGAGGTGAGTCGATCAGAACAAAGTCGTAGTCCTTCTGCCACTCTTCCATGAGCTGCTTCATGCGCGCCGAGCCCAACATTTCAGCCGGATATGGCGGCGTAGGGCCAGCGAAGAGGAGATCCAGGTTGGGCTGCTGGGGAAAAAGTACTGGCTCGAAGCGCGCCGATTGGTCTGAGAGGAGCACGCTGAGGCCAGTATGATCCTTGATTCCCAGCCGGCGTGCCAACGTGGGCCTGCGCAAATCACCTTCCACCAGGAGAACCTTCTTGCTGTATTGAGCAAACGAGGCGGCAAGATTCAAAGTGACCGTCGATTTGCCTTCGCCAGGGCTTCCACTCGTAATCAAGATTACCTTTGGAGGATCGCCGCTCCGCGAGATCAGCATGAGGGAGCGCAGTGCCCGCAAGGCTTCTCCGAACGTTGACTCGCGTCCATCGGTAAGCAGGTATCCCGGCCGCGTCTCCCCACCCTTGAATTGCGGCAGCACGCCAAACAACGGGACTTCCATTGCTTCAATTTCTTCAACGCCCTGAATCTTGTTATCAATGGCGTTGACCAAAAGGGCCACGCCGAGCCCGAAGAAGATGCCGCCCGCCAAACCAACAAAGAGATACAGGGGAATGTTTGGGATGGCTGGCCTGTCGGGCTGCAATGCCGTGTCCACTATCGAAATATTGGACGACTTCAAGCCATCGACGATGCCTGCCTCTTTCAACCGCTTCAGCAGATCCTGATAGAGATCTTGACTATCGCTCGCCTCCTTCTGAAGGATCGAATATTCAATGGTCTTGTCGTTGAGCCTCTCGGCCGCGACGCGAGCTTCATCGAAGCTTCTTTTCGCTCCGTCAGCGGTGCTCTTAGCGATCTCGTAGTCGTTTTTTGCCCGCGCTCTGAGGCGACCCATTTCGTCTTTCAGAGACTGCTGAACGCTTGCCAGTGACTGGCGTTCCCCGATCACCTTCGGATAAGCAGGCCCAAAATGGGTCAAATCCGAATCAAGCTGTCCCTGGAGGGTCGCTTCCTGCCCACGCAGGTTTTGGATCAGCTCGAGAGAATTAGTCACGCCGGTGTTGGCGCCGCCGACCATCATCGTGCCGGCAAGCTGGGAAATCAACTCAGGGCTACCCGACTCAACGGCTTCGTAGACGGAACCCTTGAGAACCTTGTTCATTTCCGCCTGCGAGAGTTCGGTGGTACTTGCCTGTAATTGGTCGAGAATGGGACTGTAGACCACCGGCTTGCCCTGAAGATCTGTTCCACCCACGCCAAAGATGCCGCTCCCCTTTTGCAGGGCAACGACCTTGGTTTGCAGATCCTCGCTGTCCTTGCGCAAGTCGGTCAACTGTCCTTCAAGCCACGTAGAAATATCCCTGGTAGCCTTGAACTTGGTCTGGAACGTATAGTCGATCAGTCCTTGGATAAGGTGGTTTACAACATCCGCGGCCGTTTTGCGGTCGCGGTTCGTGTAATGCACATCGATGAGGCGCGTGCCCGCGTCCACCGAGACCTTTAGGTGATCGTCGAACTCTTTGTACAGCTGTTCGCGCAGATGGGGAGAGTCTTCGAGTGACGCGCCAGGACGATCCGGCGGACCTTGGGGAAGAATAATGCGCTCGGCCCAGTGAATCGGGTCGGTTTTGGGCTGGAAGTCCGGGTTGTCGCGGAGCTTCAGGTCTTTGATGACCTGAAGGGCCAGCGATTCGGACTGCAGAATCTGAGCCTGGGTTTGCAGTTCGGTATCGATGCTGGCGCTGCTAAGCCCCCCGCTTGAGCTGGCAGAGCTCATCATGCTGGACAGGTCCAGGGCATCGGTGGATGACTCTTCAACCTGGAATTCCCCAACGGCCTCGTACTTCCGGGTCAGAAAAATGCATGCCAATACTGAGAGAGTGAAGATCCCGATTGCCGTCGAGAGAAAGACGACTCTCCGACGATCAATAATCCTCAGTAAGTCACGCAACGAAAGGCTGTCTTCCGTATGGTTTGTCACTTAGTTACTCCTAAGAAAATCAAGAGGGACTTCGCTGCGAGAGTCTATCCCGCCGGTTTTACGGTTGGTCCGAATTATGGTGAAATCTTTTGGGCCCGGGCCATCCATCAGATCGCGGCCGGGGCCGTTGGGGTTGGGAAGGTGCGGTGCCACGATGCGGTCCCTTCCGGCAACAGGAAACTGAGCCACAACTTCGAAAAGGACTCGACAGCTTCGCGATTCTCGCGATATTGCGAGCAACCATCGAGAGTTCGAGCAATCTCCGGGTATGAGATAACCGTCACACCTAGAGCAGCGGTGAGAACTGCGGGGTCCAGGTTGCGCAACATGCCCGCATCCATGTTCTTCTTCAGATATGTCTTGACGGTGGAGAAGATCGGTCCGAGAAAATCAGCACAGGTGTTGCCAGCCTCCCAACGAAACTCGAGGAATGCGACCGCAAGGAGGCGGAAGCTGTCTGGGTTGAGAGTAGCGGTGTCGGCCAACTGCGCAAGCAGTTGGGGCAGCACAATCTCAGGCCCTCGCGAATTGGCGATTGCTTCCACCAGTTCGTTGGGTAACTTGAATGAGGCGAACCGGTGGCGGAGAGCTTCCCAGAACAGCTGCTCTTTGTTTTCGAACTGCCGGAACAGCGTGTTTTCAGAGATTCTCGCAATGCGCGCGATCTCACGCGTGCTGGTGGCGTGATACCCGTGGCGGGCGAACAATTGCCCGGCGACCTGCAGCACTTGCTCCAAGCGCTCAGAACTGCGGCCGGTAGTACTCATTCTGGATCCTCATGAACTGCGTGATTGTTGACGTTGCTGATTCGTGATTTCAATGCTGCCGGGGTGGACGCTAGGATCACCCTTGTGTGACCAGATCAGGACACAATTCGAGTTCCAGGTGCAATCCGCCAAGGTCCGGCCGATTCTGTCGGGAAACTGCTACGGCACGAATGTCATCTTTTCCAGACGGGCAGGCCAGGAAACGTTGGGCACCTGGAATTGCCGAAAATGCAGCTTTGGCACTTTGACAGGGCTTCGCCACGGTGACTTAGCAGAGTATCGTCTAAGCCGCGGTAAATAGCTCTCACCCTGGAGGAAGAGGGGACCAATGGCCGCAGGCTGCAACAGGAGGCAGGCCATTGCCAGAGGAGGTCGATTCCCTGTATTCCGGATCGTTCCCGTGTGGGTTCGCTTAAGCCGGAGTGTAAGCGAACACTGCTGTTTTGGCAAGGTCAAAAAGAACTCCCCGATGCTCTGTTCCTTGTTGTCGAAACCCGAATCGTTGTTCTCGGAAATATCAAGCACGTGCCCGATTTCACGTGTGGTTGTCGCTTATTGCGAATGAGGGGCGAATCGCTTTTCGGACACTCCAGGAACCTGCTCCAAACGCTCAGAACCACGGGGAATTGTACTCATGCTTCGGACCTCTATGTTCAGGAAGCGCCTTCAAGGATGCTTGGCGGCTCACGCGCTGCAATTTCTTCGATCGACTGCTTAGGGTGTCAATCACCAACTGCCTCCCCGGTAGAGCCGGCGAGTCCCGGCTAATCAGGACCGGACAGAATTCCTGGAAGCTCCGGAATCATTCCGGAAGCGATTCGATATCTTCTACGTTCACTTCCACCATTGCGCGCTGATTGATCAGGTCTACGGAAAGAACAAACCACAGGCTGTTCTTTTTGCGCATCAGCACGCCTTCAACTCCTTGCATCGCGCCGCTTCGGATACGGACTCTTTGTCCGACAATCACTTCCGGCTGCGGCTGTAATCGGTCTCTGAACCCGTCGGCTCGCAGGAGATCGATCACGCTGCTTGGAATGGGCTGGGGCCCCTGGGAATTGCCCAGGACGCGCAGAATACCCGGAACCCCGAGAACCCTTGATCGTTCCCGGGTGCTCATCCGCACGAACAGATAGGAGGGAAACAGGGGGAGCTGAATCTTCACGCGCTGGCGATTTCTCCACCGCTTCTCCTGCACGTAGGTAGGGAGAAAGGCATGGAGGCCCCTCTGCTCCAGATGGCGGACACAGGATTTCTCGTGTTGGGGAAAGGTATAGACGCCGTACCAGCATTCCTGCGCAGGTTCTTCGGTGGGCGTTGAGTGGTCGGCAAACGGCAGCGAACGTGAGGGAATATCGCTATGAGAAGCCGGATACATCTATGCCTCCGGAGGACTATTTCGAAATCATTGAACTTCATAAAACATGGCTTCGCCATGGTGACTTAGCAGGTTCTGATCCTCTAAGTCCTTACTTGTAATAGGTTTGTGAACATCCACGGAAGAGAAAGCGCTCGTCTGGCAACGACACCGTTGTTCAGTCGGTGGCAAACCCGACGAAGAGATTGCCCGAAGTTCCGATTCCGGGGTGTTCGAATCGGCGTTGCTAAAGTAGCTTTGCTTGAAAATGAATGTAAGCGATCACTGCCATTTTTGCAAGGCAATTATTTGCTGCCGCAAATTCCATAAAACGAGTTCCTCTTATTTTTCAAATATTTACTTGAGAGTAATCGCCTCTCGGCATTACGAAGGTAAGGAATGTGAGCAAGTACCTGCATCCATATTTCCCACGCTATGGAGTCAATGCCAAGGGGTGGAAGGAACGACCGATGTTGGAAACAACCGCCTAAGCACGCCCTCGCATCTCAACTGTTGCTATATTGTCTACCGATATGGTATACATGACCAGATTAGTGCCGACGAATTCCGGCCCTGTTGCCGGCTGCCTCCCAAGGAATTGAGGCTTAAAATCAATGGAATATCTCATTGGGTTTTTCATCGCCGTCGTGATTGCCCTTACCGGCGTCGGTGCCGGCACGATTACCGCGCCGATCCTCATTCTCATGTTGCACGTTCCAGGCGGCATTGCCGTCGGAACCGCCCTTGGTTACGCCACCATTGTGAAGCTGATCATTGCCCCGGTGCAGGTATTTCGGCGCCAGGTGAATTACAAGGTGTTCGGCTTCATGCTGCTGGGCGGAGCGCCTGGAGTGCTGGTCGGATCGCTGCTTTTCAAGCGCTTCGCCGTAAACCAGGCAGTGCTCTACTGGGTTCTGGGAACCATTATCGTGTTCTCTTCCCTGATGCAGATTCTGGGCCCGTTCCTGAAGAGACGCGCCGAAGGAAGTCGTAAGAACCGTCTCCCGCTCCTCTCCATGGTCATGCTGCCGATCGGGGCGGAGGTGGGGTTGTCTTCATCCGGTGCAGGAGCGCTGGGCACCATTTGCCTGCTCAGTTTCACCTCCCTCGCCGCCAAGGATGTGGTGGGCACCGATATCCTTTTCGGGCTGGTGATCGCGGCCATTGGAAGCGGCATCCACTTTGCCTTTGGGGCATATAGCGGCGTCCTGCTGTTGAAACTCATAGCGGGCGGCATCGTTGGAGCAGTGGTAGGGTCATTCATTGCGCCGATGCTGCCCAACAAGCAGCTTCGCTTCGCGCTCTCGTGCTGGCTGCTGTTCATCGGCGCCGACTTCTGCATCCGCGCCGCCGCGCTCTAAAGAACGCAGGCCACCGAATGGGCCGCCTGATCAACCCGGCGGCCCATTTCCTTGGTGCGCGCCATTTCCGCAGGAACACCTGCCTGCTGCACATGCGTCGGTGGTGCCCCTTCCTCGCACTTCCGAGCAGCTTCCAATCCATCGCCGCCGCCAGAAGTCGCACAAAGTCCGCACGAAGTGGGAACTGAACCGATCAGTAGCAGAGTTTTGGCCTATCCCTATATTGACAAAGTCTACCAATATAGTATAGATACTATACATTGGCTCGGGACACGCTTTCGGCCAGCAGTTCCGCCGCTTGTTACACTGCTGGAATGAGGATCTCCCAGAAAGGCCTATATGCTTTGCAGGCTCTGGTTGTGCTTGCGCGGCATTATCCCGGCGATGTGGTGAAAATTCGCGACATCGCCCAGGAGGAACAGTTGCCAGAGAAGTTCCTGGAGGCTATTTTGCGGGACCTTAAGCGTGCGCGTTTTGTCACCAGTGTTCGTGGCGCAAACGGTGGATACCAGTTGAAGCGATCTCCTACTGAGATTCTTCTCGGCGATGTTATTCGCCGGATCGATGGACCGCTGGCACCGTTCGAAGATGCCGAATCGCTGCGGGATCGTGTGAAAACGGACGAGAAGCATCGTTCGTTATTCAGCGTCCTGCTCGAGGTTCGGGACGCCACCGCACGCATCCTGGACCACACCTGCCTCGCAGATCTTTGCTGACCCTGTTCGGGCCAATCCATTGAGTTAAATCGACGCGCGCCAGCGCCGGAGAGACGTGTGCTCTGAACCGGTCCGCTGGACGTGTGTCCATATCGATAACGGCAGGACAACTTCAGGAGGACCCGATCATGTCAGTTCGAAAGCTGATGGTATTCGCGTTTTCGATCCTATTTATGAGCTCCGCTGCATGGACGCAGATTGTGGGCGGCACGATCAGCGGAACGGTGCAGGACGCAAATGGAGGGGCGCTGGCCGGAGCTACCGTGCTGGTGCGGCAGACGGAGACGGGCGCGACCCGTACGCTGACGACGGACGAATCGGGACGGTTCTACGCACCGTCCGTTCCGGTGGGCCAGTACACGGTCACAGTAAGCATGAACGCGTTTGAGACACAGGAACGAACAGGCATTGAACTGACCGTGGGCCAAAGCCTTCCGCTCAATTTTGTCCTGGGCATCGAGCACGTGCAACAGAGCGTAGAAGTCGATGCCAACCCGGTGGCGGTCAATACCAGCACCCAGCCAATCTCCGGCCTGGTGGACGAACGCCAGGTCAAGGAGCTCCCCCTGAACGGGCGCAGCTACGACGGGCTTATTACTCTCAACCCGGGAACGGTGAATTACACCAGTCAGCGCGGCGGCGGGGTAGGCACATCCAATTCCTCGGTTGGCAACATGTTTGCCGTGAGCGGGCATCGGCCTCAGGACAACCTGTTCCTTCTAAATGGGATTGAGTACACTGGCGCATCGCTCACCAACGTGACTCCCGGCGGCACCAGCGGCCAGTTGCTGGGCGTGGATGCGGTACGCGAGTTCAACGTGGTGACCGACACGTATGGCGCAAGCTACGGCAAGCGCAGTGGCGGGCAGATCAGCATTGTGACCACGTCGGGCACCAACCAGTTGCACGGGACGGTGTTCGAGTTTCTGCGCAATAGTGCCCTCGATGCGCGGAACTACTTCGATCACGGCGCGATTCCTCCCTTTCAACGCAACCAGTTCGGGGGCTCGCTGGGCGGCCCGCTGGTCAAGAACAAGCTGATGCTGTTCGGCAACTATGAAGGGTTTCGGCAGGCCTGGGGCTTGAGCGACGTAACCCTGGTTCCCGACAATCGCGCGCGTCAGGGCTATCTGCCAGACGCGAACGGTAATGAACAATATGTTGGTGTGGACGCGGCCGTGAAGCCGCTCCTGGCCCTCTGGCCGGTGCAAAACGGACCCGAACTTGGAGGTGGAATCGCGGAGGCCTTCAGCAATCCGAAGCAACATATCCGGGAAGACTTCGGAACAACCCGAATGGATCACAACATCAGCGACAAGGATCTGCTCTTCGGGGTCTACACCATCGATGACAGCTCAGCCGATACGCCCTCATCGAACCCGTTCAGCCGCATCAACGAGAGCCTGCGCGAGCAGGTGGCGAGCATCCAGGAACAGCACGTATTCTCCAGTTCCCTGCTCAATACGGCGCGCTTCGGGTTCTCCCGCGCAAGCTTCTTCTTCACGGGTTACTCGACCCAGGATCTTCCGGGTTGGGTGTCTGGAAAGCCGATCGGGACCATTGTCGTCAGCGGCAGCACGGCTTCCAATGGAGCATCGCAGATTTCACAGGCGGGCACCAACGTGGGTAGCAACAACAAGGCGGCGCGCAACCTGTTCACCGTCGACGATCACGTGTACTGGTCGCATGGAAGACACCAGGTGGAATTTGGGGGCTGGGTGCAGCGGGTGCAGTCCAACAGCATGCTGGCGCAGTTCCAGTACGGGCAGGCGGCGTTCAGCACGCTGCAATCGTTCCTGCAGGGCAAGGTCAAGACGTTCACTGTGGTTCCATCTCCAACCGAGCTGGGATGGCGTACGTGGGAGATGGCGGGGTTTGTCGAGGGCGTAATCAAGGTGACCCCACGCTTTGAACTCAGAGCCGGCTTCCGGTCGGAATCGACGACCGGCTGGAATGAAGCCAATGGTCGCGCCTCCAACTACGCCATCGTGAACGGCGTGGTTCAGACCGATCCCATCGTCGGCCACTCCGCTCTGACAGAGAACAATGCCAAATTCCTTCCCTCGCCTCGGCTCGGGTTCGCCTGGGATGTGTGGGGCAACGGCAAGACGGCGGTGCGGGGCGGCGCCGGAATGTTCCGCAGCCTGCTCGACACGCTGGATTACCGCGTGGACCAGACAGCCCCCTACAATACGGCATCCACCCTGAAATCGGTGAATGTGTCCGACCTGCAAATCACGCCGGGACAGCCGCTTCCTTCCGGGTCACTGGTGTCGCCAAGCAATGTTCAGCCGGACATCGATACCCCCACGGTCATCGAGTGGAGCCTGCGAGTGGAGCAGCAGATCGCTCCCAGCACCGCCCTGACCGTCGGATATCTCGGATCGCACAGCTACCACCAGATTCTGTCGGAAGACTTGAACGAGCCCGTCCCGACATATCTGGCCGACGGAAGCCCTTATTACGCGCCTAACTCGAAGAACGTGAACCCCGACCTGGCCAACACCACGTCGTGGGTTTCGCAGGGAGTGGGCATGTACAACGCGTTCGTGGCAGATCTGAAGAAGTCGTTCTCGCGGGGCTTTCAGTTCCGGGCGAATTACACCCTCTCGAAAAACCTTGACGATGGCAGCGCCTGGAACACAAGTGTGAGCGTCAATACGCCGGCGTTCGTGATGTTCCCGCTGCAACCAAAATTGGATTGGGGACCCGCGGCCATGGACCTGCGGCACATCGTGGCCATCAACGGCAGTTGGGAACTGCCATTCGGCGAGAAGCGGCGCTTCCTGAAGTCGTCGTCGCGGGTAGTGAATCTGGCCGCTGCGGGATGGACGCTTAGCGGGATCCTGAACGTGCAGAGCGGCTTCTCGTTTACGCCGCAGTTGGGCTTTAACCCGACCGGCAACGGCGACACACGCAACCCCGTTCGGCCCAACTGGAATCCGGATTTCCACGGCAAGCTGTACCCGCACACGCCCCAGCTCTGGTTCGATCCGAATGCCTTCGTGCCCCCCGCAACCGGCACCTATGGCAAGGTATCGCGGAATCCGTTGGTGGGACCGGGAAGCAAGGAACTGGACTTCTCCGCTGTGAAGACGGCGCGCCTCACTGAGCGGCTGGGACTGCAGTTCCGCGCCGAGTTCTTCAACATCCTGAACCATACCAACTTCACCACGCCAAACCCGGTGGTGTATTCCTCGGCGACTTCGGGGATTTCGCCCACCGCCGGAGTGATCACGGGCACCTCCACCACCTCGCGGCAGATCCAGTTTGGCGCGAAACTGCAGTTCTGACGAACGTGTGGCCCGGCTCAACGGCCGGGCCACACGAACCACCGCCTGCAGCAAAGGCTCCCGGTGTCCCGCCGCATGCCGGGCCACCGTTCCTCACCAGTCTGTTTCAGCCGCGCTAGGTCCTATGGCACCGGCCGCGATGCACTCAAAGCTTTGAACGAAAATAGGGAAGAGATCGTTCGAGCCCTTGACGCAGGCTGATCGTTGGCTCCCAACCGAGAAGTTCCCGCGCCTTGGAAATGTCGGGACGGCGGCGCGTGGGATCATCCTGAACCGGTGGTGCATGGCAGATGCCTCCTCGCGAGCTGGTAAGTTCGATTACCTCCTGAGCGCATTCGAGCACGGTGAACTCGCCTGGATTCCCGATGTTGACGGGAAGGTGCTCCTCGCTGCGCGACAGACGGTAAATGCCCTCGATCAGATCGCTGACGTAGCAGAAGCTGCGCGTCTGCCGTCCATCGCCGTACACCGTCAGGGGCTCGCTGCGCAGCGCCTGCATGAGGAAGTTCGAGATCACCCGGCCGTCTGCCGGATCGAGGCGCGGGCCATAGGTATTGAAGATTCGCACCATGTGCGTGCTGACCCCGCGATAGCGGTGATACGCCATTACCAGGGCTTCGGCATAGCGCTTTGATTCGTCATACACTGAGCGCGGACCGATTGGATTGACGTTGCCCCAGTAGCTTTCCGATTGCGGATGCTCCAGCGGGTCGCCATAACACTCAGACGTCGAAGCATGCAGAAACCCGGCCTTCCAGCGGTGAGCGATCTCCAAGGCGTTCTCCGTCCCCCGCGAGCCCACCCGCAGGGTCTCGATCCCAAGACGCAGATAACCCGGCGGGCTGGCTGGCGAAGCGAAGTTGAAGACGTAGTCAACCTGGCCAGGTTCGAACGGCTCGCAGATGTCGCGTTGCTCGAAGGAGAACGCGGACTCGCTCTTCAGGTGCGCCAGATTGCCGAGATTGCCCGTCGAGAGGTTGTCCACCCCAATCACGGCAAATCCTTCGGCAAGCAACCGATCCGTAAGATGAGAACCAAGGAAGCCGGCGGCTCCGGTAACGAGGACACGAGATTTCAAAGTCTATTCCCCTACTGAGAATCAAAAAGCCTCTGCGCCGGCCCGCCGGCACGAACTTCGGCTTCCACAAGGCGCGCCCATTGCCGAGGTCGCGCCACGGTTGAAACCCCATTCAGAATTAGATCGGGCGCGGCGAAACGGGCTTGGCGCCATCGTTCCACACGGGCTGGCGGCCG
>Ga0134126_10002485_pt1 | contig 23234 bp, 18 predicted proteins | sample KB31752_FD_96881 | JGI IMG/M metagenome (GOLD analysis project Ga0134126, IMG submission 96881) | Terrestrial soil microbial communities with excess Nitrogen fertilizer from Kellogg Biological Station, Michigan, USA - KB3-175-2 | ecosystem: Environmental > Terrestrial > Soil > Unclassified ... | reverse complement strand
TGGCGACGGCGTTGCGCTGGTACACCGACCGCTTTACACAACGCACCGGGATCAAGACGACCACCACCATAAATCTTCCCGAACCTCCAGCGCGTCTCACGCGAGATCTCGAGACAGCCTGCTTTCGTATCGTGCAGGAAGCGCTAACTAATGTAGTTCGCCATGCCCACGCCAAAAACGTGGCGGTCAGGTTGCGAAAAAGAAATGGTGAGATTCGCCTGATCGTTAAGGACGATGGTAGCGGTTTTGACGCCCACTCTCAGAACCTTGCGCCCTTCACGACTCATGTGGGGCTTCGCGGAATGCGGGAACGGGCCCTGGCATTAGAAGGCCGTCTTGAGGTTAGATCGTCTTCCCGCGGCACCAGGATCTCCGCGACTTTTCCAAATTAAAACTAACAGGGCCTCACCGCTCAAACATAATGAGCTTACAACCGAACGATCTCTAAAAACTATTCGGATCTCGTTTATCAGGCTTTATACCCCTAGCTCTAAGGGATTCCCTGATTGTTTGTTTTCCTGGTTTCTGGGATAGTCCTTCGCATTACCTCCGGAGAGGCCCAGCAAAGTTTAGGGAAGAGTGCCGCAAACTCCTTTTCCCGAAACGACCCAGAAGGGTTTTCGACGAGTTGAGGATAACTGGCCGTGGAGCCCTGTAAACCTTCCCCAGAAGGAAATGTTGCGTGCCGTCTCCCGTAACCGTCTCCATGGACAGGTGACGTAGTTGAAAACTATTCAAGTAGTACTAGCAGACGATCATGCTCTGGTTCGCGCGGGCATACGTGCGCTTCTTGAGCGTATCGATAAAGTAGAAGTTGTCGGCGAGGCGGGGGACGGGCAACAGGCGCTGAAGCTGATCGAACAGCTCGAGCCGGATGTCGTCTTATTGGACCTCACCATGCCGGGCTTGAGCGGTTTTGAAGTATTGAAAGAGACCAGCGAGAAATTTCCGAATGTCAACATGATCGTTCTTAGCGTCCATGATTCTGAAGAATACGCTTTTCATGCGTTGCGTTCCGGTGCAGTTGGTTATCTGCCAAAAAGCGCGGCCAGCACCGAACTTGAAGAGGCCATTGGGCGGGTGTTGCGCGGCGAGAAATACATTTCCCCCAGCATCGCTCCGGAAGCATCCCTGGAATTTGCCAGAACGGCCCCTGAAACGCCACCCGAGCTGACCCCGCGTCAGATGGAAGTTCTCACCCTTATCGCCCACGGATCCTCCACGCGCGAAGTGGCGCATTCCCTGAATATCTCCGTAAAGACGGTGGAGACTCACCGCGCGCAATTGATGGAGCGGTTGAATATTCACGATGTGGCGGGATTGGTCCGGTATGCGATCAAGAAAGGCTTAGTCAACATTGATAAGTGAAGGTGAGCGAACCAATGGCGTCGGTTCTTGGGGCAAAAAACAGATTCCCGAAACAGAACGAAGAAAAGGGAAAAGGTCAACTTTCAGAGCTGGCATCTAGCCGGGCACCGATCAGCCGAAAACCTATCCGGGTTTTGATCGCCGATGACCAATTGTTGGTGCGGGCCGGCATTTGCGAATTAGTCAAACTGCTCCCGGATGTGAAGGTCGTTGGCCTGGCAGCCGACGGGCGAGAAGCGCTGCGCCTTATCGAAACTCAAGATCCGGACATAATTCTCATGGACATTTCAATGCCTGAGATGAATGGTCTGGAAGCAACTGTGCTGGCCAAAAAACAGTTTCCCGCCGTAAAGATTATTATCCTGTCTGATCATGCAAGCGAAGAGCTTGTATTTCGCGCGCTTCGTTCGGGCGCCGAAGGACTGGTCTTAAAACACGACTCGGTCGAGGAGTTCTACTCGGCAATCACATCAGTTGCACAAGGTGACGAACATCTAAGTCCCAAAGTAACCAAGAAAGTTGTGCTGGGATATCTTGAAGGACAATCAAAGGGCGCGCCAGCAGTAAAACTGTCGCCCAGACAGCTTGAGATATTGCAACTGATCGCGGAAGGCAAAGCCACCAAAGAAATTGCGGGCCTGCTGAAGATCAGTGTCAACACCGTGAAAACACATCGTCTCAAACTGATGGAGAAACTAGGCGCGCACGAAATCACCGGTCTAGTTCGTTATGCTGCGAAGCTGGGGCTGTTAAGATCTCCTGCCCTCTGCCTGTCAATCCTCCCTTCACTGCTCACCTATTTCTCCTAGAAGAATGAGTTTCCAGCTCACCTACTAGCCCCGTGAAAGTCACCCATCAAACGGATTGTTAGTTGCAATGGTGTTCTATACTCTCTGTACGGAACCGAACACTTCAGTTGCACACCTCTTCGCGAGTCTTCATTCAGGCTATCCAGGCCCACATGGAGAATCGACTCACGATTAGTTGTTCAAGTCCCGGAACAGCTCATAACAGCGACCCGCTTTCTTCGCTCTTACGAGGTTCACAATTGGTTAGAGAAGCGCGTTGAGCGGGCGATTTTCAGGTCTGGTTATTTATTGACCTAAATTTTTTTCTGCCCTCCTTGTGACTAAGGAAAAAGCGTGAGGCTAATGAACTGAGAAGAAATGTAAACCCATGCTTAACCAAGTCCCAACCTCAAAGCCCGAAGCCGAAATGGCAGACCTCACTAAACTATTGTCGGGCAAAGTCGTAGGTCAATCTCAGGCAATGAACGCAATAGTGCCCTACGTCTACATGTACCAATCGGGATTAGCTCCGGAAGGCCGGCCGGCAGCGATCTTCCTGCTCCTTGGGCCCACCGGCACCGGCAAGACAAAAACTGTTGAAGCAATTGCCGAGTTGTTACATGGAAGCGAAAAGAAACTACTGAAAATCGATTGCGGTGAATTTCAAATGGATCACGAGACGGCCAAGCTGGTCGGCGCTCCGCCAGGATACCTTGGCCATCGTGAAACGGTCCCCCTGCTGACTCAACAACAACTGACCGACGCAACCAGTGAGGGTTGCGATCTGGCGTTAGTTCTCTTTGATGAAATCGAGAAGGCAGCACCTTCGATTACCAGCCTGTTGCTTGGCATTCTCGACAAGGGAATCCTGCGACTCGGCGACAACAGCGTCGTCAACTTTGAAAAGTCCCTGATCTTTTTCACCAGCAACCTCGGCGCCCGCGAGATGTTGAAAGAGATCAACCCTCATATTGGCTTTCAGTCAGGCTCCTCCACCAAAACACCGATCGATCTGACCAACAAAATCCAGGCCATTGGTCTCGGTGCCGTAAGAAAGAGGTTCTCGCCGGAGTTTGTTAACCGCATCGATGCCGTAGTTACTTACCGGCCACTCGACGCCGAAGCGCTCGAGTTAATTCTGGACCACGACGTCCGCAACCTGCAGAAGCACGTTAACTCCCGGCTGGGAGAACGTTGCTTCGAGATTGAAGTGAGCCAGGAGACCAGAGAGTTCTTACTGCGAAAAGGCGTAAGTCAGGAATATGGAGCTCGTGAGCTCAAGCGAACGGTGCATCGCGAGTTGACCCAACCTTTGGCAACCATGGTAGCGCGCAGTGAGATAGGACCAGGAGCAATGGTTCGTGTCGACCTCGACGCGGAACGCCAATCGCTGGTGATTACTGCAGACTCAACGACAGTGAAAACAGTGCTACCGCGACCTTCAATATTGATCGCGGATGACAACCGAGACCTGCTTCTATTCATGGCCAGCGAGATGCGCGACGAAGGTTGGGAAATGCTAACCGCCGAATCCGCGGCCGGCGCGCGCGCGTTGTTTCGCCGCTGCGGCCCTGACACTGTTCTGCTCGACTATTTACTCGGCGAGGATGACGGTCTCAAGTTGGCGATCGAATTTCACGCGCAGTCAAGCGCTACCCAGATAATCATGATGACGGGCGGTGGTCTCTCGCAGGAGGAACGCACGCTCTGCGAGAAACATGAGTTTCCCATTCTATACAAACCGTTCCTGACTGAAGACGTTTTGAGATTTCTTCGCGGCCGCCTGAACACCGGCGCCGTCAGTAACGGTGCCGAAGAAACGAGCACTGCGAAGGTTTAGCAGGATCGCGTGAGCCCCTTCGGGTGGCATGCGCGCTGGGAGAAGGACGCCGTCTTTGGGGCGAGAGAGGCGTCCTTCTTTCAAAAATAAAAATAAAAGTGAGCGAACAGCCACGCTCCTTCCTGGAGCTCCAGGGGGCAACCGCCCGACCCACGACGATCGCCGGGTAAGGCAACACCGAATGCCGACAAGAAATACGGAGGAGGCGGACATGAGCACAAATTACGCTACCGAGAAAGTGAGTTCTGCGATTTGGAAACACCTGATGAACCTCGATCTGGTACCGCCGACGAAAGAATCGGCGAGGCTGGCAACTGAAATCACGGAAGTTGTATGGACCGAATTAGAGTATGTCGGTTTGAGCAAGGAAACCCTGGAGAATTTTTTCGCGGCCAACAATAGAACCCGGGCACAGGGGAAAGTCTAAAACGCTCTCCTGCGGAGAAGCTCTTTGGCGCACGCGTAGAGCATCTCCATTCAAGCGGCTCAGAGGCACTTGGACTTCCAAAAAAGGCTTTGTCCCTACGGAGGGGCATGCAAAAGAAGGGCGTTGCATTGGGGCGAATGCGGCGTCCTTCTTTTAGTTATTAGTAATTGGTAAGAGCATCAAATGGACACGACCACGTCAACAGGCTTGTTCCTTAGTGTCAAGCGGGCTGAAGAACGCTTTCGTCTGGTTGTCGAAGCTTCTCCCAGCGCGATACTCATGGTTAACAGCATCGGGCGCATCACACTGGTCAATACGCAGACCGAGATCCTCTTTGGTTACGAACGAGCTGAACTTCTCAATCAACCAGTGGAAATACTTGTGCCTGAGCGCTACCGCGGCGCTCATCCAGGCCATCGCACCGGTTTCTTTCAACGCCCGTCCACTCGCGCGATGGGCGCCGGTCGCGATCTTTTTGGCCGTCGCAAGGACGGGACCGAAATGCCGATTGAGATCGGTCTCAATCCCATCACCACCGATGAAGGTTCATTCGTTCTTGCCAGTATCATCGATATCACTGAGCGTAAGCGTGCCGAAGAACATTTCCGTCTGGTTGTCGAAGCCTCTCCCAGCGCGATCCTCATGGTGAACCAGGAGGGTCAAATCACGCTGGTCAATACACAGACCGAAACTCTCTTTGGCTACGATCGCAGTGAGCTGCTTAACCAACCAGTCGAGATGCTCGTGCCTGAGCGTTACCGCGGCAGGCACCCCGGCCATCGCGCAGGTTTCTTCCAACATCCGTCCACGCGTGCTATGGGCGCCGGTCGCGATCTCTACGGCCGGCGTAAAGACGGTACCGAAATGCCGATTGAGATCGGACTCAATCCCATCACCACCGATGAAGGTTCATTCGTTCTTGCCAGCATCATCGATATCACTGAGCGCAAGCGGGCTGAAGAACGCTTTCGTCTGGTTGTCGAAGCTTCTCCCAGCGCGATGCTCATGGTTAACAGCGACGGTCTCATCACGCTGGTAAACACACAGACTGAAACTCTCTTTGGCTACGATCGAAACGAACTGTTCGACCAACCAGTAGAAATGCTGGTGCCTGAGCGTTACCGCAACGCACATCCGGGCCACCGCGCAGGCTTCTTCCAACGTCCGTCTACGCGCGCGATGGGCGCTGGTCGCGATCTTTTTGGCCGTCGCAAGGACGGGACCGAAATGCCGATTGAGATTGGACTCAATCCTATCGTTACCGATGAAGGCGCTTTCGTTCTTGCCAGCATCATCGATATCACAGAGCGCAAACGCGTCGACGCAACCTTGCGCGAGAGCGAGCAGCGTCTACAGACCGTGATCGAAAATCTCAGTGAGGGCCTGATTCTTTCAACTGTCGACGGCCAGTTATTGCACTGGAATAGAGCTGCCCTTGATATGCATGACTTTGCCAACTTGGATGAAGTCCTGTTGAAGGTGCCCGATTTCACTAAGATCTTTGAACTCTCGGATCCCGACGGCACAGTCCTGGATCTAGAACAATGGCCCTTACCACGCATCATCCGCGGAGAACGTTTGCGTAACGTCAAAATACGGATCCGCCGAATCAATTCCGATTGGGAGCGCTTCTTTACTTACGGCGGCACACTTGTGAATGAGGTGTCCGGCCAGCGCCTCGCCTTCGTCACGATTAGCGACATAACTGACCGCGAACGTGCTTTGGAGGAGATTCACCGCCTTAACGATGAATTGGAGTTGCGCGTAATCGAGCGAACTACACAACTTGAGGCCGCTAACAAAGAAATGGAGGCTTTCTCATATTCTGCATCTCACGACCTCCGTGCGCCCCTGCGGCATTTAGCCGGCTATGCTTCCCTGCTCCAAAAGAATGGCGCGGCACAGCTTGACGAAAACAGCCGGCGTTACGTGAACACAATCATCGAGGAATCCAGCCGCATGGGTGCTTTGATTGATCACCTACTGAACTTCTCTCGGCTCGGGCGCGCTGCTTTACAAAAACGGCCAGTGGATCTTCAAAAGCTGGTAAGTGAGCTGGTTGCCAACGCGGCCCTGCCCGATGGCCAGCACATCCGCTGGACAATCTCCGACTTGCCAACGGTTTCGGCAGATCCTTCGCTACTTCGCCTGGTGTTCGAGAACCTTCTTTCCAATGCCGTGAAGTTCACACGCAAGAGCAACAAACCGCAAATCGAAATCGGTTGCAACCCAGAGCATCATCAGCTTGTTCTGTTCGTGAAGGACAACGGCGAAGGCTTTGATATGCGCTATGTCGACAAGCTGTTTGGAGTTTTTCAAAGGTTGCATCGAGCGGACGAGTTTGAGGGTACGGGCATCGGCCTCGCAAACGTGCGAAGGATTGTTAGTCGTCACGGCGGGTCGACCTGGGCAGAGGGAGTGGTGGGAAAAGGGGCAACATTTTTTCTAACTTTACCTCTCTCGGCTCATACGGAGGCCGGGCCTCGTGGCATAGGCTTAGCACTCATTGAAGACGGAGAGCCCTCATAAGGAGAAGCAGTATGGACGAAATCAAACGAATTTTGTTTTGCGAAGACGACCCAAGGGACGTTGAGCTAACGCTGGTGGCCCTGGGCGAATACAACCTTGCAAACAACGTCGACGTGGTGCGCGACGGTCAGGAAGCTCTCGACTATTTACGCCACCAGGGACAGTTTCAGATGCGAGGTGGCACCCATCCCGGCGTGGTCTTGCTGGATTTGAAGATGCCCAAGATAGATGGTCTCGAAGTCCTGCGGCAGGTTCGGGGAGACGATGAATTGAAAATGATTCCGATAGTGATGTTGACGTCTTCATGCGAGGAACGCGACATCGTCGAGAGCTACCAACTAGGAGTGAACTCTTACGTTGTCAAGCCAGTGGACTTTCATCAGTTTGTTGAAGCTATCAAGCAGGTCGGCTCCTTCTGGGCAATCGTTAACCAGCCGCCACCGATGACAGTCGCAAATACGACGTCACGGAATTGAATAAACAATGCCGCAGCAACTAAAGATTCTACATTTGGAAGACGACCGCCAGGACGCGGAACTGGTACGAGAGACCCTGGCAGCCGACGGCATCATCGCGGAAGTGGATTGCGTAGACAATGAAGCGAGTTACGTTTCCGCGCTTGAACGCTGCAGCTTTGACTTGATCCTTGCAGACTATTCACTGCCGTCATTTGATGGGGACACGGCTCTGGCGATCGCAAACACGAGGGCGCCCGGGATTCCTTTTATCTTCGTGTCGGGATCGCTCGGCGAAGAAGTAGCGATTGAAAGCTTGAAAAGTGGGGCCACGGACTACGTTCTCAAGCACCGTTTGCAACGATTGTCGCACGCTGTTTACCGGGCCATAGAGGAACGACGCGAACGCGAGAAACGCAGGCAGGCCAGCGAGGCATTGCGAGCCTCAGAGTCGCGTTATCGTGAACTGTTTGAATGTAACCCCTTGCCCATGTGGGTGTATGACCTTGAGACCCTCGCCTTTCTTGAGGTTAACGCGGCTGCCATAGACCATTACGGTTACAGTCGCGAAGAGTTTCTGGCGATGACAATCAAGGATATTCGATCCCGAGATGATGTTCCTCCGGCACTGCTTGACCCAATCGCTAACACACCCAGTGGACCGGAACCTGCACGGACCTGGAAGCATCGCAAGCGCGATGGAACGATCATCTTCGTTGAGGTAACCACTCACCGAATAAATTCTACTGAACATCCTTCTGAGATCGTGCTCGCAAACGACGTTACCGAACGTAAGCAAAATGAGGCGCAGCTGCGTCTTCAAAGTGCGGCCCTGGAATCCGCGGCGAACGCCATCCTGATCACGAATGCTCAGGGAGTGATCATTTGGGTCAACCCGGCCTTTACTCAGACCACCGGGTATGCCCAGGAGGAAGTGCTTGGTAAAACCGCACGGCTGCTCAAATCCGGAAAGCAGGATAGGGAATTCTACCGGAATATGTGGGAGACAATTCTTTCCGGCAAAGTTTGGCGCGACACAATCGTAAATCGACGCAAGGATGGCACTCTGAATCAGGAGGACATGACTATCACCCCCATCCTGAGCAATGATGGAGAAATCACACACTTCATTGCCATCAAACAAGACATCACCGAGCTTGAGCATGCATTGGCTGACGTTCAGGAAAAGAACGCGCAGTTAACATCGACCACACAACAGCTCTGGCAAGCCTCCAAACTGGCAACGATGGGTGAACTGGCAGCCAGCATTGCCCATGAACTGAACAATCCGCTGGCAACGATTGCCCTGCGCACGGAGGCTTTGGTGGGACAGCTCTGGCAAGATACAGAGAAACGCCACGCGCTGGAAATCGTCCTCAAAGAAGTCGATCGCATGGCGACTCTGGTGAATAACCTGCTGCTGTTCAGCCGTCGCAGTCACCGGCAAGTCTCAACAGTAGACTTGCGCGAAGAAGCGACCACCTCTCTCGATTTTCTTAGCTACCATCTACGAAATCATGAGATCGAAGCAATTTGCGACTTCAGCGCTGAATTGCCGACGGTGCAGGCAGATCGACAGCAATTACGCCAGCTGTTTCTGAATCTAATCACCAATGCCTGCGACGCAATGGCGTTGGGCGGAAAGTTAACTATTCACATCCTTCCCGGCGAATTGAAATCATCGGAAGCGGTCATCGTTGAGTTTGAAGATACTGGTGAAGGAATTGCGCCCGCGGATCTCAATTCGGTTTGGGATCCGTTTTTTACTACCAAGCCGGAAGGAAAAGGTACTGGTCTTGGCCTGGCAATCTGCCGGCGCATTGTTGAGGAACACGGTGGAGTTATCAGCATCGACAGCAGTCAGGGAAGTGGAACTACAGTGCGCCTTGTCTTTCCTGCTACCGCGAGGGGCATGGCCTGAGACGTCGAGAGAAAGTCTTTGGGCTCCGGACTGACCGGGGCTGGCTTAGCGGCGAACCGACAATAAAGGCTCGTAACAATGTCAAAAACAATAGGAAAAGTGGTTGTAGTCGACGATGAAGTCGAGCTCAAGAACGTGCTCGTCGAGGCGCTGATATCCCAGGGCTATGAAGCCTCGGGCTTTACTTCCGGCGAAGCGGCGCTGGCTTCGCTGCGTCTTAATAATTTCGACGTGCTACTCACTGACTTGATGATGCCGGGCATGGATGGCATCGCCCTGCTCAAGGCCGGGCTGGAGGTAGATCCTCACCTCATCTGCATCATGATGACCGGGCAGGGCACTATTCAGACTGCTGTTGACGCCATGCGTTTCGGTGCTTTTGACTACGTGCTGAAGCCATTCCGTCTGCAAGTTTTCATGCCGGTTCTAACCCGCGCAATAAACATGCGCCGCTTGAATCTTGAGAATGTGCAGTTGCGTGAAACGGTTGCGATCTACGAGTTAAGTCAGACAATTTCCTTCACGCTCGATCCTCAAACTCTTATCAGCAAGCTAGCCGACGCGGCGCTGCAACAAACAGAGGCGGACGAAGTTTCGATTCTCCTGCCCACGCCTGAGGGAACTGAGCTTTATGTTGCCGCAGTGAGAGGCGAAAGCCGGGAACGCTTGCTGGGAGAAAGAGTACCGCTGCAGGAGGGCATTTCCAGTTGGGTCGCCAAACAGCGCATGCCTCTAATCCTCGATGGCGAAATCAACGACGAACGCTTCCGCGCGCTTTGGCCACGTCCTGAAATCCGTTCCGCGGTGTCAGTTCCCATGCAGGTCGCTAACAAACTTGTAGGCACAATAAACCTGAATGCATTAAATCGAACTCGGCCTTTTACATTGGGGCAGCTGAAAGGGTTGACGATTCTGGCAAGCACAGCTGCCGCCGCACTCGAGACCGCTTCACTCTATGCTCAGCTGAGACAAGCGGAGGAAAACTACCGTTCCATATTCGACAACGCCGTTGAGGGTATTTTCCAGTCCACCCATGAAGGGCAGTTCCTCACGATGAATCCCGCCCTGGCTCGTATTCTTGGGTATGAATCACCCGTAGAGGCAATTGAAAGCATTACTGATATCGCCAGTCAGCTCTATGTCGATCCTGAATGTCGCACAGAGGCGAATCGCCTGCTCAAGGAATCGGGAGTGCTCACGAGTTTCGAATTTGAGGCTTACCGCAAACATGGTGAAAGAATTTGGCTGTCGGAAAATAGACGAATCGTCAGCGAGGGAAGCCGCACGGAATCTTTTTATGAAGGCACGCTGGAAGACATCACTACTCGCAAGCAAACAGAAGAGGCGGCGCGGTTAAGCCAGCAGCAATACGAATCGCTGGTGCACTCGATCGACGGTATTGTCTGGGAGTTTGACCCGCGAACTTTTGCCTTCAGATTTGTTAGCCAGCAAACGGAACGTCTGCTGGGCTACTCGCCAGAGGTTTGGGTGGATGACCCAACCTTCTGGGTGGAACATCTTCACCCGGAAGATCGGTACTGGGTTGTTGATTATTTCCTTGAGACCGTTAAAGCCAGGGCGGACCACCAGTTCGACTTTCGCATGATCGCGGACGATGGCAGGACCGTCTGGTTGCGAGACTTTGTCACCGTCGACGCGCAAGACCCCGAGCGGGTACTCCTGCGAGGCGTGATGGTGGATATCACCGAGCGCAGACGAGTTGAACAAGCTTTGATAGAGAGCGAAGGTCGCAAAGACGCGATCCTGAAATCGGCACTCGACTGCGTAGTGACGATCGATCATGAAGGAAAGATCGTCGACTTCAATCCGGCGGCGGAACAAACCTTCGGCTACACCAGCGAGAGCGTGGTCGGAAAAAAGATGGCCGACTTGCTGGTTCCAGCTTCGCTTCGAGCTCGGCACGAGCAGGGGTTTGCCAGGTTCATGGCGACCGGACACGCGACCATGTCAGGCAAGCGGATTGAAATGTCGGCATTGCGTTCGGATGGCAGCGAGATTCCCGTCGAGTTAACCATCACCGCTATCGGCGAGCTGCCGCGGCCGACCTTCACCGCATTTATCCGCGATCTAACCAAACGTAATCAGGCTGAAGTTGAATTACTGCGCAGTGAAGAGCGTTACCGCGAGTTGGTAGAAAACGCCCGCGACATAATCTATGAACATGATCTGGCCGGTAACTATACCTCGACTAATAAGGCGGGTCAGCGACTGACCGGTTATTCCCTGGAAGAGACACTCAAACTAAATATGAAGGACACGGTGGCGCCGGAATATCTGGACAAGGCGCGCGAGATGCTCCGCCTGAAGCTCGCCGGCGAAACCGTGACGGCTTATGAGCTGGAAATTCTAACGAAGGACGGAGGGCACATTCCCGTTGAGGCAAATACACGTCTTGTCTATCAGAACGGTGTTCCAGTGGGAGTGCAGGGCATCGCCCGCGATATTACCGACCGCAAGCACCTGGAACAGGCGCTGCGCGAAAGCGAAGAACAATTGCGGCAGTCACAAAAACTGGAAGCAATCGGACAGCTGGCCGGTGGAGTTGCTCACGACTTTAATAACCTGCTCACGGCAATCAATGGCTATAGCGCTCTGGCGCTGCGACGCGTTGGCGAGGACCACCCGATTACTCCTTACCTCGAAGAAATCACGAAGGCCGGTGATCGTGCCGCAAACCTCACCCGGCAACTGTTGGCGTTTGGGCGCAAACAGCTTCTTCAGCCGCTGGCGCTCAATGTCAACGACATACTGGTAGACATGATCAAACTGTTGAAGCGACTCATCGGCGAAGATGTTCAATTAGTAACCAAGCCTGGCGTTAACTTGAAACAGATCAAGGCCGACCCGGGACAGCTCGAGCAGGTGCTGGTAAATCTTGTCGTAAACGCGCGCGACGCCATGCCTCGGGGCGGCATTGTGACTATCGAAACCGCCAACACAGTGCTGGACCACACTTATGCGAGCAAACATCTGGACGCCATTCCGGGCGCGTACGTCATGCTGGCAATCAGTGACACCGGAACGGGAATGGACCAGAAGACGCAATTGCGAATCTTTGAACCATTCTTTACCACGAAAGCAAAGGACAAAGGCACCGGCCTCGGTCTCTCAACGGTATACGGAATTATCAAGCAAAGCGGTGGCAGCATCTGGGTTTACAGCGAACTCGGCAAAGGCACGACGTTCAAAGTCTATCTACCCTTGGTTGAAGAAGGCGCCAAACAGGCGGCTGCAACTACGACGGTTGACCCCATAAGACGCGGATCAGAAACAGTGTTGCTGGTGGAAGATGAAGACATGGTTCGGAAGTTAGCCAGCGAGTTGTTAGTGGAAAGCGGCTACACGGTGCTGGAGGCCAATGGGGGTGAAGCGGCAATTCACCTTGGCAAAGAACACACCGATCGGATCGACCTGCTGATCACTGACGTGGTGATGCCGAAACTCAGCGGCAAGGAAGTCGCCGAGCAGTTACAAGCAATTCATCCGGAAACAAGAGTCTTGTTCATGTCGGGTTATACCGACGAAGCAATCGTGCACCATGGCATTTTGGATTCGGGAATTGCATTTATTCAAAAGCCGTTTTCCGAAAGGGCCCTGGCACAAAAAATTCGGGACGTGTTGGATACCACCAACGGCCACGCTTAATAGAACGAGAAAGTTCAACTCAAACCAGATGACGGTAGCAGACACAAGACGAGCAGGGATTCTCATTATCGACGACGATGAGCAAAAAAGAAGCTTGCTCTGTTCAATGTTAGAACTCGATTACGACTGCGTCTCGGTGGGTTCTGCCGAGGAGGCCATCAACCTGCTCAAGGTTATTAAATTTGAGTTGGTAATCAGCGACATAAACATGGGCGGGATCAGTGGCCTGGACCTGGTGCCCTACGTTGTTAAGGAAAATCCGGAAACTGTGGTGGTAATGATTAGTGGCCAGCACACCATCGACGCCGCCATTCAGGCGATGCGTGCGGGCGCCTTCGATTACGTTACAAAACCGTTCGATGTCTGCCAGGTTGAGGATGCGATGCAGCGTGCCCTTGCACACCAACACCTGCTGGAAAACAAGAAGTACCATGAACACGGACTACAAGAGTTGGTGCATCACCGCACCGCGGAAATTGAGCGACTCGCTTATTTCGATACCCTGACCGACCTGCCGAACCGGTTGCTGTTTGAGGACCGGCTAACCCAAGCTCTCAAGCATGCTCAAAAAGATAACCAGGCCGTTGCCGTCTTGCTGCTGCGGATCGATCGATTCAAGGAAGTTGACGACACCCTCGGCCACGCCATCGGTGATCGCTTGCTGCGCGCGATTGCGGGGCGCATCCGCAAAACAATTGATGACCGAGGGACCCTGGCGAGATTCAAAAGCGACGACTTTGCCCTGCTAATAACAGATATCCACGGTTCCGACGATGTGCTTCAGATATTAAAGGAGCTTGTTGAGCCGCTAAAAGCACCGTTTGTTCTCGACGCCCACGAACTGCACGTAACTGCCAGCGTCGGCCTTAGCGTGTATCCAGTTGATGGTAAAACTTCGGACGAACTCTTGAAAAGCGCTGGCGTTGCTCTGAACCGGGCGCAGTCGCTGGGAGGAAATAATTATCAATTCTACCGGGCCGAGATGAACGCGCGGGCGCTTGAACGATTGAGGATGGAAGGCGACTTACGCCGCGGTATCGAAAACGGCGAGCTCAGACTTCACTACCAACCCCAGATCGATCTGAGCACCAACCAAATTCTTGGCGCCGAAGCGCTGGTCCGCTGGCAGCATCCTAAATTGGGTCTGGTAGCGCCGGCGAAGTTCATCCCGATGGCAGAAGATACCGATTTGATAGTTCCGCTCGGTGAATGGTGTCTGAGAGAAGGCTGCCGGCAACTTAGGTCATGGCAAAAGTCCGGGCTTACCGAGCTACGAGTTTCAGTTAATGTTTCGCCGAACCAGTTTCATCAGAAAAACTTTGTGGAAACAGTCGGTCAGGTGCTGGCTGAGACGGAAATCGATCCCCACACCCTGCAATTGGAAATTACGGAGAGTTCACTAATCCAGGACGCTGATAACGTCATAACTCGCCTGAGGGAGTTGAAGGAAATGGGTTTGCTGGTGGCGATTGACGATTTCGGCGTCGGCTATTCGTCGCTCGGCTATTTAAAACAGTTGCCGATCGACATGCTGAAGATCGATCGCAGTTTCGTCAGCGATGCTACCAGTGATCCTGACGACGCAGCGCTGGTTATGGCGATCATTACGCTCGCACATAATCTCCGGCTCAAGGTCATGGCTGAGGGAGTGGAAACCGATGAACAATTGAGATTTCTGCGTTTGCTTAGATGCGATGAGGGTCAGGGATACCTGTTCGGCAAGGCCGAGCCTCCAGAGTTCTTCCTTGCCAAAACTATTCAGGCCGCGGGCAATCAAGCCTCGCTGTCCACCTCTTCTTTTGCAAAAACCAACCAGGAGAGAAAGACACTTCGGGTGATCAAATGATAAATGAGAAGAATGTACAAGTATTGGTAATTGATGACGAACCGGCAATTACCGCTCTGGTAGGCACAGTCTTACGCGAAGATGGCTGGCAGGTGACAGAAGTCGGATCTGCCGAACAGGCCTTTGAAGTACTGCGCGATCACGATTGGGCTGCGGTCTTTTGTGATGTGCAACTCGGTGGGGCCGACGGCTTCAGCGTGTTACGTCGATTCAAAGGTGAGTTGCCATCAACGAAGGTCGTCTTGATGACCGGGCACGGTACCGCTGAGGGCGCCCTTGATGCAACATCGTTTGGCGCTTACGACTATTTGCTAAAACCTTTCGGCGCTGATGATCTGCAATCGCTTTCGCGGGCCCTGCGCGAACAACTGGAGGGTTCGAAATCGCGACGCATGCGCTTGTCCGGCGGTGTCTCGCCCTATCAGACCGACATCGGCGTGCTCGGTCGCAGCGAAGCTTTCATCGCGGTAATGAAACAGGTAGGCAGGGTGGCGGGCACAAATCTATCGGTGCTGTTGACTGGCGAATCAGGCACCGGCAAGGAAGTTGTTGCCTCGTCATTGCACAGCCGCAGTAGCCGGGCTGACCAACCGTTTGTGGCAGTTAACTGCGGCGCAATATCGGCGGAGTTGATTGAGTCTGAACTGTTTGGACACACCAAAGGTTCGTTTACCGGGGCCGAGAGAGATCGCCGCGGGTTATGGGAAGAAGCGGACCACGGAACAATTTTTCTCGACGAGATAACCGAAACCACTCCTGCGTTTCAGGTGAAACTTCTGCGCGCGTTGCAGCAGGGCGAAATTCGTCGGGTTGGTTCTAACGTCACCCAACGAGTGGACGTGCGAGTAATTGCCGCGAGCAATCGTGACGTCGAGCAGGAAGTGGAAGCCGGCAGGTTTCGAGAGGATTTGTTTTATCGTTTGAACGCCGTCTCGATAACTCTGCCGCCGCTGCGCCAGCGTCGTGAGGACATTTTGTTGTTGGCAAATAGTTTTGCAGAGCGCGTTTATTCATTGAGCCCGCAAGTGAAGTTCTCGCTGGAAGCTTTGCAATTCCTCGAGGAGTATCCCTGGCCCGGCAACGTTCGCGAACTGGAAAATGCAGTGGTGCGCGCGACCGCGATATGCGATGGCACTATTCGCGCTAAAGATTTGCCGGAACGTATCCAAAACTATTTCCAAACGCAAGCGGAAGGTTCGAAAACGGCAACAGGAACATCTACAACAGAGGCTGCGGAAGAGTGGGTTCCACTATCCGAAGTTGAAGGCCGATACGTGGCGAGGGTGTTGTCGCATACTCGTGGCAATAAACAAGCCGCAGCGCGCTTGCTGGAAGTCGATCGCAAAACACTCGACCGCATGATCAAGCGACATAACATTCCCATGAACCTCGCGAACTTCCCTTCGCGCGCGGCTTAGGCACTACAACGAGTATGCAACCCGAAGGGTTGCGAGAAAGTAGCCGGTGGTCGTAGCGAAGCGAAGACCACCGGTTAAGGTAGGATGACCACCCACCCCGACGGGGTGGCAGATTCAAGGTACGCACGAGTTCTCGCACCACTTCGTGGTGCAACTTTTTTCTGATCTAGTCCGGCGGTTTTCGCTTCGCTTCAACCACCGGCTACTTTCTCTCAGCCCTACGGGCTGATGCAGCATCGAACTTTGTCAGCAAAACAAAAAACCTACGAACCCCAAAAAGAGATCACCAAGATTCACGACGAAGCTGACTTAGATTTCTTTCGCGCTATCGAGATAGTTAACGATGCAGTCGCGAATCAGATCATACTGCCGCTGGTAGACGGCATCGCTTTGGCCAAACGGATCCTCAATCTCTCTTCCGCGATCGCGCGGATCAAATTCGCCGAGCAGACGAATGCGGTCTAGTGAAACACCATGTTCGTATCTCAAGACGTCCGCATGAAGTTGCTCCATCACCAGAAAACGACTGATTGATTCGAGCGGCAAGTCGCCAATCCAGGTAGCGATCTCTTCAGGCGCCGGTGTGTGATTGAGTTCGCAGGTATTCGTCGTTTCCCAAATTGCCGGCGCACCGCCGAAGTCAAAGACTCCGGCAGAATAAACGTCATATGAGAGCTGGCGCCGCTTTGCCTCAGCCACAAAAATGGCATGGGCCATCACGCTGCGACATCTGTTCGCGGTGCATATGAGGGCAACTGAAATCATCGTTGCCAGAACGGGTCGATCGCTAATTCTTTGCTTCGGGTGGGACAGGATTAGTCAGATCAAAAAGAACCTTCCAGGCGCCTTTGTCTTTTTTCCAAATTCGGAAGTAGTTCCCTGACTCGACGATTTTCGCGCCCAGCTCATCGCCTGAGATTTGATAACTGCCGTAAGTGTAACCGAGGTCATCTGAGGCCGATACGTCGCCGGCAACCGGCTCCCAGGTCCAGACACTTGAACTATCAGGGAGAACCGCGGGCGCCATATCCTTTCCGATCAAGGGAAACTTCCCCTCTCGATAGAGCCGAACTTCCGGCATCGCGTAGTCAGCGAAAGCTGCGCGGGCGCCGCGCTTCACTGCCACTTCGGAAAACTCACGATCGCGCCCGAGCAAAGCCGTGTTGCCTGACGTAAGATTACCTTTCACCGGCTTCGGCGTTTTGTAACCCTGGGCCAATTCCCAGGGCGCTTCGCTCTGCGCCGGCTGCGGATTAGAGATTCCCAGGTCGATCGCAAATTTCCATGAGCCGTCCGGTTGGCGCTTCCAGACCGTCAGGAAATGGCCCCACGCCACCGACTTGGCATCGTGAATATCCGGCTTGAATTCCCAGGGACCAGTTGTGTATCCCAGGTCTCCCGCGCGGGCCATGCCGGCAATCGCCGGATACCAGCTGAGCAGCGGACGCTTGTCGGATTGCGGCGCGGGATGTTCCGCAAACCACTGCTTTCCTTTTACGGCTCGAGGGCGAAAAAGAATGCCATCGTCGGCAATGAAAGCCACAAACGCGGAACGCGTGCCCTGGTCTTCCGACATTTTTGCGAAGGCGCGTTCAGTGTCGACCATCGCTTGCAAGGCGGACTTATCCTGAATCCGTCTTGCCAACGCGAGCGAAACAAACCCAAGCAGCAGCGCCAGACAAATAAACTTTTTCATGTCAGCTTCCCCGTGGCTATCAGTAGCTCCGCGTTAAGAATTGCAGCGCCCGCGGCGCCCCTAATAGTGTTGTGACTGAGAGCCACAAAACGATAATCGAGCACTTTGTCTGGTTGAATGCGGCCTATGGTTATGCTCATGCCGTTGCCAGCATCGCGATCCAGTCGCGGCTGCGGCCGGTCAGGTTCGTCGCGCACAATAATCGGATGTTCCGGCGCGGAGTGGAGGCCAAGCTCCTGTGGCAGTGCGGTAAAGAATGCGAAAGCTTCCCTTAACTCTTCGAGTGCGGCAGCGCGGCCCAATTTCACCCGCACCGCCGCGAGATGCCCATCGCTAACCGCGACGCGGTGACACTGCGCGCTTACTGCCATCTTAGCCTCTTCGATGCCCGCATCTTTGAACTCACCCAGAATTTTCAGTGTCTCCTGTTCAATCTTTTCTTCTTCACCTTCGATGAAGGGTAAGACGTTATCGCTAATCGCGAGCGAGGGAACACCAGGAAAGCCTGCGCCTGAAAGTGCCTGCATGGTTGTTGCAACTACACTTTCCACTCCAAATTTTTGTTGCAGTGGAGCCAGCGCTAAAGCCAGCATGATGGTCGAGCAATTTGGATTCGTAACTATGTATCCTTGTTGCCCGTATTGCTGCCTTTGCACATCAATTAACGCCAGATGCTCATGATTAATTTCCGGAATTAAGAGCGGCACATCGCGGTCCATCCGAAAAGCTGAAGAATTACTAATTACTGGAAAACCAGCGCGCGCAAACGCGCCTTCGCTCTCGCGTGCGGTGTCGCCGGGCAAACTCGAGAAGATCAATTCGCAGTCGAGCGGTGGCTCGGGTGCAGCGACAATCATTCCTTTCGCGAAGGCCGGCATTTCGCCGGATAATCGCCAGCTGCAAGCCTCTTGAAATTTTTTCCCCTGCGAGCGATCAGATGCCGCCAACGCCGTTATCTCAAACTGCGGATGATCTTCCAGCAATTGAATGAAGCGCTGCCCGACCATGCCAGTGGCGCCAAGTATTCCTACGCGAAATTTTTTAGTCATGCTTGTCTTGATTCTGACCCTTGCGATGCAAGCAGTTGCCGCTGGTGTGCGGCTCTGCCGCCTTCCGTGCAGAAAGGCTATGCCTTTCCGGTAACCAATTAGAGCTTTTTCCGAGTCTGCGCCTCCGATTCCAGCAGGCATAGCCGGCTTCAAGGAAATCCTTTCTCGGAAAGACGGAGCCTTCCGGCACCGAGGGCGGCCAAGCCGCAAACAAGATTATCCGTTCAGAGTCTTCAATGCTGTCTTCATCCGCTTAACGCCTTCTGTCAACACCGGCAAGTCCGCGCAAAACGAACATCGCAAGAAGCCTTCACCTTCGCTGCCAAATGCATTACCCGGCACCGTGACTACTCCCGCTTCCAGCATCGCCTCAGCAACGTCTATCGATGATCCATAACGCTCGATATCTACCATCGTGTAAAAAGCACCCTCAGGTGTTACACAACGCAAGCCACACTCAGTTCGAATCAAACCCACCAGATGATCGCGTCGTCTCTGGAACGTACTACGATGTTGCCGTCGCGCTTCGCTTGCCTCCGGACTCCAGGCAGCCAGCGCTGCCTTCTGCGAGACCGTCGAGGCGCAAGTTGTTACATAACCATGCAACAGATGGGCGGCAGCAATCACATCCGGGTCACCCAGTATCCACCCCAGCCGCCAGCCGGTCATGCTCATTGACTTTGAAAGGCCGGAGATCACAATTGTGCGTGGATAAAACTCCGAGATTGAAGCGGGGCGCTCCCCGGTGTAGTAGAGATCGCGATAGATTTCGTCGCTGATAATAAAGGCGTCTGATCCACTGTCAGTCACCGCCTGGGCCATTCCGCTTAACTCATCACGCGACAACGTGCGACCGGTTGGGTTTGAAGGACTGGTGCAGACGACCACTCTTGTCTTTGCACTGAGACGAAGTCTGAACTCATCCAAGTCAAAACTGAAATCACTGGCGGCCGGCAGTTGGTAGTAGGTCGGGCATCCGCCTTTCATGCTTGTAATGGTCGGATAAGCGACAAAGCCGGGATTGGGAATGAGCACCTCATCGCCCGCTTCAACCAGCGTCATCAACGCCAGATACATGGCCTCCTGGGAGCCGGCAGTAATGATGACCTGGTCGGTGGAAAGATTCAGGTGGGAATAATCCTGAACAACGAGTTCACGCAACTGCGGCAACCCTGCCTGCAGGGTGTAGCCGTTCTGCTCTTCCTGAATCACGCGCAGCGCTTCTCTGCGTATCACATCCGGAGTCGGCAGATCGGGTTCGCCCAGGCCGAAACTAATGTCGCCTGGCTTTGCTCGATCCGTGATCTGACGAATCGGGCTCCTTTCGATTCCACGCAGAAACGCGGGTGGCTGAAACTCTTTTTGAGACTTCATAGACTGGTTTGGCAAGACCTGGTTACTTCCCTGGGGAGTCTTTTCGCTTTGATTCTCATTAGCACCGCGCCATGTGATTTGCTGGGACCGCGGGCGTCCCGCCCGCCCGCTACCATAAATTCAACCCTGATGCTTGAACTTATCGTACGTGGGCGGGCGGGACGCCCGCGGTCCCAGCAATCACTTGACGCGGTGTCAATGAAAGTTAAAGAACCGACCAAGTCATCGCAGATAGTCTTCCAGTTGGACCGCGCGCTCAGTCTTCTCATCGCGATACTTCACGATCACCGGAGCGTAAAGGGAGAGTCCCCAGGCCCGGCCGACCTCACCGCGCACACTACGCGAGCCCGGCACGACCACCGCGCCCGCGGGAATTTCCAAAGGCGCCTCGGGTGTTCGCTGGTAGATTTTTTCGCGGACCAGATCGTAAACAGGGGTTGAGCCAGTCAGGATAGTTCCGGCGGCCAGCACGGCACGCTCACGCACAATCGTGCCTTCGTAAATACCGCAGCCGCCTCCCACCAAGACGTCATCTTCGATAACCACCGGGATCGCGCCCACTGGCTCAAGTACGCCCCCAACCTGCGCGGCGGCCGAAAGATGCACTCGTTTCCCGATCTGCGCGCACGATCCGACCAGAGCGTGGCTGTCTATCATAGTTCCTTCGTCTACATACGCACCGGCGTTAACGAACATAGGCGGCATGCAAACAACACCCGGGGCAATATACGCGCCGTCGCGAACGCTGGATCCACCCGGCACGATACGCACGCGATCGTCAGTCGAAAACTTTCTAACCGGATAGGTGTTCTTGTCGAGGAACTGAAAGGTGCCATCGGCTGGCGACAGGTCGACAATCGCGCCCATGCGAAAGCCCAAAAGGATGCCGCGCTTCACCCAGGCATTTGTATGCCACGCACCATCTGCGTTTCGCTCTGCGGCCCGAATTTCGCCGCGATTGAGCCCGGCTTTGAACTCGGCGAACAAAGCACATTCTTCGTCTGAGTATTCGCCGGCTTCGCGCGCCGCCAATTGCTCGATATCTTCACGCAGTGGCATGCACACTCTCCAGCAGACCCAGTTCCGCTATCACTTCGCGAATGCGCGTGCGGCTTTGTTCCTGAACCGGCACCAGCGGCAGGCGAAAGTTTTCGTCCAGGAGTCCCATCATAGCCATGGCAGCCTTCACCGGTCCGGGACTCGACTCGATGAAGTTGATTTCCATCAGCGGCAGGATGCGATAGTGGAGGGCGCGGGCTTCTGACCAATCGCCGGCCAACGCTAGTTCGGTCATGCGCGACATCAGGTCGGGAATTTCGTTGGACGCTACCGAAACGATGCCATCGCCACCAAGAGAGATCAGCGGCAAGGTCACCGCGTCGTCACCCGACAGCACGCGAAAGTCCGCCGGCCGCTCGCGCAGAATTTCCATGATCTGGCTCAGGTTTCCCGACGCTTCCTTGACCGCCACAATGTTGTCGCAATCGTTCGCCAAACGCAGAACTGTTTTTGCGGCGATGTTCGACGAGGTGCGACCGGGAACGTTGTAGAGCATGATTGGCGTTTCCGGTACGGCCTCAGCGATGGCGCGAAAATGTGCGTACAGTCCTTCCTGTGTCGGCTTGTTGTACCACGGAGCAACTTGCAACACGGCATCGGCGCCCAAGTTGCGCGCGCGCTGAGAATATTCAATCGCTGCTGCAGTCGCGTTGCTGCCCGTACCGGCAATCACGCGGGCGCGGCCACGTGCGACCTCGACGGTTATGGCGATGACGCGCTGATCTTCGGTCTCAGTCATGGTGGCGCTTTCGCCGGTAGTGCCGCATGGCACCAACAGGTGCACGCCGCCATTAATCTGCCGATCGACGAGCGCGCGCAGCCGATCTTCGTCAATCGCTCCGTCGGCCTTGAACGGAGTTACCAACGCCGTCGCACAACCACGCATCCAGTCAACTTTCATTGTCATCGCAAACCTCCTAAGCACAGTGAAAAGTGAAAAGTCATGTTGGTACCTGGTTAGCTATCCGTCACTTTTTCTTAATCTCTACTTTTCACTTTTCACTCATCACTTTATCCAGGACCTCTGAAAACTCATAAACACCCTTACGACTGATAATCCAGCGCGCCGCCAAAAGCGCTCCGGCGGCAAAGCCTTCTCGCGAGCGCGCCATATGCGTCAGCATTATCTGATCGGGCGACGAGTCAAAACCCACGCGATGCGTACCGGGAATGTGACCGGCGCGCACTGAAGCGATGGGAATTTCAGTTTTGAGGTGTTCTGACATCAGGTCTTTCAACTTTAAAGCCGTGCCCGACGGCGCGTCACGCTTGCGCGCGTGGTGTTCCTCTTCGATGAACGCCTCGTACTGATCGAGACTCGCCATTAGCCTGGCAGCCTGGGACACGATCCGGTAAAAAACATTTACACCGACAGAGAAATTAGCCCCATAGACGAGTGCGCCTTCGTGCTCCGCAACCAGACGCTGCGCGTCCGCTACCTTTTCCTGCCAACCCGTAGCTCCTTCAACCAACGGCACACCGCCGCGCGCACACGCCTCGATGTTTCTCAGCACTGCGGAACTCACGGAAAAGTCTATAGCAACGTCATGGCCTCGGAGCGAAGTTGCAAGTTGAGTGGCATCTACTGATGCGTCGCGCGAGTCTACCTTCAACCCAATCTCGTCTCCGGCAGCACTCGCCAGAGTTTCTACCAGCTTGCCCATCGCCCCATAGCCAATCAAGGCGAGCCTCATTGCGACACTCCTTCGACCAGAGCATCTTTGACTAACAGAGTGCTAGCCAACTCGACGTAGATATCTATGGCCTGTTCCAGTTCCTGCTTCTCAACGAACTCATG
>Ga0134126_10002484_pt1 | contig 23239 bp, 22 predicted proteins | sample KB31752_FD_96881 | JGI IMG/M metagenome (GOLD analysis project Ga0134126, IMG submission 96881) | Terrestrial soil microbial communities with excess Nitrogen fertilizer from Kellogg Biological Station, Michigan, USA - KB3-175-2 | ecosystem: Environmental > Terrestrial > Soil > Unclassified ... | reverse complement strand
CGTTGGCCAGCACCAGCTCGAACAACTCCAGGCCGTTCTCGCGGCATTTCGCCAGCAGCTCGGCTGCATTATTGAAAGGGTATGGTGGCAGTTTCTGGGCAGCGCTCTCGTGCGACTCAGCCTCGTCGCCGCGCACGACGAAACCGCCGCCGACCGAATAGTATTCGTCCTCGCGCAATACCTTGTTGTTGGCTGCCAGCGCGGTAAAGCGCATCCCATTGGAATGGCGCGGCAACCGCTCGTGATACATGAACAACAGCTGCATCGGCTCGTCGAACACGATTTCGTGTTTACCGAGGAGTTTGATCCGGCCGGTTGAACGAACACGCTGAAGGAGCGGATCGATGCTGTCGGGGTCGACGGTCTCAGGCTCAGCACCTTCGAGTCCCGCCAACACCGCGCGATCGGTGCCGTGCCCGGCGCCCGTCAATGCCAGAGACCCATAGAGCCTCACCGCGACCTGCTCGGTTTGCGCCAGCAAGCCGTCGCGCTCCAGCCCCAGGACAAACTCCCGCGCCGCGCGCATGGGGCCCATGGTGTGTGAGCTGGAAGGGCCGATACCGACCTTGAAAATGTCAAAAACGCTAAGCGTCATAAATATGAACCAGTCATGTCTTTAGCGAACGTATGGACCGCAACCGGCCTACAACTTAGCGGGCAAAAACCACGCTTTTTGCCCGCGGGTACAGACGCGCGAGTCGACGCGCTCGCTGAAAGCGCCTCCAGAGGACTTTCAGCCGAATCAGATCATCGCCCTCGCAGGCGCCGCAATGCCTGCCTGTCGTGCTTATTCGGGCGTTCCTCGGGTCGGGGTGCCAGCGCGGATGCGACCTTCATCCGTTGCGCGAATTCGGCGCGGCGCGCAGTGCTTGCGGCGCTTTCGACATAACATTTTGCCGCCTCGGTCGCGGGCCCGCGACGTATCGGGATGGCCGCCACCGTGCACTCGAATTCGACGGTACTCCTCACGAAGGTCACGACGTCCCCCGCACGGACTTCCCGCGAAGGCTTCACCCGTTCGTCATTGAGATGAACCTTGCCCCCGGTGACCGCCTGCGCGGCAAGGGAACGGCTCTTGAAGAGGCGAACACCAAAGAGCCAGCGGTCAATGCGCGCAGCTCCAGGCCTGCCTTCTGTGCGATCTTCGGACATGGGACGAGTATAATTGAAGCCATGAAAGAAACATTCCTAGAGCGCTTACGCGCTGATATTCAAGGTCTTCGGACCCAGGGGTTATACAAGTCGGAACGTGTGCTTGCGGGTCCGCAAGGCGGCGTGGTCCGCACGGGTGACGAGGATGTCGTCAACCTGTGCGCCAACAACTACCTCGGGCTCGCGAATCATCCCTCCATCCGTGAGGCCGCTCACCGGGCGATCGACCGCTTCGGCTACGGCATGGCGTCGGTACGCTTCATCTGCGGCACCCAGAGCATCCACAAGCAGCTGGAACAGGGTTTGAGCCAGTTTCTGGGCAAAGAAGACACCATTCTGTATTCCTCGTGCTTCGATGCTAATGGCGGCCTGTTCGAGACGTTACTCGACGAAAGCGACGCCGTTATTTCTGATGCGCTGAATCACGCCAGCATCATCGACGGCATCCGCCTCTGCAAAGCGCAGCGCTACCGCTACGCCAACAACGACATGGAGGAGCTCGAGAACTGCCTGAAGCAGGCTGCGGGCGCCCGTACCCGGTTGATTGCGACCGACGGCGTCTTCTCGATGGACGGTACCATTGCGAACCTCCGGGGCATCTGCGACCTGGCCGAGCGCTATGACGCACTGGTGATGGTCGATGACTCGCATTCGACCGGCTTTATGGGTCCGACGGGCCGCGGTACGCCCGAGCATTGCGGCATTGCGAAGCGAGTAGACATCATCACAAGCACTCTGGGCAAAGCGCTCGGCGGTGGGAGTGGCGGATTTACCTCCGGGCGCAAGGAAGTTATCGAGTGGCTGCGCCAGCGCTCGCGTCCTTATCTGTTCTCGAACAGCATTCCGCCAGTCGTGGCAGGCGTCAGCGTGCGCGTTCTCGATCTCCTCGAACACACTCCAGAGTTGCGCGCGCAACTCTTCGAGAATGCGCGTTACTTCCGCGCGGGCCTGGAGGGTGCCGGATTCACCCTCAAGCCCGGCGAGCACCCGATCATTCCGGTCATGCTGGGCGATGCCGCATTGGCATCCCGCATGGCGGACCAGTTGCTGCAACGCGGCATCTACGTCATCGGTTTTTCTTTCCCAGTTGTTCCGAAAGGACAGGCGCGCATTCGCACGCAGATGTCCGCGGCCCTCACGCGCGAACAGCTCGACCGCGCCATCGCGGCATTTACGACCGTGGGCCGTGAGCTGAACGTCATCAAATAGTCGTCCGGGCCATAACAATAAAAGGATTGGCAAACATGAAAGCATTGATCAAAAAAGAAGCCTCGCCCGGCATCTGGCTGGATGATGTTCCGGAACCCAAGGTCGGCCCCAACGACGTCCTCGTCGAGATCGACAGGACGGCGATCTGTGGCACCGACATGCACATCTACAATTGGGACGCGTGGGCGCAAAAAACCATTCCAGTTCCCATGGCCGTAGGCCACGAATACTGCGGCCGGATCGTTGACCTCGGCTCGGAAGTGCGCGGATTCAACACGGGTGATCGTGTCTCCGGAGAGGGTCACATCACTTGCGGCCATTGCCGTAACTGCCGCGCAGGCCGCCGGCACCTATGCCGCAACACGGTGGGTGTGGGAGTCAACCGTCCGGGCGCGTTTGCAGAGTATTTGTCGATCCCTGCGGTGAATGCATTCAAGCTGCCGGATGCGATCCGCGATGACATCGCCTCCATACTCGATCCGTTTGGTAACGCGACGCACACCGCCCTCGCCTTCAGCATGGTCGGCGAGGATGTGTTGATCACCGGTGCGGGTCCGATCGGCATCATGGCAGTTGCGATTGCGCGCTTCGTTGGCGCACGACATGTCGTCATCACGGACGTGAACGACTATCGGCTTGAGCTCGCGCGCAAAATGGGAGCGACCCGTGCCATCAACGTCACGCGTGACTCGTTGGATCAGACGATGAAGGAGCTCAACATGCAGGAGGGCTTCGACGTGGGCCTGGAAATGTCAGGCAACGCCGCAGCCTTGCGCGAGATGTTGCGGACCATGCATCACGGCGGCTCGATCGCCATCCTCGGCATTCCGCCGGAAGATACGGCGATTGACTGGAATCAAGTGATCTTCAAGGGCCTGACGATCAAGGGCATCTACGGGCGCGAGATGTTTGAGACCTGGTACAAGATGTCGTCGCTGTTGCAGAGCGGGTTGAATCTCGACCCGATCATCACCCATCACTTCCCGGTCCAGGAGTACCTGCAGGGGTTCCAGATCATGGGGTCGGGGAAGTCAGGGAAGGTGATTCTCGACTGGTCGACGCTGTAAGGCGATTTCGACTCGGCCGAACGCAGCACCGCAAACTTCAGCTGGTCAGCCTCCGCCGAGGTTCCTACGTCATTGTTCCGCCCCAGTACCTCGCCTGGGGCGATCCTCCGCCGGCATGGTACATCCACGATGTGATGCGACAGGAAGGCTGCCGAATTACACGGTGCGACACACCGAAATCCTCGCCGGCCTGATCGGTTGATTTCAGCCCCGTCGAGGACCTGGTGGTGATCGACCACCGGTGAGCGGTGCAAGAAAGCGCAGTAATGCCAACAGTCGCTCCACCACCCATCCCGCAAACCGCCCCAACAGCGACAGGGTGATCCTCCGAGGTTTGCGTGGGTACCGCGCGAGTGCAACGCACCATGACAATCGCCCCGCCGACACCCTTGCGCCTTCAGATCTAGCGCACTCTGTTCGTCCAGTTGCCACAAGTCCGGCGGAAGCAAACATCGCTCAGCAACGGCGTGCACATGGGTTATTCTCCGTTGTTGGTACCCTGACTACTTGACCATGCCCATCAAGCCCGGTCGAAACGACCCCTGTCACTGCGGTAGCGGGAAAAAGCACAAACACTGCTGCCTGGAAAAAGATCAGGAGGCCGAACATGGCAGGTTCGCGCACGCGGCTGTAGCCGCAGCCGAAGTCGCCTTAGCCAAGCAAAAGGAAATACAAGACCGGATTAAGGCGCTCGACGAAGCCCACGAGCTCGCCACCGCTTCCAACACCATCCTGGATCTGCTCGAGAGTGGCAAGTTCGAGGAAGCCGAGCAAGCCGCACGCGAGCTTCTCGTGCGACACCCTGACGTACATGACGGCTATGATCGATTGGGAATGGTCTACGAAGCGCGTGGCCAGAACAAACTGGCAGCCGATTGTTACCGCCAAGTCATCGAATTCGCCCGCGCCCGACCGCAGGAATACGCCCCCGACTTCGCGACCGCCTTCCAAGACCTCGTCGCCAAACTCGACCCGCCCACAGGCGGCTGACCTCCCACACTGCGGCGCGCCCGATGACAGTGGTGTATCGAAACACTTCCCCGCACCTCTGACCTGGGCATACCGGTAGCTGAGCCGCCAAAGCCGCCCCGATAGCCATTCGCACAAGGAGTCCCGCGTTTTTAGGTGACGGTATTAGTCTCGGCGGAGCCCCTCAAGATAGGGACTGTGCCGTCAGAGGACTCGAACGGCCGCCGCCTGATTACAAGTTCAGTTCGCGCCGCAGAAGCAGTACGCGTAGACCTTGTTAGGTTCAGTGAACCGGCTGAGGCGCTCGACCTCGCGAGTCAACGGATCGAACTTGTGCGCGACGCGTGCCAGCGTGGCGGTCTTCTCGTCCATCCCAATTCCGGCGGAGAGCAACATCTTTACCGCCTTACTCTTGAACTGCAGCACCAGCTCCTGCGCCCAAGACAGTTCCGGCTCGACGAACTCCAGCTCGTACTCCGTGAGTTTGGCGTGGCGCGCGGCCGAGCGAACGGCATCGTCGAACGAACCGAGCTGATCTACCAATCCCAACCGCTTTGCGTCAGCACCGGCCCAAACGCGCCCCTGCGCGATGGCATCGATCTGCTCGCGGCTCTTCTTGCGTCCTGTGGACACGCGCGACAGAAACTCATCATAGCCACGATTGATCTGCGATTGCAGCAGCGTGCGAGACTCGTCGCTCATCGGCCGGTCGATGCGCAGCTGTCCCGCCAAAGGAGTCGTGCCTACGCCATCAACCGTCACGCCGACCTTGCCGAGTGTCTTATCGATTGTGGGAATGATGGCGAAGATACCGATGGAACCGGTCAAGGTCGCTGGGCTCGCAAATATCTCGTCAGCCGGCGCCGAGATGTAGTAACCGCCGGAGGCCGCCAACGTGCTCATTGACACGATTACGGGCTTGCCCGCCGCGCGCATCGCTACCAGCTCGCGGTAAATCTCTTCAGAAGCCATCACGCTGCCGCCAGGGCTGTCGACCCGCAGCACAATGGCGCGAATGTTGTGATCGAGACGGGCCTGCCGGATGAGGCGTGCAGTTGAATCACCGCCCACGGTGCCCGGCGGTTGATCTCCGTCGAGAATCTCACCGGAGGCGACAATGACGCCGACTCGCGGTTTTCCGTCGGCGCGGACCTTCATATCCGCATGTGCGAGCCTGACGTAATCGGAGGTCGACACGGATTTGAACGAGCCGGTCGTATCATCCTCGCCGACGAGATCAATGATCCGCTTCTCGACGTCGATCTTGGATTTGATACCCGTGACGAGCCCTGCATCCAACGCCACCTGAGCGCCGTTACCGCCGGCGGCGGGCACTGTCTTCGGCAGGGTGTTGACATACTTGCTGAGCGCATCTGCCGGCAGCTTGCGCGCGCGGGTGACTGCATCCTGATAGCTCGTCCACAGAGCGTTGAGATAAGCGTTGCTTTCCTGCTTATCTTCCGGGGACATGTCGGTACGCGTGTATTCCTCGACGGCGCTTTTATAAGCACCAACACGGAACACGTTGATGTCGACGCCCAATTTGTCGAGCGCCTGCTTGAAGAACATCCGGTAGCGGGCGTAACCGTCGATGAGGACGAAGCCCATCGGGTCGAGATAAATTTCGTCCGCCTGAGCCGCCAGGTAGTAGCGCTCCTGCGTCATCTCGTTGCCGTAGGCGATGACCTTCTTGCCCGTCGCACGAAACTCGTGCAGTGCGCGCGCCAGCTCCTCCATGACGGGTTGGCCGGCGCCATCGAACTTCTCCAGGTCGATCGCCACCACCGGGATGCGTTTGTCCTTAGCAGCAGCGCGGATCGAGTCCGTCAGATCCCAGAGCAATGTCTCCGCATGCCCTTGGCCACGTGCTTCCTGGACGGCGCGTTCCAGCGGATCGCCGCTGGATTGCTCGACGATCTCGCCTTCCGGCGCCACGAGAAGTGCCGCCTTCGCGGGCACGTTCGGCACGGAGCCCCGTAGAGCTCCGACGACAAAGCCAAAAACAACCAGCAGCACGACAAGGTGCAGGAACCGGCGCAGCACATCCAGGGCACGCCACAGCCCGTACAGAATCGAACGCAGGAGGTTCATGGCTGTATTGTCAATTGGAAAAAGTGGCCTCCGGCCCTTTTTCGGACATCAGCTTCGTTGGCGCCGGCAAAAGGCGCGGCTTTTGCCAGCTGCGCCCTACCGACGCTTGCGTTGCTAGGTCCGACAGGCTCGGGGATTAGAGCTTCTCCTCGATCCTCGCAGCCTTGCCGGAGAGGTCGCGCAGGTAGTACAGCTTCGCGCGGCGGACGTTGCCACGGCGCTTGATGCTGATCTCGCTGATCGAGGGGCTGTAGGTCTGGAATACGCGCTCGACGCCCTCTCCGTGCGAGATCTTGCGCACGGTGAACGAGGAGTTGAATCCGCGGTTGCTGATGGCGATCACAACGCCCTCATACGCCTGCACGCGCTCACGGTCGCCTTCGACGACCTTTACTTGCACGACCACGGTATCGCCCGGCTTGAAGTCCGGGACCTTGCGGGTCATGCGCTCTTTTTCGATCTGTTGAACAATGTTCATGATGGTTCTGCCCTCGATCCTCGGCTCACCGCTGCGCGGCGAGCTCCAAACTCACTTCGTTATCTGTCCCGACTCCGACCCCGTCTCATTCTCGGGCGTCAGGTCGGGCCGACGTTCCCGAGTCCGCTTGAGCGCCTGCTCCAGGCGCCAGCGCTGAATGTCGGCATGATTCCCCGACAATAGCACCGCAGGCACGCCCAGGCCCTCGAACAATTCGGGCCGCGTGTAGTGCGGCCAGTCGAGGCGACCCGAGACGAAAGACTCCTCCACGTTGGAGCGCTCATCGCCCAAGGCACCCGGCAGTAGCCGCGCCACCGCATCGATGACCACCAGCGCGGGCAGCTCGCCGCCCGACACCACGTAGTCACCAATCGATACTTCACGGTCGACTCCCAACTCGACCACTCTCTCATCCAATCCCTCGTAGCGTCCCGCCACGAGCAGGAATCCCGGCAAGGCAGCGAGCTCGCGCGCCATCGCCTGTCCCAACGGCCGCCCCTGCGCCGAGAGGTAAATCCTCGGGCTACCCTCCGGCAGGCGCGCATGCGCCGTACGAATCGCAGCCAACATCGGCTGGGGCTTCAACACCATCCCCGGGCCACCCCCGTAGGGGCGATCATCCACCGTCCGATGCACATCGGTGGTGTACGCACGCGGATCCTCGGTCCCGACACTCAACAGGCCGCGCTCTACCGCGCGCCCGACGATCCCGAATCCGAGCGCTCCCGTAATCATCTCCGGGAACAGCGTGACGACTTCAATCTTCATCAAGCGGCCAGTCCACCAGAATCAGACCCGCCGTCAGATCCACCTTGCTCAGGTGCTTAGGTGTCGCCGGTACCCAGTGGTCGCGCGACCCTTTCACCACCATCATCGGACCCGTCGGCGTGTCCGCGAAGTAATCCACCTTGCCGAGATCCACACCCTCCAGGTTGCGCACCGGCAGACCCAACAAGTCTGCTTGGTAGTACTCGCGCTCACCCGTCGGGGGCAACTCCGCGCGATCCACCTCGATCACCGCGCCGCGCAGCGCGCCCGCCCGATCGCGATCCTCGATGCCCTCAAGCCGCGCTACGAGCCTGTCGGAGTGGGGATGCCCTTCTACGATGCGGTAAACAGTCCGCTCACCGGAGCCCAGGCGCAACGTCCACTGCGGGTAATCCAGGATCCCATCAAGCGGATCCGTATACGAATCGACGTGTACCCACCCTTTGACACCCCAAGGGGCGCCAATGCGGCCTAACTCGACCCACCGCGCCGGCTTTCCCACTATTGCTGCCGCTTGTGAGCGCGCAACGCGCGCACCACAAGCCTAATCCTGGCGCTCACTAGGCCTCTAACGGTATCGCGCGCGCCGCAAGCTCAAATCTCGGCTCAGGCCGTAGCCTGCTTCCGATAGTCCGAAACCAGCGTACGCACGCGGTCCGAGGGCTGCGCGCCCTTGCCAACCCAGTAGTCAATGCGCGGCAGATCGAGCTTCAGCTTCGTCTCATTCTTGCGCGCGATGGGGTTGAAGAAGCCGACGTGCTCCAGGCTCAAGCCACCCTGGCGCTTGCGGCTATCCGTCACAACGACGTGATAGAAGGGCTGGTTGCGCGCACCGCGCCTCGTCAGGCGAATCGTTACCATACTCTTAAAACTCTCAATCCGGAGGGGTCCCCGCCCGGGAATAGGCGGCCCAAAAAAGAGCGCGGATTCTACGCAACCGCTGGCTGGATTGCGAATTTTTTCATGCACTTCGAGCCGCCAGGCCGGGTCGGGCTACCTGCCAGGGAAGCCGGGCGGCATCTGGCCCTTGAATGCGCTCAGCATGCGCTGCAGCCGCCCCCCCTTCATGCTCTTCATCACCCGCTGCATCTCCATGAATTGCTTGAGCAGCCGGTTCACGTCCTGGACCTGAGTCCCGGATCCGGCGGCGATCCGGCGGCGGCGAGACCCGTCAATGATCCCCGGAGTGCGGCGCTCTTTGCGGGTCATGGAATTGATGATGGCGATCTGGCGGCGCAGGTCCCGGTCGGTCTGCTCCGGGTTGACGTTGCCCTTCTGGGTCGCCGCGGCCGGCAGCTTATCCATGAGAGCGCTGACGCCCCCCATCTTCTGAAGCTGCTCCAGCTGGCTCTTGAGGTCGGCCATATCGAAGCCCTTCCCTTTGACCACCTTCTTGGCCAGGCGCTGGGCTTCCTCGTGATCGACCTGGCGGTGGACCTGCTCGACCAGGCTGACGACGTCGCCCATCCCGAGGACCCGAGACGCCATACGCTCTGGATCGAAGGGCTCCAGTGCCTCGGTCTTCTCGCCAACGCCCATGAAAACGATGGGCTTGCCGGTGATATGGCGGACCGAAAGCGCGGCGCCGCCCCGAGCGTCACCATCCGCCTTCGTAAGAATCACGCCGGTAAGGTCGAGCGCAGCCCCAAAGGCCCGAGCGGCGTTCACCGCGTCCTGGCCGGCCATCGCGTCGACCACGAAGAGTCTCTCTGTCGAGCTCACCGCTGCGTCGATCTGCTTGACCTCCTCCATGAGGCCCTCATCAACGTGCAACCGCCCCGCGGTGTCGACGATGAGTATGTCGAACACACCACGCTTGGCCTGCTCAAGTGCGTCACGCGCAATGTTCGCAGGCGGATCCGACGCGTTTGATGGGAAAAAGTCAGCGTTTACTTGCTCCGCGAGGCGCTGAAGCTGAAGGATCGCGGCCGGTCGGCGCACGTCGGTGCTCACTAGAAGCACGCGCTTCTTCTCCCGCTCTATCAGCCAGCGTGCCAGCTTCGCGGCTGTCGTTGTCTTACCCGCGCCCTGGAGGCCAGCCAGCAACACGACGATCGGGGGCTGAGCCCGCAGATTGAAGCCAGCGCGCGGCCCGCCCATGAGCTCGACGAGCTCTTTGTGCAGGATCCCGATGAAGGCCTGGCCAGGGGTGAGGCTGGAGGCCACCTCGACCCCCACTGCCTTGGCCTTGACCGCATCGATAAAGACCTTCACCACCGGAAGCGCGACGTCGGCCTCGAGCAGCGCAACGCGAACCTCGCGCAGGGTCTCGGTAACGTTTTCGTCGGTAATTCGGCCCTTGCCGCGCAGATTTTCGATGCTGCGGGCCAGGCGGGCGGTCAAGTTGTCAAACATGCAGGGGTCCGCTGGGGAATATTTCCAGGAAGGGTTCGATTATAGGGGCAAGCTGCTAGATTTCCTGTGTACCCGTCCCCTCCAGGTACCGTCCCTGGAGCCGCGACCCGGCCCGCGATCCATGGCGGGCGTGAGTCGCTACGCGACTCACCCTATGCTATGCACCCGGAAGAATAACGGGCTCACGCCCGCAGGAACGTCCCTATTTCGGACGCGCCCTGCGCGACCGCCGCCCTGACGAGGATGCTGCCTTGAACGACGCCCCCACGACGACGCTGTTGCTAGGACTGCTCGTTTTGCTGGTCATCATTGCCTTTTCATCCGGCACGGAAGTCGCAATGCTGTCGCTCAACCGATATCGGATCCGGCATCGGGCTCAATCGGGCAATTCCACGGCAAAAGTCCTCGAGCGCTTGCTGATGAAGCCCGACGACTGGCTGGGCGCGAACCTCGTCATCCTCGCAGCCGCCAGCGTTTTCGCATCTGCCACTGCGACGATCCTGGCACAGCGTACGGGTTACACGTGGGCGGTGCCGATCACTGGCTTCCTGCTCACGGTCATCGTGATTGTCTTTTGCGAGCTGGCCCCGAAAATTTACGCAGCGACTCACCCTGAGTCGGTCGCTTTGGGCGCCGCACGCATCTACAAGGTGTTGGTGGCGGTGGCTCGTCCGGTGCTTTGGTGCACGAACAAGATGGCGTACGGGTTCCTACGCATCTTCGGCGTCGGCCGCTCATCCCGTGCCAGCCACGCCCTGAGTTCGGAAGAGCTTCGTACGGTGGTCGCTGAAGCTGGCCCAATGATCCCGGCGCGGCACCGTCAGATGCTGCTGTCGGTCCTCGACCTCGGGCAGATCACGGTGAATGACATCATGATTCCGCGGCAGGAAATCTCGGCCATCGACGTGCAGGAGAACTGGGACGACATCCTCGACCAGCTGCGCCAGACACCCCACACACGCCTGCCTGTTTACGACGGGGAGCTGGATAACCTCGTTGGGATTCTTCACATGAAGCGTGTCGTCCACGAGCTGGCGCGCGGCACCTTAACTCGCGAACGTCTGGTCGAGATAGCGCGCAACCGCGAACCCTACTTCGTGCCGGAGGAGACTTCGCTCAATGTGCAGCTCTCGCAGTTCCAACGTAATCGCCGGCGCCTGGCCTTTGTGGTGAACGAATACGGCGATATAGAAGGGTTGGTTACGCTGGAGGATATATTGGAGGAGATCGTCGGCGAGTTCACGAGCGACCCGGCGACAATCTCTCATAAGGATATCCACGTGGAGCGGCCCGGTGTTTACATCGTCAATGCGAGCGCCACGATTCGTGCACTAAACCGCGCATTGCAGTGGCAACTGCCGACTGACGGACCGAAAACACTCAACGGTCTGCTGCTGGAGCAGCTGGAGACTATCCCCGACCCTGGCACGGCGTTAAAAGTCGGGCCGTACCTGTTTGAGATTCTGCAGATAGCCGAAAACGCGGTTAAGACGGTTAGGGTTAGGACGGAGGCCTCCGCCGGATCGGCAACGGCCGAAGGGAAGGCAACAGCGCCAGGAGCCTAGTGTCAGGGACGGTCAGGACTTCTTGGCGAAGACAGCCTCGAGCGCCTCGCCAACTCTGCCTACCGATATCACGTCGAGCCCCGGGAGGGGTTTGCGGGGCGCATTATCCCTCGGGACGATCGCCTGCTTGAACCCTTGCTTCTGTGCTTCCTTCAATCGTTCTTCCCCATACGCTACAGGCCGAACCTCCCCCGTAAGACCAATCTCACCGAACGAAATGAGGGAATTGGGGACCGTGCGGTCCGAAAGGCTGGAGGCCAGGGCGATCACCACCGGTAAATCCCACGCGGTCTCACTGATCTCGATACCACCGACCACGTTCACAAAGACGTCGTGCTCCTGCAGCGAGACACTAGCGTGACGGTTGAGTACGGCTAACAGCATCGCCACACGATTGGAGTCGAGCCCTTGAGCAATCCGCCGGGGCGCTCCAAACCGCATCCGGTCCACGAGAGCTTGCAACTCGATCAGCAACGGCCGGCCACCCTCACGGGTCACTGTCACAATGCTACCCGCGGCCGGCTCGGGCGCCCGCGATAGAAAGATTGCTGAGGGGTTGCGGACCTCTTTCAACCCGCCCTCGGTCATGGCAAAGAAGCCCAGCTCATTGACCGCCCCGAAGCGATTCTTAGTGGCCCGGACGATCCGGTAACGGCTGCCGGCCTCACTTTCGAAGTAAAGGACCGTATCGACGAGGTGCTCGAGCATCCGCGGACCGGCGATCATGCCCTCCTTCGTGACGTGGCCGATGATGATGACCGCCGTCGCTGTCGACTTGGCGAACCGAACCAGCTCGGCCGTGCACTCGCGGAGCTGCGAGACCCCACCTGCTGCCCCCGCTACCGCGCCAGACTGTACGGTTTGAATCGAGTCGACTACCAGCAGCGCCACTTTGCGCTCGGTCGTCCCCACTGGGGATTCCCTCGCTGGCCGCTCGGTCGCTGCGGCAATGATCGCCTGCAGGTCGCTTTCGGCCACACAACTCAGGGCGGTTGCGGCCACCCCCAGGCGCTGGGCGCGCAAACCCACTTGAGAAACCGACTCCTCGCCGCTGGCGTAGAGCACTCCCTGGGAGCCGGCAACATGGGCGGCAACCTGCAGCAGCAAGGTCGATTTGCCTATACCGGGATCGCCTCCCAGCAAAGTGACCGAACCAGGGACAATTCCCCCGCCAAAAACCCTATCCAGCTCTTGCTGGCCCGAACCCAGCCTGTCTGGTGCCGCACCAAGGGTCGCATCCAGAGGCCGCGGGGCGGCCGTGGCGGCAGCAACACCCCGAGAACGTGGGACAATCCCCGCCTCGAGCGTGTTCCATTCGTCACAATGCGGGCATTGCCCTTGCCATTTGGGGGTGTCGCGCCCGCAATGACTACAAATAAATACTGGACTCGTGCGAGCCATCTATGCGTGTGGGAGTCAGTTGGCTAGGATTCGCGCCCGGGGGGAATCCGAATGACAGGTTTGTGACCAGGCACTCGGACTGCACTGCGGGCAATGCTAGCTTATGCCGGCTCGAATCGGGGACGGGAAAGTGACGCGAATCACATTTGATGGGCCGCAGACAGGTCAGGGTGCAGCATGAGCTTGAGAAACAAGCTTCGCTGCGTCGGCTTGACCGATACCGGCAAAGTCCGCGAGCACAACGAGGACACCATCGCGGTCGACGCCGACATCGGGCTGCTGGTCCTGGCTGACGGTATGGGCGGCTATAACGCGGGCGAAGTCGCCAGCGGCATCGCTGTGAAAACCATTGTGAACCTCGTCAAGGAGCAGGTCGAACGCGAGGACCTCAACGTGCAGGACCGCGAGGCGGGGCTGTCCCGTCCGACCATCATCCTGCGCGACGCCATCCATCGCGCGAACAAGATCATCTACCAGACGGCCCGCACCCAGCCCCAATGCGAGGGCATGGGAACCACTGTGGTGGCCGCTCTGTTCTTCGATAACAAGATCACCATCGCCCATGTGGGCGACTCCCGCCTGTACCGCCAACGCGTCGGCGGCGACAAGCTGGAGCAGGTCACCATGGACCACTCCCTGCTGCAGGAGCTGGTGGATCGCGGGTTTTATTCAGCCGAAGAAGCGCAGCGGGCAGCCAACAAGAACTACGTGACTCGCGCACTCGGCGTCGAGCCCAACGTTGATGTAGAAATACAGGAAGTGCCCGCGAACAAGGGCGAGGTCTTTATCCTCTGTTCGGACGGGCTGTCCGACATGGTCGAGGACGAAGATATTCATTTAACCATAAATACCTTTAGTGCTAATCTGGATACAGTCGCCAAGCAGCTGATTCAACTGGCGAATGATAACGGCGGCAGGGATAACGTCTCCGTGGTAATGGCGCATGTCCTCGACGCATTCCCGGCCCGAACGAAGATTTTCGACAAGATCCTGGGCTGGTTCGGCTGACACTGACACGAGCGGAAGGTGATGCATGGCAAGGTTGGTCTTGAGCCTGGACGGCCAGGTGATGGCGGAATACAACATGAACAAGGAGCGGTACACGATCGGCCGTCTCCCTGATAATGACATCCGCATCGACAATGCCGCCGTCAGCGGCCATCACTCGCTGATCATCAACATCCTCAACGACTCGTTTCTCGAGGACCTGAACAGCACCAACGGCACGTACGTCAACGGCAAGCTGATCAAGAAGCATGCGTTGCAGCATGGCGATGTCATCACCGTGGGGCACCATCAGCTGCGCTTCGTCGAGGACGACGAGGCTCAGGACGAATTCGAAAAGACGATGGTGATCCAACCTTCGGCCCGACCGGTCGAGAAGGTCCGGACTGCCGCTGAAGTCGCCGACAAGGTCTCCCCTTCTCTGTCAGCTACCGCCAAGAATCGCGCGCTCAACGCGGACGGTGCGGCGGTTCTGAAGAAAGCCAAACTCCAAGTGCTCTCGGGCGCCTTTGCAGGTCGCGAGTTGGAGCTCAACAAGGCCCTGACGACGCTGGGTCGTCCCGGCGTGCAAGTGGCCGCGATCACGCGCCGCTCGGAGGGCTACTTCATCGTCCATGTCGACAGTGGCGGCAGCGACGACTTCCCGCTGGTCAACGGCGCGCCGATCGGCGCGCAGGCGACACGGCTGAACGACAACGACGTCATTCAGCTGGCCGGTGTGAAAATGGGGTTCTTTGTAAGCTGATCCGGCGGTAACGGTTACGATTTCCCCTCTCGGGCCTCTTCCTCGGCCAGGGTGTAAATCGACTCCGGAATCGCTTCGAGGCGCTCCCGCGGGATGGGCTGTCCGCTCACGTCGGACAGGCCGTAGGAGCCCTCCTTGATCTTCTCCAGGGCGCGGTTCACCCGCTGTAGGCGGGCAACGTCCCGGGCGACGAGATTGCCCTGGAGCTCCAGAGCTGTAAGTCTTTGAGCATCATCCTCATATTCCCGTGAGGCGCTGTTCGCGCTCTCGGTTCTGACCTCGGTCTCGTCGGTCTCTGCGGCCCGGGCGGCGGCCATGAGCTCGTCCCTTATCCGGTTCAGGTGGTGCCGCTGTTTTTCAATAAAACCCGTATCGAGCTTGGGCGTATTGCTGGTCACGATAGCTCCGGGCATGCTGTGGGATGGCGGAAACAGTAGCAAGATTTCGGTAAGGGGAGGCTGACCGGCGGCCGCAGTAGGCGATCATCGGTCTGCTTCGCCCTCAGAAAGGGAGGTACCGACATGCGGGACGACTTGGGGGAAGACAAGATCGAGACAGAGCGTGACCCGGATCTCGAGTGGGGCACCCCTGATCCCCAGAGCGAGGAAGCTTCGATGTGGCTCGCCCGGATCAATCGGGGACTGCGTTCTGAAGAGGTCGCGGGTCTGCGCGAATGGCTGAAGGCCCCCAAGAACCGTCACGCCATCCTGGATATGGCCCGACTGTGGCATCAGCCGGACATTATCGCTGTCCTGTGCGAGGTGTTCCCCGAAGGGCCCGAACCGATTCAAAAGGAATTCTGGGCCGGCTTTGCCTCCATCTCGCTCAAGGCTGCAGCGGTAGTTGGATTGGCGATGTTTGCCATCACCGGTCACGGACCGTGGGCGAAAATCCAGACGTGGTGGTTGCACCGGCACGATATGCCCGCGGCCACGGCGCCGATGCACGGAGCACTCATCGCCCGGGCGGTCTACTCAACCGCAATCGGCGAGCGGCGCGAGATCCAACTTCCGGACGACACCAAGGTCCAGCTCAACACGGGCACGCGGATGGTCGTCTCGTACTCCCTTGGGCAACGGGAGATTTATCTCCCGTACGGCGAGGCAAACTTCCACGTAGCGCACGAAGAGCACCGGCCCTTCTTCGTCCGCGCCGGCAACCGGAGCTTCCAGGCTGTGGGGACCCACTTCAACGTTCGGGTGCTCACGTCCGAGGATGTAGCACTCACCGTGACAGAAGGTAACGTTCGGGTGCTCTATACGCCCACGGCGATGGAGACACCGGCCGACGCGCGGCTCCGTGACAACATGCCCCTTGATGACACCACCGTCGGAGCTCTCGAAACGGCGTTGGTGGAGCCAGGATTGCAGTTCGTACGCAAGATCCAGGCGAGCGACGTCGATGCGTTGCTGGCGTGGCAGCAGGGCATGATCTTCTTCAAGAGCGAGCCGCTCGAGACCGCACTGGCGGAAGTTGACCGGTACACGACGACTCAGTTCGTGCTTGCGGATGACAAGTTGCGCAAAGTGAAAATTGGTGGGCATTTCCACACCGGCAATATCGAGGAATTCCTCATCACGCTGCGTAAGGACTTCGGAGTGGACTCGTGGAAGGATCCGCAGGGACACATCGTGTTGGCGACGCTGGCGTGCGCACCTCCGCCTGAGGCGCGTTCGCCTGCCACTACAAAAATTAGTTCCTAAATGGGCGGCGGCCACGAAGCCGCCCCGCGCCTTAAGGTCAGGCGTCAGATTTAGCGGTGGTGTTGGTGGTGGCCGCCAGGTGACGCAGGCCTTCGGGCACAAAGGATAAGTCAGTAGCTTCACGCACCGCTAGCCGCATCTGCTTCTCAAGCACGTCTTCAGGTACCGGATTTTGGTAGTCGTCCAGGGCGCGAGCTAGTGCCTCGCCAGCCGAGATGTTTTCGGTGCGCACCACGCGATACGCCTTAACTACCAACGCTTCCGCGGCTCCCGGAGTAAGCATCACCGGCAGTTGGCGCTCGAGCCGCTGCAGATCATCCTCAGAAACCTGCAACTCATAACGGCTCGCCAACGCACCCACCAACCCCCGACTTTCCGCGGGCGTAGTGGTTGGCAGGATAGGCACCTTGAGGTCGATACGCCCTGGGCGTTTCAGATCGACCTCGATCAAGTCCGGCCGCGAGGAAGCCAACACCCAGATCACCTTGCCGCGGTTGGAGGTATCGGCCATCTCCTGCGCAATCATGGAATACAAACGGCCCGACAATCCACTGTCGCCCGGCGCGGACTCGCGACGCCCAAGAGTCTGGTCCGCCTCGTCGACAAACACGATGCAGCGGCCGAGCGCACGGATGAGCCGCAGAATCTTTTCCAGATTGCCTTCGCTCGAGCCCACCCACTTGTCCCGGAAGTTCTTCAGCTTCACCACCGGCACGCCCGCCTCCCCGGCAAGGCACTCAACCAGGAAAGTCTTACCAGTACCGATCGGCCCGCACAGCAGGTATCCCATCGGCAGCGCCTTGAGGTCGTTCACCTTCCAGAGCGTCACGTCCTGCCGGAGCCACTTTTTCAGGGCATCCTGGCCGTGATACTCCTGCAGGGTCCGCTTGGGCTCGAGGAACTCGACCAGGCCCGGAGCGTCATGCTCCACCATTTCCTTCTTCAACGCGGCAAAGTCAGACGAGCGCAACTCCTGCTTGGTGTGCGCGCGGACCTTGGTGATCTGCTGCAACGTGCTCACAGACACACCGGACATTGCCGCGGCAAGCAACTTGAGATCGGTCCCTTTCGGAATCGTCTGGCTGAACTCGCTTTGCAGCAGCGTCACCGCGGATTCCAACTCGGACACCGAGGGAAGCGGGATGCGGACCAGGGTCGATTGCGGCGCGAAAGCGACTAACGGCTCGAGATCGTTCAGATTATCGGCGATCAGGAGACTGGCGAACGGCAGCTGCGTAAACGGAGCCGCCGAGCCCCATTCGCGGATCAGGCTGGTCAAGCTGCCATGCTCATAACCGCTACCGTCGGCAGGCAAGAGTTGGTCCGCGCCGCGGATGATCACCGCGACCTGCACCATATCGTTGCGACCAATGGCATTCAGGTTTGCCAGGTAGCGACCGTAACGGCTGATGAAACGGATAGCAGCCAGCGGCTCATGAGGCAAGCTACGCATTGCCGCGGGAACCCATTGCGCGAGCCGCTCTCCGCCGCGCTCGACGGTTAGTCCGTTGCCGAGATCGTAAGAAAATATGACACCGAAGCCGGCGAGCAGGTCGTCCTGGATGTAACGCTCAATGTTAACCAGGCGCCCGCCGACGGCGAGGCGGTCATGAACGTTGCCATAGAGAATGAATTGGCCGGAGGCGCCGCTTTCGAAAGCGACGTACAAGTCGGAAGCCCAGGCTGGGGCGCTTTGTGGAGCTGGCATCCGCAGGATCATGCCTTCCCGCTGAGAGCGCCCACAATACGATGTCCGACAGGCGGCTTGCATTGGCCGCGCGAACCGGTCGGCTTACCGCATCAGCCGCGCAGTACCCCCGGGTTCACGCCGCTGCTGTACGCCTCCGGCATGTAGTTCACAAAACGGGTGAACTGGCCCTGGAACGTCAGCTTGAACTCCCCGATCTCACCGTTACGGTGTTTGACCAGATCGATTTCCGCGACGCCCTTGATGAGTTGGTTCTCGCGGTCATAAACCTCTGGGCGGTAGATCAGCAGAATCATGTCGGCATCCTGCTCGATGGCGCCACTGTTATGACTAACAACACCATCCAACAACCAACACGACGTTTCCGGAACGGTCAGATCAAAAACATCCTCATCACCAGCGAATTCAATAGCCACGACCCGGTCCCAGAAGATGTCGCTACTCGCGGCCTCCTGCAAAGGCTGATCATTCAATACACGCGCATACTCAGCCATCAAATGACGCGACGGACACCGGTCGAAATTCATGTTCTTTCGACCTGTCGCGGCAGACATGCGCACGCGGGATACGCCCTGCTGTTGCATGAGGAAGCGCACTCGCCACAGCATCTCCTCCGGCATCGTATCCACGTTAGTGTTTGCTTTCACACCAACTAATACAGCCGACAGCCGCTCGGCGGGAGCAACCCTGGGACCGAAACTCCCGATCGCACTCAAGAACTGCGTTTGCTGATCGACGCCGTGCACCCATACCATGTGAACGGGATTCCGGTATCCGCTCGTTACTGTCTGAATTCGTGCGACGATATTCAAGCGAAGCAGCAGGGCTGCAACGTCATCCGCCAAACCACGACTGCACGTCGAAAAGTGTACGCCGTGGCTGCCGCGCTGCCCCGGCTTGCGAGGGGAGATGGTTCCGTCAGTCGCCCAAAGATGTCGCAGAAACAGGGCAATCTGTCGGTTTGAAAGCCTGAATACCGTCTCTGGAACCCGCTTTTGGGGCGAGCGCTGCCCGAAGATCCCAAGCTCCCGCAGCCAGAGATTGACGCCCGCCGGCTTCCAGCGATTGCCGTTTCCGGATAGCACGAGTTGATGCCAATTTCCGCGGCCGGCATGACGATTGACGATCGCCCCAAATTCGGTCTCAGCGGCGTGGCGCACCTGCTCACTACAGGCTTCTGATGCAGTGGTGTATCTGAGTGGCTGGTGCTTGAGGTAGCTCCCATCGCCAATTAGATGCGCAAGAAGCGCCACGCGATTGTCTGGCCAGGCCTCGGTGTTCTGCGGCTCAGATAACGTTCGGGCGATGGCCAGCCGGTCCCCTGGCCGCAAGTCCCCGACTTGTTGCCAACCGAAAGAGCTGTACAGACGATGCTTTTCGGTGGCGCGAATCCGGCGGCCGCTTGCGAGGGCCAACTCGTAGACTGGCTTCTTTCCAACCTTCCAAACGAGATCGGACTTGGCGCGCGTTAGCCGCCTGTCCGCAGTCATCGACATGACTTCGGGCGTTTGTCCTACCAGATCCCGAATCGGTATTCGGCGGCCATCGGCTAGGCACACTAGCGAATCGCCGGTGACGCACTCACGCAAATCGGACATCACCGGCTTCTTGTTTTCGCGTTGCTCAACGCCGCGATTCAACTGAGACAGGGCAATCACGGGGCAAGCCAACTCCTTGGCGAGTACCTTGAGGCCGCGCGAGATTTCGGAAATCTCGGTCGCTCGGTTTTCCTTATTACCGGGCACCTGCATCAGCTGCAGGTAGTCGACCACGATGAGATCCAGACCATGCTCGCGCTTCACGCGACGTGCGCGGGCGCGCAGCTCCGTGGGCGACAAAGCCGGCGTCTCATCGACGAATACCTTGGCTTCCGACAGTTGAGTGGTGGCGCTGGTGATGCGCACCCAGTCGTCGTCGGAAATCTTGCCGCTGCGCAGGTTATGCAGCGGTACCCCTCCGGTGGAGGAAAGCATACGGGTGATGACCTGCTCGGAAGGCATTTCCATACTGAAAATGACGACCGAGGCGCGTTTCTCGCCCGGGCGGAGGGCTGCGTACTCCGCCATGTTGACCGCCAGAGTTGTCTTTCCCATCGAGGGACGACCCGCGACAATCACCAGATCGCCCGGTCGCAGGCCACCGGTCATGTTGTCGAAGTCGGTGAACCCCGTGGGCAGTCCGCGCATCTTGTCGGGGTTGGAGTAGGCTTCATCGATCTGGTCGATAACGCCCGGCAGCATCGAACGAATCGACACCGCGCCCTGCTTTCCGCGGAAACCGCCTTCGGCGATTGCGAATACTTTCTGTTCAGCTTCATCGACGAGCTCGCGAGCGGTACGGCCATCGTTAGTGAAGGCGGCCGTGGCGATCTCGGAACCGGCAGTGATCAGCTGTCGTAGGAGCGAGCGTTCGCGAACGATCTCGGCGTAGGCGCGAACGTTGGCTGCAGTGGGCGTGTCACGAGCGATCGTGCTCAGGTAGGCAAGGCCACCGGATTCTTCGAGCTTTGCGTTGCGATCGAGGTGTTGGGAAACCGTGACGACATCGCACGGCTTGCTGGTCGTAGCCAGCGCAGCAATCGCTTCGAAAATGAGCTGGTGGTCAGCACGGTAGAAGTCCTCGTGCTTGACGATGTCCGCAATATTGTCCCAAGCGGCTGCGTCAAGGAGCAGGCCGCCTATGACAGCCTGCTCCGCTTCGACAGAGTGTGGAGGTACCGGCGCGTCCACGGCCGCGATCGACGATTCGCGACGCACTTTGCCGGAGCCGGCCACCGGTCGCTTACTCTTCAGCGACGATCAACACCGCCACTGGAACATCAATGTCGGCATGCAGGTGTAAGCCGACAGTGTGCTCGCCGACCATGCGCAGCGGTCCATTCGGCATGCGAACTTCGCTGCGCTCGACCTTGAAGCCAGCCTTGGTCAGCGCCTCGGCGATGTCCGCCGTGCCGATCGAGCCGAACAACTTGCCCTCAGTGCCCGCCTTCGCGGTGATGTTGAGCTTGAAGTCCTTCAGCGCGGCCTGACGCTCATTGGCGGAAGACAGATGCTCGCGAGCGAGCTTCTCCAACTCCTCACGACGAGCCTCGAAACGGGCAACGTTGTCAGGTGTTGCCACCGTCGCCTTGCCGTGCGGCAGGAGGAAGTTGCGGCCGTAGCCGGAGCGAACCTTGACGCGGTCGCCGATGTTGCCGAGGTTGGCAACCTTCTGAAGCAGAATAACGTCCATTGCGGTGGGCCTCAGTGCTGATCGGTGTACGGCAGCAGGGCCAGGAAGCGCGCGCGCTTGATCGCTACTGCGAGCTGACGCTGATAGAACGACTTCGTGCCCGTGATGCGGCTGGGGACAATCTTGCCAGTCTCGGTGATGTAGCCCTTCAGCGTGGCGAGATCTTTGTAGTCGATGTACTTCACGCCCTCGGCAGTGAAGCGGCAGAACTTCTTGCGGCGCGAGAAGCGACTTCCGCCGCCAGCGCCACCCTGACCACCACCGCCACGGCGATCATCGCCGCCGCGGCCACCACCATCACCACTGCGGCCCATTCCGCCGCCGTCTCTGTTACCAAAAGCCATTGTTCTCTACCTCCGCGCCCTCAGGCGCCCTCTCCGGCCGAGCTGTCCTCGTCATCGGAGGCAGCGGAAGCTTCTTCACGCGGGCGACGACGACCACCGCCACCACCCTCGCCGTCATCGTCCGAGTCATCGCGTGAGCGATCACGGCGACGGCCGTCACCTTCCTCATCGGCAGCCTTAGCCATCGGGGAAGGCTCGGTCACGGCGGCGTCCATATTGACGACCAGGTGACGCAGCACTGCATCGCTGAAGCGGAAAGCCCCAGTGAGCTCGTCCAGGACCTTCTGCTCACACTCGATGTTCATCAGAACATAGTGGGCTTTGTGGACCTTCGCGATGGGATAGGTGAGCTGGCGGCGGCCCCAGTCCTCGAGGCGATGCACGCGGCCTTCACCGGCAGCGATCATGCCCTTATAGCGCTCGATCATGGCGGGCACTTGCTCGCTCTGATCGGGATGGACCAGGAATACGATCTCGTAATGCCTCATGGTACCTCCTTACGGATTTGAGCCGCCCGTCGCGAGGCGCTGCGCGGTGCGGCAAGGAGCACTGTGCCGGGGGCCTGGATGGCTTCGGTCACAGCCCTTGGCGGGGCCTAGGGCCCTGCTTAAAGGGGCGCGAAGGATACTCAAATGGCGGGCGGACTGCAATTTGGGCGGACCATGCGTGGATGGCGTGTTCTCGCGGGGCCGCCAGAGCAGCCCTGGCGCACCGCAAGGGCGTTCTGTCGGCGGTCGTCCTGGCGGGTCGCCCCTATGTCCGTCTCCGCACCCATCCTGGGGTGAGCCAGATTAGGCGCCGTCACGAGGGCTTCCCCACCGCTCCCCATGAAGGAGCCCCCGTGGGCGCTTGCATCTCCTACCCTAAGCAGGCGCGTTCCCAGACATTCGCTGGCGGACGGCCTCGTATAACAGCATCCCGGCTGCAACGGAGACATTCAGGCTTTCCACCGCCCCTAGCTGCGGGAGGCGGACCATCCAGTCGCAGGTCTGCCGCGTGAGGTGGCGCAGGCCCGTCCCTTCTGCCCCAAGTGCCAGGACGATCCCACCCTTGAGGTCGACCTCGTGGGCGAGCCTCGGCCCTTCGGCATCAGCCCCCACTACCCATAGACCAGCGTCCTGGAGCAGCTTCAGGGTCCGCACCAGGTTGGTTACCGCGACGACTGGCGTCGTTTCGGCGGCTCCTACCGCCACCTTGCGGACGGTCGGGGTCACCTGCGCCGCACGGTCACGCGGCACAATCACCGCGAGCGCTCCGCACGCGTCGGCCGTGCGCAGACATGCACCTAGGTTGTGAGGGTCCTGGACGCCGTCCAGAACCAGAATCAGGGGATTGGTCGCGCTCTGCAGGGCAGTGAGCAGCTCGTCTTCGGTCCACGCTGGCAACGGAGTGATGTCCGCCGCAACGCCTTGATGCGCCACGTCACCCAACTGCTGCTTCAGCGCATG
>Ga0134126_10002483_pt1 | contig 23241 bp, 18 predicted proteins | sample KB31752_FD_96881 | JGI IMG/M metagenome (GOLD analysis project Ga0134126, IMG submission 96881) | Terrestrial soil microbial communities with excess Nitrogen fertilizer from Kellogg Biological Station, Michigan, USA - KB3-175-2 | ecosystem: Environmental > Terrestrial > Soil > Unclassified ... | reverse complement strand
CTGCATCGCTGGCAAACCTGTTAGAGAGCTAAGTTTATTTATAAAACTGAATCTTGGCTCCGCAGGTTGTGATTGAGCATCTTTAAAATATTTTCGAATAAGTGTTTTGATCTCTTTTGCCCGATCTTTAGCTTTTTTATCAGGTTCTGTATATATAACAGGAGAACATTTAGGCTTTAAATTCCCTAATTTCACGAAGAGAAAGTCATCTTCTCTTAAAGAAAATGATAACTGATCGTCAGACATATCCAGCAGGGTTAGTAATTGATTATAAGGTAACAAATGCCAGTTCCGGCGAAGAACAGTAATGTAAATCCGCTTTTTGTAATCAACAGGAATATTTATAGCTGGCGGCAATCCCATAGAAGCAGCAATCGTTTCAACCTGTTTGACCTTACAGCCAAGTGTTTTTGCAATACGCTGTGGCTCAACCAAATTCCAGTTTCTCCAAATGACCGCATATACCTTATTTGGGAAATAATTATATTCAATCGCGGGCGGATTTGAACCAACAGGAAGTTGATCTTGTGCTAAAAGATTAAAACATAATGAGATAAATAATAGTGTCCAAGTGAAATACTTTACCATAATTTCGGTTCTACTTTTTGTATCCAAAGGCAGAAAATTCTGCTAAATGTGTAAAGAAGTAAGGGCCTTTGGTCATATATATCCTGATATATCTTACAGTAGGATCTGTACTAACATCAAAGGGTTGTGGCCCGGTTTGATCAGGCATAGTAAATAATCCATAATCTGTCCAGTTTGTGCCATCTAAACTTCCTTGAAGTATAAAATCAGTAAAATCCTCTTTGTAATAATTTGATCTGGAAGTTAATTCGATTTTAGTCAGCACTACATCATCCTTTAAATCTATAGCAAGCCAATGAGGATAACCTGGATGCGGGGCAACTGAATAATCTGTATGCCAATAAGTGTTTGGATTATTATCAATTGCATTATCTGGAGGGCCATTTGGAAGGGCTGCCGTGGCTTCATAAGAATCAGCAGTAGCAGTCCAATTTGATTTATCCAGCTTTGAAGAAACATATTCGGTTGTATAAGAAGTATAAAAAGTATCTATAGCCATTGAATCAGGTAAAAAATCAGTCCTGTATTGATAATGAGTACCAGAAGCATAATCTGAAATTGTAGAAATCCCCTCACTTGTTTTGAAGATTTGAGTCCGGGTATTTCCCAACGTATCTGTGTAATTTACTTCTGTTGCAAAAGCTCCCCCAGAAATATCCGCATTTCCCCATTCAATAGAAAGTGTATTATTGGTATCTAAAGCATTTGAATTCACAGGACGAGTTAATAAACCATTCTGATATTCATCGCCATAAACAAAACCTATAATCTCAACAGGAACTGAAGAATTGCCCTTTGAATCATATGTCTTAATTATAAAAGAATAAGATTTTTCAGGAAGGTTATTAATTGTTGTACTGATAGTATCATCAATAGCTGGAATATTTATCTCTATAGAATCAGTATAATCATTCCAAAAAATACGAGCTTTCGTTACATTCGGATCAGCCCCTCTAAGCCAGGAAATTTCAATCCTGTTTCGCCCCGGGCGCACCATTGGGGAGGTAACTTTTTCTGTATAGATCTTTCCTCCCGGGACGATAAATTTTTTATACGTACTATCCATCTTTTTACAAGAGATAAAACCCGCAAGAGTTAGGAATAATATTATTAAATAATGTTTAGTTTTCATATTTATAATTTTTACTGCGTTCGATATTATTTGATAACAATCTAATGCACTACCTGACCCCAAAACTTAAGTTCACAGATAAATATTTGTCCGGAGCTACTATAAGTTTGAAGTGTCTTAAAACGAATATAGCGTACCGCATCGAGCGGATGATCAAATTCAAAGTCTTCACCGTTTACGGCAGCATAATTTATATCATCTGTAGTAACTTGTCCTAACGGTAACCCCGATGGTTTGAACGAATGAAAAGAACCTAACTTTTCCCAATTAGTCCATCCTCCATCTGTATCAGGATCATTAGAACCCCATAGTTCAAAAGATTCAACGGCAGACCCCTGATAAATGAAAAGATTATTCATTTGAAATTCTTTAAATCGGCTCAGGATAACTTTTTGTCCCATGTCGATCGTGAACCACTGTGGAAGAACAGATGAATTTGTTGAGGCAAAGCTGCCATGGTAGCTTTGGTTGTAAATCCCGTCCCATAAATTTTCCACAGAGTAAATAGATTCAGCACCTTGCCATGTATCAGTAGGCAAATGAACACATGAAAAGCCAGAACTATTTATCAATTGCTCATACAAAGGCGTTAGCGTTTTTATCAATGTGTCTGATTTATTGTTCCAACGATCTCTTGTAAAGACAGCAAACTTTCTCTTCGTCGTATCATATCCCCTTGCAGAAAAGTTACCTTCGGGGGCACCGGTATAAAATGTTGTTACCGGGGCCCATGTACCCTGTCCTGTTGTGTCTGTTATTACTACTACAGCCAGGTTTGCCCTGGAATCATTTTTAAAAGAAACATTTACACCACCAAACGTAGCTATTAGAGTTAATGTTTTAAACACTGATTGAACCGGCGGTACTAAAGGAGTTATGTTAATTGAAATAGAATCTGATTCTTTTTCATTTTTACCTACACTATATATTTTTACTTCATGGCTTAAAGTGTCTCCAAAACCCACTAGTTGAAGAGTATCCAAATAATATGATGCTTTTGCCTCCCGAAAAATACCAGGTTGTATTTCATATACTGCTTTCACATAAGACAAATTAGGATCAATAGGAAGTTTATATGTGAGTACCGCGCCTCCTGGAATTGCATTTACCTTAATATTACTGATTTGAGCAGGTGCCGGAGCATTGGGATCGCCGGGATAATAAACCCGGCTTTCTTTCGTACAGCTATATAACAGAATAGCTAATAAAATGGGTGAGATAGAATATAATAGCCTTTTCATTGTATTTATTTTTTACTTATGTTAACACGAATAAAGTAACGATCACCATCCTAAATTTTGAACCAAATTTCTGTTAGTAGTAAGAGTACTCTCCTGTATAGGCCAGAAATAATCCTTTGTCCCAAAAGTTTGATTAAAAATGGTTCGAGGTCTGTAGTATGCGGCTGCATCTTCCTGACTTAAATCCCAACCTCTGATAGGAGCATTTAATACCTTGACAGCCTCTTTCCAGCGCCGCAAATCCCAGAAGCGTTGACCTTCGAAAGCCAGTTCAATTAATCGTTCCTGATGGATAATATTCCTCATTCCTATTTGAGTGGTATATTCATTTGGATTATTAGAATAATTACTCCAAGAAGATTCCACTGATTGTAATCCTGCCCTCTGCCGAATGAGATTTACATATTTGTAAACTTCGGAACTAGGTCCATTAGATTCATTTAATGCTTCAGCATATAACAGATATAAGTCGGATAAACGTAATATAGGCCAGGGATAAGCAGTTATTGAATAAGTACTTGAACCTATTACATTTTGGTAATGAATTAATTTCTTTACAAAATAGCCTGTTACAGTTCCCACATTTTGTTTAGCTGTGCCTGCAAGTTGTCTGAATTTTGCTTGTACATATAAAAGATTAAGGTAATCTTTATCGTTATAATAGCCTTGCCCATACCAAACACCGCCATCGAAACCTAGATCTGAATAATATCTGGGTTCTCTGTTAAAATTTAAAACAGCAGAGGTATATCCTTTATGAATATATAATTTGTCACTATCTCCAGCAGTTTGTAAGGAATACCTGTCACTATAATCATAGGTTCTATCTTCTGAAATAGGTACTCCATGATCTGAATAATACATTTCAGCAATTCTTAACGGAGGTGAAAATAATCCTGTCATACTTGGATTATCAGCAGATTTTGGATCCAGCCAGGTTGTTGCTAATCTTTGGAAAGTGGTGCTGTTTGATTGTGTATTAGCCCAAATGATCTCGCTATTCCATCTCTCACAAACACTATTTCTAATATCTAATTGGGTCGTAATTGTATCAGAAAGATTAAATTGTTGAATCGCCGGTTGGTAGTAATATAATTTCAAACCAACTTGCTGACATATATCTATGGCTTTTTTACATGCAATTACTGCTGAATCCCATTTAGCTTTTGAAGATGTTTGATTGAAGAGTTGTGTTCCATCAGAGTTTTTAAGTCCTGCCTCATCTGTATTACCATTGAAAAGGGCGCTCGCTGCAAATACCAACACTTTTGCTTTAAACGACAGTGCAATTGGTTGAGTTATTCTTCCAGCCTCTTGTGCAGGATTGTCAATAATTAGTGGAAGGTACGGTTCAGCCTCATCAATGAGTTGTATAATATAACTAAAACAGGAGTCTATAGGTGCGCGAAATACCTGCACCTGGTTTGCGTCTGCACTCACTGGTAAACTTACTTTCATAATCGGAAGGGGACCATATAGTTTTACCAAATAAAAATGATAATAGGCCTTTAAAAATTTTACTTCAGCTATCCATCGTCTTCTTTCCGTCTCACTCATACCAGGCACCTTATTAATATTATCAAGAAATATATTACAATCTCTTATTCCTTGATAGAACTGACTCCAGAAATTGGTACCGTATGGATTTACTACATTTTGATTACCTTCTGCGATATTAAAATAGTAATAGGGACTTGTCGGACTAAGCCACATTTCGTCTCCACCTAACATTGCCGGATCGCCATCCACATTTCCATTTTGCGGCATCCAAGAATAGCAGGTAAATAAAAATTTTTGAGCCTCAATGCGTGTAGAAAAGGCATTGCCAAGTGTAGCTACGTCATCTGGTACCACATTTAAATATTTTTTGCAGGAATTAAATCCAAATAAAACAATAAGTGTGCAGATTCCTATTATAATATATTTTCTCATTATCCTTGTTTTTCTTTTTTTAAAATAAATTTTACAATAACAATAATTATAGGAATTTATTTTTAATTAATGCCAATGTCTAAACCTACATTAAATACCTTTTGTATTGGATACCCCAATCCTTCACCTCCCATTTCTACATCCCACATTCCAAATTTGCTGAAAGTCAATAAATTAGTGGCGTTAAAATATATGCGACAAGTAGAAGCATGCATCTTCTTTTGAATTCTTTTCGGAAGCGTATAACCGATTTCAACCTGTTTTAATCGCAAAAAAGAGCCATTCCGCATCCACCATGTGCTGGGCTGAATATCATTTTGGTTAACTGTCGGACTTAACCTTGGGAAAAGTGCATATACATCTCTATTATCTTCAGACCAATGGCTGTCGGCATATTCTTTTAATAACGCATCATTATTTGCAAAAGGCCATGTAGTTGCTGGATCGATAAAAAATGATTCATTCGCTAATCCCTGAAAAAATGCTGAAAAATCAAATGATTTATATCCTAGTGAAACACCAAAACCGTAAACGATTTCCGGTAAGGTTGGATTACCTATGGGTACTTCATCGGCCTGAGTAATCTGCCCATCTCCATTTACATCCTCGTACTTTATGTCTCCACCGCCATATACTCCAAAGTTTTGCTTGGGAGAGTTTGCTGCCTCTGCATCATCAACAAATAATTTTTCAGCAATATATCCATATGTTTGATAAATAGAATTGCCTACCAGATAACGATAAGGTTCTATATATTGGGGTTCTTCATAAACTCTATACTTACTGGTCGCATAGGTGAAATTTCCCATAACTTTCATCCACAATCCATTGTGAAAGGATTGATTATAATTCATAGAGATATCTACCCCATGTCCGGAAGCTGCTCCAACATTGGCTCTGATAGGTGCGGTAAAACCAGCGGATAAAGGAATAGCCGATCTCGTCATTAAAATATTATCCCGGTATTGTGAAAAATATTCGGCATCAATGTTGAATTTATTAAACAGGCCTATTTCCAGACCTAAATTTTTCTGTGTTGATGTTTCCCAGGTAATATCTGGATCTGCATATCTGGATATAGATATTCCATTTAGATGGTATGGATTTCCTGGATCATTTCCAAAGGTCGCGCCCCTGGTGGGATCATCCATGTTTACATTTGATAAGTAAAAGAATCGATCCTCAGCTGAACCGATTGCATCATTGCCAATAATCCCATCAGTAGCCCTCAGCCTTAAGTTAGAAATTATTGGTTTTAAAGGTTTAAAGAATTTTTCGTTAGAAATGGTCCAGGCGATACCAGCAGAAGGAAAAAATCCAAAACGATGGTTTTGGTCAAACCGTTCTGAACCATTGTATCCAAAATTAAATTCAATGTAATAACGTTTGGCATAATCATAAGTAGCTCTGCCTGAGATGCCTAAATTCCTGTAAGGAAGCGATGACTGAAGATCGCCCGCATTTGCATCCAATTGTTGCTGCGCCATAAAAACCACTAATCCGCCAACCTCACTCTTATTAAAAGTACGATCGTAATTCAATCGTGATTCCATATAGAACTGAGTACTGATTGTTTTTGCTCCTTCCTGGTAACCTAAATATTCTGTACCCGCATCTGGATTAATATTATTGATGGAATAAACGTCATCTAATTTATTATAACCTGTTAACGTATACCAAAAAGGATTATAAGACCGATTTACTTCGAAGTATGATCTTCTGTTAGTATTAACCATTGCGTTAAAAGTAAGTCCCTTGGTAATAAATTTTAAGTTTTGCTTTAATTCAAGCTGTGCCAACATAAGAGATTGAGAATATTGCTGGTAACCTTTGACCATATCCGCATAAGGGTTAATATATTGACCCTGATCATAATTGCCAAACATTATGTGATTAACATAACTATTCTGTGGATCAGAGGGATAAAAGGCGGGAAATAAAACAGGGTTGGAATGCATAACAGAGTCATACATTGCTGCTCCGCCATAAAGAGGCCCGGTGTAATCATCAAAAGTTCCGCTAAGCCGGACAGTCAGTTCAGTTGTACCAGTTAAATTAATATTTACATTTGACCGAAGCATATAGCTCTTTAAGTTAATATTATTATTAAAATTATTTCTATTATCAACATTCATTAACCCGTTATCTTTGTTATAAGATCCTGATACATAATACCGCGCTACCCCACCACCACCACTTACGCTCAGGTTTGCCCGTTGATCCATGGTATAATCCTTGAACATGGTTTTTCGCCAATCATTAGCTGGATATACCAGAGGATTATTACCGGCCTGGGTGTTTTCAATCTTTTCATCAGAATAGAGAAGTGTGCCTAATGGATCACGGGTTAAGGTAGCTTCATTAGATAGCTTCATATAAGTAACAGGATCAGCTAATTGAATGTTCTGTGTTGGTTCTGACAAAGAATTTTCAACCCGGAAAGATAAATGTGCTTTCCCCACGGCACCTTCTTTAGTAGTTATTAATATAACTCCGTTAGCAGCACGAGATCCATAAACCGCAGTTGCTGTTGCATCTTTCAATATGGAAAAATTAGCAATGTCATCTACTTGTAAGCGCGCCAGGTCCGTTGTAGTCATTTCTACACCATCCACCAGAATTAAAGGATCATTTTTATAACCGAATGTAGTTACCCCACGGATAAAAAACTGTGCATTATCCTTTCCAGGTTCGCCACTACGCTGAAAGGCTATCATACCAGCGACCCTGCCCGCTAATGCTGTGGTAAGATTACTTGAGGGAACTTTGAGTTCAGAGGGATTTATAGATGTAACTGAACCTACCATGTCACTCCTTTTCTTTTTACCAAAAGCCACTATCACCACAGAATTTAATTCATTAGATTCAGTTTCAAGGGAGACATTAATTGTTCGTTGAGTACCTACTTTAAAATGCTTTTCAATAAAGCCTATTGAATGAAATATCAATGAATCTTCCATTTTAGTTTGAAGAGAGTATCTGCCATCATTATCTGTAGTAGTACCAATAGTAGTCCCTTTTATCATGATAGAAACTCCTTGAAGAGGATGGTTATCCTCAGCAGATTCTACAATACCAGTAATAAGAATCGATTTTTGTGCAAATATTGAAGAACATGATAATAGTGTAACTAATAAAATAATTATTTTTTTATTAGCCAGTATTGCATTTAATTGTGATAGAAAATAAAATATCTTCCCAAATTTAATTTTTTTCATAGCGTTAGCTATTTTAGTATTAGAAGTTAAAAAAGAAAAACCATAAAATGGTCGCCGATCTGTAAGACTGATGTGAACCACAGCAATAGTCTTGTAAAATTTTCTAACTTTTCAGGAAAAAAATTTTGCAGATTTTTATCCTAATTAATCGAATTATTACCAACCAAAATTATGGAATTTCAACGGTAGGATATTCGCTTTTTACGCTTACTAACACTTAAACTGCGTCAATTTTTACTGAAAATTGAACTGGTAATCTGGTAATAGCAATGGGAGTTATTTGTTTGTTCACTGAAAAGATGATTTTTGTTAGGCGTTAGATTCCGCTTGAGTTTGTAATAGATTTAATTTGGAATGCACCCTTTAATTTTCACAGTAATGCCTCCCAATAATGACCGGGCCGCATAAATTTTACATTGACAGACATCTACCTGCATAGATAATTGGCCGGGAGAACAAAGTTCATTTTCTGCTGTAGCCGATATATAAAAAGCTTCTCAATGTAACAGGTGAAATATAAAATCGGCTTTCGGGAAAAGATGTTTTAGCAGAATCCGCCAAATGCTTTTTTGCCTGTTAAGGTCTTCAAATATTGAATCATTATCAAACGGATGAATCTTGGTGAGTTACAAATTGTCTTAATTGACTTCAAGCGCTAAATTTACGCTACGATTTATAAACCTGATTCTAAGATAATATTTAAAAAGTTTGATTTAATTTTGCAATAGTTAACTAGTCAACCATTGATATATGAACTGTAATGAGATGCCGGACACTTTGGGTTTTTCAATTATTCATACGGGAAGAATGCTGTTGAAAAGTATTAATATGGAATTTGCATCGCTGAATGCCGAAATTACTTTTGAACAAATGGGGCTGTTGTACTATATATCAAAGAATTGCAAAAGAGATATTATCCAACAGGATATTGCCAATTTAATGAACAAAACAAAATCTGCCGTCCTCAGAACTTTGGATATCCTGGAAGAAAAAAGCTTTTTGAAGAGAGAGGCCATGCTAAATGACCGAAGAAAAAATGTAATTCACCTTACAGATAAAGGCTGGAAGGTTATCAAAATAATGCATGAAAAATTTTTAGAATTAGATAAGGAATTAAATAAAGGAATCTCTGAAATTGAACAAAAAAACTGCATGTTTGTGCTTTCAAAAATCCAGAATAAATGCAATTAGGCAAACCAGATAAAAAATTAAAAACCAATACACTGCGCCATTTTCGATCTTTTAAGTAAGAAATCATGAATACTAAACCACTACATAAAAAAGTAAACTCGTTTACTGTTGTTGACAAATTGAAGGCTTCTGACATTTATCCTTTTTTCAGACCGCTAGAAAGTGACCAGGACACTGAGGTGATCATTGGTGGGAAAAAAGTACTGATGTTCGGTTCTAACAGTTACCTCGGCCTTACCAATCATACCCACATTAAAGAATGTTCCAAAAATGCAATTGACAAATATGGGAGTGGCTGCGCCGGTTCCAGGTTTTTAAATGGCACATTGGATTTGCATCTGCAGTTAGAAGAAGACCTTGCAAACTTTGTAGGCAAAGAAGCGGCGCTTGTATTTAGCACCGGTTACCAGGTGAACGTCGGCGTAATTTCAGCTTTAGGAGCAAGGGGTGATTATTTATTTTTAGACGAACGTGATCATGCCTGTATTATTGATGGCGCCCGTTTATCTTTTTCAAAATTCTTTAAATACGGCCATTCGGATATGGCGCATCTCGAAAAATTATTAAGCAGTGTTCCTTACGAAGCATTCAAGTTAATAGCAACCGATGGCGTCTTTAGCATGGAAGGAGACATTGCATTGCTGCCTGAAATCACGCAACTTGCTAAAAAATATAATGCATCTGTTTTTGTAGATGATGCTCATTCCATTGGGGTACTTGGTCCGCAGGGGCAAGGTACAGCAGCGCACTTTAACCTGACAAGTGAAGTGGATTTAATTATGGGCACGTTCAGCAAATCCTTAGCCTCTATTGGTGGTTTTATTGCCGCAGATAAAAATGTAATTGAATATTTGAAACACCATGCGCGATCATTGATGTTTAGTGCAAGCATCCCTCCGGCTGCTACGGCAAGCGCATTAGCGGCGCTAACCGTTATTAAAGAAAATCCGGGTATCATTGAAAAATTGTGGACCAATACGAATTATGCTATTGAAAAATTTAAAAAAGAAGGTTTTGAAATCGGGCCGACGGAAACGCCGATAATTCCCGTCTATATTAGAGATAATGAAAAAACATTCCAGATGGCAAGATTACTTATGGATTATGGGGTTTTCGTAAACCCGGTTGTTTCGCCGGCAGTAAGCAATGAAGATTCGCTTATTCGTTTTTCCCTGATGGCCACTCATTCTATAGAACAAATAGATTACGCCGTTGATAAAATGAAAAAAGCGGCTCAATATATAAAAGTCAATTTAATTCAATCAGAAAGAGCATGATATCTATTATTCCCGTTAATGGCAAGAAATTACTTGCAAAATTTATTGATTTCCCTCACAGCCTTTATAAAGATGATCCTTTTTATGTGCCTGAGTTGTTTATAGCACAAAGGGATTTATTAACCCCGGGGAAACATCCGTTTCATGAGCATTCTTCTGTAAAATTATATTTGGCGTGTGAGGAAGATAGAGTAATAGGTAGAATTGCAGCCATTTTAAACAATAACCATAATCAATTCAACAAAACCAATGAAGGTTTTTTTGGCTTTTTTGATTGTGAAGATAATGAAGATGCGTCCGCACAACTTTTTAAAGCAGCCATCGAATGGTTACAACAAAAAGGAGTTTCTAAAATAATCGGACCTGTGAACCCAAGTACCAATGAGCCTTGTGGACTTCTTACAGATGGTTTTAATAAACCACCAATGGCCATGATGACTTATAACAAACCTTATTACAGCCGGTTAGTTGAGAAAAATAATTTTGTAAAAAATGTCGATTTACTGGCTTATTATCTTGACACTAAAACCACAGATGAAAGACCTGTAAAGCTTCAAAAAGCCCTGGAAGAAAGACTTGCTAAAAGGAATATTATTATCAGGCAAATCAACATGAAGGATTTTAAAAACGAAACGATAAAATTAAAAGAAGTCTATAATGCAGCATGGGACAAAAATTTAGGCTTTGTGCCAATGACAGACAATGAATTTAAATATCTCGCCAAAGATTTAAAACTGATTTTAGATCCGGGATTCTGCCTTGTTGCTGAACACGAGGGCAAAATTGTCGGGTTTGGCCTGGCAATTCCTAACATCAACCAGATTTTAAGCAAAGTGAAAAAAGGCCGGTTACTGCCAAGCGGACTTTTTAAAATATTGTTGGGAAAGAAAAAAATAAACGAAGTAAGAGTACTGGCATTAGGAGTGATAGAGGGATATAAAAAAATGGGTATTGAAGCTTGTTTTTATGCGTCAATTATAAATAGAGCAAAAGCAAAAAATATTATTGGAGGAGAAGCATCATGGATTTTAGAAAATAATTTTTTAATGAATAAAGGCATCCGGGATATGGACGGCAAGGTTTATAAAACTTACCGACTGTATGAAAAGGCGATATGAAAGAAAAAGTAATGATAACAGGAGCAAGTGGTTTTTTAGGATTCCACATTATTGAAGCCGCCCTGGAAAACAATTTAGAGGTGTATGCTGCCATCCGGAAAAATAGCGATGTAAGCCATCTGAAAAATTTACCTGTTTCTTTTACTTATATTGATTTTGCAAATACTGGAAGCTTGCAGCATGAAATTGAATCTAAACAATACAATTACATCATACATGCAGCTGGTACTACAAAAGCTAAAAACGAAGATGACTATAATACCGTAAACGCAACCTATACCTTTAACCTCGCAAAGGCAGCAGAACAGGCAAAAGCACCTCTTAAGAAATTGGTTTTTATAAGTAGTCTTGCGGCTTTAGGGCCTTTAAAAGATTACGATAAAACCATTGATGAAATTACGCACCCATCCCCGGTGACTTCTTATGGGAAAAGTAAATTAATGGCGGAAAAAAAAATAAAAGAACTATCAGTACCACTTATTATACTTAGGCCCACGGCTATCTATGGGCCAAGAGACAAAGATATTTTTATCATTTTTAAAAGTATAAAAAAAGGAATTGAACCATACATAGGCAAACAAAATCAGCAACTAAGTTTTGTGTATGCTAAGGATGTAGCAGCTGTTGCAGTAAATTCTTTATTCAGTAATTATAATGGCAGCTATAATTTATCAGATGGCAATTGCTATAGCCGTTATGATTTAGCCAATTATTTAAAAAAATATTTGCAGACAAAGACTGTGAAATTTCATTTATCTGTCGGCATGGTAAGAGCACTGGCTATAACAATGGAGCATACCTATAAAATTTTAAATAAAATACCCGCACTTAACAGGGAAAAAATTAATGAATTATCTGCTGCAAACTGGGTATGTAATATTGATAAAGCCAAAAGAGAATTGGGGTTTAATCCTGTTTATAATTTAGAAGATGGCGTGAAGGAAAGTTTAGATTGGTACAAAAAAAACAATTGGTTATAATAGACATCATAAGTATTTCGGTTATTACCAGAATTTGGCAGAAGTAATATGATTAAGATTAGTAAAATAGTTGCGACTATATGCGGCATAGGATATATTAAAAAAGGAAGTGGAACAGTTGCTGCGATAATGTATTGTATTATATGGTTCCTGCTGCCCCAGTTTTCAGATGTGGCGCAGATTTTTTTATTAATACTTATTTTAATAGCCGGCGTATTGAGCGCTACAGAGGTAGAGAAAATATGGGGGGAAGACAACTACAGGGTAGTCATAGACGAAGTAGCAGGTATGATAATTGCATTATTATTTATTCCCCGGGAAATTAAATATGTATTGGCTGCATTAGCTCTTTTCAGGTTTTTTGATATATTAAAACCACTGGGAATAAAAAAAATGGAAAGACTTCCTGTCGGTTGGGGTGTAATGGCAGATGATGTTTTGGCAGGTATTTATTCATTGGTTATACTTCATCTTGCAATAGCAATAAAATTATTTTGAGATGTTTACTTTTTTTAAGGCAAATGTTGCTTCGTTGGTAGCTTCTGCCTTTGATTACGGAGCTACCATAATGGCAGTTCAAATTTTTTCAGTAAATGTAGTTATCGCCGGTATCATCGGTACAGTATGTGGCGCTATCATCCATTTTATTATTGGAAGGCATTGGGTTTTTGTTGCGTATCAATCAAAATCTTCCGCTCAGCTAAAAAAATACTTGTTGATTTGGCTCGGCAATTTGGTGTTGAATGCAACAGGTATGTATGTATTTACCAGAATGGGCGTGAATTATATCATCACAAAAGTAGGAACATCAATCCTTGTAGGCTGGGCTTATAATTATCCTCTTCAGAAAGGATATGTGTTTAAAACAGATAAAGTATGAGATTTTTTCTTCGATATATAAATAAAGTGACATTATTGACATCACTCCTTCTTGCAGCAGGCAATATTTTATTGGCTCAAACTGTAGTAAAAGGTTTTGTAAAAGATGCTTCTACTATGCAACCGTTGCCCTTTGTGAGCGTTTACTTTAAAGGTGGCAATGGAGTAATGACCGGGGCAGATGGAAGTTATTCTATTGAGACCCACAGATCAAAACTTAAGACCCTTACTTTTTCTTACACAGAATATAAGAAAGTTATCAAAGAGGTAATTCCAATGCAAGAACAAACGATTAATGTGGAATTGGAACCTTCTGAAGAAATGACTGCTATAGTAATTAAAACAAGAAAAAGAGGTAAATACAGAAATAAAAACAATCCGGCAGTGGCCTTAATAGAACATGTAATTCAAAATAAAGAGAAAAACCAGATAACCTCTTATGATTTTGTTCAATATCAGCAGTATGAAAAATTAGCTCTTTATTTAAGTAACAAACCAGAAAAATTAAAGAACAACCTGCTTTTTAAACATTATAAGTTTGTACTTAAGAATGTAGATACCACTACCCTGGAAGGTAAGGCTCTGTTGCCAATTTATATAGCGGAAAAACTATCTGATAAATATTTAAGAAAAAATCCCCCGGAAGATAAAACAATTATACTGGGAGAAAGGCAGGTTAATTATGGAGATTTTGTTGACAACAAAGGAATTAAACAATACCTCGATAAGCTATATTCCGATGTTAATATTTATGATAATAATATCAGTATTCTTAATTCACAGTTCCTAAGTCCGATTGCAGACATGGGACCTTCTTTTTACAGGTATTACATAAGAGATACTGTTGAAATTAATGGCAATAAGCTTGTCAGGCTTTACTTTACTCCCAGAAATCCAAACGATTTACTCTTTCGGGGAACCATGTTTATTACCCTTGACGGAAATTATGGCGTACAAAATATAAGTATGACCATTAGCAAAAATGCCAACATTAACTGGACAAAAGGACTAACAATTAACCAGGATTTTGAAAAAGCAAACGACGGCCGGTATCATGTTACAAAAAGTACTATGATGACTGAATTTTCATTATTTAAAAGTTCTTCCGGAGGATTATTTGGGGAAAGAACTACAGCATACAAAAAATTTATCATCAATACCCCTGCCGCAGACAGTATATATAGCGGCAAGGATATTATCATTAGCAAGAACTCGCCGGAAGGTTCCGATAGTTTTTGGGTTGACAACAGGTCCATTCCGCTGTCATCGGTCGAAGCTAAAGCTTATACCAATATTGACAGCTTAAAAAATATGAAATCGTTCAAAAGGCTCGGAGACATTTTTACGTTTCTTTTTTCAGGTTATATAGGATTTGGAAAATGGGAATTAGGGAACACCAATACTTTTTACAGTTTCAATCCGGTAGAAGGTTTCAGGCTTAAATTAGGCGGAAGGACTACAACTAAATTGAGCAATAGTTTCTATATTAATTCCTATTTGGCTTATGGTTTTAAAGATGAAAAGTTTAAATATCTTTTGGGCGCTACTTACTCATTTAATCATAAGTCGGTTTATTCGTACCCGCTCAATTATCTAAAAGTCAGTTACCAACACGAAACCACGATACCGGGCCAGGAGCTACTTTTTTCGCAGGAAGATAATTTCTTTTTATCTTTTAAAAGAGGCAATAATGACAAGTGGCTTTATAATAAATATTTTAAACTGGATTATGTAAAAGAGTTTGGTAAAAATATCTCGTATGATATTACTTTCAAAAACTGGATCCAGGCTCCCGCAGGCAATATTTATTTTCAAAAAGTTGCTGATAATAGTTTCGTTAATGATATCACCACAACAGAACTATCAGCCCAGTTAAGATGGGCGCCTAATGAACAGTTTTACCAGGGAAAGGAATTCCGGATACCCATCATTAATAAATATCCTGTTTTTTCTATTAAGTTTAGCCAGGGCATCAAGGGACTGTTGAATAGCGAATACAACTATCAGAATGTCCATCTAAGGGCAGATAAGAGATTCTACCTTTCCCAGTTAGGCTATGTAGATGCAACGGTGGAAGGCTATTATATTTTCGGAAAATTACCTTTTCCATTGCTAACGATTCATAGAGCCAATCAGACTTATGGATTCCAGGATAATTCATATAATATGATGAACTTTATGGAGTTCGTAAGTGATGAGTCTGCTTCTACCCGCCTTGATTTTTATTTTAATGGCTTTTTCTTAAATAAAGTACCATTGGTGAAAAAATTAAGACTGAGAGAAGTAGCTACTTTCAAAATGCTATATGGAGGAATAAGAAACGAGAACAATCCTTATAACAATCCTGATCTCCTTAAATTCCCAACTGATGCTCAAGGGCAGCCAACTACATTTGCTCTAGGCAAAACTCCTTATGTCGAAGTAAGCGTAGGATTGGCCAATATTTTTAAAATAATTCGGGTTGATTTAGTGAGACGGATAACTTATTTAGACCACCCGGATGTGGTGAAATGGGGTTTAAGGACTTTAATACAGTTCAGTTTTTAAATTGATTAATGACAGATTAATTATTTATAATGAGAGAACAGCTACAGAAAATAATTTATAAAATTATAAATCCATTTGTAAGGATGCTGATAAAAATTGGCTTTACGCCAAATACAGTTACTATTATAGGTTTCTTATTGAATGTCGGCGTTGCTATCATTTTTATTATCGGTGCAGAAGAAGGGAACCGCGGAGATTTATCTTATGTAGGATGGGCCGGCGCACTAATTCTTTTTGCAGGACTTTTCGATATGCTTGATGGACAGGTGGCCAGGCTGGGAAATATGAGTTCGACGTACGGCGCGTTATTCGATTCTGTTTTAGACAGGTACAGCGAGTTAATTATGTTTCTCGGAATTTGTTTTTATTTAATTGCTCACCATTATTTTTTAAGTTCCTTATTTGCCTTCATTGCGCTTATTGGTTCCATGATGGTAAGTTATACCCGAGCAAGAAGCGAAGGGCTGGGAATAGAAAATAAAGGGGGATTAATGCAGCGACCGGAAAGGGTTGTACTCACGGGAGTAAGCGCGTTAGCCTGTGGCATTACTGCGCATTTTATAGGAGGGGATTATAAATATTTTATCCCGGGAGTAAAGTATCATATTTTTGAAACAATATCGGTATTTACAATACCAATTACAATTATGGCGGTGCTCACAAATATCACCGCAATAAGAAGACTTTTTGCAGCGAAAGAAGCCTTAGAAAAAAATGAGAAAAAATGAGAAAATTGTTTTTTTTAAATTTTATTTTTTTTACGATAATTTCAAATTATCCACTAAATATTTTTGCTCAAAACCGGTCGCCTGCAGATACTTTTCCTGTGCCCCGGGGAAATTCCATTCGATTATTTTATCTTCAGAGACAACCCAACACCAACACGATAGTTTACGACCTGAACGTAAAAAACAATAAACTGGATGCTGATGATCCTGTGCATGGTTATTGGATAAGATACCAGGAAAAAGGCCAGAGAGAAGAACTGAGTTGGATACAACGGACATTTGCTTACGGTATCCATTCAAAAAAAATTTCTGATAGCGAGTATGAGCTTAATTTTGTATCTTATAAAAAAAGAAAATTTTGGTTAGAAAAAAACCAGGAAGGTTTTTGGAGTGTTTTTGCTAAATTAGAGAATGGCAAAAAAATAGTACTTAAAAGAATTTATATACAGATAAATGGTGGAAGCTTTTGGAGTCCTAATATAGAATATGTTGAATTAAAAGGCCTGGAACCCGATACTAACCAGGAAGTAAGGGAGAGAATTCAAATAAAAAAAAGCGATGCTGATGGGTAATGGGGATTGAAAATTAAATTCAATCCTAATAATTTCCCGGGAAAAAAGAAACAGGAATAAAAAGTAAATAATAAACAGCAAACAAAGGAATATTGAAGATTTCTATTTTTGGATTAACGGACTGTCTAAAAATGATTTTATAAATTTCTTAGGATTGCAAAAGTTGACCGGTGGGGATTCCGTTAGTAAACGGGAACACTGCGAAGCGAATTGGTTAGTGTCTCACGAACCGAAATATGATGAACGAAAGTTTCATTTTCAAACAGCTTCGAAGACAAAAATTACAGAAACCAATCTAAACCATTATGATTTTCGGGATTTAAAATATTTAATCCAGTCAAAAAAAAAAATTATGAAAAAGAACTATATCTCCAACTCTACCGAGTCTGTACGGATGTTTAAAAGTAATTTCCTGGAGTCCTTTTCAAAGGTGCATTTTGCGGTTCCATTAGTAATTTATGTACCGCTTATCGGCTTTCTAGTTTTCAAAGCCTTTGCGCAACAGATTACTGTTTTCAATTTCTTTATGTACTATATCATAGGATTATTCGTGTGGACAATTACCGAATATTTACTTCATCGTTTTATCTTTCATTATCAACCAACTTCGAAATTTGGGCTGAGGTTGCATTTTATTTTCCATGGGGTACATCATGATTATCCAAAAGATGCCAAACGCCTTGTGCTGCCTCCATCTGCAAGTATTCCCCTGGCCATTTTATTTTACTTTTTATTTTCCCTTGTAATCAAAAACAGCACTTTGCTTTTTGCTTTTTATTCAGGATTTATTAGTGGCTATTTATGTTATGATATGCTGCACTATGCCATACATCATGCCAACCCCAAAAGCAGCATCTTGAAAAAAATTAAGCAGCACCACATGTTACATCATTATTCAGATGATACAAAAGGATATGGTGTGAGTTCGGCTTTGTGGGATGTTATCTTAAAATCCGATTTTCCAAAGAAAAAAACAAAATGAAGCAAACCCGTTCTCAATTTAAAAGGTTTTCAGTTTCTAATTTATTAATCATCTTAATTATTTCGTCAGCTTACCTGTTCTTATCTTATTTTCTGGTCGGATTTAAAATGGAACAGTTGGTATTAATTGCTATTTTTTGCATGCTCTATTTTGCTTCACCAGTCAGCCGGAAATTCATCCTGGGTTTCTCCATATTTATCGTGTATTGGATTGTGTTCGATTATATGAAAGCCTTCCCTAATTACAGGTTTAACACCGTTCATATTGGCGACCTCTATCAATTCGAAAAACATTTATTTGGAATAAAATATGGCAATACCATTCTAACGCCCAATGAATTCTGGCTACAAAATCAAAAATCATTTTTAGATGCAGTGACCGGTTTTTTTTATTTATGCTGGGTGCCGGTACCTCTTTTATTTGCAGGTTATTTATTCTTCAAAAACAGGGAAGAATTTCTAAAATTCTCATTAACTTTTTTATGGGTAAATATTCTCGGGTTTATCATTTATTATATTTATCCTGCTGCGCCACCGTGGTATATACAACACTTTGGCGATATATTTTATGCTCATACTCCCGGCAGTGATGCCGGCCTGCAAAGATTTGATAATATGTTTCATGCGAAAATATTTCAATCTTTATACGCACAGAGTTCGAATGTTTTTGCTGCGATGCCTTCTCTACATTCAGCTTACCCCGTTATTGTTTTATATTATGGATTGAGGAATAAATTAGGGAAGATCAATATTGTTTTCGCAATAATAATGGCAGGTATTTGGTTTTCGGCGGTTTACAATAGTCATCACTATGTGTTAGATATTTTTGCAGGTCTTTCATGTGCCATTATTGCTATTGTTTCATTTAATTGGCTTGTGAAAAATATAAAGTGGATTAATAGCGCGTTAAAAACTTATATCAAAGTCCTTGAATAATTTTTTATTATCTGTAATAATTCTGATTAGTTTAAATAGTACAAAGAAAAATATGCATGACATTTGTTGTATAGGACATCTTACTTTAGATAAAGTGGTAACTCCAAAAGGAGCCCTGAATATGGCGGGCGGTACTTCCTTTTATTTCTCTAATGCTATCCGCAATATGGATGTAGCCTATATTTTAATTACTTCCCTTGCCGAAAAAGAAATGAATTTTGTTGCGAATTTGCGCGCCAGGGATATTGAAGTAAATGCATTTGTTAGCTCAAATACGGTTTATTTCGAAAATATATATTCTCATAATCTGGATCATCGAATTCAAAAAGTATTGCAGAAAGCTGATGCCTTTAACTTTGAGCAGGTGAAGCACATTGATGCTACTATTTTTCATCTGGGACCGCTGCTTGCTGACGATATACCACTTGAGTTAATAAAGGCACTATCAAAAAAAGGGAAAGTATCGTTAGACGTCCAGGGATATTTGCGAAATGTTCAAGACCAGGATGTATATGCAATTGATTGGGAGGATAAAAAGAAAGCACTTCCTTACGTGGATATTTTAAAAGCTAATGAAGCTGAAATGGAAATGCTGACAGGTTGTAGAGATATTCGTAAAGGAGCTAAAGCGCTTAGTGACTGGGGAGTTAAGGAAGTTGTGATCACTCTTGGAAGTAAGGGATCTTTAATTTATGCCGGAGATATTTTTTATAATATTCCTGCTTTTGTACCTGCTGTGGAAGCGGATACTACAGGATGCGGCGATACCTATATGGCCGGATATTTATATCAGCGAATAAAAAATGCTAACATACAGGAAGCAGGAGAATTTGGCGCTGCAATGGCAAGTTTGAAAATTGAAGCCTCGGGCCCGTTCACAGGTACCGAATCAGATGTGTTGACTTTATTGGCGAATAATGCCAGGTGAACTTGAAATACCTAATCCGATAAAGCTGACGTGAATTAAGTAGAATTTATTTTTTCGTCAGATATTCCTTCTTTATAAACTTCCAGTGCCCTCTTCCTGCCAAATTCATGTTTCACTACTTCCGGCAAATACCCCGGACGGAAATCCTTGATCCACCTTTTTACATAAATTAATTTCGGATCAAATTTCTTAATCTGTTCAGAAGGATTAAAAATCCTAAAGTAGGGAGCGGCGTCACATCCTGTGCCGGCAGCCCATTGCCAGTTTCCATTATTAGAAGACAGTTCATAATCCAATAATTTTTCTGCAAAATAAGCCTCGCCCCAGCGCCAGTCTATCAACAAATGTTTACAAAGGAAACTTGCAACTACCATGCGTACACGATTATGCATCCAGCCAGTCTCGTTTAGTTGCCTCATCCCGGCATCTACCATCGGATAGCCGGTTTCGCCTTTACACCAAAGCTCAAATTCCCTTTCATTATTTCTCCATTTGATGCCATCATATTTTGTTTTAAAATTACGATGCACCACAGCGGGAAAATGATACAATATCATCATAAAAAATTCCCGCCAAATCAATTCATTAAGCCATTGCTCATTCAATCGTTTAGCAATTTTTACTGTTTGTCTTACGCTAACGCTTCCAAATCTTAAATGGATACCAAGATGTGTCGTGCCTTGTATACCAGGTATATTGCGGGTTTCAGAATAATTTTGGATGAGTGTTTCACTTATTTCCGGTTTAGCAACCGTGCTGTTGATTTCTTCAAAACCAATTTCGTTTAACGAAGGAAAAGCAAACGGATCAGTTTGTAAAAGATTAGAAAGCAGCTTTTCAGAAGGATAGGAAGCAGCATCATTTTCGGTGTATTTCTGTTTCCATATTTTCGAATAGGGTGTAAAAATCGTGTAAGGTGTTAGATCCGCTTTCATCACTTCCGACTTCTCAAAAATTACCTGGTCTTTAAAAGTGCAGAAATCAATTTGATGCTGTTCGGCGAATCTTTTTATCTTATCGTCACGTTCTATTGCATAAGGTTCATAATCGTGGTTAATATATATTTCTTTTACCTTGTAAGCTTCATTAATTTTTGTAAAAGCATTTAAAGGTGCATCGTGAACAATTAAGATAGACGTTCCATATTTCTTAATGGCATTGTTAATATCAGAAAGGGTTTCATGAATGAAGGCAACTCTTTTGTCATTTTTATTATCTAATTTATCCAGGATATTTTTATCAAAAATAAAAAGCAACAAAACCGGGAAAGGACTTTGGAGCGCATGGTACAGCGCTGTATTATCGAACAATCTTAAATCCCTTCGAAGCCAGCATAAACTTACTTTTTGTTTTTCCATAAATTATCAATAACTATTTATCCCAATAAAGTTTTGTCAATCGGTCATGAAGCTTTAATTCATCAGGATCAGCATTTGTCTTTAGCTCGCAAAATTTTTTGGATCATTCTGAAGCGCGGGTTCTTAAACCCTCGAATTATGATTTTCGATTTCTTTTTATAAAATGCTCTTCGAAATAATCCGTATGAAAATTATTAAGTTTAAGCAACAGGTTTATTAATGTTTCCTGTTCTTTAAAGGTTAAGTCCCCGGCTACATTGGGTTTTATCGCGGCGAGAGTTTTATAAGTTTTTAACAACATGCTTTTTCCCTTGCTGGTCATTTGTAACAAGCTTGCCCTTTGATCATTGGGGTCCGTTACCTGTTTAATGAAACCTTTTTTGATAAAGCGTTTCAGAATGTCAACCACCGTTGAAAATTCCATTAGCGATTCATTGCTCAATTGAGATTTATTAATATTTTTCACCCGGTCGATCATTTGCAATAAGCGGAATTCTTCAAGGCTGCTCAACCCTATTTCCTGAAATGGCTGCTTGGCATAATTTTTTACAAATAAGTTCATCCTTGCCAGCAAATGCCCAATCACTCCCCTATTGGCCAAATCCGGAATGAGATCTTTTTCTTCCATCTTTTCTACCTGGGCTACAATAAAATCTTCCTGCTCTGATTGCTTCGCAACAAATTTATTTTCACTTAATATCCAATTCGCAAAGCTTTTTAAATCCCCATCTTTTTGTGCCTCGCGAAAATCTTTCCACTTGGAAATTATCATCAGAATATCTTCATAGCATTCAGTCATCGAAGTAAATAGAAAATTTTTGGAAAAATTTGTTTCTAATTTTAAAATCGCCACCAAGTTAAGAATATTTACCAAACATTAATTTGCTGGTAAAAATAAACCGTATCGAAATTTCGATACGGTTTATACCCTGTTCCTCGCATTTTATCTCAGGTCTTCATAGAGTAATTACGAGAATGAAAGTAAAATAAACTACGGTAATAAAACCTGGTCAATCAAATGAATTACGCCGTTAGTAGCTACGATATTCGTAGCAATGATATTAGAAGGAGTCATATTGCTCATCCCTTTTACAGTAGCTCCTGACATCAGGCCGATACTTATTTTTTCGTCGTTTAAAGTGGTTACCTGTTCTCCATCTGTCAAATCCGAAGAAAATACCCTCGCACCGATTACATGGTAGGTAAGAATGCTGGTTAAGGTATTTACATCGGCAGCCTGTATAGAAGCTATCGTTGGAAATCCCGCAGAGCGGAACGCAGCATTCGTAGGTGCAAATACAGTGAATGGGCCATTGCCAGACAAAGCTCCCTGTAAGTTAGCTCTCAAGACAGCAGCAACTAAATAGGAAAGACTTGTATCAGCCTGCGCCATTTGAACAATATTCCCGGAAGGAGGCATTAATACATTTCCAATAACATGAATGACACCGTTACTGGCTTTTACATCGTCTTCAGTTACTTTAATACCATTCACAAAAACGCCATTTGAATTGTTAGTTACATATAAGGTGTCTCCGTTAGCAGCGGCAACCGGCGCGTTAGGTCCGGCAGGAACCTGCGCAGCCATGATGCTTGCGCCAATTGTGTGATACAATAAAATGTTCTTTGCCTGTG
>Ga0134126_10002480_pt1 | contig 23248 bp, 20 predicted proteins | sample KB31752_FD_96881 | JGI IMG/M metagenome (GOLD analysis project Ga0134126, IMG submission 96881) | Terrestrial soil microbial communities with excess Nitrogen fertilizer from Kellogg Biological Station, Michigan, USA - KB3-175-2 | ecosystem: Environmental > Terrestrial > Soil > Unclassified ... | reverse complement strand
GAGGCCGCGCCGGTGCTGGCCGCCTTCGATCCGGTCGGCCTGGCGCTGATCCGGCTGGCGACCCCGACCACCGACGAGAAGCGCCTGCCGACCGTCGTCGAGCACACCTCCGGCTTCGTCTACTACGTGTCGGTCGCCGGCGTGACCGGCGTGAAGTCGGCCGACGCGGCGGCGGTCGCCCCCGCTGTGGCGCGCGTCCGCGCCGCCTCCGGCCTGCCCGTCGCGGTGGGTTTCGGCATCCGTTCGCCCGAGCAGGCCGCCGCCGTCGCCAGGGTCGCCGACGCCGCCGTGGTCGGCACCGCGCTGGTCGATGCGCTGGCCGGCGAGGTCGCACAGAACCGTGATCCGGTCGCAAAAGTTTTGGAAACGGCGGCCGGTCTCGCTAAAGCCGTGCGATCCGCGCGCGCATCAGGTGGGGTTGCGTAGGGCACGGCATGGCTTTGGCTGACGACAAGCGCAACAAGCCCGTCCGCAACCCGCCGCCGACGACGGGGCGAGAGCGCGGCGGCTGGCTCGCCAAGATCGCGCCGGGCGTCCGCAAGCTGGTCTCCAAGCGCGAGACCCCCGAGAACCTCTGGGTGAAGTGCCCCGACACCGGGGAGATGATCTACCGGCCCGACCTGGAGGCCGCCCTCTGGGTGACGCCGGCCGGGCGTCACATGCGGATCAGCCCCGAGCTGCGCTTCGCCTACACGTTCGACGGCGGCCGCTTCAAGGAGCTGCCGGCCCCGAAGACGCGCGACGACCCGCTGCACTTCACCTACGGCAAGTCCTACAAGGCGAGCCTCGACGCTGCCCGCCAGGCGACCGGCGACCAGGATGCGATGAGCGCCGCGGTCGGCGACATCGACGGCGTCGAGACGGTCGTGCTGGTCGAGAACTTCGCCTTCGTCGGCGGCTCGCTGGGCGTGGCGGTGGGCGAAGCGTTCATCGCCGCGGCCGAGGAAGCGCTGAAGCGTCAGGCGCCGCTGGTGATCTTCACCGCCGCCGGCGGCGCGCGGATGCAGGAAGGCGCGCTGGCGCTGATGCAGATGGCCCGCGCCACGCTGATGATCGACAAGCTGCGCGGCGCGCACCTGCCCTACATCGTGGCGCTGACCGACCCGACCACCGGCGGCGTCCTCGCCTCCTACGCCATGCTGGGCGACGTGCACCTGGCCGAGCCCGGCGCGCTGATCGGGTTCTCGGGCCGCCGCGTCATCGAGCAGACCATCCGCGAGACGCTGCCGGCCGGCTTCCAGACCGCCGAATTCCTGGTCGAGCGCGGCATGGTCGACCGCGTGGTCACCCGCAAGGAGCTGCCGAAGGTGCTGGGCTCCATCCTGCGCACGCTGATGATGGGACGCGCCCGCCTTTCCGCCGCCTGAAGCCGCGCTCGCGGTTCAAGCAGGAGGTATGCCGATGCTGACGCCCAAAGGGACGTTCGGGGGCGACCGTGGCTGGCTCTCGCGCCTTGCGCCCGGCGTGGTGAAGAACGCCGTCAGGCGGCGGTCCACCAAGGACCTCTGGGTCAAATGCCCGGAGACCGGCGAGCTCTGCTACCGGCCCGACCTCGAAGCCGCGCTCTGGGTGACGCCGGCCGGCCATCACATGCGGATCGGCCCCGACCAGCGCTTCGGCGCGACGTTCGACGACGGCGTCTACGAGCGGCTGCCGGAGGTGAAGACGCCCGACGACCCGCTGCGCTTCACCTACGGCAAGCCCTACAAGCCGGCGCTGGCCGCCGCGCGCAAGGCGACCGGCGAGCGCGACTCGATGGCCGCCGCGGTGGGCCGCATCGACCGCGTCGAGACGGTGGTGCTGGTGCAGAACTTCGGCTTCATCGCCGGCTCGCTGAGCATCGCGGCCGGCGAGACCTTCGTCACCGCCGCCGAGCACGCGCTCGGCCGCAAGGCGCCGCTGGTGATCTTCACCGCGGCCGCCGGCGCGCGGATGCAGGAAAGCGCGCTCGCGCTGATGCAGATGGCCCGCGCCACCGCGGCGATCCAGCTCTTGAAGGCCGAGCGCCTGCCCTACGTCGTGGTGCTGACCGACTCCACCATCGGCGGCGTCACCGCCTCCTACGCGATGCTCGGCGACGTGCAGTTGGCCGAGCAGGGCGCGGTGATCGGCTTCACCGGCCGGCGGGTGATCTACGACACCATCCGCGAAACGTTGCCTGACCACTATCAAACCGCGGATTTCCAGGTAGAACGCGGCATGGCCGACCAGGTCGCTCCTCGCCGGGAGCTGCCGAAGCTGATCGGCCGCATCTTACGCGCACGCATGGAGCGAGGCCGCCTTCCCGACGCCTGACCAGACCCCCGGCCGCCCCGACTACGACGCCCTTCGCGCCTCCGACGTCACCATTGCGCGCCTGCGCGCCCATCATCCGTCGCTGATCGACCTGTCGACCGGCCGGGTGAAGCGCCTGCTCGCCGCGCTCGGGAATCCGGAACGGCGGATGGGGCGGGTGATCCATGTCGCCGGCACCAACGGCAAGGGCTCGACCTGCGCCTACCTGCGCTCCATCGGCGAGGCGGCGGGGCTGAAGGCGCACATGCTGGCCTCGCCGCACCTGGTGCGCTTCGCCGAGCGCATCCGCATAAACGGCCAGCTGATAAGCGAGGATGAGCTCGACCGCCGCATCGACGAGGTGGAGGCCGCCAACGCCGGCGAGCCGATCAGCTTCTTCGAGATCACTACCTGCCTCGCTTTCCACGCGTTCGCGCAAGCCCCGGCCGACCTCGTCGTGGTCGAGGTGGGGCTCGGCGGCCGCTTCGACGGGACCAACGTGTTCGACGCGCCCGCCGTCTCGGTGATCACCCCGGTCGACTACGACCACCTGGAGATGCTCGGACCCGAGCTCGCGAAGATCGCCTGGGAGAAGGCCGGCATCATCCGCGCCGGCCGGCCGGTCATCGTCGCGCGGCAGATGGACGAGGCGCTGGCGACGATCGAGCGCGAGGCCGAGACCGTGGGCGCGCCGATGACGCTGATGGGGCGCGACTTCGACGCCTACGAGCAGGCCGGTCGTCTGGTCGTGCAACTGGGCGACCGCCTGCTCGACCTGCCGCCGCCCAGCCTCTTCGGCGCGCACCAGTTCGCCAACGCCGGCATGGCCGCGGCCGCCGCGCTGGCGTTCGGCGATCCGCGCATCGACGAGGACGCGATCGGGCGGGGGATCGCGAGCGCGGTCTGGCCCGGCCGCTTCCAGGCGCTGACCAAGGGGCCGCTGGCGGCGAAGGGGCGGGCGCGCGGCGCCGACCTCTGGCTCGACGGCGCCCACAACCCGCATGCCGGCGCGGCGCTGGCCGAAGCGGCCGCGCGGCTCTCGGCGCGTGACGGCCGGCCGGTGGTGCTGATCGTCGGCATGCTCGGCCGCAAGGACGCCTCCGGCTTCTTCCCGCATTTCAGGACGCTGGCGCCGCGCGTCTTCACCACCGCCTTCGAGTCCCCCAACGCCACCCCGCCGGAAGACCTCGCCGCCGCCGCCCGCGGCGCGGGCCTCTCGGCCGAGGCGGCGAACGGCGTCGAAGCCGCGCTGGATCAGGCGCTGGCCGCCGGTGGCCCGCCGCCGCACGTGATCATCTGCGGCTCGCTGCACTTCGTGGGCGACGTTCTGGCGATGTCACCTGAGACCTGGCCGACTTAGAACCGCCACCCCTCCCATCGTCCGTCATGGCCGGACGTGGGGTGGCGTGGCGAGGACCTACAGCCTCAGCCGCCAGATCTCCCCGAGCTCGGGTTTGCCGAAGTCGTCGTGCATCTGCGTCTCGGTGATCTCGAAGCCGTGTGCGGCATAGATGCGTCGTGCACTGGTCAGCACCGCGTGAGTCCACAGCATCATCTCGCAGTAGCCGGCCTCGCGGGCGAAGCCGAGGCAGGTGTTCACCAGCGCGTCGCCGATCCCGCGGCCGCGGGCGACCGGCTCGACGTAAAAGAGCCGCAGGCGCGCGAGCCCGTCGCCCTCGTCGGTCAGCATGATCGAGCCTGCCATCGCGCCCGCGACCTCGGCGATCCAGCACGCATCGCGCCCCTCGCGGTAGTTCGCCAGGAACGCCGCGCAGGTCTCTGCGATGTTGTGCTCGAGCCCGCGGCCCCAGCCGTATTCGGCGAGGTAGAGGATCGACTGGCGCGCCGCGAGCAGGCCGACATCGCCGGCGCGGAACGTGCGGATGGTGAAATGCCGCGCGGGCGCCGGGTCGAGCAGCGTGCGCGCAGCGCCCAATGCGGCGGCGAGGTCGCTCTGCTGGGTGGGCGAGAGGACGCTGAGCATGGCGATCACCTCGTCGCGCTGGCGACCGTCCATCTCGTCGAACACCGCCGCGCCGGCCGCCGTCAGCGTGATCGGCCGCCGCCGCGCGTCCTCGCCGCCCGCCGCGCGGGTGATCCAGCCGCGCGCCTCGAACCGGGCCATCACCCGGCTGACGTAGCCGGCGTCCATGCCGAGCGCCCGCTGCAGCGCCGACGCCAGCGGCGGCTCGGGCGCGTGCGCGATCTCGAACAGCAGCCGCGCCTCGGGCAGAGACAGCTCGGTTCCCAGGAATCGCGCGTTCAACGCGCCGACGCGCCGCGTGTAGAAGCGATTGAAGGTGCGAACCGCAGCGATGGCCTGTTCCATGCGCCGACGTTCGCGCCGTTAGTTGATGGAGCCAACCATACCGGCCGGCCAACCCACGGGGGTCATCCCGGACAAGCCGCGCAGCGGCGCAGATCCGGGGTCCACTTTGCGTGTTCAGGACGTGATCCCGGAAGCGCGCAGGCGCGCGTTTCCGGGATGACGGGGACGAGTGCCTAGGCGGCCGCGGCCGCCACGCCGGTCTCGGCGAGCCACTCGAGGATCTTCTGCTTGGGCATCGCGCCCACCTTCATCGAGGCCATGTGGCCGTCCTTGAACAGCATCATGGTGGGGATGCCGCGCACGCCATAGCGCGAGGGCGTGGTCGGGCTGTCCTCGATGTTGAGCTTGGCGATCGTCACGTGGCCAGCCAGCTCGCCGGCGATCTGCTCCAGCGCCGGGGCGATCTGCTTGCAGGGGCCGCACCACTCCGCCCAGAAATCCACCAGGACGGGGCCCTCGGCCTTCAGCACGTCCTGCTCGAAGGTGTCGTCGGTGACCGCAACGGTGCTCATCTTTCCACTCCCTCGGCGCTGGCTCTTGGCCTCTACCGGCCGCCGCGCCGTTCAGTTCCGCCCATTTAGGCGCAGGCCCCGATGTATCAAGCCGCGCCGGCCATCTCGTCCAGCGCCTGCCGCAAGAGATTTTCTGGGATCGGCATGAGCCGCGGTCCATCCGTCCAGATCAGCGCCGCCTCGACCTGGCGGCCCGGGAACACCTCGCCGAGCAGCGCCCAGTAGAGCGCCATCTGGCGCACGTAGGCGGGGTCGGCGGCCTCGATCGTCGCCGGCGCCGGGCGGTTGGTCTTGAAGTCGGCGACCAGCACGCGGGTGGGCTCAACAACCAGCCGGTCGACGCGGCCGGAGACGGCGAGGCCGGCCGGCAGACCGGGCGCGGCGCCCGAGAGCGCGATCTCGGCGCGCGAGCCCGGGCCGAACGCCGCGGCGAAGCGCGCGTCGTCGAGCACCGCCGACGCCGCGGCGGCCATCTCGGCGCGCTGCGCGTCGGTCAGGTCGAGCTCGCGGGCGAGCAGGCGGCGTGCCGCCGCGGGCCGCGCGGCCGGCGCGATGTCGGGCAGCAGCTGCAGCAGCCGGTGGATGATCTCGCCACGGCGGTAGCGGCCGAGGCCCAGCGTGCGGGCGAGCGGCGAGGGCGCCGGCGCGCGCGCCTCCTCGCTGAGCCGTGACGGGGCTGCGTAGCGGGCGGCGGCGGGTTCGGGCGGCGCCAGCCGCTGCGCCCAGTCCGGCAGCCGCGCGGCGGCGCCGAACAGATCGAGCTCGGCCTCGCCCATCACCTGCGGCTCTGCGCCGTAGCGCAGCATGAAGCCGCCGCCGGCCAGCGGAACGCGGCGGACGTGATCGGCGACGTCCGGGTGGCCGAAGCCGGCCTCGACGAACTCGCGCCAGCTGCCGCGCATGAAGTGGGGCTGCGTCTTCACCCCGCCGACGATCAGCCGGTCGCGCGCCCGGGTCAGCGCCACGTAGAGCAGCCGCAGCGACTCGTGATCGCCGGCCCGCTCGCGCTCGGCCCGCGCCGCCGCCGAGGCCGGGCAATCCTCGGCCTTGCGCGGCGCCCACAGGAAGCCGCCGCCCGCGCACTCGAGCAACGGCGTGCCCTGCACCGTGGCGCGGGTCGAGGTGTCCGGCAGGATCACCACCGGCGCCTCCAGGCCCTTGGCGCCGTGCGCGGTCATCACCCGCACTTCGCCTTCCCCTTGGCGTTCCGGATCCTCCTGTTCGCGCTTCACCTCGATCTCGCTGGCCGCCATCTCGCCCAGGAAGCGCTCCAGCTCGATCACGCCGCGCCGCTCGGCCGCCAGCGCCTCGGCGAGATAGGCGTCGATCGCGTCCTCCGCCTCGGAACCGAGGCGGGTCAGGAAGCGGCGCTTCATCGACTGGCCGCGCTCGTCGAGCCGCGCCAGCACCCGCGCGTAGAAGTCGAACGGCGCGCGCGCCTCGGCTTCGCGCCGCGCCCAGCCGAGGAACCGCACCGCCTCGCCCCACGTCGGCCGCTCGTCGGCCCTGGCCTGCAGCACGCCCCACAGCGGCCGGCGCTCACGGCCGTGGGCGAGCTCGTAGAGATCGGTCTCGCCGATCTCGCAGAACGGGCTGCGCAGCAGCGCCGCCAGCGTCAGGTCGTCGCCGGTGAAGCGCGCGAAGCGGCCCAGCGCCAATAGGTCCTGGAAGGCGATGTGCTCGGAGAGCAGCAGCCGGTCGGCGCCGCCCACCGGCACGTCCTGTTTCTTCAGTGCACGTATGATCTCGTGGAAGAGCGCGCCGCGCCGCCGCACCAGGATCAGCACGTCGCCATAGCCCATTGGCCGCGGCGTGCGCTTCGCCTTGTCCATCACCGTTTCGCCGCGCGCCACCATCTGCTTCAGCGCGCCGGCGATGCGCCGCGCCAGCTTCTTGTTGGCGCTCTCCTTCGGCTCGGCGTCGACCGGCGCCCAGGGATCGGTCTCCTCGACCTCGTCGGTCTCCTCCAGCGGCCAGAGCTCAACCGAGCCGCCGGGGGCGCGTGTCGCGACGTGCTGCAGCGGGAAGGCGGCGCTGCCGGCCGGCTTCAGGCCCGCGGCGGCGGCCGGCGCGTCGAACACCGCGTCGACGAACGACAGCACCTCCGGCGCCGAGCGCCAGCTTTCCAGCAGCGGCACCTGCAGGAAGCGCCGGCCCGAGCCGCCGACCATCGCGCCGAAGCTCTGCGCCTCCGCCGCCAGCCGCTCCGGCGCCGCCCCCTGGAACGAGAAGATCGACTGCTTCTCGTCGCCCACCGCGAACACCGTGCGATGACGCTCGCCGGCGCCCTGGCCGATGAAGAACTCACCCGTCAGGGCACGGAGGATATCCCACTGCTCGGGCGCGGTGTCCTGCGCCTCGTCGAGCAGCACGTGGTCGACGCCGCCGTCGAGCTTGAACAGCACCCAGGCCGCGTCGGCGCGGCGCGTGAGCAACTCGTGCGTGCGCTCGATCAGGTCGCCGAAGTCGAGCGCGCGCAAGGCATCCTTGGCGCCGTCGTAGAGCTGGGCGTGGGCGAGCGCCAGGCTGATTGCGTGCACGCTGGCCTCGGCGATCCGCGCGGCCTTGCAGCGCTCGACCACCTGCCAGAGGCGTGCCTGCTCGTCCGCCAGCCACTGCGCCGCCCAGGGGTCCACCTGGCGCGTCGCGACCCGCTCCAGCGGCTGGCCCTCCTTGGTCGAGAAGATCGCCCAGACGTCGGCGAACGGCGATCCCTCGCCGATCCGCAGCATCGCCTGGCCGCGCGTCTGGTCGTTTCCCTTGCCGCTCGCCAGCAACGCGTCGGCCGCGCGCCGCCACTGGCCCCAGCGGATCTTCGCCACCGCCTCGGCCTCGATGTCCTCGGCGTAGGTCGGCCGCCCGAAGCCGCAGCGGCGCCAGATGTCGTCGCCGTAGCGCTCGCCCGGGCAACCCTCGACGTAGGCGCGGATCGCCCGCCGCTCGGACTCGAAGGTGGCGAACATCTCGTGGAAGCGGCGGTAGTCGAGCTCCACCGAGAAATAGGCGTAGGCCGCGCCGACGGTGCTCTCTGGATGTTCGAGCGCGAACTCCGCCACCCGTTCGTGCGCCTGCGCCGAGACCTGGCGCGCCGCCGCGTCGTCGAGCACCGCAAAGCCGGGCGAGACGCCGGCCTCCAGCGGGAAGCGCTTGAGCAGCTTCTCGCAGAAGGCGTGGATCGTGGTGATGCGGATGCCGCCGGGCGTCTCCAGCGCGCGGGCGAACAGCTTGCGGGCGCGGGCGAGGTCGCGCGCCGGCTCGTCCAGGTCCTTGAGCTTCTTTGCGAGCTTCGCATCGGGCGTCACCGCCCAGTCGCCGAGCTCCTTGAAGAGCCGGCGCTGCATCTCGGCGGCCGCCGCCTTGGTGTAGGTGACGCAGAGCACCGCCTCGGGCCTGACGTCGGTCAGCAGCAGCCGCGCCACCCGGTCGACCAGCGTCTTGGTCTTGCCCGAGCCGGCGTTGGCGGCGACGAACACCGACGTCCCGGGATCGGACGCGCTGACCTGCGCAGACTTGGCGGGCGACGGCTCGGCGCGGACGTTCATGCCGCGTCCTCCTCGTCGCCGATCACGCCCCATTCCCAGAGGCGGCCGAGGTGGTCGTAGTCGCCACCCCACTTGCCAATGAACTGCGGCGTCGCCCAGGCGACATAAGGCGTCTCGACCCGGTCGAACGCCTCGACGCGGCGCTTCAGGCCGCCCAGCGCGCGCGCCGCCATGTCGGCGCTCTCGCCGCCGTAGGCGCGGATCTCCTCGCGGCCGGGGATGCGTCCCCCGCTCACCCGGATGTAGGCGAGCTGGCCGGGCTGCACCGGACCGATGTCGGCAAAGCCCCCGGCCGCGAGGATCGCCGCGGTCAGCGTCAGCTGTGGCGACAGGCCCGAGGTCACCTGCTTGGCGGTGGGCGCCGAACCGGTCTTGAAGTCGAGCACGTCGGCGGCGGCCCCGCGCAACTCTATGCGGTCGGCTTTGGCGGTCACCGTGAAGTCGCCCGCCGGAGCCTCGAAGCTCATCGCCCCGCTCCGCTCGATGAAGAGCTCGGCCCCCGCTCGGCGGCGCAGCTCGAACTTCACCACCCACGGCGCGACGTTCTTGGCCAGCGCCTGCTCGCGCGCCAGCCGGTGGGTGGGCACGCCGGCGTCGGCAAGGCACTCGATCAGGATGCCGGCGAAGGCCTCGCGCGCGCCATCCTCGAGCGGCCCCGGATGCTCGCGCGCGAAGCGCTCGAAGGCGGCGTGGATGGCGGTGCCGCGGGCCAGCGCCTCCACCGGCTCGCCGGGTCGATCGAGCGGTCTGAGGCGCAGGATGTAGCGGGCGTAGACAGCGTAGGGGTCGCGGATCCAGCGCTCGACGCCGGTGACCGGCAGTTCGCGCGGCCGCACCGCGACCGGCGGCGTCGGGGCCGGCCGGCCGGCCGGGGCGAAGTGCTCCGGCGCGTCCAGCGCGCGCGCGTGCTCGAGCAGCGCCGGCCGGGTCGGCAGCGCCAGGTCGGCGCCGCGCACCAGCGTTTCCAGCCGCCAGAGCCAGCGCGAGGCGACCGCCGGCGCGCCCTCGCGGCGCTCCGAGGCGATCAGCACGGCCTCCGGCGCCGAGGCGCCTTGCGCGAAATCGTGCGCGGCGAGGCCCAGCCGCCGCTCCGGCGGCGGCAGGCCGAGTGCGGTGCGCATCGGCCGCGACAGGAACGGATCGACCGGCGCGCCCTGCGGCCATACGCCCTCTTCGAGCCCGGCCAGCACCACCAGGTCCGCGCGCACCAGCCGCGCCTCGATGGCGCCCAGGATGCGCAGGCGAGGATGCGTCGCGCCGCCGCCGCGCACCGTCTCGCGGGCGATCAGCGCCTGGCTCAGCTCGACGAACTCGGCCGGCGAAACGGCGGGCAGGCCGTCGCTCTCCTCGATCAGTGCGGCGACCAGCGAGGCCGCGCACTCGCCAGCGAGCCCGCTCCAGAGCCCGCCCAGCGGGTCGCCGCCCACATCGTAGGGCCCTTGTGCGATCGCCTCGATGGCCTCAGCCAGCGCAACGGCCGCGTCGGCGGGCCGGGCCGGGCCGCCGGCGAACGGCGCGGCGAGCTGCCCGGCCGCCGCGCGCAGCCGTTCCAGCAGCGCGCGCCCGTCTTCGCTGCGCATCAGCGCGGCGATCGCGTCCCAGTCGGAGCGGCGCGGACCGCGCAGCGCCCACTCCAGGTCGCGGCGGGCGGCGGCCAGCCTCGCCTCGCTGAGGCCGAAGCGCGCAAAGCGGTGCTTGGCGATCCCCAGCATGGTCACCGGGTCGAGCGGATCGAACGCCGCGTGGGCCGCCAGTCCGATCAGCGCGGCGACCGGATAGCCGGCCAGCGGCGCCCCGGCCGAGCTGTCGGCCGCCACGCCCCAGCGCGTCAGCCGGGCGCTGACCCGGCGGGCGAGCGCGGCGTCGGGCGTCACCAGCGCGGCGGTGCGGCCGGGCGTCTCCAGCGCCTCGCGCAGCACCAGCGCGGCGGCCGTCGCCGCTTCCTCCTCGGCGCGCGCGTAGACCACCGCCAGGCCCTCGAGCCCCGCCGCGATCGGGTCGATCCCCTCGGCGCGGCCCTCCTCGCGCAACCGTTCGATCTGCGCCAACCAGTCGTCCGTCGCCTCGGCAGGCCTCAGTGCTTCGTTGATCAGCCGGCGGCGCCAGCGGCCACGCGCATCGGCGTCGCGTCCCCAGATCCGAACGTCTCCCCGGCCTACGCCGGCGCGCGTCAGCAGGCGTTTCAAGCCCCCCTGCGGATGCTGATCTTCAACCTCGAGCCAAGCCTTCTCGGCGAGGCTGAGGTCGAGCCCCGGCAGCACCACCGCGCCCTTCGGCAGCCCGGCGATGACGGTCAACAGGTCGGCGACTGCCGGCTGGCTGCCGGTCGAGCCGGCGGCGATCACCACGTGCTCCGGCGGCGCCTCGGTCCAGCGCGCGGCCAGCGCGCGCAGCAGCGTCACCCGCCGCGCGCCGACGTCCATCAGCCCGAGCGCCTCCAGCCGCGCCGGCCACTCGGTCAGCGCCAGCCGCAGGAACTCGGCCGACACCTGCCAGTGGCGCGCCAACGCCTCGGGCGCGAGGCCGTCGATCAGGTCGAGCGGCGCGGCCTCCTCGATCTCGACGCTGTCGAGGAAGCCGGCCAGCGCATCCGCCAGTTCCAGCGCGCCGGCCGCATCCAGCGTGCGGCCAAGCGCGTCCTGGTGGTTGGAAACGAGCCGCGCCAGCTCGAAGCGGCGGCGGCTGGCGGAGATCGCCGGCGGCAGGTCGAGCGCCAGCTCGCCCGGCTCGAACGGCGGCTCGCCCTCGTCGAGGTCGCCCAGCGCCCGCATCTGCGGCAGCAGCACCGCGCCTGCGCCGGAGACCGCCAGGAAGGCGTCCGCGAGGTCGCGCCCCGCGCGCCGGGTGGGGGTCAGCACCGTGGCTTCGGCCAGCGCGTCGGGTCCGAGCGGCGCCAGCGCCTCGGTCAGCCCGCGCGCCAGGTCCTCCAGGAACGGCCGCCCTGCCTCGATGTTGAACCAGCGCGGCCGCGGCTGGTCGAGGAAGCTCACGCCGCCTCCTTCAGCCGCGCCTCTGCCGCCGCCAGCGCGGCCGGGTCGCCGACCTGCATCCAGTAGCCGTCGGGGACCACGCCGAAGAGCCGCCCCTGCGCGGACGCCGCCTGCCAGACGCGGAACAGCGAGAACTTCTCGTCGGCGATCTCGTAGACCCGCTGCGGATCGATGATCTCGACGCCGAAGCAGTGCAGCGGCGCCTCCGGCGCGTCGGCGCGATGGGCGAGGCGGCCCGCGTCGTCGCGGAAGAAGTCGCCCGGCGTGTCGAAGCCGGCGGTGCGCGCCTTCGGGACCACGATCAGGCAGGCGTCCATCCGCGCCGGGTCCCAGGCGTCCGCGACCATCTTCAGCGCGTCGTCGCGGCCGTCCATCCAGACGTAGTCGCTGTTGGCGACCCAGATCGGCGCCTCGCCCAGCATCGAGCGGGCGCGCTTCAGCCCGCCGCCGGTCTCCAGCAGCATGTTGCGCTCGTCGGAGATCAGGATCTCGGGGCTGCGGCGGCGCCCCAGGTGGTCCTCCAGCTGGTCGGCGAAGGCGTGCACGTTGACCACGGCGCGGGTCACGCCGGCCGCTTCCAGGCGGTCGAGGATGTGGTCGATCAGCGCCCGGCCGCCCACCTCGACCAGCGCCTTCGGCCGCCGCTCGGTCAGCGGGCGCATGCGCAGGCCGAGGCCCGCGGCCATCACCATCGCGGTCTTTGGGGCGGTGGCGGGCCCGCTCATATCCGCTTCTCCGCCGGCACGTTGGCGTCGAGCCAGGCGCGCAGCGGCGCAAGCTCCGCTGAGCCGGTCATGCAGCGCTCCAGGTAGCGCCACATGCGGGGCGTGAAGGCGCTGTACTTGGGCCGCCCGAAGCCGACCACCTGCCGCGCGAAGATGAAGAGGATCCGAATCACGTTGAGTGCGCCCAGCGCATGATAGTCGGCCAGGAACGCGTCGCGATCGAGATCGGGCCGCGCAGCGAGATAACGGGCCAGCGCCGCAGCCTCGCGCGCTTCCGAGACGTCACGGCGCCCGTCGTGCAGCAGCATCGAGAAGTCCCAGGCCGGGTGCGCCTTCAGCGCGTCCTGGAAGTCCAGCAGGCCGACGCGGGCGGCGGCCGGCCGCCCGCCCAGCCACAGCAGGTTCTCGGCGTGGTAGTCGCGGTGGCAGAACACCGAGGCGCGCGCCTCGCCGCGGGCGCGGATCGGCGCCCAGAACGCCTCCCAGTCGTCGAGCGCCGCCCGGCTGAACGGCGCCATGCCGGCGTACTTCGGCCACCACTCGAGGAACAGCGCCGCGCCGGTCTGCAGCACCAGCGAATCGTAGCTGAGCAGCGGCCAGCGCGAGCCGCCGCCCTCCAGCACCGCCGGCGGCGCCTCGGCGTGCAGCTTGACCAGCGTGTCGACCGCCGCGTCGTAGAGCGGCGCCTCGTCGTCGCCGCCGGCGATCAGCGTGGCATAGAGGTCGTCGCCGAGGTCCTCGAGCACCGCAAAGCCGGCCGGCGCGTCGGCGACGATGATCTCCGGCGCCGAGAGGCCCTTCGAACGCAGCCAGCCGGCGCAGGCGACGAACGCGTCGACGCGGCCGGCGGCGAGCCGCGCCATCGCGTTGTAGCCCAGCGCGCGGCGCTCGTCGGGCGTGGCGTCCGGCGGGCAGGGCTGGGTCTCGGCCTGCGGCGGCTGGTCCATGAAGATCAGCCGCGCGCCGCCCGGCATGTGCAGCCGCTCGTAGAGCCGGGTCGAGGCGTCGCCCGGCATCCGCTCGCGGCGCGCGCCCTCGAACCCGTGGGCGGCCAGGAAGTCGGCCTTCAGCCCCTCACGCGAACCGGTCTCGGAACTAGAACTCAAGCGCTCGCCCCTCCCAGGCGCCGTGCGGGTTGAGGCTGGCGCGGCGCCGATCGCCCTCGATCCGCAGCTCCACGTCCAGCCGGTCGGCCGGCAGATGGTGGCCGAGCTTCTCCGGCCATTCGATCACCGCCGCGCCGTCGTCCAGCGCCTCGTCGAGCCCGAGCTCGGCCGCCTCCTCGGGCTTCTCCAGCCGGTAGAGATCGAAGTGGGCGAGCGGGAACGCGCGGGTCTCGTAGGTCTGCACCAGCGTGAAGGTGGGACTGGGCGCCTCCGTGGCCTCGCCGGTCAGCGCGCGGATCAAGGCGCGCGCCAGGCTCGACTTGCCGGCCCCCAGCGGGCCGGAGAGGCAGACCGCCTCGCGTCGCTTCAGCTCGCGAGCGATCGCCGCGCCCAGCCGCTCGGTGTCGGCCTCGCGGTCGAGCCGGAACTGTCCTTCGGCCGGGACGATCATGTGAGGCCCCCGCGTTCGTCCGAACCATGAACAGTGCGCACCATGGCCGCGCGAGGCGGGCCGGGCAAGCGGCGAGCGGCGCCGACTACGGCGACAGATCGCCCCCGGCTCGATCAGGTTGGCTTGACCGGGGGCGGGGCTCGGCAAATCCTCGCCGCTCCTGGAGGCGACGAGGGCTGAAGACATGCGCCGATTCCTGCTCTGGCTGGTGCTGATCGGCGTGGTCGTGGTCGCGGGCGCGGTGGTCTTCCTGATGTGGGACCTCGACTGGCGCTGGCGCCCGGCGACGGTCACCAAGAACCAGGCCGAGATCGGCCAGGCGCTCGATCAGTCCGGCTGGGTCTCGCCGCACCTCACTGGGCCGCATGTCTACGTGATCGCCTTCCGCAACTGCCCGGCCTGCGTCCAGTTCGAGCAGACCGAGTTCCCCAAGCTGCAGGCGGCCGAGGTCGACACGCGGGTGATCATGATCGCCAGGGCCGACGTCAACGGCCAGCCGCTTTCGACGCCGGCCGAGCGCGCCACGGTGGCCGAGCTCTGGGTGGGCCGCAGTTGGAAGCTCTTCCAGCAATGGTCGCTGGCCAGCCCGCAGACGTGGACGGCCCCGGCCATCCCGCCGGCCGACGGCGATGCGGCGCGCACCGCGGTGATCGAAGCCGGCCGCGGGCTCGTCGCCAACCTGACGCCGCAGCTGCGCGCCAACGGGGTCCGCTTCGCCTACCCGATGCTGATCTGGTGGACCAAGGACCACCAGATGCGCGCCTGCGCCTGCACGAACCAGCAGAGCTGGCGGTTCGTGGAGAAGGAACTTGGGGCTTAGCGGCTTGGCGCAAGGCCGCGCCAACGTGGCGGTGTATCTGAGATGCGGCGACGCCCTCACCAGGGAAGGATCCGTCCCTCGACGTTCACGTCGTAGAACGCGCCCGTCGGCCCGTCCGCCGGCAGCGTGGCGAGGTAGACCACCGTCTCCGCGCCCTGCGCCGGCGTGCCGAATCCCTGCCGGCGCAGCACCTCGGCCCGCCCCGGCCCGCTGAGGTCCGTCGCCACCGGCCCGGGCGTCGGCGCCGAGGGGCTCGCAGCGTTGACCTTGATCGGCGTGTCCGCCAGCTCGCGGGCGAACAGCACCGTCGCCATGTTGAGCGCCGCCTTCGAGGTCTTGTAGCCGAGGATGTTCAGCGACTGGTTCAGGCTGTCCGATCCGTCGGTGTTGAACGCGAACGAGCCGAGGCCGCTCGACACATTGACGATCCGCGCGGCCGGCGCGGCGCGTAGGCGCGGCATCAACGCCTGGGTCACCGCCACCGCGCCGAAGAAGTTGACGTCGAACGTCTCGCGCAGCTTGGCCATCGGCATCTGACTGGGCGCGTAGGGCCGCGATCCGCCGTCCGCCCGCTCGCGGCTGATCGCGGCGTTGTTGACCAGCGCGTCGAGCGCCGGCGTCTCGCCCGCCACCCGCGCCGCGGCCGACGCCACCGAGGCCTCGTCGGCGACGTCGAGCGCCAGCCACGCCACGTCCAGCCCTTCGCCGCGCATCTCCGCTTCCGCGGCGCGCCCCTGCGCCTGGCTGCGCGCGCCCAGCCAGACGAAATAGCCGCGCTGCGCGAGCTGGCGCGCCGTCTCCTTGCCGATCCCGCGATTGGCGCCGGTCACCAGGGCTGTCGGCATAACCGCCTCCCATATCCACTAGACAAATATCGTCGCGTTTGTCTAGTATGCCCAGATGTCGGAGACGTCAATCGATTCGGACCGGCGCGCGCGCCTGCTGGACACGGCGCTGGCGGTGTTCGCCCGCTACGGCTTCCGCAAGACCTCGATGGAGGAGGTGGCGCGCGCCGCCGACATCTCGCGCCAGGGCCTCTACCTGCACTTCCGCGACAAGGAGGCGCTGTTTCGCGCCGCGATCGCCCGGATGCTGGAGACCGGCCTTGCCGCCGTCGACGCCGAGCTGGCGCGCGACGCCCCGATCGGCCCGCGGCTCTATGCGGCGATGAAGGCCTGGTACGGCCGCTCGGTCGGCACGCCGGCCGCCAACGCCGAGGAGATCTTCGCCCGCAGCGTCGCGCTGCTTGGCGGCGCGATGGAGGCGGCTGGCGCCGAGGTGCCGCGCAAGCTGGAAGCGGCGATCGCCGCCTCGCCGCTCGCCGCCCGCCTCGCCGAGCGCGGCCTGACGGCGGCCGACGCGGCGCTGACGCTGGAAGCCTGCGGCCTCGGCCTGAAGCACGCCGGCCTGACCCGCGAGGCGTTCAAGGCCCGCCTCGCCGCCGCCGTCAGCCTGGCCGTTGGCGCCCCGGTGCGGCCGGGCTAGCGCCGTCCCTCCCCTTCACGGGCAGCGCACGAGGCGCCGCTCACCGCGGTTTGGGCGGCCGCGAGCCCTTCACCCGCTCGCGGTTGGCGGCGCGGGTCTTCGGTCCCTGGCCTCGGTCGACCTCGGTCTTCACCGGCCGGCGGGTGTGGTTCTCGCCGTGCCTGGCGCGGGTGGGCGGGCCGTCGTCCCACGGGTCCAGCCGCTCGACCTCTTCGTCCGTTACGACGACGGGCGGCCCGCGATCGTGGGCCCCAGGATCACGGCTCTGCGACGCGTCGGACATGGCGGACTCCTCTCAAGGTCACCCCCGGAAAAGACCAATCACGTCCAATATAGGTGGGTTCCGCGGCAAAGCCGCCTCGCCGGGGCGCGAAGCTTGAGCCGAGCGGCCCGAGCCGCTAGGCGGGGCCGATGCCCGGCCAGTTCCGCGCCGCCTACGAGGCGCGCCTCCGAAGCGGCGAGATGCGAGCCGATCCCGCCCAGGCCGGGGCGGTGGCGGCGCTCGATCGCCTGGAGACCGCGCTTACCGCCGCCAAGACCAACGGCATCGCCGGCCTCTTCCGCAAGCCCGAGCCGGTGCGTGGGGTCTACCTCTGGGGCCCGGTCGGGCGCGGCAAGTCGGCCGTCATGGACCTCTTCTTCGAGGCGGTCCCGGTCGAGCCCAAGCGCCGCGTCCACTTCCACGTCTTCATGGCCGAGGCGCACGCCCTGGTGAATGCGTGGCGCAACGGCGACCAGGCCGCCCGGCAGGCCAGGTTCGGGACCCACAGGGGCGACGATCCGGTCGCCCCCGCCGCCGACGTGATCGCCAGGAGCGCGCGCCTGCTGGCGTTCGACGAGTTCCAGGTCACCGACATCGCCGACGCGATGATCCTCGGCCGGCTCTTCGAGCACCTCTACGCGCGCGGCGTCACCATCGTCGCCACCTCCAACCGCGCGCCCGACGGCCTCTACAGAAACGGTCTCAACCGCCAGCTTTTCCTGCCGTTCATCGCGATGCTGAAGGCGCGGATGGAGGTCGTGCAGGTGGACGGCGCGCGCGACTACCGGCTCGATCGCCTGCGCGCCGCCGGCACCTGGTTCTCGCCGATCGATCCCGACAACGAGGCGAGCTTCGACCGCCTCTGGCGCGAGATGCTCGGCGGCGATCCGGAGACCGGCGCCACGATCGAGGTGTTCGGCCGCCGCGAGCACTGGCCCAGAGCCTCCGGGCGCCTGTTGCGCGCCCACTTCCAGAGCCTCTGCGGCGAGGCGCTGGGGCCGAACGACTACCTCGCCATCGCCGAGCGCTTCGACACGGTGTTCCTCGAAGCCGTGCCGCGCCTGCGTCCCGAGGACCGCAGCGCGGCCCGTAGATTCGGCACGCTGATCGACACCCTCTACGAGGCCCACGCCCGCCTCGTGGTGCTGGCCGCCGCCGAGCCAGCCCGCCTCTACCCGGACGGCGAAGGCTCGTTCGAGTTCGAGCGCGCCGCCTCGCGCCTGGAAGAGATGCGGTCGGCGACCTGGCTGGAGGCCGGGGCCGAGTCGTGGCCGAGTCGCCCTCGCGTTGACACCCCCTTGTCGCGGCTTAAAAGAGCCCGCGCTTCTACGCCCATCGAGGGAGGGGATTGAGAGATGGCCGACGCTGCGCCGGGGCCCAGGCCGCGGCCGATCTCGCCGAACATCCAGCTCGACGGCGGTGTCTGGCGCTGGCACGTCACCATGTTCGCCTCGATCCTGCACCGGGCGACCGGCATGGGGCTCTACGTCGGCGCGCTCGTGTTCATGGCCTGGGCGCTGTCGCTGGCCGCCGGTCCGGGCGCCTATGGCGCGTTCCAGAGCCTCGTCGCCTCGATCCTCGGCAAGATCGTGCTCATCGGCCTGACGCTCTGCGTCTTCTACCACATGGGCAATGGCGTCAGGCACCTGGCCTGGGACTCCGGCTACGGCTTCAGGCCGAAGACCGCCGACACCACCGCCTTCGTGGCGTTCGGCTTCGCCGTCGTCGCCACCATCCTGCTCTGGGCCGCCATCCTGACCACGGGAGCCGCGCAATGAGCGTCGTCCGCTCGCCGCTCGGCCGCGCCCGCGGCCTCGGCTCCGCCAAGCACGGGGTCGGCCACTTCATCGCCCAGCGCGTGACAGCGATCGCCCTCGTGCTGCTGCTGCTCTGGGGCGCCGTGTCCGTCGTCGGCCTTGCGCACGGCGACTACAGCACAGCGACCGACTGGCTGCATTCGCCGATCAACGCGGCGCTCGCCGTGCTGCTCGCGTTCGCCGCCTTCTGGCACATGCAGCTCGGCATGCGGGTGATCATCGAGGACTACATCCAGAAGGCCTCGACCAAGGCGGCGCTTCTGGTCCTGAATATCTTCGTCGGCTGGCTGGGCGGCGCGCTGACGATCCTCGCAATCCTGAAGGTGGCGCTTGCGCCCGCCGGAGTCAGCGTCTGATGGCTGCTTACGAGCTCATCGATCACCAGTTCGACGTCGTCGTCATCGGCGCGGGGGGCTCGGGCCTGAGGGCCGCGCTCGGCTGCGCCCAGGCGGGCCTGAAGACCGCCTGCATCACCAAGGTCTTCCCGACCCGCTCCCACACCGTGGCCGCACAGGGCGGCCTGGCCGCCAGCCTCGGCAACATGGGCGAGGACGACTGGCGCTGGCACATGTACGACACCGTCAAGGGCTCCGACTGGCTCGGCGACCAGGACGCCATCGAGTACATGGTCCGCCACGCGCCGGCCGCGGCGTACGAGCTCGAGCACTGGGGCCTTCCGTTCACCCGCACAGAGGACGGCCGGATCTACCAGCGCGCCTTCGGCGGCATGACGCGCAACTACGGCGAGGCCCCGATCCAGCGAACCTGCGCGGCCGCCGACCGCACCGGCCACGCCATGCTGCACACGATGTACGGCCAGTCGCTGCGTCATTCGGTGGAGTTCTTCATCGAGTATTTCGCGCTCGATCTGATGATGGACGAGGGGACCTGCCGGGGCGTGACGGCCTGGAAGCTCGACGACGGCACGCTGCACCGCTTCCGCGCGCAGACCACCATCGTCGCCACCGGCGGCTACGGCCGCGCCTACTTCACCTGCACCGGCGCCCACACCCAGACCGGCGACGGTTGCGGCATGGCGCTGAGGGCCGGCCTGCCGCTGCAGGACATGGAGTTCGTGCAGTTCCACCCGACCGGCATCTACGGCGCCGGCTGCCTCATCACCGAAGGCGCCCGGGGCGAGGGCGGCTACCTCACCAACTCGGAGGGCGAGCGCTTCATGGAGCGCTATGCGCCGACCGTGAAGGATCTCGCGCCACGCGACATGGTCAGCCGCGCGATGACCATCGAGATCCGCGAGGGCCGTGGCGTCGGTCCGAAGAAGGACCACATCTTCCTGCACCTCGATCACCTGGACCCGAAGGTGCTGCACGCGCGGCTGCCGGGGATCTCGGAGAGCGCCCGCATCTTTTCCGGCGTCGACGTGACCAAGCAGCCGATCCCGGTTCTGCCGACCGTGCACTACAACATGGGCGGACTGCAGACGAACTTCCACGGCGAGGCGGTGACCCGCGTCGGCGACGATCCGGACGCGGTGATCCCGGGGCTGATGGCGGTGGGCGAGGCGGCCTGCGTGTCGGTGCACGGCGCCAACCGGCTGGGCTCGAACTCGCTGGTCGATATCGTGGTGTTCGGCAGGGCCGCAGGCCTGCGCTGCGCCGACATGCTGAAGGCCGGCGCCACCCAGCCCGAGCCGCAGGCCGCCTGGACCGATCCTCATCTCGCCCGCTTCGACCGGCTGCGCAACGCGAACGGCGGTACGACCACCGCCGCGCTGCGGCTCGAGATGCAGATCGCCATGCAGGAGGACGCCGCCGTCTTCCGCACCGCCGAGAGCCTGAAGTCGGGCGTCGAGCGGCTGGCCAAGGTTCACGCCAAGCGGCCCGACCTGAAGGTCGTCGACCGGGGCCTGATCTGGAACACCGACCTCGTCGAGACGCTGGAGCTGGAAAACCTCTTCGGCCTGGCGACGGTCATCGTCGCGTGCGCGCTCAACCGCACCGAAAGCCGCGGCGCCCACGCCCGCGAGGACTTCCCCGAGCGCGACGACGTCAACTGGGGCAAGCACACGCTGGCCTGGTTCGACGACGCCACCGGCGAAGTGCGGATCGACGATCGCCCGGTCCACATGCAGCCGATGACCAACGACATCGCCAGCATCCCGCCCAAGGCGCGGGTGTACTGATCGCAGGTGGCGCCGCATCCCTCCCCTTCATGGGGAGGGTGGTCGCGCAGCGGCCGGGTGGGGGAGTGCGACACCGATAGGGCGTTTTGCCGGTTGGCGGGTTCGACGTCGCAGACATCCCCACCCGCCCGTTACAGCCCGCCATCAACCTTCGCGACTGCTTACCGGTTATGCGCGTCGGGATCACGACGCATCACGTGCGCGAGAACAACCCTGGCTTTGCGGTCGGCCCCGCATACCTTTGTTATGCGCGTCCAACGTGGCGCGTTTTGATCGGGCCACTTCCGTGAACGAGATCACTGCCTGGCTTGCCCATCCTGGGCTCGCACAGGCGTTGCTGTACCTCGCCATCCTGATGGCGGGCGTCCGCAGTCTTCTAGAGTTCCACGAAAACCAAGACCCCACCGCCAGAGCCAAGCTGCCCTCGGACCCCACGGCGTAGCGCCCCCGCCTCATCTCCGATTCGGAGGGGAGAGGTCGGGCGGACTTAGAGGGATCCGACCGGGTGAAGGGCTCGGCTAGAGGCGCCGAGCGCGCGCCGCGCCGCCATTCGGCTTCGCCGGCTTGTCGCTGGGGACAAGCGCCCTTCATCGGCCCGACTGCACACCGCGGCCGGGCCGCCTCTCCCCACCCGGGTTGCAGCCTCGAGGCGCGACCTTCCTTACCGAAGCTTCAGGCGCCGGTTCCGGCTTCGGCCTCGTCGCCGCGCCCGCCGCCGCGCTTGTCGACAGCCAGACCCGCGGCAAGGGGGGCGGCGACCTGCACGTGGCGCTGCGCTTCACCGGCGCCGAGCGGCTGAGCGTGATGCCGTTCGCCAGGTCGACCAGCGTGCGGGTCGCCGGCGACTGGGCCGCGCCCTCGTTCGACGGCGGCTTCCCGCCGGAGACCCGGAAGCTCGCCGACAACGGCTTTTCGGCCATCTGGAGCGTGCCGTTCATCGCGCGCGGTCTCTCCGACCATGCGGCCTCGGACGCGCTCTCGCTCGAGCAGTTCGGCCCCAAGGACCTCGGCGTCAGCCTGGTCCCGACCAGCAACCCCTACCAGACCGTCTCGCGCTCGCTGAAGTACGCGGTGATGTTCGTCGGCCTCGTCTTCCTCACCTTCTTCGTCTTCGAGGCGCTGTCCGGCTCGCGCGTGCACCCAGCGCAGTATCTCCTCGTGGGCTCGGCGCAGATGGTCTTCTACCTGCTGCTGCTCAGCGCCGCGGAATACGTCGGCGTCGACTGGGCGTTCGCGGCGGCGGCGAGCGCGACCGTGCTGCTGATGGGCCTCTACGCGGGCTCGGCGTTCAGGAGCCGCGCGCGCGGCGTCCAGGCCCTCGTCGTCTTCACCGTGGTCTATGGCCTCATCTACCTCCTGATGCGGCTCGAGGACTTCGCGCTGCTGGCCGGTTCCATCGCCAGCTTCCTCGGCCTCGCCGGCGCCATGTACCTGACCCGCAACCTCGATTGGTACGGCGGCAAGCCGGCGGCGCCGGCCGCCGCGAGCCCGGGCGTGGCGACGCCTGCCGGTACCTGCCGGTACGGGTGCGTAGACAAGGCGGGCGGCTGCGGTCTAGGACCATCCCATCTCTGACGAGGGACGGCATGGTCCAGCTGACGCTTCCGAAGAACTCCAAGATCGGCAAGGGCGTGCGCCACCGCGCACCTAACGGGTCCGGTCGGATGAAGCTGTTCAAGATCTACCGCTACGACCCCGAGGGGACCGAGAACCCGCGCTGGGACGAGTACGAGGTGAAGGTCGACGAGTGCGGCCCGATGGTGCTCGATGTGCTGATCCACATCAAGAACACCATGGACGCCACCCTGGCGTTCCGCCGCTCGTGCCGCGAGGGCGTCTGCGGCTCGTGCGCGATGAACATCGGCGGGCGCAATACGCTGGCCTGCACGCACGGCTGGGAGGAGGTCCCGGGCGAGGCGGTGCAGGTGGCGCCGCTGCCGAGCCAGCCGGTGGTCAAGGACCTGATCCCCGACCTCACCCTGTTCTACGCGCAGTACGCCTCGATCGAGCCGTGGCTGCACACCGAGAGCCCCGAGCCGCAGAAGGAATGGCGCCAGTCGCCGGAGGACCGCGAGAAGCTCGACGGCCTCTACGAGTGCATCCTCTGCGCCTGCTGCTCGACCTCCTGCCCGAGCTACTGGTGGAACGAGGAGCGCTTCCTGGGTCCCGCGACGCTGCTGCAGAGCTATCGCTGGATCATCGATTCGCGCGACGAGGCCACCGGCGAGCGGCTCGACAACCTCGAGGACCCGTTCAAGCTCTACCGCTGCCACACCATCCTGAACTGCGCGCAGGTGTGTCCGAAGGGGCTCAACCCCTCCGAGGCCATCGCGGAGGTGAAGAAGATGCTGGTCGAGCGCGTCGTCTGAGGCTGCGGCTGGCTGCGACTTTCTGGCGACACCTCGCACATGACCGAATCGTAAAGTTGACGGGGGCGTCATTATTCTGCATCGGGACGGGCGATGAGCGACGCGGGCGCGGGCGTGTTGATCGTAGGCGGCGGCCATGCAGGCGGCTCCGCAGCCGCGTTCCTGCGCCAGTACGGGTATGAGGGGCCGATCACCGTCATTGGCGAGGAGCCGATCGCGCCCTACCAGCGCCCGCCGCTGTCGAAGGCCTGGCTGAAGGGCGAGGCCGACGCCGACTCCCTGGCGCTGAAGCCGTTGGAGTTCTACGCCGAGGCCGACATCGACTTCCGGCCGAACCTGCGCGCCGTGAAGCTCGAGCGCAGCGCCCGCAAGGTCACCCTCTCCGACGGCTCGCAGGTCGACTACGACTTCCTGGTGCGGGCG
>Ga0134126_10002479_pt1 | contig 23270 bp, 14 predicted proteins | sample KB31752_FD_96881 | JGI IMG/M metagenome (GOLD analysis project Ga0134126, IMG submission 96881) | Terrestrial soil microbial communities with excess Nitrogen fertilizer from Kellogg Biological Station, Michigan, USA - KB3-175-2 | ecosystem: Environmental > Terrestrial > Soil > Unclassified ... | reverse complement strand
CCAGCCCTTCCGCATCGAAGAATTCGTGCCGGACCGGATCAAGGTGACGGCCAAGCTCGACAAGCCCTTCCTCGAAGCCGGCGACGTCGCGCCTATGGATGTCCATGCCGTAAATTTCTTTGGCCCGCCCGCCGCCAACCGCCATTACGAATGCGAGATCCAGGTGAAACAGCGGGATTTCAACCCCAAGAACTATAACAACTACGACTTCAGCCTTTCCGCCCAGAACTCCACCTCGTTCGATAAAACCGAACGGGAGGGTGAAACGGACGAGCATGGCAACGCCCGGGAGAAATATGAGGTCCCCGACTTCTTTAAGAACATCGGCCAGCTCGAGGCCACCTTCTACGCTACCGTCTTCGACGAGACCGGCCGCCCTGTAAGCCGCAGCACCTCGGTGGACATCTTTACCCAAAAGGTATTCTTTGGCGTGTCCGACGACGGCTACTGGTTTTACCCGCTGAGCCAGCCGGTAAGCTTCCCGCTCATCGCCCTCGACCGCAACCAAAAGGTGCTCACCGGTGCCAGCGCCCGTGTCGAGGTGATCAAACACGAATACCGCACCGTCCTCACCAAGAGCGGCAATTACTTCCGCTACGAATCCCAAAAAGAGGATAAATCCATTAGCTCCGGCATCGTCACCGTGAGCGGCGAGAATACCCGCTATACCTTCGTCCCCCGCTCTCCGGGCGACTACGAGCTTCGGGTCTCCGTTCCCGGTTCCAATACCTACGTATCCCGCCACTTCTATAGTTACGGCGCCTGGGGCGGCGACAACAACTCCTTTGCCGTCAACACCGAAGGGCATATCGACATCAGTCTCGACAAATCGAATTATTATACCGGCGAAAACGTAACGGCCCTGTTCAAGACCCCCTTTAGCGGCCGTATGCTGGTAACACTGGAAACGGACAAGGTACTTTCTTATCAATATGTCGATGTGAGTGACAAGCGGAATGCGTCGCTCACCTTACCCCTCACCGCCGAGGACATCCCCAACGTCTATATCACCGCGACGCTCATCAAACCGCATGAGCTGTCAGATATTCCGCTTACCGTTGCCCATGGCTACCAGAGCGTAAGGGTCGAAGCCCGGGAGCGCAAGATACCCGTCGAGATCAATGCCGCGACGGCAGTTCGTAGCCATACGCATCAAAAGGTGACGGTGAAGGCGGCGCCCGGTAGTCTTATCACCCTGGCCGCTGTCGACAACGGCGTCTTGCAGGTCACCGATTTCGAGACGCCCGATCCCTATGCTCATTTCTACGCACGGCGCGCCCTCGAGGTCACCGGCTACGATCTCTACCCCTTGCTCTTCCCCGAAGTCAAGGCCAGCCTGAGCAGCACGGGTGGGGATGGCGACGTCGACATGAAAAAACGTGTCAACCCCATGCCCGCGAAACGGATCAAGATACTCTCCTATTGGAGCGGCATCGCCCAGGCCAACGGCAGCGGCGAAGCACAGTTCGAATTCGATATCCCGCAATTCTCTGGTCAGGTCAGGCTGATGGCGGTAGCCTATAAGGATGAAAGCTTTGGTTCCGCGGCGTCCGCGATCACCGTCGCCGATCCCATCGTGCTGAGCTCCGCCCTGCCGAGATTCATGAGTCCCGGCGACACGGTGACCATGCCTTTGACCATCACCAATACCACGGCGAACTCCGCCGTCGCCACGGCAAAGCTCCGCCTGAGCGGCGCCCTCCGCTCTTTGGGAGATGGCAGCCAGAGTGTCGACATCGGCGCCAATAGTGAAGGACACGCGCGGTTCGAGCTGGTAGCCCCGCCCGCCATCGGTACCGGCAAGGTCACGGTAGACGTGGCCGGTTTGGGCGAGCACTTTACGGATGAGACGGAGATCGGCATCCGCCCTTCGGCGCCCCTCCAGAAGACTACCGGCAGCGGTTCCGTCGCCGGCGGCAGTGACGCGCAGGTGGCGTTCAGTATCGGAGACGACATCCCGTCCACCGTCGATTACAAGCTGGTCGTCAGCCGGTCTCCTGCTGCGGAGCTGGGTAAATACCTCAGCGTGTTAGTCGAATATCCTTATGGCTGTACGGAGCAAACGGTCTCCACGGCCTTTCCGCAACTGTATTTCGGCGATCTGAGCGACCTGGTTCAGAAGACCAATGTCAACACCACGCAACGGACTTCGGCCAATGCCAACGTCCTCGAAGCCATCCGCAAGATCAAGATGCGGCAGCTTTACAATGGCGCCGTCACCCTTTGGGACAACGAGACCACGGAGAACTGGTGGGCGACCATCTATGCCGCGCATTTCCTCTGGGAAGCGCAGAAGGCCGGCTTTGACGTAGACAAAAGCCTCCTGGGTACCATGCTGGGCTATATCAACGGCCGGCTGAAGAGTCGCGAGACCGTCAACTATTATTACAACCGCGACCAGGTCAAACGCATCGTTCCCAAGGAAATGATCTATGGGCTCTACGTGCTGGCGCTTGCCGGACAACCCAATGTGAGCGCGATGAACTATTACAAAGCTAACCCTTCGCTGCTGAGCCTGGATTGCAAGTATATGTTGGCCGCGGCTTATGCGCTTGCCGGCGATAAGAAGAGCTTTAAGGAGTTCCTGCCTACGTCGTTCACCGGTGAAGAGTCGGTGGCGCAGTCTGGCGGCAGCTTCTCTTCCGATATCCGCGACGAATCGCTGGCCCTCGACGTGCTCATCGACGTCGACCCAAACAACGCGCAGATCCCCGTGATGGCGAAGCATGTCCTCGATAAGCTCAAGACGCGGTACTGGTTCAGCACGCAGGAGCTGTCCTTCAGCTTCCTCGGCCTCGGCAAACTGGCACGGCAGGCCGCCGGCTCTTCCGTCACCGCAGATATTCGTGTCGACGGTCGCACCGTCAGCACCATGGAGGCTAACCCGGTGAAGCTCACCACCCGCGATCTCCGCGGTGCTACACATGGCGTAGATATCGTCGCGCATGGTACGGGCAGGCTGTACTATTACTGGGAGGCGGAAGGCATCAGCGCGTCGGGCGCCTATAAAGAGGAAGACAATTACCTCAAGGTCCGCAAGCGTTTCTTCGACCGCGACGGCCGTCCGTTAACCGGAAATACGTTCAGGCAGAATGATCTTATCATCGTTCAGTTGACGCTCGAACGTACCTTCAGCACCGACGTCGATAATATCGTCATCACGGACATGCTGCCCGCCGGCTTCGAGATCGAGAACCCGCGCACAAAAGAAATTCCGGGTATGGATTGGATCAAGAACGAAGAAAGCCCCACGGCCCTCGACATCCGCGATGACCGGATCAATCTCTTCGTCGATCTCCAGTCCAATCGGCAGGTGTATTATTATGCCGTCCGCGCCGTCTCGCTCGGGACCTATCATATGGGCCCCGTAAGCGCCGACGCCATGTACAACGGCGAATACCACTCCTACAACGGAGCCGGCACGATCCACGTCGTTCCGCAATAAGCTTTGTACATTGCTCGCGTCCTGCGCGCCCGTGCCGCGCGCAATCCAACCGCACTCAACCCGGATAGTCCAAAAGGCCATCCGGGTTTTTAATTTTTATTTTTCCCGAATTCATTTCCCCTTTAATTTTGTCCTCCTATAGCGCCTTTGGCCTTTCCCTCTCAAATGATAGTGAGAAGCGAACCCAAAGGCTTTTTTTATGCGACTAATTGTAGCCTAAGCCGCAGCCGTAGAACTTGTATTTACAATTGCTTCGCTTTTCCGATTGTTATAGCCAAAGTTTAAGATGGGGCCCGGCACATCCGTGATAACCGTCAACGCGTGGGTCAATAATTCGCGGCGACCCGGGAGGTCACTTCCATGATATAGATAAGCCGTCCGAGATGAATTCGAAACCGTTTCAACCCTTCTTGCGGCGAATAGATATCGAATTGATTGTCAGTTTATTAAACTTAAGATAGTGCTTTTTGATAACCATAAATAGCAATTTTTAAAAATTTTGCTGATTCCAAATAGCAATTTTATTTAATTTTGCTACTCAAGATCAGCAATTTGGAAGCTCTGTTCGAAAAATATTATCGTAAACTGGATCAAGTCTCCCTGTCATTTCAGCGGTCGCTAGGCCAGGAGATCGATTGGAGGAATAGGCTTATTGGCATCAAAGGAGCACGCGGGGCCGGTAAGACCACGCTGCTGCTGCAACATGCACGGCAAGACCTGCCTGGAGGTGACAAAACCCTGTATGTTAGCCTGGACGATCTTTATTTCACGGAGAATAGGTTGTTTGATCTGGCAGATCAATTTCGAAAGCAGGGGGGGCGTTACCTTTTACTCGATGAGGTCCATCGGTATGGTACATGGTCGCAGGAGGTAAAAAATATTTACGATGACTTTCCCGATCTCGTGGTCGTATTCACCGGATCGTCTATAATCCATCTTGAGCGGGCCAAGGCTGATCTAAGCCGAAGAGCGTTGTTATATGAGCTTCCTGGCTTATCATTCCGCGAATTCCTGCAGGTTACAACCGATTATAGCTTCCGTAAGGTCGGCTTGGAGGAGTTGCTGAAGGATCATGTACTTCTTGCACGGGAGGTATCGGGCAAGATACGCCCGCTGGAACATTTTAAAAAGTATTTACAGTATGGCTATTATCCTTATTTCCTGGAAAATGAAAAAGCGTATCCGTTAAAGCTGTCGGAGACGATCTCTTTGGCGCTTAATAGCGATCTTCCTGCCATACATCCGATCAGCTATGCGAGTATCGAAAAGATTCGTTTGCTATTGCGTATCATAGCCGAGTCGGTTCCTTTCAAACCTAATATATCCAAGCTCAGCGAGCACACCGGTATAAATCGCAATACTCTGATCTCTTTTATCAGATATCTGGAAGATCTCCGCATCATTCACGGCCTATACACTACCGGCACTGGCATGACGCTTTTGCAAAAGCCCGAAAAAATATTCCTGTATCATCCCAATCATCTTTTTTCCTTGTCGCCTACCAGGGCTGAGGTCGGTAATGTTCGCGAAACGTTTTTCATCAACCAGGTAAGTACGATCCTGCCGGTAACTTATGCGGAAGAAGGCGATTTTATCGTCGGCAGGTATACCTTTGAGATTGGTGGACCATCCAAGCAGGGACGGCAGGTCAGACATCTGGAAAACGCCTTCGTCGTCGCCGACGGAATTGAGATCGGCCACCAACGCAAGATTCCGCTTTGGTTGTTCGGTTTTTTCTATTGACGCGGGATTTCTAACGACCACGCCACCGGCCCCTTTTCTGTCTCATGGATTAGCGATTTTTTTTCAAAGTGGAACATGACCTGGAGGCTTCGACTTTTTAGCAACACAGGCAACCCGCCTTTTTGCTTCAGTCCTTCTTATGGTGCAACATGCTCTGCAGGATCATCGATCTCATTCAGCAGGCCATTAACGCCGCCATGTTTCGATCCCCCCTTTTCGTGGACCATGTTCTACAGGAGTATCAGCAATCGCACCGACGAATTCTCCGATGCTGTTTCCATCCTTCCTATGCTGGATCACACAGGTGGGATGGTACCCGAGTCAACTATGAAAATTATTCCACGGAATTTTAACCCCTCTTATGGTGGATCGTGCTCGGTAGGGCGAGTAGACACAAGCCTTGGAACATGAGAAAACGTTTCAACCCTTCTTATAGTGGATTATGCTCTGTAAGATCATCAACTTCGACGATCTGTCCCGATCCCACCGATGGTTTCAATCCTTCTTATGGTGGATCATGCTCTGTAAGCGGTTTGACTTCCAAATTTGAGATACGGCCGTATCGCGTTTCAATCCCACTTATGGTGGATCATGCTCGGTAGGCTTAGATTGATTGTTACACCGGAATAAGCCCATACGTTTCAATCCCACTTATGGTGGATCATGCTTTGTAGGATCAGTTGTTTGTCCATCGTCAAGAGATTTAGGGGTGTTTCAATCCCTCTTGTGGTGGATCATGCTCGGTCGGATTCCACCGTTCACGCCAATTCTTTCTACGGATTGGTGTTTCAATCCCTCTTATGGTGGATTATGCTCGGTAGGCTCAGCCACTCCGGGACGTTTGGTGTACTGGTGACGTGTTTCAATCCCTCTTATGGTGGATTATGCTCGGTAGGGTACGGCTTTCGAAAGTGGCATGGTCCCCGGATTGGGGTTTCAATCCCTCTTATGGTGGATTATGCTCGGTAGGTCGGGCTAGATTTTACCTTGGGGGTACTTTGCAAGTGTTTCAATCCCTCTTATGGTGGATTATGCTCGGTAGGAAAGATTCCAACGGGATCTACATGCTCACCGGCGAGTTTCAATCCCTCTTATGGTGGATTATGCTCGGTAGGCTTGTTGGCGCTGAAGCCGGCGGGTAGATTTCCCGTGTTTCAATCCCTCTTATGGTGGATTATGCTCGGTAGGAAAGATTCCAACGGGATCTACATGCTCACCGGCGAGTTTCAATCCCTCTTATGGTGGATTATGCTCGGTAGGGCTTGGTGTTCCTTATGCCATCGTACCATGCTGTGTGTTTCAATCCCTCTTATGGTGGATTATGCTCGGTAGGGTACGGCTTTCGAAAGTGGCATGGTCCCCGGATTGGGGTTTCAATCCCTCTTATGGTGGATCATGCTCGGTAGGTTCCCGCAGGATGCCAAAAGCAGGATGGGGAGTAAGAAGTTTCAATCCCTCTTATGGTGGATCATGCTCGGTAGGGATGCCGCCCGGGACATGGGGAATAAGTTCTATCGATTGTTTCAATCCCTCTTATGGTGGATCATGCTCGGTAGGATGTTTAGGAGTTGGCTTTATTCCCATATCCAAAAGTTTCAATCCCTCTTATGGTGGATCATGCTCGGTAGGCGAGGTATCCAGATCACTGAAAAATGGCTTAGGGATTGTTTCAATCCCTCTTATGGTGGATCATGCTCGGTAGGCTCTAAGCCTCGTCCTGACGAGAAGGAATTGGCGATGTTTCAATCCCTCTTATGGTGGATCATGCTCGGTAGGGCGGTCGGCGTCCCAACAATCGCAGCCGAGGTCTTTGGTTTCAATCCCTCTTATGGTGGATCATGCTCGGTAGGACTAAGCCGTTAAGCCCAGGTCGATATCTATCCACGGTTTCAATCCCTCTTATGGTGGATCATGCTCGGTAGGCGGCGTTGAGTTCATTCCCGGCAGTGAATTTGCCTTGTTTCAATCCCTCTTATGGTGGATCATGCTCGGTAGGCCGGAATTTCACGCCGGGAGCCATGGCAGTAGGCCGCAGTTTCAATCCCTCTTATGGTGGATCATGCTCGGTAGGCCCGGCGTCTCCGTCCGCAGTCGTGCTATACTGAAGTTTCAATCCCTCTTATGGTGGATCATGCTCGGTAGGAGCACGAGTTGATTGGGAAGGGAGCCAGGAGCAGCAGGTTTCAATCCCTCTTATGGTGGATCATGCTCGGTAGGAGCCGGTGGTTGGTTTTCCGTCGTCGGCGGTATGCTGTTTCAATCCCTCTTATGGTGGATCATGCTCGGTAGGCAGCGTATCGGCGACAGGTCGAAGGCCCTCAGCCCGTTTCAATCCCTCTTATGGTGGATCATGCTCGGTAGGAAAGAAGTGAAATCCGCGTTGGTCGACGGCGAGGTGAGTTTCAATCCCTCTTATGGTGGATCATGCTCGGTAGGCCGCCGACTTCAACTGTTGGCTGGCCGTCTTAACGAGTTTCAATCCCTCTTATGGTGGATCATGCTCGGTAGGATCTAACCACCTCCCTGCCGGGCGGCCTTACCATCCGTTTCAATCCCTCTTATGGTGGATCATGCTCGGTAGGATAGCCTGTAGTTTTTAATCCGTCCCTATATCCTCTGTTTCAATCCCTCTTATGGTGGATCATGCTCGGTAGGCGCCTCGCGTTCGTTCTTGCCCGTCGCATGGCTACTCTGTTTCAATCCCTCTTATGGTGGATCATGCTCGGTAGGATTTTACATGAAACAGCCGCACAGCATAATCATGGTGTTTCAATCCCTCTTATGGTGGATCATGCTCGGTAGGATAAGTCTTCGATCACGCCCGCTTTCTGCATCAATAAGTTTCAATCCCTCTTATGGTGGATCATGCTCGGTAGGGGTGTGGTAAGCCCTAACCTTAGCCTGGTTGTAATACGTTTCAATCCCTCTTATGGTGGATCATGCTCGGTAGGGATGCAGGAGCATACAAGTCCTCGTAATTCCACTCAAGTTTCAATCCCTCTTATGGTGGATCATGCTCGGTAGGAAGTGGTTCCTACGGTTGAATTCCATGGTGTCGTGTGAGTTTCAATCCCTCTTATGGTGGATCATGCTCGGTAGGCCACAAATTCCATCATTCGGGGGCCCGTAGTATTTTCGTTTCAATCCCTCTTATGGTGGATCATGCTCGGTAGGTTAATATGGCGCAAGTTGTAGCTGTTTTGTTCAGGAGGTTTCAATCCCTCTTATGGTGGATCATGCTCGGTAGGACAAGCACCGGGTCACCCCTTGGTACTTATGTGACGAGTTTCAATCCCTCTTATGGTGGATCATGCTCGGTAGGCTTTGAGGACATTGGAGCAATGCGCCCCAGGACGTCGGGTTTCAATCCCTCTTATGGTGGATCATGCTCGGTAGGTTGGCCACAGGATTCGAACCGCCATAGGCACTGAGCGCGTTTCAATCCCTCTTATGGTGGATCATGCTCGGTAGGAAATTAATAGTGGCCACATCGGTAATGTGGAACTGATAGTTTCAATCCCTCTTATGGTGGATCATGCTCGGTAGGTCCTTAGAAGGCGTCCACATCACGCGGGAGCCGTCATGTTTCAATCCCTCTTATGGTGGATCATGCTCGGTAGGCCGGGTTGCCCATGGTCGCCTGCGGTTTTTTGGTCGTGTTTCAATCCCTCTTATGGTGGATCATGCTCGGTAGGAGTTTTTTTATGGCCTGTTCCGGCGTTGATCCTTGCGCGTTTCAATCCCTCTTATGGTGGATCATGCTCGGTAGGAAGTTGGTTCCTACGGTTGAATTCCACGGTGTCGTGTGAGTTTCAATCCCTCTTATGGTGGATCATGCTCGGTAGGCATGAAATTGAAACGGCTATCATCTTTCCTATGACTGAGTTTCAATCCCTCTTATGGTGGATCATGCTCGGTAGGGTTCATTGCTCATGGAGCTACCATTGACCGGTTTTTCTGTTTCAATCCCTCTTATGGTGGATCATGCTCGGTAGGAACGTCCGAAGGGACGCCTCGACGGAGTCGATATCGGGTTTCAATCCCTCTTATGGTGGATCATGCTCGGTAGGTCTTCCTTCTTGTTATAGATCTTGATCGGCAATTTTAGTTTCAATCCCTCTTATGGTGGATCATGCTCGGTAGGTCCTTCACCGCCGGCGGGGTGGTAACCTTCACGCCGAGTTTCAATCCCTCTTATGGTGGATCATGCTCGGTAGGTTGCATTAGCGGCGCTGCCCGTTTCGGCGCAGACCGAGTTTCAATCCCTCTTATGGTGGATCATGCTCGGTAGGACGGCTTTGGTTTACTCCTATGTTTTCTCGGGTTATGTTTCAATCCCTCTTATGGTGGATCATGCTCGGTAGGTGATCGTCGTACCATTGGTGAAATAGCCCTTGTAAGTAGTTTCAATCCCTCTTATGGTGGATCATGCTCGGTAGGCTGGATAGCGTTCATCTCCCGATCGTATCTACCCTTAAGTTTCAATCCCTCTTATGGTGGATCATGCTCGGTAGGCGTCTGCGCCTGGTAGCCGATCTTGAATAGGGTGAAGGTTTCAATCCCTCTTATGGTGGATCATGCTCGGTAGGCCAGGGCGGTGAGATCATCCTCGCAGTAAGCTCTGAGTTTCAATCCCTCTTATGGTGGATCATGCTCGGTAGGTCCAGGGCTGATCGCAAGGTCCTGAGCGCTCCTGAAGTTTCAATCCCTCTTATGGTGGATCATGCTCGGTAGGTTTTTAGCTTTTTTATCCTTTTTTTCTGAGATTGTTGGTTTCAATCCCTCTTATGGTGGATCATGCTCGGTAGGCCCCGTAGAGCCATTTTCTTTCCTCATGTCATGCGCGTTTCAATCCCTCTTATGGTGGATCATGCTCGGTAGGCCCGCGAAGCGCCAGGGAGGCGTCCCTGAGCGATGTTGTTTCAATCCCTCTTATGGTGGATCATGCTCGGTAGGCCTCACGACCGCGCAGGTGATCACCATGCTGAATGCGAGTTTCAATCCCTCTTATGGTGGATCATGCTCGGTAGGTCGTTCCGAGTTTCAATAGTTTGCCCTTCAATTTATTATCCGAATTTTCAACCTCATTATTTGTTTGCTTCCAATATGTCAAAGAGCTCTCAAAAGCGCATTTCCGCCACTCTCTCCGGAAGTATAGACCCTTAATTCCCAAGTTATTGGATGTGTTTTGCGGTCGTTAAAAAATAAATTGTCACCCGGAAAAGCTCCTATTTGATACAAATATTCCGATACGTGCAATCTACACATCTCTTTTTATACTTTGTGGCTTTGGGAAAAAAGTTCTCATTGATGATACGCTCGATCTCCCGAACACATTCTTTCACTAATTGTTTGTCCGATTGCTGAATCGAAATCTCGATCAGCTTGTTATTACTCCTGGTATATACGATAAACCCTTTGTTTACCTCCCGATGAAAATTCTCCTCGATCAACCATGCATAGCAAAACAACTGCGTCTTAAAGGTTTCGTATATTTTCTCTTCATAAAGAGCAAATTTATAATCCAGGGGCGCCATCGACCCATCTTCCAAAAGCAAGACTTCATCTATCCTACCACGCAAAACCGCATTCGTAAGATACTGGTCGTTGAATCGCTCTATAGCGCCAATTCGCTTTCGCAGATAGTCCTTGTTCCGCTCCAATTTTTCATCATGAAGCTCACGGCCACGCATTACTTTATATTTCCTATCCTCGTATTGTGGGATGGTCAAGACATACTCGAAATAAGTATATCTTGGACAAAAGAGATATTCAATAATATGAGAAGGCGTCAATGTCATAAAAAAAGAGCTTTTACTTTATCAGTAACAAGATCTTTGTCAAAAGCCTTTCCCAATAAGGCGGTCGCTTGAAGTTCATTTTTAGACATCGGAAAGATATAGACAGAATCCTTATCAGTATCTATCAATTCTTCAATCTTGAGTTCCAGCGTGTCCTTTTGGTTGTTTTCCAGCGTACCCAGGAAAACAGAAAACTGGACCCGGTATAATCCGGCCTGCTTACAAGCCTTGGCCACCTTAGTACGCCTTTTATCATCCTCTATATCGTACAGCACCCAAGCGATCATAAAATTGAGTTATTCGTCATAAGTTGCGTTTCCGATCAAAGCATTTGCAAAGGCATGCGCATCCTGCTGCATAGCATTCGCCCTGGTTTGATTTCGTCCTTTGTAACGGATCGTTTCACTTTCCATATAGTCATTCAGAGCCGTTATCAGTAACTCTTTCCCCTCTTTGTTTAAAGTAACGCCATTGGTTATTTCATCGATATGCGCCTTATTGACCTTTTTGGCGGAGAAAAGCCGGAACACAGCCGTTTCCACAAAAATTCGATAAGGCTCGATAAAATCAAAAACCATGCTTTTCTGGTTGTAGTCATCCCGGTGTAGAAATCCCACATAGGGGTCCAGACCCGCAATGATCAGGCATTTCTCGACCCTTGAATACAAAACACCGAACCCATAGTTAAGGAAAACGTTGAAAGCGTCCTTTGCCGGCCGCATGCTCCTGCCGGAAAATTTATAGGCATCCGGTAACACATAGCTAATCGTCTCAAAATACAGCCGGCCCGCCGTTCCCTCCAAACCCCGGAGACTCTCCGCAATCTCATCAATTTTTTCCCCGGTCAGATTCTTCAAAGAGGTCTGAAGATTTCCCAGCCTCGTGATCTTATCGGCCAAAAAGTCTGCCGACTGAGGGCGATGCTTTTTTAGATCCCGGATGAAATCCAACTGATTGTTCATCTTTTCTGCAATCCAGTCCACCGTATAGGTAACCGCCTCTTTACCAAGACTGGCTTCCAATTGCCGCTTGCGGATTTTAGTCGTGCTTCCTAACTTACTATGCCATATACGCCCCATCGGCTGGCCGTCGGAATGGGTAAAGATGATATCCACATTATTGGTCAGGGCCAATTTCACTGCATCGGTACTTAATGCGGCAGAAGTGGATAAAATGATCGATTTAACCTTATGTGCCGCGATATGCTGCTTGACCGGTTCCGAGTCTTTTACGGGAATCTTTATCTCGAACATGTCGTCTTTTACGTGCAGATAGGTGCCGTATGTATTTAAATAGATTTGCATATTCGGTCATATGAGTGTAATGGCGCCAAATCCCCTGGCTGTTTGTTTACCTAGACCTATTTTGTCCGGCAATAGGGAATTGGTGGTAAATTCCGCCTCAAAAGCCATCATCGCATTGTTCTTAAAAAGCGTTTCCTTGCGCGCCGTAATATTTAGCTTCACCATGACGCGGCCCTCGGCTCTGTAATCCATTGCTTTAAAAAAGCTGAGTATATTTCCGGTCAGGACGGCTTTCAGATGTTTTAATTGTTGGTCTTCGTCTTCCTGTACGAAAGCCGCGAAGTTTTTTTGGTTCAATGCCATCCACAAGGTCTCGAATCGGTAGGAATATAAATCATCGGAAAGGCCTATCGACAGGATGCTGCTTTGGATATTTTTCTCTAAAATAGGATAAGTCCGGCCGTCCAGGTTCAACGATCTGATCTTCATAAAAAGATTGGCCAGGAGCATTGCACCTTCATTCAGCCCTATCAACGTGGGAATATTTTCTATTACTTTGTACTGAACCAGTGGGTACCGGTAGAGCAATTCTCCCGACTCCAGGTGATTATGCAATAAAGAAGAATGTTCCTGGAATAATCTTCCGAAATATCCCCTGAGCTTATGTCCATCCCGGGTTTCAAGACGTATTTCGGGAAAGCGAATGATGGTTTGTTGTATTTGTTGCATTGTTTACAAGAACATTGAGTGCACGTTATCTTCACGGGACCGGTCGAATCCGGTCTGTTCATTATAAAAATCCGCCAGCTTATCTATGCTTACATAATAGATCCCGTCGCAAATCGTGTTATTCCCATTCCTCATAAGTTCCTTTGCCTTGGGCAGATGGTCCGGAACTGATAGGATGTGCTGATGGAAATCCTTTTTAAAGAGCGAAAACTCTTGGGGTGAAATTTCCTTATGCAAAAGTTTGATAAAGGCATTCTTTAATTCAATAGCCTCGTGACTGACTTCAATAAAAACAGAGAGGGTAGCGGACCGTTCGTTGATGACCTTAAAGGAAGAAACAGACCTGTCTGCCCCGGCATCCATAGACTCGTATTTCAGGCATTTCATGGATTCGAAGATTTCCCTGGATTCATCAAAAGCGCTGTTCTTCGCAACTTGGGAAAAATAGGAATCTATTATCTCAAGATAACCTTCCTCCAATACTTCGGGATGTAGTTGCAACGTCTTTTCCGCTTGTCGATTGGTGATAGGATCGTAGACCTTTTTACAATCCCCGAAATCGACAATATATAAGGGAGAATATTGCTTATCGGGATGATTGTTCCGGTTGATCCGGCCTGCCACCTGGATAATGGAATCCACAGGGCCGATATCCCTAAAACCCATGTCGAAATCCAGGTCGACCCCTGCTTCGACGCACTGCGTAGCAATAAGGATCGGTTTCCGGTTGTTTTGGATATTGGAACTGAGGGCTGCAATCACTTTTTGTCGATGAAGAGGAATGATGTTGGTGGATAGGTAATAGACCGGATTTTCAGAGGCTTTCACACTTTCTATTAATGACCTGAACAAGGCAAGAGAGCGCTTCACAGTATTGCAAACAATGATGCAGGATCGATCCGGGCTCCATTTTTTGCGAAAGATGCCCTCCAGGAAGTCATTCTCGTCCACCAATTGCCGGTCAATCAACGAAACGATCTTTGTTCTATGAAAACAGCCGAATATCCGCTCATGGTCCGGCAGCAACTCTATGCTTTTAGCATGTTCACCTTCCATGTCCAAAATCTCCTGGTTAGCCAGTTCGAATATCTTTGGTTTGGTCGCGGTCATCAGGACGATCCGGGTATTTAGAAATTTCGATAGATAATAGAGGGCCGCACCGATCAGGGGTAATTGGCCAAGACGAATGGTCTGAACCTCATCCAGGATGACAATGGAACCCGCGAAATGGTTGAATTTCTTCAACAGCTTGTTTTTATTGCCGATCAATGTCTGCAGGAATTGCACAAACGTCGTAATGACCACGTCGCACTGCCAGGTATCGAAAGCCATCATTTTCCGGTCATAATGCTTGTCTTCATTATAGTTGTTTTGCTGTTCCAGCGCATCGGCGTATTGATAGTGCGCCAGCAGCCGGATATGCTCATTTGAAAAGACCTCCTTATAAACATGGTACGACTGTTCAATAATATTGATGAAGGGCAAGGCATAAATGATCCTGGCCTCCCTTCGCTCCTGTTTTCGAATGATTGCCTTGAGTTTTAGCGCAAAATCAAGCGCTATAAGCGTTTTGCCAATGCCGGTCGGGGCGGTCAGCGTGAACAACCGGTGGGCCTGTAAATCTATATTAGAAAGGGATCGGACGACTTCCGACCGGCAATAGCTCCTAAGCTCGTTCTGGGACGCTTTCCGTATCTCCGAACCATTCGTTATCGTGGAGTTAATGAGCGGCCGGTAACGGTCGACCAGGTCGGCGGCCACCGGCGGTAATGCATAAAACGGCGTTTCAGAGGCATCCAACTTATCCGATTCAATCAGCAGCGAAAAAAGATAATTCAGCAGAAAATAGTACTGGATATTCGCCTGTTGGACTATTTCTTTTATTTCAACGTGTAGCTGCCTGTCAGGAAAACATAGATAGTCAGGCAGCTTCTCGTCTTCCAGGTCTTGCTTGATAAGACCCAGGAATTCCTCCAGTGTATCTTTCTGGCGATAAAACGTTCTTTTTCTTTCCTCGGCCCCCGAGCCTTGCGTGCTGTCATGATCTCTAATATTATTAAGATTCCCATGATGATTCACGATAACAAAATAGAGAAGCGCAGCATGAATAAGATTCTTCTCCTGGTATTTTCGGAAGATGGCATAGGCGCCGAAACGCGCATGGGCCTTTAAAGAATGGTCAACGCGTTCGTCCGTTAAGAGATACTTTTGAAAATAAGCGGTATATTTCCCCAAGTCATGAAAACTGCATAGATCCTTGAGCAGGGATTTGAATTGCTCATTATTCAGAATTGTATCTACACTGCGATCTAAGGCATTTAAAGAATTGGCATAAACATTATTCCAATGAGTCGCTATTGTCTTTATGCCTACTTTCCTGCCGTCCGCCAATAGGCTGCTATGGGAATAAAAAATCATTTCATTACAGAAATTGAATGGTTTGAAGTGACGATTGTGCCTGAATCGAATAGTAGGTACCGGTGAGCTCAACTTCTAGAGGAATGCCCCCGCTTGTGAACAAGGCCCTGACCATCCTGGCTACTTCCCTGTTGCCGTTGGCTAGGAAATCCGCCGGCAATAACTCTTCTTCTACAAAGGCGTCTGGCTCCTTTTCAAATATCAGTGACAACACATTGTCGGCGTTGACGGCGGAATCAAAGGAAAGACGCGCTGTTGAAGCCTGTTTTTCAATTACATTGTTTTCGGGATGGCATATTGCATTTCCGGGGGAGGCGTGAAAATTGGCTATCCCAAAGGTCGGGGCATACACCCAGTCACGCTCCAGCAGTCTTTTTTTCAGTGCCGTGAAAGTAGCTTTTCCAGGCTCCGTGCTGCCCAGGAAGATACGATAGACGATCTCGTCTTTCTTAACATCGTTGCCTGTCAACACTTCAAAAGGCGTTTGTATAGGATTGCCGGCCATGCCCCGGAAATCCGAATCAAAGGATTTTCGGAAATCCCCAAGACTCTTGATCGAGAGGAAGTTTAGCCGGTGAAAGCTCTTTTTTATCGGCGTCCTGATGGCGATCCCTATCCGTATTCTATCCGAAGCCAGCTCCTCGTAATAGCTGTCTTTAGGAGCGCCCATAATGGCCGCCAACATTCCCATGACGGTAGTGCGGGGCGGAAGACTGTAGGTAAGCGCCGTATTATTCGCATAATATTTCCGGAAATGCGCAAATTTCCCACTGATATCAAACTGAACGATCTCCATACGTGTTGTCCTAGAATTTATCTGCTGTGAGGTTATTTTTTGCAACTACCTCTCGTATGGCCTTCCCCTCTCCTTTATTTTGCTCGATCAGGCTGGTCAACCCCCCGAGATTTATATTGACATCCCCTAGCTTGCGTACATTCTCTCCTGGTTTAGGATCGATATACCGGCGCAGATCGCCGAAATAGCCGTTGGAGTAACCGTCATTATACACCAGCTCGAGATATAGTTGGGGATATTGATTCAGTTTGGACCTTGTAGGCAATGCGGAAACACTATCCCATATCGCTTTTCGGAAGATAGTTCTGTCGTCATTGCTAAGCCCGGTATGTATTGCGGCGTGCTTATTAATGGTGCCGTTAAACGCCAAAAGGGAATAATGAACGCGATAGTCTTTTCCGAAAGTGCTGCTATTGTCATTCATCGTCGTTACGATGGAATTGGATTCAACGAGGTCCACCTGGTGCAGGGAGTAGCCCCAATTTAGCTGGATCGGACCGGTATAAGCTTTAGTGAAGCCCGGAATGGCGAAGGCGCTCCCAAACATGCGGATATCGATAAATTTTTCTTTTACCAACTGCGCGAGTATAAAATTATTGACTTCCAGATTTTCCTTTGTTTCCAGCGTTTTTGCGATACTATCAGTATTCTTCTTATCAGCTATTATCTTGGAAAAGGCTTCTTTTAGCGGGCTGTCGCCGAACAGATGGTCAATTTGTTGAGGGTTTTCCAGTATTCGATTGATTACGGCTTCCAGTTTCGATTTTGGGCTCACTTTCTTCTCCGCTTCCATATCTACAAATATTTCATATCCCGTTGCCTTGAGATAATCCCGGATGTTCCGTTTGACCCTGGTATCGGTGACCAGGTTCGTATTGGTGTCATAATCCATACGCGGCTTGTTTTCCTGGTCGGGATCACCGTTGGGGTTGTTTAGAGTAGCATCGTAGACGAATAAGAAGTCGGAATTTTCGGAGACGATTGATTTGTTTTCCATCAGTTGTTGGGTGTTTGTTTGTTATTATCTTTTGAGAGAGTGATCCCGAACGAGTAGCCGGACAAGATAAAAAAGACCGCTTCTTGCGGGTTCATCTTATGTTCATAGTTGAAATGCTTCGAGAACTCTGCATCACTGAAGATCACTTTTGATACCCCATTGTATTGCTTTGCCTTTTCAATGAGACTATTTCTCAACCGTATAATACTGTCAGGGCTCATGCCATTGAAATTTACTTTATCCAGGGCGTTCTTTACCTTACCCTTTTGCAAGTACGTAACCGTGTTCAACATTCTTCCAAGGAAAAACATCGCTCTTTGATCGGGTGTGTAGCCCATTTTATCCAGAAAGGCGTAGGTTTTGCGTGAAATTTCATTGGCATCGGCTTCCAATGGCGAAGGTTCCAAAGTTTCATTTTCTTCCATCTTATTTAATAGATTTAATTGTTTGAAGACTTGTATGATACCCAGATATTTATAGACAGCATCCCGGATGGCGAAGTTGAAATACTCTTCATCGTATTCCCTAATATTCGTATAGGATTTATGCCGTCCGAACCGGTGACACAGCATGAGATCGCAAAAGGACTTAAAAAGGCGCAGGGGATCTATTTTTCTTTTCTCCAATAGACACTTGGATAGGAAGAGCGCCTCGTTTTTCTTTTCTTTTTCTTTTCGGATCGGTATAATGCCATATAGAGTCCGAAGATTGAAAGGAGGCACCTGATTGAATTCTCTTAAAACGCCGGGCCAGTCTACTGCAAACGAAAGCTCATCGGTGAATAGTCGATGTACGGAACTGAATGTGTCGATGACTGTATTCAAATGAAACTTGCTAACGTCCCTGATCTCGTGAATTGTTTTAAAAAAGTTTCCATCTGACTCAAACCCCAGGTAGGTCAGCCAAAAAGGTTGGTCCGTTTCACTCGCTCCGCCATCGGCAAGTTTCTCTAGCGGAGAGGCTGCAAACAGGAGTTCGTTCCGTGGGACTATTTCATCCGTAATGTATTTAATGTCGATTCCCGCGGAATGCAAAAAGCTGGGTATTACGCAATGGTCGATCCCTGCGATCTTGATTTTAAGCGAGTTAAGAACATATTTGGAGCCTCGTTCCAGCAATAATTGTTCTTCCCTGCCGATTTGATAATTCTTCTGAAAATTCGTTTTGTCAAAGGCGGAAGCATAATTGAGCGTCGTTTCGACGAACATGTAGTTCAGGCTATAACGAGACGGGAAGTCGGCACCGGTGACATCAGCTTTTTTGAGACCGGAAGCATAGCTTAGTTTTTTTGTATTCGTGCCGGTCTTATTTTCTTTATTCAAAAACTTTGCCCGCATGAATTCTTGAAATCCATCGATCCTTGTAATAGGAGTCAGTTGGCTGACTCCGTCTTTTATCGAAATCACGCTGGTATAAAAGAGGACAACTTTGGTGTTAGGCCCCAAACTGCTGATAGATGAAAGCAAGAGCTTTTCATCTATGCCTCTAACTTCCTTACCCTTGACTTCCTTGATGGTGGTGGCCATTTGTTCGAAGGCTTCTTTCAAAGAAAATATGCCCGGTAAAAGCTTATATAACAGCGAGTCCTTATAAAGGGGGTAGTCTTTTTGGATGACTTCCTGGAACTGACCGCAGCTCGGCTCCTTTCCTTTGGCGTCGGTGACACCGAAGAATGTTTTCCTGATCTGTTCCAGCTTGCCGGATTCTACACAAGCATATATCGCTTTATTATTGCCACCCTGGATCTTTATATATTTATGCTCTAGGCACGATTTTGTTTTATCGTACGCCTTAAAATCCTCGTCCAAATATACCCGTTGTTGATCCAGGTCAAAGACAATTTCACCAATACAGGTATAGATGTTTTTCCTCGTTTCATTTTCGATATTAGGGTAATCGATAATATCATCCCATTCGCCGCGATTCCGGCTGAGCTGGGAACCAAGTCTGATGAGTGTGGCAAGCATAAAGCAAAATATTAATAGCAGCCTCCCGGACAGGGAGACACGTAAATGAATTCCAATCTTAAAATAAGGACGGGTGGAGCAATGCTAAAGGAAACAGATAAGAAACCTCAATTTAAATAAAGTAGGATTTAAAAAAACAGGTGTTTTTACCCTTTTTGTCGAGAACAGCGTTGATTGCAGATAGCACGTCGATAACTTCTTTCTGTGGCAAACCAGATAACCTTACATTTATCGCAAGGGGCAAATGAGCAGCTTTTTGCCGGGAAATCTTGTTGTGTTTATAATAGTATGTTTCAATCCCTCTTGTTTGGACATAGAACGACTCCGAAAACCATATTTCAATATTTCTTATATGATATAGTCAACGTTAATACCATTAACAATACGTGGATCCTAACAAGACCTTTCACATCTTTAAGATTATTTTCTTCATCTTAGGATTCTAATTTTAAACCAAGTAAATCCAAAATCAAACTTTTGATTTTCCTGGATAAATCGCTTATTTTTGACAATCATATGATTATCCGTGATTTTCAAAACAAGGTCCGGGAAACCCTTACCTGGTCTCCCGCAGTAGCCATCCTGGGCCCCCGTCAGGTCGGCAAAACCACACTGGCCAAAAGCATCGCCACGGAAAAAAGTGCCTCCGTTTACCTTGATCTCGAAAATCCGGAAGATTTGGCAAAATTGGAAGATAGCTTCAGCTATCTCAATTCCCTGGAACAGCATTGCATTATCATAGACGAAATCCAGCTTAAGCCGGAACTATTCTCCCAATTGCGACCGCTGATCGACGCTCACCGGGTTCCTGGCCGGTTTATCCTCCTTGGCTCGGCGTCCCCGTCTCTGGTGAAAGGGGTATCGGAGTCGCTGGCAGGCCGGATCGCAAATATGGAGCTTACTGGCATAGGGTTAACAGAGCTACCGCCTGAGATCGGATATAAAGAAAACTGGTTCCGCGGCGGCTTTCCCAATGCCTTGCTGGCCACTTCAGAAACAGCGTCACGCGAATGGTCAAATGCCTTAATTCGTAGCTATATCGAAAGGGACCTTGCTCACCTGTTTGGTGTAGACCTGAATACCACGCTCCTCCGAAATTTTTGGAGCATGCTGGCGCATGTAAATGGGAATATTTGGAATGCGGAAACCTTTGCCCGATCCCTGGGGATCAGCGCTCCAACCGTGCTTCGCTACCTTTCTTTTTTGGAAGGTGGATATTTGGTCCGTCGTCTTCAGCCCTGGTTTGTCAACGCTAAAAAAAGACTGGTCAAATCTCCCAAGACCTATATACGAGATTCCGGCATTCTCCACCGATTGCTGAATATTCCCGACTATGACTCTTTAAGAGGCCATCCGGTAGCAGGGGGATCATGGGAAGGGTATGTAATAGAGCAGGTCTTTCAGCGACTACCACAGGGGCTCGAACTTTACTATTATCGGACGCAAAATGGTGCAGAATGTGATCTGGTTCTCGTGCAAGGTATAACACCCCTGACCTGCATCGAGATCAAATTAACCAATGCCCCAGCCGTTTCAAAAGGATTTCTTAGCAGCATTGAAGACCTTCAACCCCGGTACAAGTATATCATTACCCCTGAGAGCGATACGTACCCCATTCGTGAAGGGGTAATCGTAACAAGCCTTGCACGTTTTATCAACGAATTTTTACCAACCGTCACCTGATTCTGCAGACCTTCCCGGTCTACGTAGCCCCATATAGCCCAACCCAGCGGCTTCTGCTTCAGCAGCATAAAAAGCATGGGCTGCAGGCAACTTTTGCCATTTTTTTTCTATCTTGGGGATAAACCCTGACCAATGAAACACATCATCCTCTGTTTGGCAATTTTTTATGCAGCTTCTGCCACTGCTCAGCACGCCTCCCTCAATAACGATACCGTTACCTACAACGGAAAAAAGTACTGCATCGGAGATACGTTGCATCTTGGCTACGGGAGTGCCGGCGATAAGGATTTTGCCTTTGTGCAAATGGGCGGCGCATTAATGGGCCTTCATAAGCTGGACAGGAGATTTTCCAAGGCAGACGTGGTGATAACCAAAACCCTCACGCGGGGAGGAAAGGTCTTTCTCCGCGGCAAAGCAACCGAAGGGATGCCTCCCGGATACAACGTCTTTATCGAAGTGGAAGGTGCCGTGGACAATAAAGAAGTTCGAGATTAATGCATCCCGAACGCGCCGGCATCTTCCCAAACCGCAAAAAGCAATCCCTAAGAAGCCATCGCGCCCAAAAACGCCTGCAGGAGCATGATCAGAATCGCAACGAGCAGCGCAATATTCCCATACTTTTTGCGCACATTAAAAAATTCCAACGCAAAAGGCCGCCACAAAAAAATAATCACCGCTGCACTGATCAGTAAAGGCAGGATATCGGCGGTCCCAAACGGTGAAAGATCGGCATGATGGGCATAAAGTCCATAGAGTGCAACCAATTTTGTACAGCTTATCGAAACGGCCTGGATTAAAACCAACGCCCAACCGAGCGGCTTCTGTTTCAGTAGCAAAAGTAGGGTTACAGTCAGATAGGCAAACTCGAGGAAATCGGCGAACTCGATATAACCGGTATCGTGGCATGTTTCACACCGGGCAAAGATCACGGTGGTCTTAATAATGAGATAAATGTTGCAAACATAAAAGATGGCATAACCCAGCAAAAAGATAAAGATCCATGGTCGTGTTGCCGGGCCTTCTCCGACGGTTGAGGGCAGCAGCTCTTTCACCCAGTCGAAATAATCTCCGAACCGCCGCCTGGCCAGCGCATCCGACATCTCCTTCTGCGCGAGATTCCATTCCTCCGCGGCGATCTCCTCCATGGAAATACCCCGTTCCCGCAACACCCGATCTGCGGCCGCCACGGCCTCCGGCAGATAATCCCAGGGGCTGCGGGCGACTTTTACCAGTTCCGGCACGGGTAAGTTTTTATAATCCTGGTAAAAATCGATTTCCATGGCTGGTGACGTTTGGGGGTTCCGATAAAATACAAAAGATATCGGTCCTCTCCAAACGGCCTGCACTCATGCAACATTACGCTGCCTCTTCGCGTCCTATGATTTACAATCAGCCACTATGCTAAAAAACCAGCTGAAAATTGCCTGGCGACATTACAGCAAAGACCGTCTGTTCACTCTCCTCAATTTATTCGGTCTATCCATTGGCCTCGCTTGCACAATTCTCATCTATAGCTGGATCATGAGCGAACGCAGCATGGATGACTTCCATGTCAATAACCCCCGCCTTTACCAGGTGATGAGCCATATCCAGCTGTCGGACGGCATCCATACCCAGGATGCGACGCCCGGCCCGCTATATACCGCCCTGGCCCACGATATGCCGGAGATCGAAGCGACCGCAGCCGTGATCCCCACCACCGGTTGGCTGACCGTCGACCAAAAGAAATTCAGCGTCCCGGCCGAATATGTAAGCCATGATTTCTTTAAGCTGTTCTCCTACCGCCTCCTGCAGGGAGACCAGGACCGACTCTTCCCCGCGACAACCTCCGTCCTTGTATCCGACGAGCTCGCCAAAACCCTTTTCCACACCACTGGCAATGTTATCGGCCGCACCCTGGAATGGGGCGAGGACTCGGCAGTCTATGTGGTCTCCGGCGTGTTTGCCAAACCTCCGGCGAATTCCACCGCGCAGTTCGATCTGTTGCTGAGCTGCGAGACCTACCTGCAACATGACCCGGATCTCCAAAATTGGTTCAACAGCAGCCCCCAGACCTATATCCTGGTTGCACCGGGCGCATCGGTCCACCGGCTAGATGCCAGGCTTAAGAATTTCGAGCAATCAAAAGAACCCAAAGCACCGCTGACGCTTTCTTTGAGGAAATATGCCGACGGGTATCTCTACAATACCTACGACAACGGTATCCAGGCCGGCGGCCGTATCGCCTATGTGCGCATGTTTTCGATCATAGCCGCGTTCATCCTGCTGATCGCCTGCATCAATTTTATGAACCTCTCCACTGCCCGGGCCGCGCGGCGGGGTAAAGAGCTCGGCGTGAAAAAGGTCGCCGGCGCCAGTCGCCCACAGCTCCTCGGGCAATACCTCGGCGAATCGCTGCTGTTGACGTTCGCGGCCATGGTGCTGGCCTTCGGCTGGGTCGTTTTGCT
>Ga0134126_10002477_pt1 | contig 23273 bp, 19 predicted proteins | sample KB31752_FD_96881 | JGI IMG/M metagenome (GOLD analysis project Ga0134126, IMG submission 96881) | Terrestrial soil microbial communities with excess Nitrogen fertilizer from Kellogg Biological Station, Michigan, USA - KB3-175-2 | ecosystem: Environmental > Terrestrial > Soil > Unclassified ... | reverse complement strand
CGTGAGCACGTTCTCGACAGCTTCTTCGGTTTCCTCGATGCCCTCGGCATCCACGAGCGCACGTTGCGCTGGGACATCCCGTTACCGCCGCCGGCGCTGGATTACGCGCACAGGCTGATACCCGACGCGCGGCCGACGCTGGTCATCAGCCCTTGCTCCAGCCACGCGCGCCGCAACTGGCGTCCCGAGAACTACGCGGCAATTGCCCATCACGCCGTACGCCGTCACGGAATGCGCGTGATCCTGGCGGGAGGGCCGACGGCGGCGGAGCGCGCCGTCGGCGCGCAGATCGAGCGAGCGGCACGCGTGCCATTGGTGAATCAGATCGGGCGCGACACGTTGCCGCAGATGCTGGCGCTGCTTGCGCGCGCGACCGCGCTCCTGACGCCCGACTCAGGACCGGCTCACATGGCAACCATGGTTGGGACACCGGTGATCGGCCTCTACGCGGCGACGAATCCGGCGCGCAGTGGCCCGTATCTCTCACGCAAGTGGTGCGTGGACGCCTATCCCGAGGCGGCACGCCGCTATCGCGGGCGGGCTCCCGAGCAGCTGCCCTGGACCGAGAAGATCGAGGAGCCTGGCGTGATGGACCTCATCGAAGTGGCGCAGGTCACCGCCAAGCTCGACGAGTTGCTAGCATACAAGGCATGAACGACATCCTGGTGCCCGTCTCCCCCGGGGAGCTGCTCGACAAGATCACCATCCTGCGGATCAAGACCGCGCGCATTCTCGATGCGGCCAAGCTGGGAAACGTGCGGCTGGAGCTCGATCTGCTGGAGCGGACCTGGCGCGATTCATCCTTCCCCGCGGCCGATGTCGCCCGCGACGAGCGGGCGCTGCAGGAGGTCAACGAGCGGCTGTGGGACATCGAGGATCGGATCCGCGACAAGGAGGCTCGCCAGATCTTCGATCGGGAATTCATCGAGCTCGCGCGCGCCGTCTACCACTCGAACGACGAGCGCGCCGCGATCAAGAAGCGCATCAACCTCGCGCTGGGATCGCGGCTGGTGGAGGAGAAGTCCTATAAGGGTTATTGAGCTGCCGGCGAAAGCAAGCCATTGAGCGGCCCAGGGCCGCTCCCTGGGCCGCCGGGTGAATCCCTGTCAGACGGCTGGCCGCGCACAAAATCGCCCGGAGCGATTTTGGACGGCGCGAAGCGCCGGGCCGGAAGGGCCGAGGCCCACGATGGACCGAGCAACGCGGCAGGATGCCGACTTTGCGCCGATTCAATCAGGGGGAGGCGGCGGTGCCGGCGGCGGCTTGGGGGTCGGTGCCGGCGCCGGAGGCGTCATGGACTCCGGCGTGATGGCGCCGAGGGAAACCGAGGCGCTGGAGCCCAGCCAGTGGTTGATGGCCTGCACCTCGTTGGCATCGAGCGTACCTGCCGCGAATCGCAGCTGCACGACGCTGGTGATGTAGGCGTAGCGGCTGGAGGCGAAGTTGGTCTTTGCCTGCACCAGCGTGCTCAACGCGTTGAGGACGTCGACTTCCGTTTGCGTGCCGACACGGTAGCCCGCCTCGGTCGCGCGGTAGGCGGTCTGGCTGGAGGTCATTGCCTGCTGCAGCGCCTGCACGTGGGCGATTCCGCTGATGACCCCCAGGTAAGCGTCGCGCGCCTGCTGCACGGTCGATCGCGAGGCCTGCTCCACGGCGTCCTTGGCGGCAATCCACTGGTATTGCGCCTGATGCACGCGCGCTTGCGTGCCACCGCCGCTGAAGATGGGGACCGTGACCTCGAGCCCGATCTGGCGATCGTTCGTCCAGGAGGGCAGGTTGAAGTCGCCGAGTCCGACGATGGACTCATCGACGCCGGCGCTGTTGAACGATCGGCTGGCGACCAGGCTGACCGTGGGCAGATGTCCGCCGAAGGCGATGCGCACGTTGTCACGCGCCACATCCGCGGCCAGCCGGCTGGCGATGAGCGAGAGGTTCTGCTGCAGAGAGGTCTGCACCCATTGGTCCTGACTGGCCGGGTTCGGCCTCACCAGGGGCATGTCGGTACCGGGCTCGGAGAGTGTGTCGTACTGCCGGCCGGTGATCACCTCGAGCTGATTCTCCGCGCTGGCGAGGGACTGCTTGCCGGCGATGACCGCGGCCGCCGCGGTGTCGCGCGCCGCGCGCGCCTGCTCCACGTCGGTGATGGCGATCAGGCCCACCTCGAAACGCTTGTTGGCCTGCTCGAGCTGCAGGTCGAATGCCTTCAGCGAGGATTCCTGCGCCTGCAGGGTGTCGAGCGCCGCAAGGACATTGAAGTAGGCGGTGGCGACCCGCAGGATGAGGTTCTGGGCGGCCGCCTGGTAAGTCGCCTGCGCCTCGGCCACCTGGCTGTCGGCGGCCTTCAGCGTCATCCAATCGGTCCAGGAGAAGAGCTCCTGGGAGAGATTCAGGCTCCACTGCCGCGCGTTCGTGCGCGCCCTTGCATAGAAGGAGGAGGGGATGGGTGCCCCGGTGGCGGTCGACGCTCCGATGTTCGTCGAGAGGCCCGAGCTGTGCTGCAAGGACCTCCCTGCCGACCCTGAGATCTGCGGCAGCAATGCCGCCCAGGCTTCGGGCCGGGCCTCCCGCGCAGCCATGTAAGTCGCGTTGGCCTGCTGGTAGGTCGGGTCGTTGGCCAGGGCGTCCTGGTAGACCTGGGCGAAGTCGGCGGCCGCGGCAGCGACCGGGAGTCCAAGTGTGAAGCCGGCGCAGAGGAAGGCCAGGCTCGATGTCCGTACGGCGCGATGCATAATCTTCCCGAAATGCTCTTGAGTCTTGGAGAGAGGCTCTTAGAACACAAAACCCTGCGGCCGAGTTGCATGTACGAGCGGATCGACGACCGTCTCGAACAGGCTCTCCGTGCCCCACGCGTCCTCGGTGATCCGGCGAATGAGCCGCGCCTCCATCACCGGGGGCACGCCCACCACCACGAACAGCCGCCCGCCGACCGCGAGCTGGCGCTGAAAGCGCTCGTCGGCGACGGGGAGGGAGGCTGTGATGGCAATGGCATCGTAGCGCGTATCGGAATCGGAATGGGTCGCGTCCTGCGCGACGATCTCCATGTCCCGCAGCCCGAGGGAGCTGATGTTACGGCGCGCGAGCTCGGCGAGCTCGGGAAAGATCTCGAGCGACCGCACGGAGGCGCCGCCCGCCCGCAGACAGGCCGTCACGAATCCCGAGCCAGTCCCGATCTCGAGCACCCGCTCGTCCCCGGTCAGGGACAGGGCCTGGAGGAGGCGCCCGACGACGCTCGGCCGCAGCATGTGCTGGCCGCACGGCAGCGGGATCTCCACGTCCGCGAAGGCCAGGAAGCGGTGTTGCGGCGCGACGAATGCCTCCCGCGGCACCTTGCGCAGCGTCTCGAGCACCCGCGCATCGAGCACGTCCCAGGCACGCACCTGCTGCTCGACCATCTGCTCGCGCGCTTGGATCATGGACATCTTGCTTGGCGCTCCAATTGGACTTATTGCATCCCCCCGGCCGGGGCCCGTGAAGTTACGGGTTTTCGCGGCTCCTGCCAAGCCGCTTTGCGATGAGATATGGTGAAACGCCGACGGGACGCCGGGCAGCTACGCTATGCTTCGGTCGTCCGCACACCGGGCACGAGAATAATGAAAGCAATCCCGGACTGCTCCCCAGTTCCGTTACAGCCATGACGTTGCAACCAAGCGCTCGAGCAGGCGGGAGATCTCCTCGCGCCGGTAGGACCCATTGATGTCCGCCATCGCGCTGTTGTGCATCCTGTTGGCGCTCGCCGCAGCCGTACTCGTCTGGCTCTACATCGCCCAACGCCGTGAGTTGCGCGACGTCAGCCGGTTGTCGCAGCAGCTGCAGCGCATTGCCATCGGCGGCCCGCTCGCCGGTCGGGTGGAATCGGGCAGCTCGAAGCCGGAGCTGTCAGCGCTGATCACGGCCATCAACCACCTGTTGACGCGCGCCGCCGCCGAGCGTGACGGCGGCCGCGTGACGCCCAAGCTGTTTGCCGAGCTCGGCGAGCGGATCCACGAGGCGGTGCTGGTGCATCGCGAGGTGATTCTGTATGCCAACCGGCAGTTCGCCGCGCTGGTGGGCGCGGATCGCGCGGAATTGGCCGGGCGCCGTCTGGGAGACCTGGTGGCACCCGAGTATGCGGAGCTGGTGAACGAGAACATCCGCCGGCGCCTCGCCGGCGAGCCGGCGGCGGAGCGCTATGAAGTCGAGGTCCTCGGCCGTGAGGGGCAGGTGAGTCGGCTCGAGATCACCTCCGCGCGCGTGGATTATGACGGGGGCAGCGCGTTGCTCATGACGGGCGTGGAGATTCTTCCCACACAGACGGTTGAAGCGCTCCGCGTGAAGACTGACGGCGACCCAACGGCGTATCTGCTGGCCCTCAACGCACTCGCCGAGGCCGTGGTCGCTACGGACGGTGAGGGCCGCATCACGTACCTCAATCCTGCGGCGGAGCGGCTCGCTGCGACGCCGGGAACCGACGCGATCGGCAAGACCCTGCAGGAGATCGTCGGGCTGGTCGACGAGACCGACCGCCGTCTGCTCTCGGATCCCGTGCGCCAGGCGCTCACGAGCGGCGTACACGTCACCCTCGGCCGCCGCGCGCTGTTGATCTCGCGCGCCGACGCCAGCGAGCACTCGATCGAGCTGTCGGCGACGCCGATGCGCAACGCGGCCGGTGAGCAGGTTGGCGCGGTGGTGCTGCTGCACGATGTCTCCGAGCAGCGCGGCCTCGCCCGGCAGATGTCCTATCAGGCGACACATGACGCGCTCACGGGCCTCGTCAATCGCCGCGAGTTCGAGCGGCGGCTGGAGGAGGCGATCGATAGCGGCCATCGCGGCGACGGCCAGCATGTGTTGTGTTATCTCGACCTCGATCGCTTCAAGGTGGTCAACGACACGAGCGGCCATCTGGCGGGCGACAGCATGCTGCGCGAGGTGGCGAAGCTCCTGCGCGATGCGGTGCGCGACAGCGACACGGTTGGGCGACTGGGAGGGGACGAGTTCGGCATGCTGCTCGTCGGCTGCCCGCTCGAGAAGGCGCGCCAGATCGCCGACGATGTCTGCCGCTCCGTGGGCGACCACCGTTTCGTGTGGCGGGACAGGATCTTCAACATCGGCGTGTCGGTGGGACTGGTGGAGATCTCGCGCGAGAGCGGTACCATCGAGGAGTTGCTCACCGCGGCCGATTCCGCCTGCTATGTCGCCAAGAAACAAGGCTCCGGCCGGGTGGCGGTGTATTCGGCGCGTGATGAGGCGCTCGCGCGCCATACCGGCGAGATCCAGTGGCTGCAGAAGCTGCAAAGCGCGCTCAAGGAGAGCCGCTTCCAGCTGTTCCATCAACCCATCGTGCCGGCCTACGGCACCAATGGCGGCGGTCCGGCCATGGAAGTGCTGGTGCGGCTGCAGGACGAGGACGGGCATCAGGTGCCGCCGGCGGAGTTCGTCCGCGCGGCCGAGCGCTATCGGCTGATGGGACTCGTCGACCGCTGGGTCGTGCAGACGACGCTCGCGGCGCTGGGACGCGGCGCCATCCCGGTGCCCAGCGATCGCTGTGTCGCCATCAACGTGTCCGGTCAGACGCTGGCGGATTCCCAGTTCCTCGAGTTCGTCGTCGAATGTCTGGACAGCACCGGAGTGGCCCCGTCACAGGTGTGCTTCGAGATCAGTGAAACGGCGGTCGTGGCCAACCTCGATCACGCGCGCCGCTTCGTGGGCGTGCTGCACGGCATGGGGTGTCAGTTCGCGTTGGATGACTTCGGCTCGGGAATGGGGTCCTTCTCCAACCTGAAGAGCCTGCCGATCGATTATCTGAAGATCGACGGCTCTTTCATCCGCAATCTGGCGCGCGACTCCGTCAATCAGGCGATGGTCACCGCGATGATCAAGTTGGCGCGCACCCTCAACTTCAAGGTGATCGCCGAGCAGGTCGAGGACAGCTCGGCGCTGGATGCCGCGCGGCGCATGGGGGTCGATTTCGTGCAGGGCTACGCCATAGCGCGTCCATTGCCGCTGCTCCTTGCGGCTTGACTCAACTCTTTTTCGGATCGAAGTTGAGCGCCGCGCCGTTCATACAGTAGCGCAGGCCCGTCGGCTTCGGGCCATCGGGGAAGACATGGCCGAGGTGCCCGCCGCAGCGTGAGCAGTGGACCTCGGTCCGCTTCATCAGGTGAGCATGGTCTTCGCGCGTGGCCACGGCGCCGGTGATCGGTTGGAAGAAGCTCGGCCAGCCGGTGCCGCTTTCGAACTTCGCCTGGGACTCGTAGAGCGGCTGGCCGCAGCCGGCGCAACGAAACACGCCCGCGCGATGCTCATCATTGAGTGAGCTGGTGCCCGCCCGCTCAGTGCCGTGGCGGCGAAGCACCCGGTATTGCTCCGTGCTGAGCCCGGCGCGCCATTCCTCATCGGTCTTCTCGACCGGGAACTGCTCTTTGGATTCCACGGCACCTCCGGCATTCTGCAATGTCACGGCGCGAGTCCAACAGGTCGGCAGCCGCTCCGTCAAGCGCCGGCTCCCTTCTTCTTCGGCGCTCCCGGCCCCAATGCCTCGCGTGGCCGCTCTGGACGGGAAAGCAACAGCGAGCCGCCGGCCATGACCACCTGACGAATCAATGGGTTGCAGGGCTCCGGCGCCGCTCATGGGCGCCCCGTGTAGGCTGGCGCCAACAACCAACAGCGGGACGCTCACAAAAACCAACTGTGCAAGTTGGCCGCGGGCGTGGTAAGAAGGGCGCCCATTCATGCACGGGAGCGAGCAGCATGGAAGCGCCGCAGCGTATGCAGCTTGCCCAAATGCAGCTTGCCCGTTTATGGCGTGAGCACCTCGCCGCAGGTTGTCCCCGGGAGCTCGCCGGCGTAGAGATTGCCGGCGCCGACGCCCGCACTCTCGATGCGGAGATCACGGCCTGTGTGAGCGCGCTCATCTGCAGATCGATGACGGTCGACGAGCGCATCGAGCGTCGGCTCGGCGAGATACGGCAGGCGCTGGCGAGCAAGCAGGCGCAGGCCGAAGAGCCCGTGGCGACGTACTGCGCGCGGCTCAACAAGCTCGTCGGCGCGATGCTCACGGAATCCCGTACCGGGCGCGCGTAGCCCTTCCTGCAAGACTCCCGCTGCTCGAGCTGAAGCTTGGCCGCTCAGCCCGATGGTCAGCTCGCACGATTCTTGCTCAGCTTGGGCTGGGTAGGTGTCGAGGAGCACACTGCTGTGGGATTCTCGAGTCTTGCAGGAGAGACCATCGTGGAGGACTTGCCGCACGCGGAGGTGCCGCTGAAGGTGCTCGTCGTGGACGATCAGGTCGATTCCGCCGATGCGGTCGCCTGTCTCCTGTCGATGATGGGCCACGAAGTGCACACGGCCTATGGGCCGCATGAGGCGCTCGAGAAGTACCGCCAGGTTCGCCCCGAGGTCGTCTTCATGGACATCAGCATGCCGGAGCTGAGCGGCCTCGAGACGGCCGCCCGTATCCGCTCCATGCCCGAGGGCACCTCGACCACCATCATCGCTCTGACCGGCCTCGGCCATGAGGCCGATCGCCGGCGCTCGCGCGAGGCGAGCATCGACCATCACGTGGTCAAGCCCGCCTCACCCGCCATCCTTCACAGATTGCTCAGCGCCATACATCCCGCTTAGCTGTCTGGCCCGACGTCCGAAAGCAAGCTATTGAGCGGCCCAGGCCGCTCCCTGGGCCGCGAGGTCGATTCCTGTAAGTCGGCTGGCCGCGCACAAAATCGCCTGGAGCGATTTTGGACGGCGCAAAGCGCCGGGCCCGTAGGGCCGAGGCCCAGGATGGGCTGAGCAACGCGGCAGGATGCCGACTTTGCGCCAATCAAATCAGAGCAGCGGGATCATGAGCAGTGCCACGATATTGATGATCTTGATCAAGGGGTTGATGGCGGGGCCGGCGGTGTCCTTGTAGGGGTCGCCGACCGTGTCGCCGGTCACCGCGGCTTTGTGGGCGTCGGAGCCCTTGCCGCCGTAGTTGCCTTCCTCGATGTACTTCTTGGCGTTGTCCCAGGCGCCGCCGCCGGTGGTCATGGAGACCGCGACGAAAAAACCCGTGACGATGGTGCCGATGAGAAGCCCGCCGAGCGCCTTGACGCCGGCGCCGGGGCCGAGCAGGTAGTTCATCACCACCACCAGCACGATGGGCACCACGATCGGCAGCAGCGAAGGGATGATCATCTCGCCGATGGCGGCGCGGGTCAGCAGGTCCACCGCGCGTGAGTAGTCGGGCTTGGCGGTGCCTTCCATGATGCCCTTGATCTCACGGAACTGGCGCCGGACTTCGGTGACCACCGAGCCCGCGGCACGTCCCACCGCCTCCATGGCGAGCGCGCCGAAGAGGTAGGGTACCAGGCCGCCGATGAAGAGCCCGATGATGACCGCCGGATCGGAGAGGGAGAAGGCGACCAGCTTCCCGGCGGACTCGAGGTTGTGCGTGTAGTCGGCGAAGAGCACCAGGGCCGCGAGGGCCGCGGAGCCGATGGCATAGCCCTTGGTGACCGCTTTGGTCGTGTTGCCGACGGCGTCCAGCGGGTCAGTGATGTCGCGCACCTGTTTCGGCAGGCCCGCCATCTCCGCGATGCCGCCGGCGTTGTCGGTGATGGGGCCATAGGCGTCGAGCGCCACGATCATGCCGGTCATCGACAGCATGGCGGTGGCCGCGATCGCGATGCCGTACAGGCCGGCGCCGCTGGTCTCGCCCAGCTTGAATGAGCCCCAGATCGCGAGACACACCGCGATGACCGGCAGCGCCGTCGCCTTCATGGAGACGCCCAGGCCCGCGATGATGTTCGTGGCGTGGCCGGTCTGCGACGCGGCCGAGACCTTGCGGACCGGGCTGTACTCCGTGGCGGTGTAGTACTCCGTGATCACGATCAGGGCGGCCGTGAGGGCGAGGCCGATGAGCGAGCAGCCGAAGAGCGAGTTGGCCTCGGCAGGCATGAGCTCATGCGTGATGAAGTAAAAGCCGATCGCCGAAACGATGCCGGAGACGATCACGCCCTTGTAGAGGGCGTTCATGATCTTCCCCCCCTCGCGTGTCGAGACGAAGAAGGTGCCGATGATGGAGGAGACGATCGACACCGCGCCCAGGGCGAGGGGGTAGACCGCCGCATTGAAGCCGGCCGCTGCGCTCTGCTTGGCGAAGAGCAGACCGCCGAGCAGCATGGTGGCCACGACGGTCACTGCGTAGGTCTCGAAGAGATCCGCGGCCATACCGGCGCAGTCGCCCACGTTGTCACCGACGTTGTCGGCGATCACGGCGGGGTTGCGCGGGTCGTCCTCGGGAATGCCGGCTTCCACCTTGCCGACGAGGTCGGCGCCGACGTCGGCGCCCTTTGTGAAGATGCCGCCGCCGAGTCGCGCGAAGATCGAGATCAGCGAGCCGCCGAAGGCGAGGCCTACCAGGGCATGCAGTGCCGGCTCGTTGCCGATGAGATGGCGCAGGAAGGCGTAGTAGCCGGCGACACCGAGCAGGCCGAGCCCGACGACCAGCATGCCGGTGATGGCGCCGCCGCGGAACGCGACCGCCAGGGCGGCATTGAGGCCCTTCGTCGCGGCTTCGGCCGTGCGCACATTCGCGCGCACGGATATGTTCATTCCGATATAGCCGGTCGCGCCCGAGAGCACCGCGCCGATGGCGAAGCCGCCGGCCGTCGGCCAGCTGAGGAAGAAGCCGAGGATCAGGAAGAGCACGATGCCGACGACCAGGATCGTGCTGTACTGGCGATTGAGGTACGCCTTCGCCCCGGCCTGCACGGCTGCGGCAATCTCCTGCATGCGGGCGTTGCCCGCCGGCAGGCGCAGGATGGCAGTCATGGACACGATGCCGTAGAGGACGGCGAGCACACCGGCCGCAATAGCGGCCCACAGCCACGTGGTGGCATCCATCAGGCTATCTCCCCCCTGGAATGCTGTAGGGCTTGGAAAAAAGGGCGCGAAGTGTACCAGATTGGCGATTGGGGCCGCTTTACAGCTTGAACTCCGTCTTCAGGCGCTTGCGGACGGAGGTGCCCTTGATGCGGACATATTCGGGCAGGCCGTCGCGATAAGGGGGATAGGCTTCGCCGGCGACCAGTGGCTCCAGATAACGCCGGCAGGCAGCCGTGATGCCGAAGCCGTCCTCGGTGATGTATTCGCGCGGCAGCTTCTTTTCGCGATTGGCCACCTCGGCAAGCGGGACATTGCCGACGGTCCACTTGTACGGCTTGGACGACTTGCGGACGATGACCGGCATCACGGCGTTCACGCCCTTGACGGCCAGCTCGACGGCGGCCTTGCCCACGGCGTAGGCCTGCTCGACATCCACCTTGGACGCAATGTGGCGAGCCGAGCGCTGCAGATAATCCGCCACCGCCCAGTGAAACTTGTAGCCGTGCGCCTGGCGAATCATGTCCGCCACCACGGGCCCGACGCCGCCAAGCTGGGCGTGGCCGAAGGCGTCGCGCGTTCCGGCCTCGGCGAGGAATTTGCCGTCCGGGTAGGCGGCGCCTTCGGAGACCACTACGACACAGTAGCCGTATGCGGTGACGCATTGCTTCGCACGCTCGAGGAAGCGCTCTTTGTCGAAGGGGATCTCGGGAAACAGGATGATGTGCGGCGGCTCACCCGCCTTCCTGCCAGCGAGTCCCGCGGCGGCAGCGATCCAGCCGGCGTGGCGCCCCATCACCTCGAACACGAACACCTTCGTCGAGGTCCGCGCCATGGACGCGACGTCGAGCGCCGCCTCCCGGGTGGACACTGCGACGTACTTGGCCACTGAGCCGAATCCCGGACAGCAGTCGGTATGCGGCAGATCGTTGTCCACCGTCTTCGGCACCCCGACGCAGGTGATGGGGTAGCCCAGCGACTCGCCGATCTGCGAGACCTTCAGGGCCGTGTCCATGGAATCGTTGCCGCCGTTGTAGAAGAAATAACCGATGTCGTGCGCGCGGAAGACCTCGATCAGCCGCTCGTACTCGGCGCGGTTCTGCTCGAGGCCCTTCAGCTTGAACCGTGCGGAGCCGAACGCCCCCCCCGGTGTGTGCTTGAGCCCGCGGATGACGCCCGGGCTTTCGCGGCTGACGTCGATGAGGTCTTCCGTGAGGGCGCCGACGATGCCGTCACGGCCCGCGTAAACTTTTCCGATGTAGCGCGACTGCCGCATGGCCGTCTCGATGACCCCGCAGGCCGAGGCATTGATCACGGCTGAGACGCCGCCGGATTGAGCGTAGAACGCGTTCTTTTTCCTGGGCATCGCCTTTTTCATGGTTCGGGCAAGTCCGCTGGTGTGATTGCAGATGATGGGGCCGCGCGGCGGCGCGCCCGCGAAGGATACGCGGGCCTGTCTGGCAGCCGCAATCGTCAGGCCGGGGGGTGTTTGACCTCGCCCCCAGGCGCCGGTAACGTGGCGAGCCTTTCGCGGCAGTCAGGTCTCGATAAGTCTCATGCGCATCGTCCTGTTGGGGGCCCCGGGATCGGGTAAGGGCACGCAGTCTCAGCGCCTGGTCGAGCGTCACGCAATACCGCAGGTCTCCACGGGCGATCTGCTGCGTGCCGCCGTGGCCAAGGGCACACCGCTCGGCCTCAAGGCCAAGGAGGCCATGGACCTGGGCCGTCTCGTGGCCGACGAGATCGTCCTCGGCATGATCCGCGAACGGCTTGCGGACCCCGATACTCGGCGCGGCTTCATTCTGGACGGGTTTCCCCGCAACCTGGCGCAGGCCCGTGCGCTCGATGTGTTGCTGCGGGAGATTGGCCAGCCGCTCGATGCGGTCGTGCAGATGGAGGTCGATTACGGTGAGCTCTTGCGCCGTATCTCCGGCCGCCGCACCTGTGCCGACTGCAGCCGTGTAGTGAATGTCCTGACCTCACCACCCGGTGAGGCCGAGCGCGAAGCCTGCCCGAAGACCGGCAAGCCCCACCGCCTCTTTCAACGCCCGGACGACAACGAGGCCACGGTTGCCGAGCGCTTGAAAGTCTACGAGGAGCAAACCCGTCCTCTCGTCGACTACTACCGCGAGCAGGGTCTGCTCCGCACGATTGAAGCGGAGGGCACCGTGGCGGAGGTCGCGCAGCGGCTGGAGGCGGCGCTGCAGCGGCGTTAGATCGCGGCGAGCAACTTCTGGCCGATGACGGCGCGACGCCACCCGTTCAAGGCCGCGATGTCATCGCATCCTTCCGCCAGCCGCTCGAGGTCACGCCGCGTCGCGAGCACCTCGGGGCTGATGCCCAACTCCGCCGCGACCGCCTGATTCAAGGCGCCGAGCTTCTTCACGAGCGCGCTCTTCGAAGAATCCGGCCGCTGCCGTGTATCCATTGCCGGGGGCGGATCCGGGACGTTCGCTGCAACGATGCAGGCCAGCAATTCCTGGCCGCAATGCCGCAGCACGCCTGCCGGCAGCTCCGTGATGGCCTCCAGCGCCGCCAGTGACCGCGGCACGCGTACGATCACCTCGCGCAGGGCCGCATCGTCGAGGATCCAGCCTCGCGGGCGATTGCGCTCGATGGCGCGGCGCTCCCGCCATGCGGCCAGCCCGCGGGCAAGCCGCTCACGCGCGGGGTCCATGCCCCGCAGCCCCTTCACGCGCCGCCAGGCTTCCTCCGGATCCGTGGCGAGCGCGCGCGCGTCCTCCAGCCCGGCAAGCTCTTCGCCCAGCCAGGCGGACCTGCCGAGCTTCTCGAGCCGCTCCCCGAGCGCGAGTTGCAGCGGTATCAGGTGACGCACGTCATCCAGGGCGTACTCGATCTGCTCCGGCGACAGCGGCCGGCGCGACCAGTCCGTACGGGTGTGGGCCTTGGGCAGCTCGACGCCGAGCAGTCGGCGCACGAGCTCCGCGTATCCGACCTGGGCGGCGAATCCCGCGAGCGCGGCCGCGATCTGCGTATCAAACACGGGGCGCACCAGCCCGAGGGCCGGCAGCAGGACTTCGAGGTCCTGCCTCGAGGCATGCATCACTTTCACGACACCGGGCGCGGTGAGCGGGCCGGCGAGAGCGCCGAGATCCCTCACTGCGATCGGGTCGATACACACCGCGTCGTCGGCGGCAGACACCTGTATCAGGCAGAGCTCCGCGCGATAGGTGCGCTCGCGCAGAAACTCGGTGTCGAGTCCGATGCTCGCCTGGGTCGCAAAGCGCGCGGCGAGATCGGTGACGGCGTCGGCAGTGTCGGCTATGTGCTGCAACAGAACGGAGGATGATCTGTAGAATCGCGCCTATTATGCACGTACACATCCTGGGAGTTTGCGGGACCTTCATGGGCGGCATCGCCGCCATCGCGCGCGCGGCCGGCCATCGCGTCACCGGGTCCGACCGCAACGTCTACCCGCCGATGAGCACGCAGCTCGAGGCGCTCGGGATAGAGCTCGTCGAAGGCTATGAGGCCGCTCAGCTCGATCCCGTGCCCGACATCGTCGTCGTGGGCAATGTCATGACGCGCGGCCAACCCGTGGTCGAAGCGCTCCTCGACCGCGGCATTCCCTATGCGTCGGGCCCGGAATGGCTGTCGCGCGAAGTGCTGCGTGACCGTTGGGTGCTCGCCGTGGCGGGAACCCATGGCAAGACCACGACCTCCTCGCTTCTCGCCTGGATCCTCGAGCACGAGGGGCTTCAGCCCGGTTTCCTGATCGGCGGCGTACCCGCAAACTTCGAGACGAGCGCACGACTCGGCGCCGCGCCTTTCTTCGTCATCGAGGCGGACGAATACGACACCGCGTTCTTCGACAAGCGCGCGAAGTTCGTCCATTACCGCCCGCGGACGCTGATCCTGAACAACCTCGAGTACGACCACGCCGACATCTATCCCGATGTCGCTTCCATCGAGCGGCAGTTTCATCACCTCGTGCGCACGGTGCCAGGCGGTGGCCGCATCGTGTGGAACGCTGCGGATGAGCGTCTGAAGGAGACGCTCGCGATGGGATGCTGGACCCCCTGCGAGGGCTTCGCCGGTCATGCCGTTGCGGAGGCTCACTGGGCCGGCCGCGCCACGGGCGGCGTGGAGGATTTCTCCCGCTTCGAGGTCCTCGAGCTCGGCCGTGTGCGCGGCACCGTGCAATGGGACCTGATCGGTGCGCACAACATGGAGAACGCGCTCGCGGCGATCGCAGCCGCGCGACATGCCGGCGTCATGGTCGAGCGCGCGATCGAGGCTCTGAATTCGTTTGCCGGCGTGGCGCGCCGCATGCAGCTTCGCGGCGAGGTGAATGGCGTGCGGGTGTACGACGATTTCGCTCATCATCCCACGGCGATCGCCACCACCATCGATGGACTGCGTCGGCGCGTCGGATCCGCGCGGATCGTCGCGGTCCTCGAGCCCCGCTCCAACACCATGCGCATGGGCGTTCATCGCGACTCGCTCGCGGGCTCTCTCACCGGCGCGGACGAGATCTGGCTGTATACGCCCGCCGACCTCGGTTGGGATGCCGCCGCCGTACTCACCGAGCTGGGCGGGCGGGGGCACGGGCGCAGCGACGTGGGTACGCTCGCGCGGGATCTCGCGCAGTCTCTGCGGCCGGGCGATCACGCGCTCATCATGAGCAACGGCGGCTTCGGCGGACTGCACGGCAAGCTCCTGGCGGAGCTCGGGCGGCCGGGCGCGGGTCAGGCGGCGCGTTAGGCGGCTACGCGTGAGCCGTCATACCGTCCACGCCGCCGGATGTAGAACCGCGACAGACCGATACCCAACAGGACGGTCCAGCCGAGCACCAGCCAGCCGGTGAAGCCATCGTGGCGGCTGAGCAGAAACGCGAGCGCGGAATTGCGATTCGGCTGCGACAGGCCGTGCATCACCAACATCACCCAGACCCAGCCGGCGTGCAGTCCCATCCCGGCCGCGATATTGCCGGTGATCGAGCGCACGAGCGCGAGCACCACTCCGACCGCCGTCAGGCAGAGGAAGGCATCGGCAATGCCCAGAGGATGTCCGAAAGACTGCAGCGTGCCGTGCAGGAGGGCCACGCCGCTCCAGGCGGAGACCTGCGGAGCCGGGATGTGGAAGCTGCCGAGGAAATGTGTGGCGGCGTACACGATTGAGGTCAGGAGGATGGCGGCAGTGGTGCCGGACTCCCGTTGGATGCCGGCGAACATTGCGCCGCGCAGCGCAGTCTCCTCGATGAGAGCGACGGCGAGGCCGCTGGCGAGGCGCTTGCCGATGAGTGCGCCCAGCGCCGCCGCGCCCTTGCCCGCGGCCTGATGGAAATCGAGCAGTCCCAGGGCCGCCATGGATGCTGCCACGGCGCCCATGGTGACTGCGCCCAACGCGAGCCCGACGGCGAGCTCACGCAGGAAGACGCCGCGCGGCGCCCCGTAGCCGAGGCTGGCGCGATCCGCGAGCCGCAACCGGCGGGCCACCAGCAGGAACCCCAGCAGGAAGGCCAGCATTCCGATCCGCTCGCCGATGCGATGGAAGGGAAAGTCGAAATGGGGATGCAGCAGCAGCCACGCCGGATAGCTGAGAGCGGCCATCGCCGCGAGGCTGAGCGCGATCAACAGCAGAAACCAGGCGAAAGCGCGCATGCGGACGAATCCGGGGATGAGGCGCGAAATGTACGGTTAAGCCGCCTTCGGGCGCAAATCCCGCGTAATGCGGAAAAATGGCGCGAACGCGTAACCTCTTGCTCTGGTGGCGCCCGCCACGGCCTGCTGAGAATGCCCGCCAGCCATCACGCCAGCGGAGAAGTCATCATGACGCAGACCAGGGCAAGACAGATTTTGCAGTCGCTCATCCAGGGAATGGACCCCATCACGGGCGCGGAGTTGCCGCATGAGACGGTGCTGCAGCACGCCGAAGTGCTGCGGGCGCTGCTCGCCGGGCTCTCCGCGCTGGAGCAGACAGCCGCACGCGCCCACCGGCGTGCGCAGCTGCCCGATAACGTGGGTCAGACATGGTCGACCGAGGAGGAAAGCAGGCTCGTCGCCGCATTCAAGAGGGGCGACTCACCCGTCGCACTCGCCCGCCAGCACGGACGCACATTGCGCGCGATCGAGGCGCGTCTGGAGAAGCTCGGGCTCATCACCGCGGAGGAACGTACAACGCGCGGCGGCTTCACCGGAGTGTCCGAAGCGCCGCCACGACCGCGTATCGCACGCGGCGGTATACTGGGACGCAAGAGGGCGCAGCGCCGCTCCAGATGAATCGAATATCGCGGCGGAATCCGCTCCCGTACCCCGTGTCGCAAGCCCGCTCAAATCCCGTCGTCATCTGGCTCGGCAGAGTCGGTGACATGATCATGCTGAGCGCGCTGCTCGAGATCCTCCACCGTCGCTTCGGCCAGCCATGCCGGATCATCGGCGCCGGCGCATGGACCGCGCAGATCTACCGCTCGCACCCCGATGTCGCCGAAGTCATATGTCTGGGCCGACACACGGCGTTCTTCCTGGACCGCGGCTGGTGGCGGGCCTGGCGCGCGCTGCGCGCCGATCCCGCCGCACCGGTATATGTTTGCGAGGCCTTTCCACGCAAGCTCCATCGCATCCGGCGCTTGTTGCGCTGGAGTGGCACACGGCCGAGCCGTTGCGTCTTCATGCAAGATGCCCTCGCGGCGGTGGATGGGCCTGCGCCGGAGCACTGGGTGGACCGACTCGTGGCCCTTGGGCAGCGCGCTCCGGCGGCATTGCGAGCCGCGGATTTCCCATGGCCGGATCCGCCGCCACACTGCGCGCCGCGCTTGACGGTGACGCCGCAGGCGCGCGCGGAGTGCGAGAAATGGCTCGCGGCGAGAGGTTGGCTCGGACGACCGCTCGTGTTGGTGCAGCCGGGGAATCGACGGACCATGCGGGGAGGGCAGTCACACTCCTCGCCCGAGGATTACAAGGCGTGGCCCGTCGATCGCTGGGCCACGTTGTTGCGGCATGCCCAGGGACGGATGCCTGAGGCCATGATCATCCTGGTCGGAGCGCCGCAGGAAGAGGCTTTCCTGGAATTGATTCGCCAGCAGACCAATCTGGCGCAAGTCGGTACCGGTGTTTTACCCCTGACGCAGCTCTTTGCGCTGTGCGCGCTTTCCCACAGCATGATCTCCGTGGATACGGGTCCGGCGCACGCCGCGGCGGCGATTGGATTGCCTCTGGTCGTGATCTTCGGCGCCGATCCGCCGCAGGTCTGGAAGCCGCGCAGCGCCGTGGGATCGCCGGTGATCGGCGTCGGCGGGCCGCCAATGGCAACCCGCCTGGATCAGATCCCGGAGCACGTTGTGTTCGACGCCTGGTGCGGGCTGCTCGAGCGTCTGCCCTAGCCGCTGGCGAGCAGGCGCTCGAAATCCGCGGCAATGCGCTCGAGCGAGAATCGCGCGCAGGCCCATTCGCGCCCGGCCGCGCCCATTCGCCGCCGCCGTTCCGGATCTCGAGCGAGCGCGAGTATCGCGTCGCCGAGTCCCGCGGCATCGCCCGGCGCAACCCCGATGCCCGTGCTGCCATTTACGAATGTCTCCGGCAGACCCCCCGCGAGGCTCGAGGCGACGGGGACGGCGGCCGCCTGTGCTTCGACCGAGACGCGTCCGAACGGCTCCGGGTAAAGCGAGGGCACCGCGAGAATGTCGAGCGCCGGATAAAGGGCCGCCATGTCGGCCTGCCAACCGAGGAAATGATGCCGGCTTCCGTCCGGAGAGCGGGTGATCCGCGCTCGCAGGGCCTCAGCGTCTTCGCCATCCCCGACCCACAACATCCGCGCGGCAGCGTCTGCCGCCAGAAACCGCCCGGCGGCGTCGAGCAGCGTGAAGATCCCCTTCGCCTCGATCATCCTTCCAACATAACCGACGACGACGTCCGAGTCGCCGAAGCCGAGACGGTCTCTGGCGCTCGCCCTCGCGGCCGCCGACGCTCGAAAGCGCCCGGTGTCGATCGGGTTGTATAGAACGGAGGCGCGCTCCACGCTCATTCCCTGCCGCTGGTAGTCGCGTCGGTGGAATTGCGATACCAGGATGAAGCGGTCGGTGCGTCGGGAGAGCAGGTCGCGCGAACGACGCCGGGCCGGGGCATCGTGCCAATGACGGAAGATCGCCACGCGGGCGCCGGTCAGGCGGCGCACGGCGAGCAGCATCCGGTAGAACCGCGGGTCGTTGGAGATCATCCAGTCGGGCCGCTGGGTAATCGCGAGGCGCAGCAATGCCGCGGCGATGCGCAACCCCCGGGATCGCCCGGGACTGATCGGCATCGTTGGCACACACGCCTCATGCAGCAGGGCGGCGACCGGGCTGCCGGCGATCACCAGACAGCGAACGTCGTGTCCCCGCCGCGCCATCGCGGTCGCCAGGGCGGCGATGTGCTGCTCGGTTCCGTAGCCGCGGATGCTGGATTCGGCGAACAGCAGTCTCATTGCCTGCGTTATACCCTATGCGCAATGATGGCGGCCATGAGCGCGGTTCTCTTCTACGATCCCGTGTGCGATCGCCCCTACGACACCGAGACGTTGCGGCGCGAGGCGATGGGCGGCACGGAGGCGACCGTGGTGCGGGTTGCCGATGCGCTGGAAGCGCTCGTCGTGCAACACAACCGCACGAGCGCGAGCGGGCGCTATCTGCCGCCGCGGCGCGATCCCCAGGTCACCCGGGTGGTCGTCAACCGGGACGCGCGCGCGTTGACGACTGTGCGGGAGCTCTACCCCAATGCGCGCGTGCACCTCTGGCTGCACGATCGGGTGAGGCCGCGCTCGACGCGGGCCAGGCGGCTCGCAGCGGATTCCAACACCATGCGCGAGCTGTCCGTGAAGGTGATCTGCGTTTCGGATACGCACCGCCAGGCAGTCGAAGCGGCGCTGAGTTGGATGGGGGTGGACGACCGAGTCTCGGCCTGCACCATCTACAATCCGGTGGACGATGGATTGCAGCCCGACGGCTCGCCGATCGATGAGCGCAAGCTCGTGTTCCTGTCGTCTCCCAACAAAGGGTTGAAATTCACTCTGGATGCGTTTCGCGCCATTCGCCGCGCGCTGCCCGACATGCGGCTCGTCGTGGGCAATCCGGGCTACAAGGCGGGGGATGCCGCGCGGCAGGACGGCGTCGAGCACCTCGGCCCGCAGCCGCAGCAGCGCATCCATGCGGAGGTGCGCACGGCGCTCTGCACTTTCTTTCCCAACTTCGTCATCCCCGAGACTTTCGGCCTCGTGTTCGCCGAGTCGCGGGCGCTCGGGACGCCGGTCCTCACACACGACTGCGGCGCCGCGCGTGAGGTTCTCGCAGATCCCGCGCAGGTGTTGCCGGTCACGGCTGCAAAGCGCGCGTATGAAGCACTGCTGAGCGGCTGCTCGAGCGGCTGGCGCCGCTGGCCCGCGCGCATGGCGGGCGGGCTGGGCCTCTTCGACATCTACGTGGAGCGTATCCGGGCCTGGCGCGCGGGAGCGCGACCGGTGACTGGGCCCGACCCGCGCTTCCGTATCTCGGCCGTACGACTGCGCTGGCAAGAGGTGCTGAGGTGATTTTCCAAGTACCATAGCCGCATGGTCGCCCGACCTCTGCGTCCCATCGTCATCAAGCTCGGCCGTATAGGCGATATGATCATGCTGACGGCCGCGCTTCGGCTGTTGCATGAGCGTTACGGCCGACCGTGTTATGTCGTGGGAGCGGACAGTTGGTCGCCTGATATCTTCCTCGGCCTGGCTGAAGTGGCGGAGTGCCGGCCGCTGCCGCGCAAGGCGCCCACTTTTTTCGGTCTCGCGTGGCCGCACGTGCTGCGTGCCTTGCGCGAAAGCGCTCCCGGTCCGGTTTATGTCTTCGAGCATCATCCGGGACAGGTGCGCAGAATCCGCCGTCTGCTGCGCCTGAGCGGCATCGATATGGGCCGGTGTCTCTTCATCGATGAGGAGCCGGGTACGGAGGTCCCGTGGCTCGATGCGCTGCTGCGCTTCGCGCGCCGCACGCCACCCGCGCTCAGTGCCGCCGACTATCCGCAGCCGACGGCTCGACGCGTGTGGTCGCCCCGGCTGCGGGTTTTGGAGGCGGAGAGGGCCGGGCGCGACGAGTGGCTGCGCTCGCAAGGCTATCGGGGCGAGCCGCTCATTCTCGTGCAGCCCGGCAACCACCGCACGATGGGACGGCGGCGGCTGCGAAAATGGCGCGGCCGCGACGATAAAATCTGGCCCGTCGACCGTTGGGTGCAACTGCTGCACGCCCTCCATGGGCGCATGCCGGAGGCCATGCTCGTGCTTCGGGGCGCCGCGGCGGAGATGCCGCTCCTCGAATCCATCCGGACCGCTGCGGCGCTATCGTGCGTCACCTCGGCCAGTACCGCGTTGCGACCTCTTTTTGCGCTGTGCGAGGTCGCCCACAGCATGATCTCCGCGGATTCCGGTCCGGCGCATTCCGCGGCCGCGCTCGGGGTGCCGCTCGTCGTCCTTTACGGCACGCAATCGTCGAAGGTCTGGTTGCCTCGCAGCGCTACCGGCTCGCCTGTGGTGGCGGTGGGCGGACCCCCGCGGCTCGAGCGCGCGGAGCAGATTTCCGTCGCGACCGTATTCGAGGCTTGGTGCAGCCTGACTGATGCCGCCTCTCAGGCGGCGGCCCAAGCGGATTTCGAGCCGCCGCCGGCGCCGGTCTCGATCCACACGAGGTCGGTGAGGATGGACCCGTCGGCCTTCAGCTCGAGTGTGCGGTAGCCCGGCGGGCGCCTGTCCAGTGCGAATTGCTCCGCGTGGGGCAGGAATTGCGCGCAGGTGGATGGCGTCGCGAGCAGCCGCACACCCTTGCGTAACGCGTCATAGCTCTGATGCACGTGGCCCCAGACGATGCCGCGAACGTTGGGGTGCCGATCGATGACGCCGAGAAATTCCTCTGCATTCTGCAGGCCGACACGGTCGAGCCAACGGCTGTCCATCGGCACCGGGTGGTGATGCAAGCACACCAGCGCATGCCGTTGCGGCGCGCTGGCGAGCGCCGAATGCAGTGCCGACAAGCTGTCGGCGCTGAGACGTCCGGCGGCGGAGCCGCGAATGGTGCTGTCGAGGAGCACGATTCGCCACATCCCGAGATCGACGGTCCCGCCGACGACGAATGGCGAGCAGTCGAGCTCACGACGCATCGCCTCCGGCTCGTCATGATTGCCGGGCAGGCAGAGCACGGGCAGGCGCAGCTCGGCGAAAATGCGCCGGAAATGGGCGTAGCCCGCGGGGTCATCCTGGACCAGATCGCCCGTGACCAGCACCGCATCCGGCGGCCAATCGCGCTGCCGCGCGTTGGCGAGCGTTGCCTCGAGCGAGGGCAGTGTCGCAATGCCACGCAGCAGCTCGCCCTCGCTGCCATAGAGATGCGGGTCCGTGAGGTGGGTCAGACGCACGACGCTCATTGCCATTGGGGAAGGGTAGCAGAGAGCCGCTCGGCTGCAGTGAACTGAGTCGCGCGTCTCGGGGGCGAGGGCCCTGCGCCGGCGCGAGAGCCCGAAAAAGCCCGCAAAATGTGATGGCGGCCAACCGAACATAAGTCACTGTCGGGTGTGTGCGACGCATGGCATGCATGACCCAGAGATGAAACGGTTGTCCACATGCTGGGACGCGCTGCGCCACCGCAAGGCAGGTCTGCCTCGCGGCCGGCGCAGAGCCGGGGCGGCACAGGCGCCGCAGCGCACGACGCGATTGAGCCTCGGCGGCGTCTGATGGACAATGAGTCGTTCCCAGTGCATTTCGTTACCCGCGGGGCGGATCTCACAGCAGTGAGGGATCGCGCTCTCGCCGCGCGCGGCCGTCGGGCCGCACAAAGGGCCGTATGACCACACGCCGTGAGCTCGCCAACTGCATCCGCGCTCTCTCGATGGACGCCGTGCAGCGCGCCAATTCCGGGCACCCCGGGATGCCCATGGGCATGGCCGACATCGCCCAGGTGCTCTGGTGTGACTTCCTCAAGCACAACCCCGGCAATCCGCGGTGGGCCGACCGTGACCGCTTCCTGCTCTCGAACGGCCACGGCTCGATGCTGCTCTATTCGCTCCTGCACCTCACCGGCTATCCGCTGCCGCTGGAGGAGATCAGGAAATTCCGTCAGCTCGGCAGCCATACGGCGGGCCATCCGGAGCATGAGCCGGCGCTCGGCATCGAGACGACCACGGGCCCGCTGGGCCAGGGGCTCGCCAACGCGGTCGGCATCGCGCTGGCGGAGCGCATGTTGGCGGCGCAGTTCAACCGCCAGGGCTTCCCGCTCGTCGATCACTACACGTACGTGTTCTGCGGCGATGGATGTCTGATGGAAGGCATCTCGCACGAGGCCTGCTCCCTGGCCGGCACCCTCGGTCTCGGCAAGCTCATCGCGTTCTACGACGACAACGGGATCTCGATCGACGGCAAGGTGGAGGGTTGGTTCACCGACGATACGGCGAAGCGTTTCGAGGCCTATGGTTGGCATGTCGTGCCGAATGTCGACGGGCATGACGCCGAAGCGATAGCCGCCGCGATTCGCGCCGCCCGCATGGAGACTACTCGACCCTCGATGATCTGTTGCCGGACCATCATCGGCTGGGGCGCGCCGCACAAGCAGGGGACTCACGAGTCGCACGGCGAGGCACTGGGCGCGGACGAAGTGGCGGCCACCCGCAAGGCAATCGCCTGGCCCCACGAGCCGTTCGTCATTCCCGATGAGCTGCGCACGGCGTGGGACCATCGCGGCCGCGGCGCCGCCGCGGAGTCGGCCTGGCAGGAGCTGCTGACGCGCTACCGCGCCGCGCACCCGGAGCTCGCGCGCGAGTTCGAGCGGCGCACGCGGGGCGAGCTGCCCGGCAACTGGCGGGAGACGGTATCGCAGGCGTTGGCCGCCGGGCTCGCGCAGACGGCACCGCAGGCGACGCGCCAGTCCTCGCAGGCCATTCTCAACGTGATCGCGCCGATGGTCGCAGAGATCGTCGGCGGCTCCGCCGATCTCACCGGCTCCAACAACACCAAGTTCAAGGCCGCGCGTGAGTTCGACGCGAAGGAAGCCAGCGGCAACTACCTGCATTACGGCGTGCGCGAGTTCGGCATGACCGCGGTGATGAACGGCATCGCCCTGCACGGCGGCTTCCTGCCCTACGGCGGCACATTCCTCGTCTTCTCCGATTACGCCCGCAACGCGGTGCGCCTCGCCGCGCTCATGAGCACGCATGTGGTGCTGGTGTACACCCACGATTCGATCGGTCTCGGGGAAGATGGACCCACGCACCAGCCGGTCGAGCATCTGACCAGCCTGCGGGCCATGCCGAACATGTGCCTCTGGCGGCCATGCGATGCCTTCGAGACAGCGGTGGCGTGGACGGCGGCCGTCGAGCGCTCCGGGCCCACCGCCCTGGTGCTCACCCGCCAGGCGCTGCCCCAGCAGCCGCGCACGGCGCAGCAGCAGGCGAACGTTCGTCGCGGTGGATACATCCTGATCGATT
>Ga0134126_10002476_pt1 | contig 23274 bp, 18 predicted proteins | sample KB31752_FD_96881 | JGI IMG/M metagenome (GOLD analysis project Ga0134126, IMG submission 96881) | Terrestrial soil microbial communities with excess Nitrogen fertilizer from Kellogg Biological Station, Michigan, USA - KB3-175-2 | ecosystem: Environmental > Terrestrial > Soil > Unclassified ... | reverse complement strand
TTCACCGGCCGCAAGGGCGGCACCGGCCTCGGCCTGTTCATCGCTCGCGAACTGTGCCAGCTCAACCGTGCCATTTTGCTCTACGAGCCGCGCGGCGGGGATGGCAGCGTCTTCAGGATCGTGTTCAGTGATCCGCAGCGCTGGGAGGAGTAGGGTTCGTGCAAACTTACCGCGCCGACGCCTATATTTCGCCACCATGTCGTTAGGTGGCTCGCTGACGCTACAATAGGCTCATGACCAAACCCGCCGTGCTAGTGGTCGACGACGAGCCAGACCTCTGCGAGTTGTTGTCTATTACCCTGCAGCGCATGGAGTTGAACCCGCGCACCGCGAACAATGTGGCGGCAGCACAGCGCATGCTGAAGACCGAGCAATTCGATTTATGCTTGACGGACATGCAGCTGCCCGACGGAGATGGTCTTGAGCTGGTCGAGTGGATGCAGCAATACACCCCCAGCGTTCCCGTCGCCGTCATTACCGCCCACGGCAACATGGAAACCGCGGTGCGCGCGCTCAAGTTGGGCGCCTTCGACTTCGTGTCCAAACCCTTGGATCTCGCAGGGCTGCGAAAATTGGTGGCCAGCGCGATTAAACTATCGGGCACCAACGACGGCGATACCAGCGTATTCGGGCCTCGTTTGCTCGGATCGTCCTCCGCCATGCAGCACATGCGCGAAATGATCGGACGGGTCGCGCGCAGCCAGGCGCCCGTGCACATATTCGGCGAATCCGGGACGGGCAAGGAACTGGTCGCCAAACTCATTCATGAGTCCGGCCCGCGCCGCGACGGCCCATTCGTACCGGTGAATTGCGGGGCAATCCCGACCGAACTCATGGAGAGCGAACTCTTCGGCCATAAACGCGGCAGTTTCACCGGCGCGGTAGCCGACAAGAAAGGACTGATTCAGTCAGCAGAGGGGGGAACATTATTTCTCGATGAGATCGCCGATTTGCCGTTGCACATGCAGGTCAAGCTGCTGCGTGTAATCCAGGAAAAGGCAGTGCGTCCGGTCGGCGAGCAGATCGAAGTCGGAGTAGACGTTCGAATTTTATCGGCCACACACAAGAATCTTTCTCATCTGGTCGCGGAGGGTAAATTCCGGGAAGATCTGTTCTACCGAGTGAATGTAATTGAGTTGCGCGTGCCGTCGCTGCGAGAACGTCCCGAGGATGTGCCGGAACTTGCCGAGGCAATCCTGCGACGGCTTGGGCGCCGCATGAAAATTACCCCGCCGATGCTTGGTAAGGATGCTCTGGCTGCGCTCGAGTCCTATGCCTTTCCGGGCAACGTTCGGGAACTCGAAAACATCCTCGAACGTGCGATAACGCTGAGCACCAGCGGCGAAATCCATGCGGCCGACATTCAGCTCCGACCAACGCCCGGAGGATCGATCTCGGCCGAAAACACTCCCGTCGGGGGAGCGTTGGGTGATCATCTCGAGGATATTGAGCGCGACGCAATTCTCAAGGCACTGAAACAGTCCCGGTATAACAAGACGGCGGCCGCAAAAGTATTAGGGATGTCGTTTCGGGCCCTGCGTTACAGGATAAAAAAGCTGGGCATTGAATAGCGCCTTTGTAACCTACAATGGCAACGGTCTCGGCCGCCACATTCTCGAGTCCTTCCGCGCCAAACGCCTTCGCCTGCCGGACCGGAGCAAATGGCAGCGTGGCCGTGTTCCCGTTGTGGCAAATCGTTCTCAAGGTCGATTCGACGAATCCGAGTTGAATACCCACCCTCCGCCGTCGCGATCTGGAGTGCCCGATCTTCGTTTGCCGGTTGGAGCCAGATACCACTGTTGACCCCACGGGCCACTGGCTATTTCCGTGGCATCGGGCCAATTGTGTCGCATGAATTCGGCATCGCGACGCGAACCGTGGCTTACTAACAAAAGATCGGGCGTCCGCAATGATGGGTCTACTTGGATCATGTCCGCGACGTAGAACCCGCCGCTGGGATTGACGAGGAAAACATTATTGCCCGGCCTTCTGGGCGCCGGGAGCTGCGACAAATGTCGCGATATAATGTGACCGATCTGATGCGTCTGAAATGGCACGATGAGCAGCAAACTGAGGATACTTGCTGCGCCGGCAAACGATGCCAATCGCTGATCTTCCGGTTGAGCCGCCATTGCACAGGCCGCTAGAATCGGCACCGCTCCCCACGCTGATTGGAAATATCGATATCCCCAACCGTGTCCTTGATCGAAATTCACGAAGAGATAGCCGGCAAAAGTGAGGGCGGCAGACTGCGCCAATAGACTCACATGCAGATTGCCGCGGTGACGCATGTAGCCCATCGTCGCGAACACGAACAGGCCGGGCACCGCCCAGACCCACAATTTGGCCACTGCGGCGACGCGCATATTCAGAATCCGCGCGTCGGGCCAATTAAACACACCGACTGCAAGCGAACTGACCTGAGCGGCATGACTCTCTGGCACGATGGAGCTTCGAAACATGAGCCATCCCAAACCGAGAGCCACCGTGAGCGGTAGGTAACCCAGGATCAGCGGTACAAAGTGCCGCCTCAGGTCTCTACGCACTGCAAACGCAAAAACCCACGGCAGCGCGAAAACTGCATGTGGAAACGGGTTGTGGAGCACGAGGGCAAACGAACCAACCATACCGGCAGCAATGGCTCGGGCTCTGGTGGGTCTGATGAGCAGCCACGCGAACAGGAGATTGAAGGTCAAGTGGGCCTGCATCGAATACAGTGAAATGGCGTTTGCCAGAAACGCTCCCGAGGCGAGCGTAAAAAGAATTGCCCAACCCCCGGCACGCTGATCGCCCGAAATTTCTATCGTTATCCGGTAGATTAAATAAATCGAAATGCCGCCCAGCACTGCATTACACAGCCACGGCATATCGACAAGTGCAAATGCCGCAAGTAGGAGCGCGAAGCCGGGCCAGTAGCCTTCAATGGCCCTGCCAGTTTCATGCGACGCCATAAGGAATGAGCCGTTGAAGCCGGGAACAATGAGCCAGTCGACAGCCCCCGGCTGGAATTGAGCAGAGAGATGGCCGGCGGCAAAGACTCTTGATTGAAATACGGCCGCGTATTCGTCCATGGAAAAGGGGCAGTTCCGATACACCAAGATCGATCCCAACACAATGATGACGGTGCCCGCCAGCGATATTCCAAGTGGATGACGGGTCAAAAACTCGACGAACCGCAATATGGCTGCGGACCGCGTCCATAAAGCCGCCAATGCACACACACCCGCCGCCAGCCATGCCGTTTGCATGTCGTAGACGGTCAAAAGCAGGTGAAATATCGGCGCGAAATGAGCGCTCGAGAATAGAACACGGTCGAGCATATAGAAATATGCAAGGCAAATGACCGAGCACAGGATCGAGACAAGGGCAGTCCGGCGCACTACCAGCACATCCTCAAACACCCGTCCCACGCGGTTCTACCGGCGGCTCTGTACGCATTCTAATGCGGAGTCGGTCACGCAACCCTTTGCCTCTATCGAACATAATGCAGTTAGTATTACTGTCTTGTACACCCGAACAACTTCGTTTCCACAAGTGGCCCCACACACCTCTGAAATGAGTCCACCAGGCCAAACTGCCGGCTCAGCCTATTTGAATTGGCACACCATCCAGTGGGCCCGCACGGCAGCGCTGCTCCTATTGCTTGTCGCACTGTGGGCGCTGACGCATCGCTACCTAGGTTTCGATGGCGATGCGAAGCTCTATGCCGTGCAAGCGCTTGCGAGAATCCACCCGGGCCTTAGCCACGATTTGTTCCTGCAAAACGTCTCCCAAGACCGATTCACTCTATTCTCTCCATTTTACGCGTGGTGCATCGATTTGTTTGGGCTGCAATATGCAGAATTGGCGTTCACCATCGTCTTCAAAGTGTGGTTTCTCACTGCCGCGTGGTCACTCGCCCGGGTATTCTCGAGTCGCCGCGCAGCTTTCCTAACCGTTGCTCTTGTCATTATTTTGCCGGCCGGCTACGGCGCATTTCGCGTTTTTCAATACTCAGAGGATTGGTTGACCGCTCGTTCATTGGCAGAGGCGCTGGTAATAACGTCGCTTGCTTTGCATTTTCGCGGTAAGAGAATATCAGGTCTGCTGATCGCAACCGCGGCGATGTTCGTCCATCCGCTGATGGCGCTCCCGGGCTTACTGCTGCTGGCGTGCCTTTGGACTCCGGCAAAGACGAGCATTATAGGAGCAGCTGCAGGCATTTTGATGGCCCTGGCTCTCGCGTTTGCGTCGGTGTTGCTGCCATCCGTGGCCCATGTGTTTACGATCATGGATACGGATTGGCTGCAGATGGCGCACGAGCGGTCACAATTTCTATTTCTGCAACTTTGGTCCGTCGATGACTGGAAGCTGAACGCCCGACCGTTCGTTACCTTGATAATCAGCGCGCTTGCCTTGACGAATCCTCGAATTCGCAAATTGTGCGTGGCCGCCATGATCGTTGGCGCAACCGGATTGGCTGTGGCCTTTACTTCCAGCCTTATCGGTCCAGTCGCCGTCCTAATTCAGGGACAAGCGTGGCGATGGGTATGGGTCACGAGCTTTATAGCGGTACTTCTGCTGGTGCCGACTGCCGCAGCCGTTTGGCGAAACAACCGGTGCGGCCCCCTTTGCGCCATTTTGCTTGCGTGCGGGTGGGCCTTCCCCGTAGTAGACGGGGCGTTTTTCGTGAGCCTGGCCCTGGCAATCTGGTTGGTGCGAGACCGCTTAACTGCACGCGCCGATCTCTATTTGAAGTTGGCCGCGGCAGCGCTCAGCGCTGTGATCCTATGTTGGGCAATCGCAAATTGTTGGAACGATGTGGGTTCCGGGCACACTGTTTCGAGCCACGACCCCCGTGTAATCACCGCTCTAAAAAACATCATGGACGTTACGGTCATTTCCGTTCTAACCGCGACGGCGATCACTTACTGGATCGAAAAGAGCAGATCGGCTCTTGGTTTGGGCACCATTTGCGTTGCTCTACTGGCTCTGTCCGCCGTGGTCTTACCGGGAGCGTACAAGGATGTCGGGCATATCGGCGTTGGCGTTGGCGCAACGGAATTCGCGAACTGGCGAAGCGCAATTCCTGCCGATAGTAATGTGCTCGTGGTACCGTCGCCCGTCTCCGCCGCATTTGCTTGGTTCATACTCGAGCGCCCCAGTTACCTATCCACCGATCAATCTTCGGGAGTGGTCTTCTCGCGCCAAACAGAGCTTGAGATACGGCGCCGATCTGTGGTCGTGCTCCCGCTATGGGATACGAATTGGCGACTGCGTTCGCGCATGCATGCGCCTAAAAGCGGGTCAACGAACCCTCTGTCCTCATACCGGCCGCTCACGAGGAATAGTCTCATTCGCGTCTGTCATGATCCGAAGCTCAATTTTGTCATTGCAAAAGAAAATGTTGGGTTCGATCCGATGCCTCATTCGCGAAATGACAGCTGGAAGGATTGGAAATTGTACGACTGCCGGCGCGTAAACTCGCAAGTTCCTCCGGCATGAACGCGATCATCAAAGAAGCGATCGGTTACCTTGCTGCTTCCGCATGTGCGTTAGTCGTTGACATAACGATATTGTGGGCGCTGGTCCACTTTATATTCTTTGAATATTTGGTCGCTGCAACAATTTCCTATTTGGCCGGCGCGGTGGTCGCTTATGAAATCTCGGTGAAGGTCGCTTTCAAACAGCATCGGTTCCGCGAGCGGGACTCGGAATTCATCCTCTTCGTAATCATTGGAGGCATCGGCCTAGTTATCAACGCGGGCGTGATTTTCGTCGCCGTGAGCTATGTAGGACTAAATTATCTCGCCGCAAAAGGCGTCGCGGCGGCCTTTACCTTCACGTGCAACTTTATCGCCCGCCGCCAGATTCTTTTCGTGCCGCGTCCCGCCGCGTTGCGAGATTGACCGATGCCACCGGGTAACGGACACAACAGGATCACCGTCGTTGCGGGTGCAGGTCCCGCGGGACTGACGGCAGCGCTTGAATTGCTCCGGCGCTCCAACATTACGCCCATCGTTTTTGAAGCAGACGATCAAGTCGGCGGTATATCCAAAACCATCAACTACCGTGGTAATCGCATGGATTTGGGGGGGCATCGTTTCTTTTCGAAATCCGACTGGGTCATGCAATGGTGGCAGAATATCCTGCCCATCGGAAACGGTCAGATTGATCCCGACACGGCTGTACGCACGACATATCAGGGACAGACTAAGACATTTGTGCCCGATGGCATCGCTCCCATTTCGTCGGATTCGGTCATGTTGGTGCGTCAGCGACTCTCCCGCATCTTTTATCGGCGCCGATTTTTTGATTATCCGCTCAAGCTCAATTCAAACACGCTGAAAAACCTGGGTCTGGTTGAAATGCTTCGTATTGGTTTGAGCTACGGCCGATGCCAATTGGCGCAAATCCGTCCTGAGACCACGCTAGAGGAGTTCTTTATAAATCGGTTTGGCCGGCGACTCTATCGAACGTTTTTCAAGGACTATACGGAGAAAGTATGGGGCGTGTCCTGCGACGAGATTTCAGCGGAATGGGGTGCGCAGCGCATCAAGGGCCTATCGGTGAGCAAAGCCATCTTACATGCTGCGACAAATCCTTTCCGAGATTCGGCGGATGCCTTGCAGAAGCAAACGGAAACCAGTCTGATAGAGAGATTTCTCTACCCTAAATTTGGACCCGGGCAAATGTGGGAAGAGGTGGCGCGCCAGGTGTCCTCTCGCGGAGGCGTCATCCATCTCAATCATCGAATAGTCGGAATCGAACGTCGGGCCTTTCAGATAACGGCAATCAAAGTACATGATGCAAGCACAGGGACCGTTAGGCTGGTGCCTTGCGATTATTTCATTTCGACCATGCCGGTTTCAGACCTCGCCCGATTCTTGGATCCTGAAGATCTCCAGGTAGCAAAAATTGCGAACGCGCTTCCGTATCGGGACTTCATGACGGCCGGTCTATTGGTGCGCAGGATGAACATGGGATCCCAACGTAATCGAATGCCGGCGAACGGAATGCCCCCCGATAATTGGATCTATATACAGGAACCCGACGTCAGGATCGGGCGGCTTCAGGTATTCAACAATTGGAGCCCGGCAATGGTTGCCGATCCAGACATGATTTGGTTGGGGTTGGAGTATTTTTGCAGGCAAGGCGACGATCTGTGGTCGATGAGTGACGACGGATTCGTCGATTTTGCCGCGAGTGAATTGGAGAAGATCGGATTGATCAACCGTAAGGACGTCGTCGACGGAACCGTCGTCCGTGTGCCAAAGGCTTACCCCGCGTATTTTGGCGAGTACAAACAGTTTGGAAAGGTACGCTCATATTTGGACCAATTCTCCAATCTTTATCCCATTGGTCGCAATGGGATGCACCGTTATAACAACCAAGATCACTCGATGTTGGCGGCAGACAGCGCTGTGGAGTCGATCGTCAACGACGGCCAGGGCAAATCGGAAATATGGAACATCAATGCGGAAGACGAGTATCACGAGGAGATCGCCGAGCCCTTGGTGACCACGGGTTCTTCTAGGGGCGTGCCATGACGATACCAAGGAGCGACGCACGCGAAACTCGGGGAGGCCGTCCGCGCCCCGGGCCGACACCCTACCGTGTTCCGGTCTATGGCGCATGCACCGTCCTGGCTCTCCTCACTGCCTACGTTTTCGGCAAGGAAATGGCCTGGGATACTCTGAACTATCATTTATACGCCGGATTCAGCGCGCTCAACGACCGCTTCGCTCAAGACTACTTCGCGGCTGGCCCGCAGTCCTATTTCAATCCCCTGGTCTATGTACCTTTCTATGTCCTGGTTCATGCCGGACTACCGGCACTTGCGATTGGCCTCGCATTGGCAGCCGTCCACAGCCTCATCCTTTGGCTTACCTACGAACTGGCTGTTTCAGTGTGTCCGTCAAACGTCCGACGAACCCGCCTGGCGTTTGGACTCTGTGGCGTGGTGCTGGCGTACATCAACCCGATCTTGATGCAACAGATTGGGACGAGTTTTGCCGACATAACAACGGCTGAATTGGTGATCGCCGGCTGGTTGCTGCTGGCCGGCGCGGTGCGGATACCGAGTACCAGGAAGGTCGTCTGCGCTGGTCTTCTCCTCGGCGCCGCAACGGCACTTAAACTCACCAATGCCGTACATGCGATCGCAGCCTTTGCCATGTTGGCCACGCTGACCCTGACGCTGCGTGGTCGGATCCGCCAAGGCATCATCTACGGCATCTCGCTCGGCGTCGGGTTCGCTCTCATCGCCGGTCCATGGTCCTATCGCCTTGAAATGAGATTCGGGAATCCGGTGTTCCCGCTGATGAACAATGTATTCCGCTCGCCAGAGCTAACCATGGAGCCCTTGCGTCATTTCCGTTTCATCCCGTCCCATTTCAACGAAGCGCTCTGGCGGCCGTTTGCAATGCTCGATCCGACGAGTATGGTTCACGAGGAATTACGCGCGCCGGACCCGCGATACGCGGTGCTCATAGTCCTGGTCGTCGTGTTTCTAGCTCGTTGGCTGTGGCGGCGTCGAGTTCATGGCGTATGGCGGTCGGCCGCCCCGGACCTTGCAGCTTCCACGCGAGTGCTTGCGGCTCTCGGTGGCGGCTTTGGCCTGGACTGGGTTCTTTGGCTGGGTGCTTCCGGCAACAGCCGCTATTTCTTGCCGATGGCCTGCATCGCAGCCGTCGTCATTGTCGGGCTGCTGTTTCGGCTGTTTGCCACCCAGCCGAAGATTCGCAACTACATTTTGGCTGTCATATTCGGCACGCAGATAGTACAACTATGGATGGGCACAGACTATCGCTGGAATGGGGTGCCGTGGGGCGGCCCGTGGTTCGATGTCGCGGTGCCTGCGAAACTTCGGAACGAACCGAATTTGTACCTAACTGTGGGCGCGCAATCCAATTCCTTTCTCGCGCCATTTTTGGCGAAAGGCGCGGGGCTGATTAATTTCTCCGGCGGCTATGCACTCGGGCCGGACGGCGCAAACGGTGCGCAAATCAAGGCCCTGATACGGCGGTATGCACCTCACGTGCGCGTTCTGGTGCCCGGGGCGAAATTATACGAGGATACTGAACTGCGCGCGCCGCGCCGCGGACGTGTTGACGATGCGCTTCGGCCGTTTAGCCTGCGCACCGACATGAGCGACTGCGAGACGATTACCGTACACGGCCTACCTCCCGGCTTGGAGATTAGATTCAAGACCTCGGTTTCGGCACCGGAGGAGCCACGAAGGCCCGATTCGACAGAACTGGTCAGTTGCCATGTCATCCCCGACAAGACCGACGAATCCGCGCAGATCGAGCGACGACGTGCGGTAGACCTTGTCCTTAATCGCCTTGAAGACGCTTGCCCGCAGCTTTTTCAGCCGCGCCGGCCTCGAACGGAACGCGACGGACAGGCATGGCAGCGGCTTTATATGAATACCGATTTGGCGGCATGGGTGAGCTACGGTTGGGTAAAATTCATCGATCCGGTTCGCGGCGATCCGGAGGTTTTTATTGGGCGCGAAAGCGACTGGGCAAAGGCGCCTCTGCGTCTTAATTGCGGCCGGCAAAACGGCGTCTATTTTGCGCATATTATGGATTCGAAGAAGCAACCTGTAGGACACTCCCAAGCGACTCGCAAAGAGCCGGAGGTCCCAAAGTAGGCGCGCGCTAATAGATTTTCGCCACGACCGCACGTGATCCGGTCGTCGAGTGCGGCCTGTCCAAGCCGCCCAGCCATGAGTGGGCACTTTGAATAGGAAAATTCCGCTTTTCCGAGCGCAATAAACGTGTGCACCGGCGTGAGGTATAATTGTCTGGGCCTAGTTCCCATTGTGCCGCGAAGTCTTCCGCATCACGTTGGGTGACCACAAACCTTGGTGTGCGTAGGCGCTTTCGCGACTCGGAGCACAAAGTTGCAATGCCGAAACATGTAATAGTCGCCCCCCTGGTTCTATCGGCGACCCCATTCGTTCGTGCCCATATGAAACAATGTAAGCGCTGGTGATGGAATTCACGATACTAATGCCCTGCCTCGATGAGGCATTGACCGTTGAAACCTGTGTTCAAAAGGCGCGGGCATATTTGGATAGAAGGGGCATAGCTGGCGAAGTTCTCATTGCCGACAATGGGTCCACTGACGGATCAAAATCTCTCGCTGAAGCTGCGGGGGCGCGCGTAGTTCAGATTAAGAACAAGGGTTACGGCGCCGCACTCATAGGCGGGATCGAGGCTGCAAAAGGTCGATTCATAATCATGGCCGATGCCGATGATTCTTATGACTTTACTGATCTCGATGGATTTGTCGACCGATTGCGCCGTGGATTCAAATTGGTGATGGGAAATCGATTCAAGGGCGGCATCATGCCAGGGGCGATGCCGGTGCTGAACCGCTACCTCGGCAATCCCGTACTTTCGTTCGTGGGGCGCAGACTCTTTTCTTCTCCGATTGGCGATTTTCATTGCGGAATTCGCGGTTTTGATCGACAGGCAATTCTTGAACTGGACTTGCGGGCTTCGGGCATGGAGTTCGCGAGCGAAATGGTTGTCAAGGCGTCCCTGGCTCAACTCAGTATTGCGGAGGTACCAACCACGCTAAGCCCTGACGGTCGGGAGCGATCACCGCACCTAAGACCGTGGAGAGATGGCTGGCGGCATCTGAAATTTATGCTCTTGCGCAGCCCACAGTGGCTATTTCTGTACCCGGGACTGCTTTTCGTGTTAGTGGGATTACTCGGCACCACAGCATTGACTATCCAACCTGTCCGGATTCCCGGAATCTTTACGTTGGATATAAACGCACTGTTATATTTCGCAATCGCAGCCATAGTGGGCGTTCAAATCACCTTTTTTGGTCTATTTGCGATGGCGCTCTCGAGGAAAATAGAATTGCGGGTCGCCCGCGGATTCCCTGATAATTTGTTGAAACTGGCATCACTCGAAGCGGCGATCGCAGTGGGCCTCGGTCTGGTCGCAGCCGGCCTTACCGGAGCGCTATACGCGATTTTTCAATGGGGACATTCGTCATTCGGCCCTTTGGTCCCAAGCGACATGATGCGCATCACAATTCCGGCGGTAACCATGCTGGCAATAGGTACTCAGGTTGTATTCGGTGGCTTTTTGCTGGGCTTTATAGACATCGAATGACTGGGCATTAAGACGAGTGCGCTTCATGCTTAGATCAGGCGTCTCGTTGCTCCCCGCCAAGTCCGTGTGTAGCGGCGTCTGCTACATACCGATATACCTCACGATATTGTTCCACACAGGTACTCCAAGACCATTGCTTGGCAAGCGCCGCCGCGCTCTGGCGAACCTGCGCTGTAACTGAGCGTTCTTGCACAAGCGACACAAGTCGGTTGCGAAGCGCGGATGCTGCATTAAGGGTTCTTAGTTCAACCGAGAACACGCAACTCCGATCAGTCGTTGGAAATGCTTCTGCTACTTCGGTACTAACCAAGACTGGCGTACCGCACGCCAGTGCTTCCTGCACAACTAGTGGGAATCCCTCTCCGGTGCTAGGTAGCACAAGCAAATCCGCCATCTGGAAATAGGGCACGACTTGCTCCGCACGAAGCCTCTCATGCACTTCCACGTGCTCATTGAGGGAACCCCAATCACGCGGGGACATGGGCCCCCACCCCACAAAAGTCCAACCTAGGCCAGGTAGGTCCATGCACTGCTTAAGGAGCGCTAGCCCCTTCTTCTCTACAAAGCGCCCGACGAAAAGGCATTGCAGGAGCTCACTATCAACGGCTCGATTCGATAGTGGGTGATACAAGGCATGATCTACGCCGTTGGCGATCAGTAATGGAGGCCTGCGGAAACTGGCAAACCTCTCGAAATACACCATGACGGGTCGACCGACAAAAACAACTTGGCTCGCAAGACGCATGGCGAGCCGACCGACAGAGTGGTGCAAGCCAAAGAGTATCATCTTGGCGAATTGTGATTTAAATGCGAGGGGCCCAATATGCTGAGTCAGAACGACCGGTTTACGGAGCATCCCGGCGAAACACATCGCGACGAGCGTGGGCATGTAAAGAAAGTCATGCACATGGACAACGTCGCAGCGCCGGATGGCGCGCAACAGCCTCCACAGACTTCCGAGTGACCATATGGGGGACGGTAAACCCACTCTGGGCTCAACAAAGTCTATCGATAGAGCTTGATCGATCGTGAACCGCGACTCAAGTTGCGTTGGCCGTTCATCGGTGGCGCCGCCTGCCATCCAATGCACATGAAATCCGGCGGCCGCGATGCCACGCCCGATTCTTTCCGCAACGGCCTCGATACCGCCACCGTGATTCGCAAAGAAAGCGCTCACTTGTAGCAAATGCAGATCGTTGCGTTGTCGGCGAGTGAGCACTTCGGTCTGGGTGAAAGGCAGCTTGATTTTTTTAAACACCCAGGTCGAGTTCACGACAAACCCATACCCAAACATGAGCGCGGTCATCAATACCGTCCCCCACATCGGAGTCAACCCCGCCCACTCCACCAGCACCACTAAGAGGCATAGTCCTGCCCCAAATTGGACCGACTGGGAAATTGCATACCGCAGAAACTCCGATGCCTCCCCGCGCCAAACCGACGCGATCCGAAAGGTGATGTGTCGATGAAAAAAATAGCTCAGAGGAATCGTGATAAGGCACGTAAAAAGGGCGGCCGTCACGTAGTTGATACGGATCACTACGATACCCACAAACATGATCGCCATATTTAGGGCAGCGCAAACAGCTCCAACCACGGCAAAGCGGCCGGCCATTGCCACGACGCGGGCTGCGTCGGATTTTTGGCGGCCACCGCTCCGGGTATCAGGCATGCATCTTCTCCCACAGCCCGACGAACTGCAGACCGTTGGTCGCGGCACCTATCATCCCTGTGTGGCAGCGCATCGGGTACGTCAGTGACAGGCGGCGCCAACCGCTCGATTCGATTTGTTCGACCCATGCCCAGCCCCTCTGATATAGGTAAGGTGAAGGTATCCCAAATCTGCGGTTACCGATTTCATCCAACAATCCCAAAATGAGCTTACCGATGCTTCCTTGGTAGGTATGGTCCTTTATGAGCAGATATTTGCGAGAACAACGTATCAGATCGTTAAGTGCCGCCGGCGGATCGCAGCAGTGGTGCAAAACATCGATCGCGTACGCAAGATCGAAGGTATTGTCTGGAAACGGCAAGCGCTCCCCATTGTAGAGAATCGGAATCACGAGACTGGATTTGCGTTCGATTACATCGACGGCTGTTACCGAACCTACTGCATGCGTATCCTTCAATTGGACAGCGAAGAATCCGTCGCCCGAGCCGAAATCAAGGGCGCCTTCCAAAGGTCCAAGCGGCTCGATCAACTCTCGAATTTTTTCCAGAATTCGCTGTCGGTATAGCGTCACGGAAGCACCGTGTCGTTCTTCTGGGCGACTAAGACGTATACAGCGGCATTCGTATTGGTCCATTCATCTGGGGTGACGCGGTCCTCGATAAACATGCGGAAGTTCATAGCGGCACAAACCAGGGCTGCAAGCAGCGACCCGACTACGGGTATCGCACTGAGCAAGCGATGAAAGCCGAGCGCTCGAAACTGAGTCGTCCATGCCAACGGGCCGACGAGACCCGTGATTTCTTGCACAATGAAGCCGCGAGTCGTCAGCTCTAGCATCAAACCATCACGCGTCCAGCGGCGAAAATCGGTGGGATGCGGATGGTAGGGCCAGGTGCCATGCGTCGATAGTACCAGCGCCCCGTCCGGCGCCATCAACCGACGGCTTTCAGCCAAGTACCAGTCGAGATCCCATACATGTTCCAGAACCTGAAACGACACAACTATCTTCGCGGAATGATCATGTAGAGGCACTGGCTTACCGGAGCTCATCATCACTTGTGCGCCAGCATCCAAATCACACGTGACGTACCTAATTTCCGGGCGTTCGAAAAGCGCCCGATAAGGTGCGGCTCCGGCACCGAGATCTACAATCGTATCACCCTGAACTAGCCTGACAATTGATGAGCCATTGTGAAATTTCTCGGCAATATAGGCGACGTGACGGGCCAGTTTGCCTAACACGTAGGCGTCGCGCCGCCAGAACGGAGGGGAAAGGCGCGCCGACGTCATTGCCGGACGACGTTGTGCTCGACGAGCGAGGCTACAAAGCTTGTTGACGTGCGCGCGATCAAATGTTGCATATCCGCTTGTAAGATTGCTACGGGAAGACGGTTCAGGCGGAGTGTTTCAGACACGATGTCCGCGCGACTGCGACGAAACCAACACTTCTAAGATTCATTAGTATTTTATACATTCGAATCTAACGATGCGCACTTGGCGTCGCGTCTTCACCTCGACCAAGCCTGTCACCGGTGAACCCCTTCATGATGCATGACAAAAGTGCGAACGCATCCCTTAGGGAACTACTCTCGTTGAGTGCTCGCACCAGCGGTACAAACAAGTGTACGGTCGTGACAAGCATTTCACACGCGGATTCTCTTCATATCGTGGGCACCCCGGACTTGAACGGGATCCACGCTGGTGCAGCCACTAGGAATTCATAGAACCCTTGCTGCGCCGAACGAATGCATCCTTGAACTGCGGAGCGCGTGAACCGTTGCCGACGCCGAGATACCGTCAGCAGCGCGGAATATATTGAAGGGACGATTTTCCCTTCGACGGACCTGATCGGAGAAAGTGGCAAAGATTGTCACAATGTGACAATCGCTATCCTTTCTGGCGCTTGAAACCAACGCATCTATGTCAAATCACCACCATCAGAATTCGTAAATGTTCTTATGTATTAATCACTTATACATATATATCGCTTGTTGGCACACCGCTTGCTCACTTAAGTATCACCGGCCCCGCCGTTGTTGGAAACACATTATTTTGGTCAATTCAGGAGTACGTATGTTTAAGGATGTGCAAAAAGGTTTCACCCTCATCGAATTGATGATCGTGGTGGCCATCATCGGTATCTTGGCTGCGATTGCGATCCCTGCTTATCAGGACTACACGATTCGCTCGAAAGTGACGGAAGGTATTAACCTGGCAGGCGCCGCTGAGACGACGATCGTCGAAGGTTTCCAATCAGGCGGAATGACCGGATTGAAGGCCGCTGCGGACGCTTGGTCGTTCACTCCCACCAAGTATGTCGCGTCTATAACGATTGACGATGCCACAGGCGCCATTACCGTCACCTACGACACTACCGCCAGCGGCATACCGCAGTTGGGAGCGGCCAAAACGCTGATTCTCACGCCGTCGGTACAAAAGGCCGCTCTAGTCGATACCACCGCTGGAAACGTGGACTGGGCCTGCACCTCAGCGTCTAATGTCACAGCGGCTTCCGCGGGTTTGCCTGGCGCCCTCGGTACGATTCTGGGCAAGTACGTGCCGTCACAGTGTAAGTAATGATCTAGCTTTTCAGACGGGCTTAAAGAAGCCCCTCACAGGAGGGGCTTCTTTTTATTGGGTCGCCATTCGAGGGGCCGCGCGAACCCCCACCCCTCGCGCCCTACCTGCATTCTAAATTCCTCCAGCGGCCCGATATTGGCGGTAGCTCCTGATTCCACGCGCCCGGGCGGCCGAGAGGGCTCGTTTTGCGATCAAAGTCACGAGTGGCGAAGTGCCGATGTGCGAATATCCATCGGTGATTTGACAATTGCTCCGCTAGCTACCGATGGTAGACTAGCGACAGCGCTGTGGAGTGTACTGTAAGCCCATGAATGATAACGCAATAGCGGCGGTTGGCGGCTCAAGTCGCGTGGCTTTGGGTGGCCTTGCGCAGCGCCTGGTACAGGACGGCTTGTTGGATGAACAGGCCATGCAGGATGCCATTGCCCGAGCGAAGGAAAAGCGCCTCAGTCTGGTGACTCATCTCGTAACGACCAATCTGGCCACCGCCCGCGACATCGCCATTTCCGCCTCGAACGAGTTTGGCGTGCCATTGCTGGACTTGGATGCGGTTGCACCTGACATGGACGCGGTTCGCGCGGTAAGCGACAAGCTCATGCAGAAGCATCGCGTGTTGCCTCTGATGAAGCGCGGAAAGCGCCTGTTCCTGGCCGTCGCCGACCCGACCAACCTGCATGCGCTGGACGAGATTCGCTTCCAGACCTCGATGAGCATCGAGTTCGTCGTGGTTGAGGACGACAAGCTGCAAATGGCGGTCGGCAAGGCCATGGATCAGGCCGAAGCGGTCATGCCGAGCCTGACCGATGATGACTTCGATCTCGAGAACCTCGAGGTCACCGGCGGCGACGAAGACCCCAATGCAGATGCGCTCGGCCGCGATGACGTCGAAGACGCTCCCATCGTGCGCTTCGTCAATAAGATTTTGCTGGACGCCATCAAGAAAGGCGCTTCGGACATTCATTTCGAGCCCTATGAGAAGATGTTCCGCATCCGGACGCGGTTGGATGGTGTACTCAAGGAAGTCGCCCTGCCTCCGGTGCAGTTGGCGATCAAGATCGTTGCACGCCTCAAAGTCATGGCGCGGCTCGATATTGCCGAGCGCCGGGTACCACAAGACGGCCGCATTAAAATGCGCCTGTCGAAGAACCGCGCCATCGATTTTCGTGTGAGCACCTGCCCGACGTTATTCGGCGAGAAGGTGGTCACCCGTATTCTCGATCCCTCCAGCGCCATGCTGGGCATCGATGCATTGGGCTACGAGCCGCTGCAGCGCGAACTGTATTTGAAATACCTGGCCAAACCACAGGGAATGATCTTGGTCACCGGGCCTACCGGCAGCGGCAAAACCGTGTCGCTGTATACCGGCCTCAATATTTTGAATACCGAGGATTGCAATATCTCGACCGCCGAGGACCCGGCGGAAATCAATTTGCCGGGTATCAATCAGGTCAACGTGAATAACAAGGTAGGACTCACTTTTGCGGCTGCTTTACGCGCCTTCCTGCGCCAAGATCCCGATGTCATCATGGTCGGCGAAATCCGCGACCTGGAAACGGCCGAGATCGCGATCAAGGCGGCGCAGACCGGCCACTTGGTGTTATCAACCCTGCACACCAATGATGCACCGCAGACGTTGACTCGATTGGTGGACATGGGGGTAAAGCCCTATGCGATCGCAACGTCGGTGAGCCTCATTATTGCCCAGCGATTGGCCCGAAAGCTGTGCAACAATTGCAAACAACCCATCGACATTCCGGCCGAAGCGCTCAAAAAAGAGGGTTTCGAACCCGCCGATATCGACAGTGGATTCAGAGTCTTCAAGGCGGTTGGCTGCGGCCAGTGCACGGACGGCTACAAGGGCCGTATGGGGATTTACCAGGTCATGCCGGTCACCGACACCATCGGGCGCATCATCATGCAAGGCGGCGGCGCCATGGACATCGATGATCAAGCCACCAAGGACGGCATTTGGAATCTGCGCCGCTCAGGTTTGCAGAAAGTAAGGGACGGCGTGACCAGTTTGGAAGAAATCAACAGCGTCACCATCGATTAGCAGATAACGGTAAGGGTGGGATTTATGGCCATATCGGCAACCGCGGGCAAGAAAGAAACCCAGTTCCTATGGGAAGGCAAGGACAAGCGCGGCAACAAGGTGCGCGGCAAGGCGCTTGCGGCGAATGAAGCCACACTGCGTGCCGACCTGCGGCGCCAAGGCGTCGCCCCCACGCGTGTCAAGACCCAGAGAGCGGCGTTCAGAGGCGGAGGCAAGGTCAACGCCATGGATATCGCGGTGTTCAGCCGCCAGCTCGCAACCATGATGGCGGCCGGCATTCCCATGGTGCAGGCCTTCGAAATCATCGGCAACGGCCATGAAAAGCCGTCGATGCAAAAGCTGGTGCTCGACATCAAGGCGAACATCGAAGGCGGCAGCACGCTGCATGAATCCCTCGCGAAGCACCCCTTGTACTTCGATGATCTGTTCGTGAATCTGGTCGAGGCCGGCGAACAGGCCGGCGCGCTGGAAACATTGTTGGACAAGATCGCCAGTTACAAGGAGAAAACTGAAGCGCTCAAGAAAAAGATCAAGAAAGCACTGTTTTATCCCATCGCCGTGCTGGCCGTCGCGGTCATCGTCAGCGCCGTCCTGCTGATTTTCGTCATTCCGCAGTTCGAGTCCCTATTCAAGGGCTTTGGCGCCGATTTACCCGCGTTCACACAGATGGTCGTCAATCTGTCTCGGTTCATGCAGCATAGAGGCTGGATGGTATTCATCGTGTTCGGCGCAAGCATTTATGCGTTCATGTATTTCCATAAGCGGTCTCGCAATATGCGGCGCGGCCTGGACCGCGCGATGCTCAAATTTCCCATCATCGGTCCCATTCTGGTCAAATCCGCCATCGCCCGCTTCGCGCGCACGCTGTCGACCATGTTCGCCGCCGGCGTACCGCTGGTCGAGGCAATGCAGTCGGTGGCCGGCGCCACCGGCAATATCGTTTACGAAGAAGCCACGCTGCGTATGAAGGACGAAGTCGCCACCGGCCAGCGTCTGCAACGGGCCATGGAAAACACCGGGCTGTTCCCCAACATGGTCGTGCAAATGATCGCGGTGGGCGAAGAATCCGGTTCGCTCGACACCATGTCCGCCAAGGTCGCGGAATTCTACGAAACGGAAGTCGACAATGCCGTAGATAGCATGTCCAGCTTGATGGAGCCCATCATCATGGCGGTGCTCGGCGTGCTGGTCGGCGGCATGGTCATCGCCATGTACCTGCCCATATTCAAACTCGGCTCCGTGGTCTAGTCCCTCGAGGGGCTGAGCGAGCGAGACCCTTTAGCTCATGCTGAACGACCTCGCCGCGCTCTACACCGGCAACCCCGTGTTCTTCACGGTGTCGGTGTTCATTTTGGGTCTGGTCATCGGCAGCTTTCTCAACGTGGTCATTTACCGCCTGCCCATCATGTTGGAGCGCGATTGGCGCACCCAGGCGGCCGAGTTGCTGCCCCACGAAGCCACGGTGGTAGCCCCATCGGCGGCGCGGGGTGTCCCCGCCGACCCATTCACCCTGAGCACCCCCCGCTCCGCCTGCCCCGCCTGCAAGGCACCCATCAAAGCCTGGCAGAACATCCCGGTCCTGAGCTGGCTGCTGCTGCGCGGGCGCTGCGCCTCCTGCAAGACCCGGATTTCCGCCCGCTATCCCCTGGTCGAACTGACGACCGCCCTGCTATCGGCCTGGGTGGCCTGGCACTTCGGCTTCGGCATCCCGGCAGCCTGTGGCTTGCTGGTCACCTGGACCCTGATCGCGCTGGCCGGCATCGATATCGACCACCAGCTCCTACCTGATGGCATCACCCTGCCACTGCTGTGGGCCGGTTTGTTGGCGGCGGTGGTCATTGGCCCCGTTGCCGGCAGTCCCATACCGGTGTCGGCGCACGATGCCATCATAGGGGCAGTGTCGGGCTATGTGAGCCTCTGGCTGGTATTCCACGCCTTCCGCCTGATTACCGGCAAGGAAGGCATGGGGTACGGCGACTTCAAGCTTTTTGCCGCCTTGGGCGCCTGGCTGGGGTGGAAGCTGCTGCCCCTGGTGATCCTGCTGTCGGCCGCCACAGGCGCCCTTCTCGGCATCCTGATGATCGTGCTGCGGGGCCGCGACCGCAGCGCCCCCATGCCCTTTGGACCCTACCTGGCCGCGGCGGGATGGCTGGCCATGATGTACGGCGACGTACTGGTGGGCAGCTATTTGCGCGTGTCCGGCCTCAAGCCCTAGCATGGGGCGCCGCCTGCGCGTCGGCCTCACCGGCGGCATTGCCAGCGGCAAGAGCACGGTGGCCCGGCGATTCATGGAACTGGGGGTGCCGGTGATCGACGCCGACGTGGCGGCTCGCGCCGTGGTCGCGCCGGGAACACCCGGCCTTACGCAAGTGATCGAACGGTTCGGACCAGGAGTCCTTGCCGAGAATGGCGAACTGAACCGGCGCGCGCTGCGCGAGAGGATATTCAGGGATCCCGGATTGCGCCGGGAGCTGGAAGCCATCCTGCATCCGTTGATTCGCGCCGACATGGAACGCAGCGCTGAGGCGGCGGTCGGCGCCTACATTGTCATGGCCATCCCGCTGTTGGTGGAGGGCGGTCCCAGCGATCGGGTGGACCGCATTCTGGTGGTCGATGTGGACGAGGACCTGCAAATCCAACGCGTCATGGCCCGTGACGGCGGCTCGAAGGATCAGGCGCGTGCCATCCTCGAGTCTCAGGCCAGCCGCTCCGCGCGTCTCGCCGTCGCGGACGACGTGCTGACCAACACCGGAACCGTCACGGATTTGCGACAGGCGGTCGATGTCTTGCACCGGCGCTATCTGCGGCTGGCCGACGCGCAGCGATGAGAGCGTGATTTAACCCCAACTCAAGGTTTACCCTGGGCCTTGGGTTGGCTCAGAATAGAGCCATGAACTCTCATCCCGAAATACAGGCCCAAGCGGACCTCGACACGGCGCCCATCGTCTATGAGCAGCCCCTGAACGAGCGCATGCGCACCTTTCTGCGCCTGGAATTCCTCTACACCCAGGCCTCCTATCACAGCGAGTCGCCCAATCCCTGGAGTTCGCGCGCGGCGGTGGCGAGCCTGCTCGAGATTTTGGCCATTACGGCGCGCGGCGACTCGCGCAGCGACGTCCTGAAAGAACTCGAACGCCAGGTGAATGTCCTCAAGGAATACCAGACCAAGACCGGTGTGGACCCAGGCCGTCTCAAGTCCCTGATGTCGAACCTGCTCAAGCTGCGCTCCGATCTATCCACCATCGGCGGCAACTACATGGGACCCTTGCGCGACTCCGAGTTCTTGTGCGCCATCAAACATCGCAGCGCCATACCCGGCGGCACCTGCGATTTCGATTTGCCGGACTACTCCTACTGGCTCAACCGTCCCGCCGAGGTGCGCGCCGCCGAGTTCGACGGCTGGCTGACGTTGATTCGCCCTCTGTGCGACAGCATCGCCGAGCTGCTGTGGCTCACCCGGCAGAATGCCAAGCGCAAATTGGAAACCGCCGCCGGCGGCATATTCCAACTACAGTTCGATCGCGACAATCCCTGCCAGTTGGTGCGCGTGATGCTGCCCCCCGATCTCGACTTGTTCCCCGAGATCAGCGGCAGCCAGCATCGCTGCACCATCCGGTTTCTGAACTGGCTCGATGCCACCAGCCGCCCGGTGCACGTGGAAACGGACGTGCCGTTTCATTTGACCTGCTGTGCTTGACCCGGCGCGCCCGCATCCATGGTAACGGTCGTTAAATGCCCCACCTGCCGCCGGCCGGTGGAATGGTCGCCTGCATCGGTGTATCGACCCTTCTGCAGCGATCGCTGCCGGCTCGTCGATCTCGGCGCCTGGATCAGCGAGCAGCACAGAATTCCGGACGAATCGCCTGCCGGTGAAGATTTGCCCACGGACTCGTCCGAGGAATCCTGATCCTTGCAGCCCGAATTTTGGCATGATCGTTGGCGCACGGGGCAAATCGGCTTTCATCAATCCGCGGTGGACCGGCATCTCGAGGAACTGTGGCCGCAGATGGGGCTCCCGAATGACGGCCGCGTGCTCGTCCCCCTGTGCGGCAAGAGCCTCGATCTGCTGTGGCTGCGCGATCGTGGCCATCCCGTGGCGGGGGTGGAGCTGTCCGCGGTGGCATTGGAATCATTTTTCATGGAAAACGGCATTCCAGCGCAGCGCCGCGCTCTCGAGAACTTCGACCTCTACGAGGCTCCCGGACTTAAGCTGTACCGCGGTGACTTTTTTGCACTCACGCCGCAACTGCTCGGCTCCGTGCGCGCCGTCTACGATCGAGCCGCACTGATCGCCTGGAAACCTGAACTGCGCGCGGCCTACGTGGCCCATATCACCGCGTTGACAGGTCCCGGTACTCAGACGCTTCTGGTCGCCATGGAATACCCACAAGAGCAAATGTCGGGACCGCCCTTCTCCGTCAGTGCCGACGATGTCCATCGCTTGTATGCCGGTACTCATGTCATTCAGGTGCTGTCCAAGCAGGATGTCTTGGCCAGCGAGCCCCGGCTGCGCGCACGCGGACTCACACAATTGCACGAGGCCTGCTATCGGTTGACCCGGTTGTAATGGCCACCACACCCGGCGCAATCGAACTGACCATCGATCGACTGTTCGAGACGCCGGCATTGGCCGGTCCCAGCCTCGTGGGCTTGAAGATATCGCCCGACGGCTCTCGGGTGACTTATCTGCAAGGCAAGCCGGAGGATAAGGATTGCCTGGATCTCTGGGAGTACGACCTCGGTGCGGGCCAAGCCCGGATGCTCGTCGATTCGAGAGTCTTGTCGCCAACCCCGGGGACGCTCTCGGATGAGGAGTTGGGACGCCGCGAGCGGCAAAGAACCGCGGCGCTGTCCGGCATCTTGGAATATTCCTTCGCGCCCTCCGGCCGCGCCCTGCTGTTTGCGCTCGGCGGCAAGCTCTACTACTACGATCTCACCCGGCCGGCGACAAACGCGGTCGTGGAAATCGGCCCTTCGAACGGCACTGCCTCGGACGCCACCATTTCACCGTCCGGCGGCTATATCGGCTTCGTTCGGGATCAGAATCTGCATGTCTACGACATCGCCAAGGCCCAGGGTAAGGCGCTGACCAGCGACGGCGGCGGTGCCATCAAGAACGGCATGGCCGAGTTCGTCGCCCAGGAAGAAATGGACCGCGCCACCGGCTACTGGTGGGCACCGGACGATCGCCGCATCGCGTTCGCACGCATCGATGAGGCTCCCGTCGAAGTCACCGAGCGCTTTGAGATCGCGGCCGACAATGTGAGGACCTTTGCGCAGCGTTATCCCGTCGCCGGTGGCCGCAATGTCCGGGTGCGCGTCGGGGTGGTCGATGTGCATACCGGGGCGGTCACCTGGATGGACTTGGGGCCCGAGACCGATATTTATCTCGCGCGGGTCAACTGGCTGCCCGACGGCAAGACCCTGGCGATTCAGCGCCAAAGCCGAGATCAACGCAGACTGGATCTGCTGTTCGCCGACATCGACACCGGTCACAGCCGCATCGTCCTGACCGAGGTCAGCGAGACCTGGGTCGACCTGCACCACGAACTGTCCTTTCTGACTCAGTCGCGCGAATTCATTTGGGCATCGAGCCGCGACGGCTACCAGCATCTGTACCTGTACGATGTGGCAGGCCACTTATTGAGACGGCTCACGGCCGGCGCTTGGAGCGTCGATGATTTCCGGAGTCGCGCCATCAAGGGCATCGACGAGACCCGGCGCTTGGTCTATTTCACGGCCACTACCCCGGCTGCCACGCAGCGGCAGTTCTACAGCGCCTCGTTGAATACGCAAGACCCACATGAAATCGTCCGCATTTCCCGGGAGGACGGCTTGCACGCCATCTC
>Ga0134126_10002475_pt1 | contig 23276 bp, 14 predicted proteins | sample KB31752_FD_96881 | JGI IMG/M metagenome (GOLD analysis project Ga0134126, IMG submission 96881) | Terrestrial soil microbial communities with excess Nitrogen fertilizer from Kellogg Biological Station, Michigan, USA - KB3-175-2 | ecosystem: Environmental > Terrestrial > Soil > Unclassified ... | reverse complement strand
GCCGCGGCGTTGCGTTCGCACGTGGAGAAGTTCATTTACACCAGCACGGTTGCGACAATTGCGGTGCCACGCGAGGCCGGTTTGCCGGATGAGACGAACCGCACAACCGTTGATGAGATGATTGGGAATTACAAGAAGTCGAAACTGCTGGCGGAGCAAGAGGCTTTGCGCGCGGCGCATGAAGGATTGCCGGTGATCATTGTGAATCCCACCACGCCAGTGGGCGCGGGGGATTGGAAGCCAACGCCAACGGGCCGCATCATACTGGATTTTTTGCTGGGGCGCATGCCGGCTTATGTGGATGCGGGATTGAATTTTGTGGACGTGGAAGATGCGGCGCGAGGACACCTGCTGGCAGCCGAGCGGGGCAAGGTTGGCGGACGATATTTGCTGGGAGGCGAGAACTTGACGCTTAAACAGGTGCTTGATCTGCTGGCAGAAATCACCGGATTGCGGGCGCCCGCGCGGAAGATTCCGCACGCGATTGCACTGCTGGCGGCGCTCGGAGATGCGGCGTTTTCGCGGATTACCGGGCGCGAGCCGCGGATTCCGGTCGAAGGAGTGCGAATCGCGCGGCACAACATGTTTGTGAACGACCAAAAAGCGCGGAAAGAACTTAGTTACACATCAGGACCAGTGAGGGATGCATTGCGGCGTGCGGTTGATTGGTACGTGGCGAACGGCTACGCGGCGATTCCGGAGCGGGCGAGAGTCGCGCACGCTTCAGCCGTGTGAGCGGTTCCGAGAACGAAGTTGAAAGCCCTCATTACATTTGCGCTGGATGTGGAATTCGCACCCTGGCGCGGCCTGCACGAATTCTCGAAAATCCCAGCTGATGGTTTACGAATGTATGAAATCAAATTCGACGGCGCGGAGGCGCGCGTGCTGCTGACGGGTGTTGGTTTGGCGAACGCGCGACGAGCGACGCGGGCGGCGCTTGCGTGGCGGTGTGACGTTTGCATTTCGTCGGGATTGGCGGGCAGTTTGCGCAGGGAAATTGGGATTGCGCAGGTATGCGCGGCGCGAGAAGTCGTGGAGCTTGAAACGGGGCGCAAGGTGATTGCTGATGAGGAATTGCTAAGGATGGCAGCTACGCAGAGGGCTACGATTCTTGAGAAGCTGGTGACGTCTGGCGAGATGGTGGTGAGCGCGGAAGGGAAAAGCCGACTGGGAAAAATGGCTGAAGCTGTGGAGATGGAGAGCTTCGCGGTAATGAGCGAAGCCGCTGCCGTGGGGATTCCGTCGATTGCGATTCGCGCGATCAGCGATGCGGCGGATGAGAATTTGCCTATGGATTTTGGCAAAGTGCTGGATGGAAGCGGAAACGTCAGAGCGTCTAAGATTGCGCGGCAGATCGCACGTGCGCCGCACAAAGTGCCGGCGGTAATCCGGTTAGCACGAAGAAGCAGCGCTGCTTCGAAGCGGCTTGCGGAATTCTTGGATAACTACTTGCGGGAGATCGCGACGGCTTCGAACTATTCTATGGAAATGGCGGGAGCGAAGCGCGCATGAGCTCGACAGCTACTCAGACCGGCGAATTTTCACGCGAAGAGCATGGCCGCGGGAAAATGCTCGCGGGAGTTTATCGCGGCGCGGGAAAAGTGGTGTGCGAGGAAGTGCCGATACCGGGGATTAGCGAAGGGGAAGTGTTATTTCGCGTGTCCGCGTGCGGAATTTGCGGTACAGACTTGAAGAAAATCGCGCACGGATTTCTCGAACCGCCGCAGATTTTCGGGCACGAGCTTGCGGGGACCGTGGTCGAGGTTGGGCGCGGCGTCCGGAAATTCAAGCCGGGCGACCGGGTGGTGAGCTTTCATCATGTGCCATGCGAAAAATGTTTCTACTGCGAACGAAAGCTCTTCTCGCAATGCGCGCAGTACAAACGGGTGGGATTGACCGCGGGATTCAATCCCAGCGGCGGCGGCTTTGGCCAATATGTGAGAGCCATGCCGTGGATCGTCGAGCGGGGAATGCTGACGATTCCTCCAGGGGTGAGTTTCGAGGAGGCGACGTTCGTTGAGCCGGTGAATGTTGCCGCCAAAGCAGTGTGGAAAGCGCGCGTCAGCGAAGGCGAATTTGTGGTCATTATGGGCCAGGGTCCGATCGGCATGCTGCTCACGGGCTTATGCAAACTCAAGGACACGGAAATTGTGGCTACTGATCCTCTAGCGGGCCGGCGCGCGGCGAGCATGAGGCTGGGCGCAACCGCCGCACTCAATCCGGCATCGGATGACGTGGCCGCCGCTGTTCGCGAGCGCACGAAAGGAAGAGGCGCCGATGTGGTGCTGCTTGCCGCGCCGCATCCGAAGCTCGTGACGGAAGCGCTTAACATGACGCGGGCGGGCGGGCGCGTTTTGCTTTTCGCGCATAACGACCCTGTCCTGAAAATCGAGTTTCCCGCTGCGGCCGTGGGGATTGAGGAAAAGGAAATTTTGGGCAGCTACAGCGCCTCGATAACTGAGCAAAAGGAGTATGCTGAAATCGTATTCGCGGGGCAGCTGCCGCTGGCGGACTTAATTTCTCATCGCTTTCCAACGGAGCGTATTGCCGAAGCGTTGGATCTAGCCGCACAACCGAAGGACGATACGCTAAAGGTGCTAATCATACACTCATGAGGACTGATACCAGTGACGTAATGACCGCGGCGGTGCTCTACGGGCGCGAGGATTTGAAAATCGAGCGCGTGGGAGTGCCTAAGCTCAGAGAAGATGAAGTTTTGGTGCGTGTCCAGGTGGCTCTGACCTGCGGCACGGATTTGAAGGTTTGGAGGCAAGGCTCGCATCCGCGAATGATTCAGCCGCCCGCAATATTTGGACATGAACTTGCCGGGGTGATTGAAGAGACCGGAGCAGAAGTGGGGAAGAAGATTCGCACAGGCATGCGGGTCGTGCCGGGGAATTCAGCTCCCTGTGGTACGTGCGTGTATTGCCGAAAAGGCGAGCCGAATCTCTGCGAGGATTTGCTCTTCAACAACGGCGCATACGCCGAGTATGTGAGAATCCCCGGGCGCATCGTGCGACAGAACCTGCTCGAAATTCCCGAGCATGTGAGCTTTCGAGATGCGGCGATGGTCGAACCGCTGGCGTGCGTGTTGCGTGGTATCCACGAGACGGGAATTCAGGCCGGCGATACCGCAGTGATTATCGGATGCGGTCCCATCGGGCTGAAATTCGTGCGCGCACTATCTGCGAGAGATGTGCGCGTGATTGCTTTGGGCAAGAGAAAAAGCCAGATCGAGGCAGCGGAACGGCTGGGCGCGTACGCGGCGTTTGACGTTTCCACGATGGAATCACCGGTGAATGTGGTGCGCGAGTTGACCGATGGACAGCGCGGCGCGGATGCTGTGATTGAAGCAGTAGGTTCAGCGACAACGTGGCAGTGGGCTATGCAAATGGTGAGAAAAGGCGGCAAAGTCAATTTGTTCGGCGGCTGTCCGCACGGCACCCACGTGGAGTTTGACCCGGCGCTGCTGCACTATTCGGAGATTACGCTGAAGGCCACTTTTCATCACACGCCCCGATTCATTCGCGAGGCGCTGGAAACGATTGCGCGCGGCGATGTGCGCGCCAGCGATTTCGTCACGGGAGAAACTCCGCTCACGGAGTTGCCGCGCGTTTTCGAGCACATGAAGCGGCGCAATGGCGAGTTGAAAACCGCGGTGAATCCCCGGGCCTGAACGCTCTATGCTGGGACGAGACGAACTGGAAATCGCGAAAAACCTGCCGGCGGACGGCTGCGCGCTCGCCGAAGCGCAGCAATACACGCGCTGGCTGGCTACGCACCATTACGAAAACTTCAGCGTTGTTTCGTGGCTGCTGCCATCGCGTTTGCATCAGCATTTCTACAATGTGTATGCCTATTGCCGGTGGGCGGACGACTTAGGCGATGAAGTCAAAGACGCGAAGCATGCGCTTAAGTTGCTTGATGAGTGGGATGAAGAATTGCAGCGCGCCTATCGCTGCGAAGCCAAGCATCCGGTACTCATCGCGGTTGGAGAGACGGCGCGTGCGTGCGACATTCCCATTGAGCCATTTCGAGATTTGCTGATTGCCTTTCGGCAGGACCAGACGGTCCATCGCTACTCGACATGGGATGGAGTGATCGAGTATTGCCGGTATTCGGCCAACCCGGTGGGGCGACTGGTTCTTTATTTGATGGGCTATCGTGATGCGGAACGTCAGGCGCTCTCGGATGCGACGTGCACGGCATTGCAGCTCGCAAATTTCTGGCAGGACGTGGCGCGCGATCTGGAGAAGGGGCGCATTTACATTCCGCTCGACTTGGCCGCCGCGCACGGCGTGGCAGAAAAGGATATTACAGACAAAAACTTCGATGAGCGGTTTGCGAGCTTGATGAAAGATTTGATTAGCCGCACGCGAGCGCTTTTTAAGACTGGTTCAGCTCTTGCGAATCGCGTCTCCGCAGAATTCCGAGTGGATGTGGAGCTTTTCACGCGCGGCGGATGCGCGGTGCTCGACGCGATTGAGGCGATCGGATACGATACGCTGCATCATCGTCCAGCGATTAGCCGCCGGATACAGGCGCGTTTACTTGGGCGGGCGATGATTTCCCGGATTGCAGCGCCATTTCGCCGGACTACGAACAACGGATCGAGGACAGAGGAAGCTTCCCTTGCCGCCGACCGACATGCCTGATGCCGCGGTCGAAAACTCTTACCAATATTGCCGTCAATTAGCGCGTTCCGCAGCACGCAATTTCTACTACGGATTCGTTCTGCTTCCGGACTCGAAGCGCAATGCGCTTTGCGCTCTGTATGCGTTTATGCGCGGTGTTGATGATATTTCTGATGAGGCGGGATCGATCGAGGTGAAGCGCCAGGGGCTTCAAGAGCAACGGGCCGAGCTTGACCGCATCCTGGCTGGAGGAAACACAAGCGAGCCTGCTTGGCCCGCTTTGCGAGACACGGTGAAGCGTTTCGGGATTCCGCCGCGCTACCTGCACGATTTAATTACGGGTGCGGAGATGGATTTGGCCGTCGCGGAATACGAAACGTTCGATGATCTGCGGCGTTATTGCTATCACGTGGCCGGTGCCGTGGGATTATGCTGCCTTCACGTTTTCGGTTTTACGGATGCGCGGGCGCCGGAGTTCTCTGAGAAGATGGGCATTGCGTTTCAGCTCACGAACATTCTGCGCGACGTGCGCGAAGATTTGGCGATGGGACGCGTGTATCTTCCGCGTGCGGACTTTGCGAAATTTGGATGCGAGGTTAAGGAATTCGGTGAAAACTCTGCCGCTACTGGCGCTATCGAAATGCTCAGATTTGAAACGGCCCGCGCGCGCGATTTTTATCGCGAAGGATGGAAACTGCTGCCGCTTGTGAGCGCGGATAGCCGCGCTGCCCTATGGGCAATGGCCCGAATTTATTCCGGAATACTTCAGAAAATCGAGCGCCGGGGCATTCAGGTTTTGAGAGGAGAGCGAGCGCGGCTCTCCACGGCTGAAAAACTGTGGATTGTGTTCAGGGCAAGAATGGGCTGGCTTAATAACAGTGGCGCTTGAGAGCGTAATCGTGATCGGCGGCGGACTGGCAGGGCTGTCGGCAGCGACGGCGCTCGCAGAAGCCGGGGTTCGTGTTCGCTTGTTCGAGAAGCGACCGTATTTGGGCGGACGCGCGACATCGTACGCGCTGCCGGACGGCACGCACATCGATAATTGCCAGCACGTGACGCTGGGCTGTTGCACAAATCTGGCGGACTTCTATGAGCGAAACGGGGTATCTTCGAAAATCCAGCATCATGACAAACTTTTCTTCGCCGACCGCAATGGGCGAGTCAACGCGATAAGTGCATCGGCACTGCCGCCCCCATTTCACACGAGTCTGTCGTTCTTGCGTTTCAACGCGCTTTCCTATCGAGAAAAAAAAGCCGTTGCCGAAGCTTTGTTGCGCATCGCGCGCGCTGGAGGGCAGCCACCAAATGCTGCCGGAAAAACGATGCTTGATTGGCTCCGAGAAAATGGGCAGCCGGAAAGCGTGATTCGCCGTTTTTGGCGCGTCGTGCTAGTCAGCGCGCTGGATGAAGAGCTGGAATTGACCGATGCGCAGTATGGGATTGACGTTTTCTGGAAAGCGTTTCTGCGCAATCGCAAAGGATATGTCCTGGGTATTCCGTCCGTTCCGTTGAGCGAATTGTACGCAGGGTGCCGAAAATCAATCGAAAGCAAAGGGGGAGAAGTTAGGTCGCGCGGGACGGTGAGGATGCTGCGATTTGATGAGCATCGATTTGGCTTGACGGTACTTGATGATGGCAGCGAGCAAACGGCGGATGCTTGCATTTCCGCTGTGCCGCACGGTGCGTTGCTCGAACTTCTGCCCGAGGCGATGCGCCAAAACTGTTCCGTTTTTGCGAATCTAAAGAATCTGCACGTTTCGCCGATTACCAGCGTGCATCTTTGGTATGACCGCCCGTTGCTCGAATTTCCATTTCTGACGCTGCTGGACCACACCGTTCAGTGGATTTTCAATCGGGCAGTCTTGCAGAATGGTCGTGGTAGAACGGATGAAGCACAGGGCCAATACCTGCAGCTTGTTATCAGCGCATCGTACGATCTGGTTCCGCGTGGACGGCAGGAGATCATTGATCTTTGCGTGAAGGAGTTGCACGAGGTGCTGCCCGCAAGCCGCGAGGCGAATCTGCTCAAGGCAACTGTGGTGAAAGAGGTGAACGCGACAGTATCGCCACGCCCCGGATTTGATCAGTGGCGTCCTCCACAGAAGACAGGCATAGCCGGTTTCTTTCTGGCCGGCGATTGGACGCGAACTGGATGGCCTTCGACGATGGAAGGAGCTGTGCGCAGCGGCTACCTGGCGGCGGAGGCGGTGCTCGAATCTGCTGGCGCGCCTCGAAAATTCATAGTGCCTGACCTGCCTGCAGAAGGGCTTTGCCGCAGATGGGCAAAGGAGTAGAATTAAGGTAGCCGCTAGAGGATGGTCTTCGGTTTACTGGCGTGTGCGCCGCGATTAGTCAGTTCCATTGAAACGAGATTTGGGGGTCCGTGTCGCAAGCGATCCGTCTGGAAGAATGAGTACTCCATCCGACTGTTTTTCTGTGAGTTGCTGACAAGCTGCTGATTTCGCGGGGCGATTGTTCAATCTCCGGAGGAAAATTATGGAGCGGAAGTATAAGCACAAGGGCTATAGCGAGCGCGACCGCGACGAGAAAAAGCGGGAGCGCCCGTCCGAGCCGAGGCCCCCGAGGCAGGAGCAGATGGGTCCGCGCACGCCGCGAATGGTGGGAACGGTGATGCGCGCGCGATGCTCCAATTGTGGCGCGATTCTGGCTCCCGGCTTTGACCAGCAAGGGCGCTGCCCGAAGTGCCAGTTAGAATTGCACTCATGCAAGCAGTGCGTTCATTTCGATACGGGAGCGCAGTTCGAATGCACGCAACCTATTCCTGAGAGAATTCCGCGCAAGGACGCGAAGAACGACTGCACATTTTTCGAATTTCGTATGACTGTGGAGAAGGATACCTCGCCGGTCACCTATGCCAGTGCGCCGGCGGCGGCTGCGCCGATCTCGAATGGCCGTCCAAACGACGCGCGAAGGGCATTCGAGGATCTCTTCAAAAAATAACGGAAGTATTCGTTTCGCTGGATGAAACGCAAGGATTCGATAGGACTAATGCTTCAGTTGGCTGCCTCCTGAACTGGTATCTTCAGCTTAATTTGCTGCAACGATCCATCCTAACTTCTGTTCGATACGTTCGGTAGTTGCCTGGTCGGCGCCTTCGATAGTCAAACACTTATCCTGAGCGCAGCCGATGTACGCATTTGCGAAAACGGCTAATTCAGGCGCTTTTGTAATCGGGGTTGTCAGGCCGTCCTTCTTTTCGATGACCTTGCGATATGCGCTGAAGAACTCAGCGGCATCCTTCTCGCTATCCAGTGCAAACAGCACCACAAGAATGGTCTGCTTCGAATCTTTGTTCTCAAAAAGCGCGTAGCGATCCCCGCGCCACATTGGGGCGAATTTCTCCGCATCTCCCGGCCCGTCGAATTTTTTAAGGATTTCGTTCAGCGCAAATTCGCCGACAACATTTTCGTCCAGTTGAGTGTACCCGTTGGGCAGCGCCGATTTGACGTGCAGAAGCTCTACAGTCTCCGGCTGCACATGCTGAAAATACAGTTCGGGATGAAGTATCTGTTGGGTGGAGGTGGGCGGATTCTGAAAGACACTCTTGAAATCTGCCCAACCCGCTGTCGCCTTCAACACCTGCTGGCTGAATTCAGCCCCTTGAAGATAAGGAAACAGCAGCTCATCGCGAATGAATTCAGGAGCCTTGGCGAGATTCGGATCCTTGTCCATTTGACTGGCGACGCCGCTTTCGATGAACGGCGCAATATCGGGCATCGCGCGGACACTGGTATGCAGGTCGGCGAGCGTGTAATCCATCATGGCCGCGAGCGCAGAGCCTTCAATCACTGCGTCGCGCGCCAGGGACGCATCATCGTTCGAGCGGACGGCGTTCTGCCATTTCTGCAGATGAAAATGCTGGTCGTCCAGCGCATGGGTCAATTCATGCGCCATCACCGGTTTCTGTTCGACCGGCGAAATCCAGTCGGCGATGAAAAATTGCTTTCCGTGCGGATCGTACAGGCCCGCGACCTGATCGGTGAGCAAGTCTAATAGAAACGAATCAAGCGGAAAATCTTTGGGAATCAGCCCGAAAGCTTCGAGCGTGCGGCGATCGGCGTAGCGTTTCTCGGGACTCTCTTCTTTATTCTGCTCGTCGACGAGATATTGCCGTATCTGCGCTTTGGTGCGTACGCTCTCCTTCAACGGCGATTTGACCGGCAAGTCCAGAATTTTGCTCATCGTTTGCAAGACGCTATTCGCAGCAGCATAGAAATCCGCGTTGCTTTGTACTGCCTGATCCGACAGATCCTTGGGAGAAGAAGCAACTTGAAATGAGTGTGCTCGGGCAAATGACAAAGTGACACCCGAAAGCGCGATTAGCAAGATTACGAAAGTGGTTGTCCGCGACCGCATAATGCTGTTTAGGATGTGCCCCTTCTGGGAATGGTTTCCATCCTCATGCTTGATAATGTGCTGGTTGGTGAAAATGTGCTAAGGGCCGCGGCGGTTGTGCCGTTGCTGCTTAGTCGAATCGATCGGAATCAGCGGTTAGGGCCCGCTTTTCCGGTAATGGAAGATGTAACTGTCCGGCGGGCTACCCGAAATTGAGCGAGTATCATACAAGAGTAGATATTTGAGATGACGGAGGTCATCCGGGTAATGGATTCCTGACGGATAGGGATATGCGCGAGCGGCGTTGAGGGGCAGCGGAGTAACAGTTCCTCCAAATTTTGCGTAGAAATCCATGTCCTTGTCGAAGCCATTGGCGTAGAAGAAATAATCGCGCACCCATCCGTGCGGCGGCGGAGGAACAGAAGATGGATCAAAACTCAAAGCCACTTCATCGCCGGCGCCAAAAACAACGTATTCTTCCTCGCCGAGACTTAGAAGCGGGAGTACATCTCCGTAGCGAGTGTAATTGCCGCTTTGCCGGGCATAGGGGCCGGTAGAGCTGACTTCATCATAGACATAGCTCAAATCTGCGGGAATGCTGCCTGCGATGTACTTAGGATAACCGCGGAAATCGAGATTCGCTCGCACGAGCGGAATATTGGAGACGCGGTAAGGAGTGCCGGCCGGCGAATTGTCAATGCGAATGCGATCCCAATAGATATTGAGATTCGTTACGATTCGAATGCGCCGCGTGCCTGGGGGAAGTTTGCCGGTTAGGTCGGCTGTCATTGTGCGTTCGAGGCCGGCAGGGAACCCAATATCATTGATGACGCGCCGCCACCTTCCCGAAGAGTCGAGTGCTTCGACATAGGGCGAAATAGGCTTCAATCGCGCTTGCCACGCGGCGTAGAGCGAGCTGGCGGAGAAATAATCCGTAAGCCCGTCGAGCAGCAGCTGCAAAGGATTGTGCGGATTCCACGCGCCGATGTCGAGTTCCAGATAATGCAATTTGGAGAAGCCTTCGTATGGCAGCGGCGTGAAGCCTTTCACGAAGCGATGATCCGCTTTAGCGAGCAGCGGCAGGACATCATGATGCTGGCCATCCCACGCGCCTGCCGGAAGATGCGCGCCCCTCGCGGCAATGACTTTGAACGCCGGAAAAGGAGGGTTCATCGCGAAATGGAAACTGGGATAGACTTCGACAGCTGCGGGGCGGTCCACTGCAAGAAGACGAACACGGTTCAAGTAGTCCAGTTCCTCCATCGGCTCGAGAAGGCGGAATTGCAGCCAGCCGTTCTTTGCTTGGACGGCTGAGCCATCCACCTTTAGATATTCCTCGGGATTCGATACATTGCGTGTGTCAGGCGCAATCCAGTGGCCGAGAATTCCAGCGCCGAGCATGTCGGAGATGAATTGGAAAGATTTTCCGTTCCAAGAAAACAAAAGCGGGCAAGAACTGCCTTTGCGGTCGAGTTCTGTAATTGAGTGCGTGGAGCCGCCGGCAAGGTTAATTTCATCCTGAAGGACGCCTGTAGGCCATAGCATGCGAACAATGTCTGCGTGAGTTGCACTGCCGAGGCCGACGGTAAGGTTTGTATCGCTCTGGCTGAGGTACCCGGAAGCGGACGAGATTTCAAATTTTTGGTGGAGAGCGCCGGCGAATACTTCGACTTTTGCGCCGATTGCGCTCTTGTTGTCGGCAAGGCCTTGCAGCGAGAGGCGGAGCCAGTGATTGCGATAGCCGCCAATATTGCGCAGGAGCACAGGAGGGCCGCCGCTCTGTGTAATCAGCAGGCTTGCCGCGGCATCACCGAAGAAATCCGCGACTAGTAATGAGCGCGGATGAGACAGGTGAATTTTGTCGAGACCGGTTTCTTTCGAAACGTTGCGAAAACCGGAAGGACCCTCATTACGAAAAAGAGCGATTTGGCCTTGGCCTGACGAATCTTCGCCAACGACGGCGAGATCAAGCCAGCCGTCGTTGTCATAGTCGAGAGTAGCGACGCCCCAGGCTTTTTTCCAATCCAGTGCCGGCAAATTGACGCGGGCGAACGTCTTGCCGTCTATGTTGCGCCACAAAGAGAGCGCAGGTGATGAGGGATGCGTGAAGGCGAGATCCATCCAGCCATCTTTATTAAAATCGAAAGCCACGGTCCCTATGGCTTGAGAGATTTGCGAATTCCAGGGATGCAGGGGGTGGAATGCTCCTTCACGCGGATTGAGATAGATAACAGGCGCATGATCGGCTGCAGCGACGACCAAGTCGATGGCGCGGTCATTGTTGGTATCGCTGATTGTGACCCCATAACTCGGCGGGCCATCGAGGCCAATTTGAGATGCAACTTCAGTGAAGGTTCGATCGCCGTTGTTGCGCCACATTTCATTCGGGGCGGCTGCAGATCCGGAAGAAACGAAGAGATCGAGATCGCCATCGTGATCGTAATCGACGAATGTGAGGCCCATAGGCCTGCCGGTGGCGTGGATCCCTGATGATTTCGTGACGTCGCGAAATTTCCCATTACCTTCATTGTGAAAAAGCGAAAGTCCGCCGAGATAGCTGACAGCCAGGTCGGGCCGGCCGTCGTTATCGTAGTCACCAATAGCGCAGGCGATCCCGAGGGCTGGGATCGAAATGCCGGATTGGGCAGTGACGGCATCAAAACGGCCACGTCCCAGATTGCGGTAAAGGCCGGGATAGCCGTTGCCATCCGCGTTAACGAGAAAAATATCGGGCCGGCTGTCGCCCTCAAAATCGAAGATGCAGGCGCCCGACCCTGCCTTGGCAGCAATAGCATCCGAGCGTATGGCCGGACTCAGAGGCGCGGAGGCGGTGGGCAAACCGGGGGCGGTAGCTTCAGCGAAATGAACGGGAATGAATGGTGGGACGGTTTCAACCCCAGGGGCAACCTCTTCAACTAGCGAATACTTCCCCTGATCGCCATACGTCATGCTCATCGGAGTGGCGATTTTCGTTTGCGTTTCATCTTGAAAACGCGTGAGGTATTCGCGCGCTTTAGCAACATTGCCTGAGCGTTGGTAGGCTTGTGCAATCGCGAAGCAAGCGGAAGCATGAAATGGACTGATTTTGAGGGTTTCTTGGAACGCAGCGATCGCGCTGGGATACTGCTGGAGCGCCATGTAGTCTTGTCCGAGGAAATAATGTGAGTCGGCGTCGTTTGGATCAAGAGCAATCACGCGTTCGAAATCGCGCGCCGAGGCGTCCGGATGCCCTGTGGATTTTTCGAGGAGGCCGAGGTTGTACCAGATGCGAGGGTTCTTCACATCGCGCGTGGCGGCTTCCTTCAATATGGATTGAGCCTCCGAAAACTGCTGCAGGTTTAGCAGGGCGATGGCTTCATTCAATCGCGCGGCATAGAGGTGAGAGTCGAGCGCGTATGCTTTCTGAAATTCGGCTAGGGCGGATTTTTGCTGCTGGCGATTCATGTAGGCGACGCCGAGATTATTGTGCTCGGCAGCTTCGGTCTTCACTTTTGCTGACGGTGATTGGGCGTGCAGCGAAATAAACGTGAAGAAGAGAGCAAGAATGCCGCTTGCGGTGAGCGTGATGAGCAGCAGAACGCGATTTTGCAGCGGGTTGCGCACTTCAGTTTTTGTCGTACGGCCTGGACGCAGCAATGCCCGCGTTTTCTCTGACAGTGATGGTTTGGCCCGCTGAAATGTTTTTTAAATGGTCGATTTGGCCGCTGGGCCAGTGGATTTCGATCTGATCAGCGCGGGCATTCTGGCCTAGCCCGAAAGTAAGGACAAGTTCGCTCGCGGACAAGTAACTGGAGCCGCTGGTGAGCATTTTCGTCTGAGTGACTCCGCCAGCAGTTACGCGCACCTGAGAGTCCAGGCCGTCGCGATTCGATTTTGCGCCAACGAGCTTGATGCGAAGACTGTGGTCTGAGCCGCCTTCGTTGCGGAAAAGCACAGCCGGACCAGAATTGGTGGAAATGAGAATGTCGAGTTTGCCGCGATTGAAAAGATCGGCATAAGCGGCGCCGCGGGCGACCCGCGGAACACTGAAGAGTGAGCCTATTCGGGAAGTGACGTCGGCAAATTTGCCTCCGCCAAGATCATGGAACAGGAGGGGTGGCTCAGCATAATGAACCTGCCGCTGGACCATTTGAATGTCGCGTTGAATGTGCCCGTTGGCGACGAAGATGTCCGGCCAGCCGTCGTTATCGTAATCGAAGAAAAAGCAGCCAAAGCCAAGGGTGAGCAGGCTGGAATGGCCGATTTGCGAATTCGGCGCCTCGTCCACAAAGAGGCCGTTGCCCTCGTTGTGGTATAGGCCGAGCATTTGATTAGAAAAATTAGTGACGAGAATGCTTGGGAATCCGGAGTGATCGTAGTCAGAGGCCGCAGTACCCATTCCAGCGCGCGCGATACCGTCTGCGCTAAATCCCACACCCGATATCACTGCTTTTTCCGTGAAAGTTCCATTGCGATTGCTAATGTAGAGTTTGTTGGGCTCTGTGTCGTTGCTGACAAAAACGTCGGGCCAGCCGTCATTATTTGCGTCGAAAATCGTAACACCGAGGCTTTTTGATGTCGGGTCGAAAAGGCCAGCTTCTTTAGTCGCATCCGTGAAGGTTCCGTTTCCGTTGTTGTGCCATAGGCGCAACGAAACTCCGTGATAAGCCTGCGGGGTGCAATAGGATTTCGTGCGGCCGTCAAGGGTGCAATAGATGTCGGTTTGTGGCGTCCACTGGACGTAATTGGCAACTAAAAGATCGAGGCGGCCATCGCGGTCGTAGTCCAGCCATGCTGCGCTGGTGCTGAATTCGTCATGGCCCCAAAGGCCGGCCTGCTTCGTGGCGTCTGTAAATCGGCCGTGGCAATTGTTGCGGAAGAGATGGCTCTGGCCCACTGCCGTAATGAAAATGTCATCACAGCCGTCGTTATTGTAATCGCCGACCGCGACGCCCATACCGTACGTTTCGACCTCGAGGCCAGCCTGGCGCGTGACGTCCGTGAACGTACCGTTGTGATTGTTGCGATAAAGAGCCATGTAGGTGTGGCGATTGCCGTGACCGGGAAAGTCAGAGCCATTGATGAGCACAATGTCTGGCCAGCCGTCATTGTTGTAGTCAATGAAAGCGACACCTGAGCCCATCGCTTCCGGCAGCCACATCTTCCCGAACGCTCCGTTGTTGTGAACGAAGTGAATACCTGCGGCGCGCGTTACATCAACGAATTGTACGGAGGATGCGGAACGCCTGGCGGCGCGCCCAGCGGCGACTGAAAACAGGGCAAGCGAGACCGTAAACACAGTGAAAAGCTTCTGCCGGCCCGTCCTCATTACCGGGAAGCCTTTGCACTGTGCGTAGCTGCGTATTTTGGAGTCGACGGCTTCAAAGGCGCTGAATCAATTTCATGAATCGGCTGACGCTCATTATTCGCATTTGGATGAGCGCGGAGATAGGGGCCTGCGATAGCTCCCTCGGCTTCATTGGCTTTAAAGCGTAAATAACGCACTTCATAGTCGCGGGCGCGGGTGGCCTGGCCGAGTCCGTTGTAGCAAAGCATCAGATTATAATTTGCCTCCACGTCCTCGGGATCAATGGAGATTACTTTTTGAAATTGGTGGACGGCATCATCGTACTGACGCTTCAAAAAGTAAATTCGGCCGAGGTCGTTTCGGGCGACGCGATCCGCGGGATATTGTTCGAGAACAAGGTTCAGTTGATCCACTGCTGCATCGTATTTTCCCTGATCGCGCAGAAGACTGGCATAAAAATAATGAGCGCTGGCGAGATGCGGAGCTACCTTGAGCGCCCGATCGAGAACCTTTTGTGCGCCCGGCAGATTGCCTTCCTGCAAGCGGACACGCGACATATTCACCCACCCGTCGGCGCGTTCCGGCGCTACCTGCGCTACTTTTGCAAATGCCGCATCGGCGCCCTGCAAATCCCCCTGAAGCAGAAGGCCAATTCCGTAATCATTCCAGCGCTGCCAATCTTTTGATTCGAGATCTACGCGCGGCTTGGGCGAAGGGGCGGTTGCCGGCAGAACATTGAGTTCAGCTTTGTCCTCGGCCATTACGACGATGGGCAGATTAGGAATTCCTGGACGCTCGCCGGAGTCGCCTTTTGTGCTGCCTGTGAAGGCCCACTTCGTATCATCGTGCGCGGGCGTGATGCTGGGATTGTGCTGTTGAGGATCATGAATGCCGGCAAAGGAAAACTGTGTGAACCACCAACTGAATTTGCGGTAGTTCAATTTGGCCGTAATTGTGATGCGGTTTCCCGCATCCTTTGGAATGTACAAACGGTAATGCACCGTATCGGCAGCGCCGGGTGGGATCAGATGGACATAAACGACGGCGCGTTCGGCCCAGGCGTTGCGTTTGTTGATTGGATTCCCGTGTTCGTCGATAAGCAGCGCGCGATAGAACTGAGCGCCTGGATCAACGGGACCATTGCGGTCATCGCCCGTGCCCGCTCGGCCGCTCCAGAAAATCGTCCGGCCGTTTTCATCCTTGGCCTGGAGCTCCAGCCATAAATCGAAAGCGTCAATCGTCCCGCCGGGAAAGAAATGGCCAACCCCGCGAGTACGAACAACCACGTCCACGCGTTCGGTGTCTCCGCGGCGAACTTGAATCGGAAAGTGATTAAGGGGCGCGGTCAACTGCGACGACGGAACCGCAAACTGCTGTTGGGCGGCAGGCGCGCGAAACTCCGATTCTTCGCCTATGCCAAAGGTGGTTTGGGCTTCGGGAATCCCAGAGGGGAACTGCCCGCTCGTAGGCCCCGGTGTATTTGTTTTTTGCTCTGACGAAGGCTCCGGCGAAATCCCGAAAATGTCGACGCTGACCTGATTCGCTTTAAGGAAATTCTCAATCGTATCCAGTTGCTTCACATCTTCATTCTCATAGGGCAGCGCGGTATTTGCGGCCGGAAAGCGATGAGAATGAATCACGCCCGCGTAATTTCCGAAGTCAGCTGACCCAACTTCCGGCATATGGCAATCCGTGCAGGTCTGAGGATGCGGCGGATAATAAAACGAACGAGCTCCGTAGCCCGAGATTCCGCTTGCTTGCCAGTTGTCGTACTCGTTGAAGCCGCGCGTCCATCGGTAGTGATTCACGGGAAAATCGAGATGCACTTTGTGACATGCGGAGCAGAATTGCGCGGTCTGATTCTTGACGAAGGGCTTCATGAAAACGCGGCGGTGCGGTTCGGGATTCAGCTTTAAGAGGAAATCGACGAGGCTGTGCACGACGGGATTCTTGCTCTCCGCCAAATCATTCATCGGCGGATACTGGAGGACGTAATTGTTTTGTCCCATGGTCGATTGCACTGCGACAATCGAGTGGCACATCACGCAACCCAAACCGGCTTGCCCCTCGGGCGTTTTTTCGACTTCGCGAACAGGGCGATTAAACATCCCTGTGAGAAGTAGCGCCGGATCATGGCAGCCCGCGCACCACTTTGAAGGACGAATACCCACAGTATCTTGCATGTATTCGATGCTTTTTCGGTACCACTGATTATTGAATGATGAAAAATGATGGGCGGAGCTTTGCCATTGGCGATAAATATCTGCGTGGCACTGCTTGCAGGTTTCTGATTCCAGGAAAAATTTGTGGGGAATAATGGCGTTATTCGCGATCTGCACAGAACCAGGGAAAAATGGACCTGAGGAGCCAGGGCCTTCCTGATCCATCGAAGCCGGCGCCATTTGTGGATTTTCGATCTTAAAGGAAGACTGCCAGGGAAGACTGCGAGCCCACCATGCGCCGAATGACAGTGCGCCAAAGCAAGTAGCTACGACGAACCAGTAAGCGGCAGGGGAAAAAGAACTGAGAAGATGTCTACGTTGCGCCCATGAGCCGGCGAGCAAAATCGTACCAAGGGCGCTGAACCCAATGTGCAGATCGAGGAGCGGAAAGTCGTTCCGCACCGTGCCCGTGAAGACCAGCGCGATTCCAATGCATCCGCCTGCGGCGAGGAGGCTCCAAGCTGCGCGGTCGAGAGCGTGCGAGTCTCGCCAGATTCTGCTAGACAGCGCGAAAAGCAGAATGAGGAGCAGAAGTCCGGCAGCCAGATGCAGCATGACAACTGCGTAGTAATGAATCGTCGGAGTAGGCCACGCGTACACGTAGACTGCGGTAACAAAGAGAAGAGCGGTAAGCAGTCCTAGAAAACGTTTTCTCAACAGCGGTGTCTCAGTGCCGTGCCGATGGTCAGGCGGCACACTTTCACACAAATTGCCGGATGGCCCCTCAGCCTACCCAACCGAATCAATACTTGCAATAACTTTCCGCCAAACATGAAGATGTGATTCGAACTTACCTGTCCATAAGTTGACGCGGTGGAGTTTGAGAGCCGCTTGTTGGAGCCTAAATGCTAAACTGACCCAATTAATTTCGGAGCTTGGAGGAGCCATGCAGCAACATGCGACAAGAGAGAGCAAGCGACTGACTTCGTTGTCGGCTGCCGAGATGGCTGCAGGAGTCCGCCGGGGTGAGACAAAAACAACCGCGCTGATCGAAGCCCATCTGGAGCGAATCGAGAACGTGAATCCGAAGCTCAACGCATTTGTGCATGTGGATGCGGATGAAGCGCGGCGCCAGGCTCAGGCGGCAGAGGTGGCGCTCGAATCTGGCAAGGAGTTGGGGCCACTGCACGGGGTGCCACTCACAATCAAAAGCTCGATCGATGTGAAAGGATGGCCGTGTACTTGCGGCTCACGATTGCGCGCGGATTATGCTGCGGAAACCGATGCGCCGCTTGTTTCGCGGCTGCGCAGGGCGGGCGCGATATTGCTGGGGAATACCAATACACCGGAATTCTTAATGGCTTATGAAACGGACAATCGGATTGCGGGCCGAACAAATAATCCGTGGGACTTGAACCGTACTCCTGGGGGTTCGAGCGGGGGAGAGGCTGCGGCGATCGCGGCGCGCTGCTCCGCCGGCGGAGTTGGCAGTGATGGAGGCGGATCAATCCGCGTGCCTGCGCACTTCTCAGGCATTTGCGGATTGAAACCGACTCCGGGGCGAATTCCCGCAACGGGGCATTTTCCTGGGTCGGCTGGGCCATTTGCTCTGCTGGGTGTTGTGGGGCCAATGGCGCGCACAGTTGGCGACGTGAAGCTGCTTTTTGAGGTTATGGCCGGCCCTGATGACGGTGATCCTATGGCTGCGCCGGTGCCAGTACGCAATCCTCGCCGAGAAGAAGTTCGTTGTCTGCGCGTTGGCTTTTTTGAAGAGGGCGGCCGAATTCCAGTGACGAAGGAAACTCGCGCAGTGGTACGAAACGCGGCGGCGGCTCTGCGCGACGCAGGTCATGGAGTTGAGGAATTTGTTCCGTCTGAATTGGAAAAAGTGCGCAGCATTTGGTGGAACTTGTTTGGCCGCGCCGGACAGGTGGCGCTCGGGCCGATGTGCGAAGGAAAGGTATCAGAGTTGAGTCCTATTTTGTGCGAGTTTATTGGCATCGTGAGTGCCGAGCCGCGGCTGACGACCGAGGAATTCATGAGGACGCTGCTTGAACGCGACGCGGTTCGGGCACGATTTCTCCATCAGATGCAGAAGTATCCGATCCTGCTTTGCCCGGTTTGCGCCGTGCCGGCTTTCGGTCATGGCGAGCGAGAGTGGAAAATTAACGGGCACACGGTTGGATATCTGGATGCGATGAGCTACTGCCAATGGTTCAATGCGCTGGGCAATCCTGCCGTTGTTGTTCCAGTGGGCCATTCGCCGGAAGGTTTGCCAATCGGAGTGCAAATTGTCGGGCGGCCGTTTGAGGAAGAGCTTGTGCTGGCCGTCGCGCAAGAAATTGAATCGCGCTGCGGAATGATGGGCGAGCCCTCTCTCGCTTAGACAGAGCCTTCATTGTGAAGTGTCGGCGACGGCAGATTGCAATTCACGCCCGACACCCAGTGCATCGGGCCCAGGCGTAATTTTGTAGCGTCCTTGGTTAAATCAACTGCGTAATCGAGCATGATGCGATCTTGTTCGGAGATTGGAGCTGTTCTGTAGTCGCTGCGGATCGCGCTTACCAGATTCGAATCCAGGGTCACTCGACGCAGAAACTCTGCCTGAGACTCGATTCAATACCAGCAGCGGTTGGTGACCGATACGACTGTGGCGATCATTTCGTGCTGCCGGCGGGAGAGCAGCAATGCAGGGGACATCAGCGCGCCGAATGTCGAGAAGGCATGGAAGAGCGCCTCAGGAATAAGCGAGTGCGACGCGACAATGGCCGATTGGCTCTCCGTTCCAGGGAATACAGGCGTGGAGTATTCCGCGGGATATATTTCCCTCTGATCCTGCATTGCGCGCTGGTGCGCTTCGAAAAGGGGAATCGTGCCAATCCAGGTCATAACCGTTCTCCTGTTTGCAACAGTGTTGGTGTATCAAACGAAATGCGCAACGATTTCAAAGCGCTCTTTGTGGTTGGATGAGAAAATAACGACATCATTGTGTGCGCCTCCGATTTCAACGGGCTGGCCGTTTACCGTAACGCTTCGCAAGGAGTTCTCTTTCGGCAGACGGAATTTCACCTGCAATTCCTTCGGGGACCCCGGATTTGCGAGCAGAACATTCGCTCGGATGAGTTTTGCGGCGGTGTCCGCGCGCATGCTGAAATTCACGCGTCCCCAACGCGTAGGCGCCTGTTCAATTCGGATTTCCTCTCCGGAAATGACCCATTCACGCGGAAGGCCTTTGGCAAAGTACAGGCGATCTTCGTCTGAATCTTCGAGTACCAGCATCCAGCGCACCAGCAGCGGAATTGTTTGCTGCGCGGGAATGCAAAAAGTGGCTGTGCCGCCGTTGATACCAGCAACCTCGCCGGCGGTCCAACTGCCTCGCGTGTGGTCGTGAAAGCGATGCGAGTAAAGAAAGAGCAGGTACTCTTCAATTCTGTCGAGCCGCAGCAAGGCCAGAGCATAACCGTAGGAAATAAACCCCAAAATGTCACGCCCGGTGGGGTGAGGCCGCTCGACATTTGCGACCACGCCGAGAGTTGTTGCGCCGTACGCACGCATACAATCAATCACGAGATTCGACAATTCAGCGGGCAGAACGTCCGCATGCAATAGCTCCGCATAGGGCCGATGCGGCCACTGCTGAGGGCTGGGCCGCTGTTGTTCCATTGATTGCCAAAAAGTGAGCGTTGTTCCCGGATAGGTTCCGATGTATGGAGGATTCACGTCATTTCGGATGTTCTTGCGCATGCTCGCGGTCACGGTATCTTGCAGAACTTTGCTGTGGCGCGTCCATTCTTCCGCGGATTTATCTGCGTCCGCCGCAGGGCTGATGGAGGGCCATACGCGAGCCAAATCTTTTAGTCCGCGGGCGGCGAATGCGCTGTTCGCATAGTAGGGAAGCCACCAAGTTCCTGGTTTCGGCGCCAGGCAGGAGTCCGATTCGCTCCAGCCATGGATTAAGCCATGGCGCACATCATCAGACGGGAGACGGAGGCTTTCGTCGTGCATTTCGCAAAGCATATTGGCTGTAGCGGCGATTTTTTCCTGATGCTTCAGAAGAAGATTCTTATCTCGCGTGTAGTTAAAATATCGGGCAAAGAGCATAAGCTCCATGCCGAACTGTGCGGTTTCCGGGCCGCGCATGTTGATCATGCCTTTGGAGTCGGTGAAGTCGCTCAGATAATTGTCGATCACGTTGCGCGCCATTTCGAAGCGGGCCCACCCTAAGTTTGCGCCAACCGACATGGTGAAAATATCCTGAAAACCGTCGTACTCCGAGCCATAGTAGTCGCGGTCAACTGCGCCGTACTTCGGGTAGTAGCCGCCCGGACGGACCATTAATTCTTTTGCAAACGCATAGCGCGACATATCGACCCAGACGCGCTTCGGAAGTGAAGTCGGGGCAATATCCTGAACTTGCTTCTCCCAGTAATCTGCGAATTGCAAAAGCGCACGATAAAATTCTTCGGGCTTGGGGTCAACGCGGGCTGGCGGAAACGCGGGATAACTGTATCCGTAGACGGCCTTCGTAATTTTTCCATTCTCGATGAGCGCGGTGCGATGCCATGTCTGAACAATGAATTTGTCACGTGCGGTGACATCGCCGAACACGACGACTTCGTGATATGCGCCGTCTGAGACAGGCATAATCTTGCGGACGGCCGGCATCCAGCCGCCGATTAGCCCTTCAAAGCGTTCGGCAGCGGACTGCGGGGAATTCAGTTCGGGAAAATATTGGCCCGGATGATACGTACGAGTGCTCCCGCTGGGATAAACGGGCATGGTGTCGAAGCATTCCTTGGTACCGACGAATGTATTCCATGGCAATCGGAAGAACACCCGGCGTTCGCCCATGGCCGAGCCCATTGGCGGAGCCGCAGACTTCACCAGTTCGGGGTTTGGGTCGCCATTCTCGAGCAGTTTTTCTGCCAGCAGATCGTGCGGAGACATGCCAATATCCTTTAGACTCAGGCCAAGATATGGTGGATTAGCTTCAGCGAACGTTGCTTCAGCGCTCTTCGGCAGAGCCCTGCTTTGGCCATCCGAGGCGATGAAGGTAATATCGCCATCGCGCGTGCGAAGATCTTCGAAAACTTTCCACTTCGCTGAATTAATGGCAAATTCGCAGATCTGAGTGTGGCCTGAAACATCCGGAATTGAGGGTGGCAAATTCCTCGCTTGAACAGGATCAGCTGATCTCGCCGCCTTTTCTGCTGCGTCGGCAGTTTTCGGGAGATAGCGTGCGGCGGCAGAGGTGATAGCCAAATTCTTGAGAAAATTTCGTCGATTCATTTCGGTTTCCTGCGCCTAGCGTCAGAGGAACGGCAACAAATCGATTTCTTTTTGCTTCTCGCGGGCAGTTGTATCACAATCGGCGGCGCGCATGTAAACGTTTTCTCGAAAAACCCAAATTTTCAGTGCTATTAGGCGAGCGATGGGAGCACAAAAAGAGAAGCGGCACGAGCTGGTAGCGGGCGGGCTCGTGCTGTTGTTTGGATTGGCCACTGCATTAACGCTGCACGCGCGGGCGGCGGCGCAATCGCGGAGATTGCCTCAACAGGTCCGGCAAGGCGAGATGCTGGCGGATGGAATCGTCAGTTTCAGCACGCCTGATTTCGACTTAAGCCTAGTCCGATCGTCTCAAACCGTCGCAGCACTGAAGCCGAAGGGAGCCGATGGGTTCGATTTCACGCCAGGCGATCTGCTCGAACAGGGCTCGACGGACGGTTACTACCATCTGGGCGATATCGACCTGCGGCTACGTGCCGGAACCTCAGGGGATTGGCGAAATTACTCAACCGCGTTCTCGCGCAAGCCTGTGGCAGCGCTATCGGCTTCAGGGAATGCTCTAGCGGCTGCGGATCTCAATTCCACACTCCCCGACGACTTTCCATTGAAACTTAGGCGCACTTGGGCAGTTGAGAACGGAAAACTTGTGCTGCGATTTACGCTCACGAATAAAAGCGGCGGCATGGTTCAGGTGGGTGCGTTAGGCATACCTATGATTTTCAACAATGTGCTGACCGGCCGCTCTCTGGAACAGGCACATGCGAAGTGCTCTTTTTACGACCCGTATATCGGAGAAGATGCGGGCTATTTGCAGGTTACCCGGTTGAATGGGTATGGGCCAGCGCTGGTGATCGTGCCCGATGGGCATACGCCCTTTGAAGCTTACAAGCCGATTCTTGATGATCACGATTCCCATGGAGCGATAAAAATCTTCAACGATCCCACGCCGCGCGGAGTGACATTCGAGGGATTCTACGACTGGATGGTGTTCAGCAAGGCTTACTCAGAGAGTGAATGGAAAAATGCGCAGCCGTGGAATCCAGCTACGATGCTGACACTTGCACCTGGCCAGTCGAGAACCTATGGCGTCAAGTTTCTTCTCTCGGATTCGATTCGCGATATTGAGAAAACTCTCGCGGCAAATGGCAGACCTGTGGCAGTAGGAATCCCAGGATATGTCCTGCCTACGGATATCGACGCGCGACTTTTTTTGAAGTATCCAAAGGCGATTCGATCGGTTTCAGTGAGTCCTCCAGACGCAATTTTAGTTCGCAAAGATCCGCACACGCAGGACGATTGGAATGCTTTCACGCTACGCGGCCATCAATGGGGCCGTTCGCGGCTGACGATTACGTATCAGGATGGCTTGGTGCAAACCATCAACTATTTTGTGATGAAGCCGGAAGCTCAGGCCGTAGCCGATTTGGGCCATTTTCTAATGACTAAGCAATGGTTCACGGATACGCACGATCCTTTTCATCGCAGCCCTTCAGTGATGAGTTATGACCGGCAGGCGAATGCCATCGTCACGCAGGATCCGCGCGTATGGAT
>Ga0134126_10002474_pt1 | contig 23277 bp, 17 predicted proteins | sample KB31752_FD_96881 | JGI IMG/M metagenome (GOLD analysis project Ga0134126, IMG submission 96881) | Terrestrial soil microbial communities with excess Nitrogen fertilizer from Kellogg Biological Station, Michigan, USA - KB3-175-2 | ecosystem: Environmental > Terrestrial > Soil > Unclassified ... | reverse complement strand
CGAACCTGGAGGCGCCGCCGCCCTGGCTGCGCTCCTCTCCGGCCAGTACAAGCCGCGTCCGGGCGAACGGGTAGGAGTTCTGGTATGCGGCGGCAACACTACCGCAGTGGACTTTGCTGCAGCCGGAGCGAAGCTTCACTCTGCGTCAAAATGAAGACTGGAGAACCTCCTTACGCGGCTTTGGGCTGGCCCTGAAACTCCGCTGCTTTCTTCTTTTTGTAGCGGCGCCAGAAATAAAACCCAAGCACCGCGATGCCCGCCATCATGGCAATGTCGGCCTTTTCAAAGAAATCCACGAGGCTGTTGAACTCGTGGCCGAAGGCGTAGCCCAGAAGCACAATCAAGCTCACCCAGGTAGCCGCTCCCAGAAAGTTGTACAGAGCAAAGCGCTTCCACTCCATCCGCAAAACTCCGGCCAGCGGACCGGCCAGGGTCCGCAATCCCCAGATAAAACGCGCTAAATAGATGGTGAGGGCTCCCCGGCGTTTGATCAGGTGCTCGCCGGCAGCAATGTCCTGATCATCTACATGAAAGAGGTGCTTCCATTTGTCCAGAAAACGGCGACCCAGGGATTGGCCAATCCAGTAACCCGCGTTGTCCCCAGCGGTAGCCGCTGCTATCCCCGCCACGATGATCCAGACATAATGAAAATGCTCGTGTTTGAACGCGAGAAAGCTGGCAAAAATGAGAATGGTTTCTCCCGGCAGAGGCAGGCCCGCATTTTCTCCGAGCAACCCCACGATGATGGCCAAATACCCCCAGGCGAGCAGGTAGTGGTGAACCGTATTCACAATCCAATGCATGAGCTCCGCCCCTGGGCGCTACCAAAGTAGTCAATTCGATGCGAGAGATACGTCAGACGCTGGGTGAAATCGATACTTTGCTGGGCTCGAGAGCGGCAGCGGAGACGGAACTCTGTCAACCAAAGCTTTAGCCGGACAACTCTTCCAGGAGCACCCCATTCGTGCGCGGCCCCAGCACCGCAATCACACCCGCGACCACGACCATGACGGCCGCCAGCAGGGCAAAAACAGCGCTCACGCCATAGACCAGCAGAGCGCCAATCAGCAGCGAAGTTAAGGCGGCGCTCAACCGGCTCCAGCTATAAGTGAATCCCACGCCCGTGGCCCGGATGCGAGTGGGGTAGAGCTCACTCTGGTAAGCATGGAAATTGGCTGAAAAGCAATTGTTGCAGAGGGTCAGCAAAGCGCCGCTGAGCACGATCAGGGCCGGATGCTGCCAGAAGGCGAATCCCAGCCCAAATACCGCGATCAGGAGCGCCATCCCGGCAATGGTCCATTTGCGTTCCAGGCGGTCGGAGGTGAAGGTGGCCACCAGCGGTCCCAGCGGGGCCACCAGCGCCATCAGCAAGGTGTAGTCGAGGGAGGAAAGGAGTGGCATGCCTCGCTGCAACAGAAATGTAGGCGCCCAGTTGGCGAAGCCATAAAAGCCGATGGTCTGCAGAGCCTGAAAAACAATGAGCATGGCAGTGCGTTTTCCGTACGGCGGGCGCCACAGTTCCGCAAAAGCAGCCAGCAGCGAAAGCTTTTCTGCCGGCGCTTTTGCAGCCAAACCGCCTGCCACTGCCGGCTCTGGAGCCCTAGCGCCCGCTTCCGCTTCCAGCGCCGCTAATATGCTCTCCGCTTCCTGGCTGCGGCCCCGTTCCGCCAGCCAGCGCGGCGATTCCGGCAGGCGCAGCCGAAAATACCAGGCCAGCAGCCCGCCCGCGCTGCCGATCACCATCACCCAGCGCCAGCCATCCATCAGGAAGTGGGTGGGAATCAGCACGCGCGAGAGAAGCGCAACTGCCGGCACGGAGGTGAATCCCACCACCTGGGTGATGGCCACGAAGCGCCCTCGCACCGCGCTGGGGACCAGTTCGGTCACGTAGGTGTCAATCACCACGATTTCGGCGCCAATGCCTACCCCTGCTAGGAAGCGCATAAGGATCAGCCATTCGGCGTTCGGCGCCAGCGCTCCCGCCAGCGTAAACGCGGAATAGATCAGCAGCATGACCACAAACGCGCTGCGCCTCCCCACCCAATCGCTGGCCAAGCCGAAAAACACGGTTCCCAGAAACATGCCCAGAAATCCGGCGGCCACCAGCAGGCTGAACTGGTGCAGGGTAAGGAAGTGGGACTCCTGCAGCGCCGCGCCCAGGTAGGCAACCATGAAAAGGTCGTAGAGGTCGAACCAGCCGCCCAGCGAAATTAGGGTGATAAAGCGGCGATGGAAGCGCCCAACCTGCAACCGCTCCAGGCGCGCGGCTACCGATAGTTGCTGGCCTGAAACAGCAGGTTCGCTCCCGGGCATGGCGCCTAGGATACCGCCTTAGGTGCTCCCTGCCGGCCTTGAGATTACTAGAGGCATCTTGCCGGCCTTATTACCCCGGCCCAGACTTTAGTGGGAGATTCCGGCTTGCGACTCTGCGTCACCACATTTCTGAAACTGTGCTGGGGCGCGTACCTGCTGCTCACATCCGTCTATTGCCTGCTGGCTTTCCTCCCTTATACCTATTGCGCGCTGATTAAAGCGCCGCCCTACGAATGGATGCCCTGGTTCGTGCACCACCATGCCCAGTTCTACTGGCCGCTGTTGGTGGCAGCGGCCCTGGCTTACTGGCCGGGCGAAAAAACGCGCTGGCATTCAGGAATTTTTCTGCTGCTGGCCCTGCCTGGGTTGTACTTGCTGGCACGCCCGCTCTTGCCATCTGTGCAGAGCGACAGGTCTGCCTACGTTGCCAGCCTGCTTTTCCTCGCCCCTCTGCTCCTCACCGCCATCCCCGACGCGGGCCGGTACTGGTTGCGTTGGCGTGACGGAGGCGGCCAACTCCCCTACTCCACTGCCTTACTGACGGCAGCGCTCGTCGCTCTCCTGTATTCATCAGGGACAATGTTGCGCGGGTACCTGGAGAGGGGTTCCGTGGGCTTTCATCTCGCAGAGGCGGAACTTACCACCTGGAGCATGGTTTGCCACATCACGCTGGCGGTGGCCGCCCTTTCCGTCTTCAATTTGATCAGCCTGCTGGCGGAAAAGACGCGGCACCCGGGCCGCCTCCGCGCCGCCCTGGTGGCCGCTCTCGGCTTGGCCGCCCTGAGCTTGGGGCTGGTTCATTTTCTGAGTAACGACATGAGCTTTGAAGGCTGGCCGGCGCAACTCTACGCGGTTTGCCTGGCCGCCGCTTTGACCCTGTTTGCCGCATCCCTGCTCCTCCCTTTCCTGAGGCGCGAAGGAGAAGCCTCGCTGCCGCAGGCCGGTAAGTCAAAGAGCGCAGCCACAATGGCAGTGGCAGGGGCGGTGGCTGCCGCCGCCGTGGCCTTGCCCTCCCTCATCCGCGGCGGCGATTGGAATGGAGTGCTCGAGCGCAGCTTCACCTTTTGCTTCTGGATTCTCCTGACCGCCTGCCTTTTTCGCTTGCGTCCGCGGCAGGTGCGTTACTCGCCGGCGCTGGTACTCGCTGTCCTCCTGGTGTGCGGCTTTACCTATAAAGGTTTGCAAGCATCAAAGATCCTCTGGGCCCGGCCTCTGGGCGACACTGACGACACCATCAGCCGCCGCATGCAGACCTATGCCCTGCAGGACGCTTCGTTTCAGTTGGCACACGATCTGCTGGGCAACGCCCCCCGGGAACATTGTGGCGACCTGTGCCGCATTCTGCGCGAATATTCCGATATCCGTGACGCCTCCGCGGTGGACGTGAGCCTGGTTAAGCCGCTGCTTCCCAGCCGCGGATACCGGCCCAATATTTTCATTTTCGTTATTGACTCGATGCGTCCGGATTACCTCGGCGCCTATAACCCCAAGGTGGATTTCACGCCCAACCTGGACGCCCTGGCGCGCGACAGCATAATCCTGCATAACGCCTACACACAATATTCAGGAACCACGCTCTCCGAGCCGGCCATCTGGGCGGGCGCCATGCTGCTTCACGCCCATTATCTGCAACCGTTCTCAAAGGTGAACGGACTGGAAAAGCTGGCCCGGACCGATGGGTACCAGATGGTGGTCAGCTACGATACTGTGCTGAGCCAGTTGCTTTCGCCGAGCAACAACCTGGTGAAGCTCGATACCGACAAGCCGCTGTGGAACCGATTCGAAGTGTGCTCCACGGTGGCGCAGACGGAGAGTGCACTGGAGGGGCGTCGCGACCCCTCCCGGCCGGTGCTCTTCTACGCCCAGCCCATGAACGTGCACCAGTTCGCCCACAACGATCTGCCGCGTCCCACCGGCGTGAACTGGCGCACTCGTCCCGGTTTTAATAACCGCATAGCTTATGAGGTGCACCAGGTGGACGGCTGCCTGGGTGGGTTCGTGCAATATCTGAAAACCCACAATCTATATGACGACAGCATTATCGTCATCACCTCCGACCACGGCGACGCCACCGGCCAATTCGGCCGCTACAGCCATTCCACCAGCATTTATCCTGAAATTATCCGCGTGCCCCTTATCATCCATTTGCCCTCCAGGCTGCGCCGACAACTTGTGTATGACGACCAGCGGGTGGCGGCGCTCACCGACGTAACTCCAACCCTCTATTACCTGCTCGGCCACCGGCCCATCATCCACAATCCCCTGCTCGGCCACCCCCTGTTTGCCAGCACTCGCCAGGAACTGGAAAGCTACTCACGCAAAGATCTGTTTCTGGCTTCGGACGTGCGTGCCGTTTACGGCATCCTCGACGATAACGGACGCTTTCTTTACGTAACCTACGACTCTCCCGCGGAGAGCTACCTCTTCGACTTGGCCGGCGACCCCAACGCCCTGCACAACGTGCTCACCCCGTCTCTGAAACAGGAGTACGACGAACGCATCATTGACTACCTCCACCAGGTAGCCGACTTCTACCGCTACAAGCCAAGTATGGGGTCCTTGCTGGCGAGTTCCGCGCAGTAAGCGCGCACAGAGCGCGGCATTTAGAGCTTCGCTCCCTCTTCGCAGGGTCGGCGGAATTTCTGGAACATAGGAACCGAGCCCTGCGAGAAATTAGATAATTTCCCGCAGTTTCGGAGAGCCGGACACCCTCGGTGGGCCACTCCAGCTTCTCTTGCCTGAGTGGAGAATTTTGCCTGGAGTTTTTACTGCTACAAGCGCCGTTCTCAATGCACGATATCCCGCTGCGAGCCTTCCCCTTCGGCGGAGCCCGCCCCGGCCGCGGAACTCTTCATCCCGATTCCATAGCGCTTGAGCTTGCGATAGAGGGTGGCCCGGCTGATGCCCAGCAACTGCCCGGCTAGTGTCTTGTCGCCGTTCACCTGCTCAAAAACACGTTCAATGGTCAGCCGCTCAATATCCTCCAGGTCGGTGGAGTGGGTCGGAGGAGCAAAGCTTTCCACCAGGCAATCGCCGGACGTGGTGAGCGATTGAATTCCTGGCGGCAGGTCACTGACGTCAATTACCTGCTGGTCGCCCAGGGCCACGGCGCGCTCAATGCAGTTTTCCAACTCGCGCACATTCCCCGGCCAGTCATAGGCGCGCAGGCACTTCATGGCTGCGGTGGTGATCTTGATGGGCTGAGTGGGCGCGTAGCGGCTCAGAAACCACTGCGCCAGGTCGGGAATGTCGCTGCGCCGCTCGCGCAGTGCCGGCAGGTGCACCGTGACCACGTTGAGCCGGAAGTAAAGGTCCTTGCGGAAGGTGCCCGCCTTGTACGCCGCTTCCAGGTCGCGGTTGGTGGCGGCCATCACCCGCACCTCTACCTTGATCTTCTGATTGCTGCCCACGGGACGCACTTCCTTTTCCTGCAGCACGCGCAGCAGCTTGGCCTGCATTTCCAGCGGCAGTTCGCCCACCTCGTCGAGGAAAATCGTGCCTCCGTCAGCCGCCTGAAACAGGCCCGCCTTGGAGCGCAACGCGCCCGTGAACGCCCCTTTCTCGTATCCGAAGAGCTCGCTCTCTATCAGGGTCGGGACCAGAGACCCGCAGTCCACCGCCACAAACGGCCGCTTGGCCAGCGCGCCGCGGAAGTGGATGGCGCGCGCCACCAGTTCCTTGCCGGTGCCGCTCTCGCCGCTGATCAGCACCGGCGTGCGCGTGTCTTTCAGCCGGTCAATCAGCGCCAGCACGTCCTGGATTTCCTTGGACGCGCCCACAATGCCGCCCATCTCCGTGCTCACCCGCTCGCGCAGGGCTCGGTTTTCCAGCACCAGACGCACCTTCTGCGCCATGCGCTGCAGGATGAGTTTCATCTCCTCCAGGCGAAAGGGCTTGGTGATGTAGTCGTAGGCCCCGAGCTTCATCGCCTGCACCGCATTGTCAATGGAGCCGTAGCCGGTGATGATCGCCACCTCGGTGCGCGGCGACTGCTTCTTCACCGTCTCCAGGAATTCCAACCCGGACATCTGCGCCATGCGCAGATCCACCAGAATCAGGTCGGGAGTCTCGCTTTCCAGCCGGGCCAGCGCGTCTTCCGCGCTTTCCGACTCCCAGCAGACAAATCCCAGCGACTCTCCGATCTTCACGCAGAGCTTGCGGATGCTCTGCTCGTCGTCCACGATCAGCAGGCGAATGCGTCCGTCTTCACTCATGGTGCCTTCCCGATGGTCTTTTCCACCACCTCGAGCAGTTGTTGCACGCGAAAGGGTTTTTCCACGCAGGGCGCGCCCGTCTTCTGCAGCGTAGCCACGGTCTCCTCGTTGGCGATGTCGCCGGTGATGAAAACCAGGCGCGAGGTAAGTTCGGGGCGGTGGCCCGCGATCCAGGCGTGAACATCGGCGCCGTCCACCCCTCCCGGCGTGCGCATGTCGGAAATCACTCCCAGAAAAGAGCCTCCGGCCAGCAGGCGCAGCGCTTCCGCGCCGGAATTCGCGGCCACCACGGGGTAGCCGCTGCGCTCCAGGGCGGCGCGCACGTAGGCCATCACCGAGGGCTCATCTTCAATCAGCAACAGCGGCAGATTGGCGCTATTCGGATAAAGGTTGGTCATGTTTGCATCGCTCCAGCAGCGACAATGGTTTCCGTCATATCTGCGGACAGGGGAAGGCGCACCAGAAAGGTCGCGCCTTCCTGCCCCGCATTGTTGTGGCAGGTAATCTCTCCTCCGTGCTCGCGTAGGATCCCGTAACAGATACTCAGCCCCAATCCGGTTCCCTTGCCCACTTCCTTGGTGGTGAAAAATGGATCAAAAATGCGGTCAGGATTGCTGATGCCGTTGCCATTGTCGCGGAACAGCACCTGCACCCATCCCCCCGTTGTGGATGTTTCAATATCAATACGGGCCGGCCGGCCGATTTCGCGTACCGCGTCGTAGGCGTTGTTCAGGATGTTCAGAAATACCTGCTGCAACTGGTGCGGGTCGCCCACCACCTCGGGCAGGAGCTCATAGAAGCGTTCGCTCACCTCCACCCCGTGGCTGCTGAAGTCATACGCGCGCAGCTGCAAGGTGCGGCGCAGGATGGAATTCACCTGCACCGGCTTGCGCTGCGGCGGCATCTGCCGCGCAAAACTGAGCAGGTTCTGCACAATCTGCTTGGTGCGCTGCGCCTCCTGCAGTATCACGCGCAGGTCCTTGCGCGCCGATTCGGGCAGCTCGGAGTTTTCCATCAGCAGGTCGGCAAATCCCAGGATCGCGGTCAGCGGATTGTTGACCTCATGGGCCACACCCGAAACCAACTGCCCCACCGCCGCCATTTTTTCCGCGTGCATCAGCTTGGAGTGCATCATCGCAGCGTCGGAAATGTCGGTCATCACCACCACAATGCTGCTCACCTCCCCCTGCTCGTCGCGCATGGGGCTCAGGTTCACGGAAAATTGACCCGCGCGCCCGTCGGCCCGGGTGATGGGCAACTCCAGGTTGTCCACCTGCTGCCCGGCAAGCGTGGCTTCCAGCGCCGCTTCCAGGTGGGCACGCCGCCCCGGCACCACCATCTCCGCCAGCGGTTGTCCCAGCCATTGCTGCGGATTGTAGGCGCCGCTTTCGTACCAGCGCCGGTTGGCATAGGTAACCTGCCCGGCCGTGTCGGTTACCAGAATGATGCTCTGGGTGTTGTTCAGAATCTTGTTGTTGAAATCGCGCTCGCGCTGCAGCTCCGCCTGCGAATTCTTCAGCTCGGTGATGTCCAGGATGAGGCCGCGGAACTGCGTCACCTTGCCCTGCGCGTCGCGTACCGCAAACGAGTTCTGCAGCGTGTGGATGGGAGCGCCGTCTTTGCGCCGCAGCGTTTCCTCATAGTTGCGTACCACACCCGTTTCTTCCATGCGGGCGCGGAAGCGCTCCCGTCCCCGGGGATCGAAATAAACCTGGCTGGGAATATCCACCTGCAGCAGTTCGTCACGGCTGCCATAGCCCAGCATGCGCACCAGGGCGTCATTCACTTCGATGAAGCGCCCTTCTGTGCTGGTGAAGTACAGGCCTTCCTGGATATTGTCGAAAAGTTCGCGATAGCGGCGTTCTGCCTCTTGCCGGTCGCTGATGTCCTTCAGCACGTGGATGGTCTGCAGCCCGCCTTCGTTGTTGGGGCCGTGAATGCGCGAGGTGGAAACCAGGTAAGTGCGCTCCAGCACGGGATGGATGAATTCTTCGGCCGCCTCCGCACCGGGACGGCAAAAGGGGCAGGGCTGAGGCCCGGGCTGCTCGGTTGTGGACAGCAACGCGCGCATGCTTATGCCCACCAGTTCCCCCGGACGCACCCCGATGAAGTCGGCCATGGAGCGGTTGACCCGCAGCACCTTGTGCTGCGCATCGTGTACCACGATGAAATCGCTGATGGCGTCGAAAATCTCCATCCAGTGGCGGTTGGCCTGGTCCATCCGGGTGAACAGGCGTGCATTTTCCAGAGCCACCGAGGCGTGCCCCGCCAGCGCCTGCAACAGGTTGCGGTCATCAGCCGCTACCGGCTTGCCCCGGTTCGCCAGGCACAGGATGCCCACCAGTTCGCCCTCGCCCCCATGCAGACCAGCCAGCACCACATCCTTCCACTGCAGGTCAGCAGCCACGTGGCCCAGCAATTCCGCGCCTTCACCCGAGGTGATGGCCTCCTTGCGGTCGGCAACCAGGTCGCCTAGCGCCACCGCCAGCCGCCGCAGTACCCCTTTTTCGGGAACCGTCTCCGGTGTGCGCACCGCCACCACTTCGAGATGCGAGCGCTGCGCCAATGCGAGCGCGGCTGAGCTGGCGCCCAGCATCTCCGCCGCTCGCGCGATGAAACTCTGGGCGAATTCCGGAAGGCGCAGCAGCGAATTCAGCTCCAGCGCCATGGCCATCAGGTCCTCGGCCCGGCGGCCGTGTTCTTTGGCCAGGTGCAGGTTCCTCGCCGCTTCCAGGGCCACCGCCACCGGTGCCGCCAGGGCGCGGGCGCGACGGATGTCTTCCGCGGAAATGCCGGCCTGGTCCAACCGGTCGAGAACCCCGAACATGCCCAGCGTCCGGCCCTCCGAACTGAGCAGGGGCACGGTCAGGACCTGGCGCACGTTGTGCTCGGCGGCGCTCTCCTGGTCAGCTTCCGCCACCTGGCGGATATCGTCCGTCCAGAACACTTCGGCCGAACCCAGCACGCGCGCGGCCGCATCGGCGGGAAAGCTCACCTCCAGCGGGTGTGCCTCTCCGTTCTCAGCCACCCACCTTACCTGGCAGCTTCCGCTTTCCAGCAACGCAATGTAAGAACGGCCGAAACCAAGGAATTGGGCGGCCCGCACCACGAACTTTTTCAGGAATTCATCCAACTGGCTGCTGCCCCCAAGTTCGGAGGAAATCTCCAGCAACTGGTGCAGTTCTTGGGCACGCGCATCGGCCATGGCATAGAGCCGCTGTGCCTCCAGCAGGCTTCCCAATTGTCCGGCAAGAATCGTGGCCTTGGCGGCCATGTCCTCATTGAAGAAGCGCGCATCTTCGGTGTTCAGAAACACCACCGTTCCCACCACGTCGCCCGCCACCACCAGCGGCGCCGCCATCAGGGAACAGGCGTGGTACTCCGCCGCCATGGGATAGCGCGAACCTTCAATTTCATTTCTGAAAACCGTCTTGCTGCTGCGCGCCGCTTCGCAGGTAACCGCACTCTGTCCCGGGTTCAGGCGGGTGCCACGAAACTGCTCCGCCATGTGCCCGTCGGCCTCCTCGCCCACCAGCACATCGGGCGCAATCTTCCGCCAGAAGTACGTGCCCTGCACTCCAAAGAATTCGCGCGTCGAGCGCAGAAACAACTGGATCAGGGATTCAGGCGTGCTGCGCAGCGAACCGGCTAGAGAAAAGTCGAGCAGCAGCTTTTGAAAAGAGTTCTGCAACCGGGGAACAACACCTCGAGGCACAGTCGTATTCCCAGCCTGCATGCGTAGGTTGCCGCTGCGTTATCGGTACAAAGCTTTGCGTTGCTTAGACTTAAGGAGGAAAGTACCTTGGAATCTCATTTTGAGTCAAGCAAATTGCGCGCCCAGTCTCAAGTTGTGAACACCGCCTCTGCCCGTCTCAAGCTGAAACGCGGGCTCGATCTGCGGCGGGCGAATGAGACCAGGCACTTCCCGTACTCCGCTCCCTAACCCCGCGAGCACCATAGTTACCTTTGTAAGTTGCTGGTAATACATCATGGTTGGATGATGGGCACCAGCGGTAACCAGCGCCGCGAACTGGCACCGGCCTTGCACATGGGTTTCTCCCGGGGATACGGCTTCCGCGGCGTGACCTATTTTGCGTCCCAGGCACGAAGAAACACGCGCCCAACCCGCGGTCGCGACCGAAACGGGCAGGAGCAGGCCGGCAAGCAAGGAGTTTGGCATGACGATCGGCAGAAGGCTGTACACGAATTTCGGCGCCATCCTGGCCATGGTGGTGATGCTGTTCCTGGTCAACATGATCGCGGTGCAGCGCGAGCATGCCGCCAAAACTGCCGCCGCCCAATCTCTGGCCATGGCTGAAGCCACCGACGTGGTGCGCTTCCAGATGATGCAGAACCGCCTCTTCCTCGGCAACTACCTGCTCAGCGGCGATACCCGCGAAATGGACAAGATGTATGACGGCATTGGCAAGCTGCAGGAACTGATCAGTGACGCCAAGTCCAAGGCTAACTCCGATCAGCAGCGTTTCGCCCTGGCCAAGGTGCAGCAGTACGAGCACAACTGGGCCAGTGACTTCGCCCAGCCCCTGGTCAGCAAGCGCAAGGACGTGGATGGCGGCAATGCCACCGTCGCCGAGCTGCAGATCTTTTATCTGCAGAAAGACGCGGGAGAGTGGATCAAGAATTCCAGTGGCGCCCTTGATGTGGCCGACGGCGAGAACCGCAAGGTGGTGGAGGAACGCCGCAAATCCGACGAAACCGCCGCCGCCGCCACTTCCGCCGTCGCCATTACTGGCACGCTCCTCGCCCTGCTGCTGGGCATTGCCATCGCCTACCGCACTGCCAAGTCCATTACCGACCCGCTGAACGACCTGATGTCGGTGGCCAGCCAGATTGCCGATGCCGGCGAACTCGACCATAGAATTGACATCCAGCGCGATGACGAAATTGGCGCTCTGGCTCGCACCTTCACCAAAATGGTCACTTATCTGAAGGAAATGGCGGGCGTGTCGGAAGCCATCGCCGGCGGCGACCTCACCGTCAAGGTCACCCCGCGTTCCCGTCACGACACCTTGGGCAACGCCTTTGCCCGCATGGTGGATGGCCTGCGCACCCTGGTGCGCTCGGTCCGCGACGGCTCTTCCCAGGTGGCCAGCGGCTCCAACCAGGTGGCCAGCGCCTCCGACGAATCCGCCAAAATCAGCCTGCAGGCTTCCTCCGCCATTGATGAAGTCACCAGCACCATGCATGAGATGAGTATCAACGTGCAGAACATGGTGAAGAACACGCAGGTGCAGGCTTCTAGCGTCAGCGAAACTTCCGCCTCCATTGATGAGATGGTGGCCTCCATCCAGCGCGTGGCCGATACCGCCCGCGTGCTGCTCGATATTTCCAACCGCTCTCGCGAGGAAGTGCACAACGGAATCGCCACCATGGACAAGGCCACCGACGGCCTCAACCGCATCAACCTGGCTATCCGCTCCTCCGGCGACATCATTGATGTGCTCGGCCAGCGCGCCGACGACATCGGCAAAATTATTGAAGTAATTGATGACCTCGCCGAACAGACCAACCTGCTTGCCCTGAACGCAGCCATTGAAGCTGCACGCGCCGGCGAGCACGGGCTGGGCTTCGCCGTGGTCGCCGATGAGGTCCGCAAGCTGGCGGAAAAATCGGCGCAATCCACCAAAGAGATTTCCGAACTCATCCAGAGCATTCAGCGTGAAGCCCGCAAGGCCGTGGACAACATGGACCGCAGCACCGCCATCGTCAACGAGGGCCTGACTCTAGGCCAGGAACTCAACGGCGCGCTGAAGAAAATTTCTAATGTGGTCACCGAGGTTTACAAGTTCGCCCAGGAAATCGGCGCCGCCACCAACGAACAGTCGCACGGTTCCTCGCAGATTGCCAAGGCCACCACCCGCCTGAACGAAATCACCCACGAGATCAGTTCCTCGGTGGAGGAGCAGGCTTCCGGGGCGCAGGCGGTGGTGAAAGCCATGGAGCGCATGCGCGAACTGGTGCAGCAGAGTACTTCCGGCTCCACCGAACTGGCGGCCTCGGCGGAGCAGATGTCCAAAATGGCGCGCGCGCTTCTGGATGCCATGGACCGTTTCGTCCTGGAAGCCATTCAGGAAGCCGCCAAAAGCATTCCCGAACGGCGGGCCGCGGCCGCCGCGTCGCGAGCCTAGCGGGGCAGCATGGAGAAGGACCTGCAAATCGTCGGTTTCCGGGTGGGGCGCGAGACCTACGGCGTGCCTATCACCACCGTGCACGAAATCGTGCGCGTGCCTGAAATTACCGCCGTACCCGACGCGCCTGACTACCTGGAAGGCGTAATCAACCTGCGCGGCAAGATCGTTTCCATCATTGACCTGCGCAAGCGTTTTGGCGAAGCCGTCACCCAGCCCAGCAACAAGAACCGCATTCTGGTGGCGGAGGTGAACGGCAAGCCGCTCGGCCTGATGGTGGACTCGGCCTCCGAGGTGCTCAAGATCGCCCGCTCAGAAATTGAAGCCCCGCCCGCCCTGGTGCAGGAAGGCCGCCTCAACTGCGTGGCCGGCGTAGGCAAGGTGCGCGGGCGGCTAATCATCCTGATTGACCTGGCGCGGCTGCTGTCGGCCTCCGCACTGCAAAATCCCGCGGAAGACGAAGCGCGCTCAGCGCAGGGCCCATCTTCTTCGTTCGCCAGCTTGCGGGCGCAAGCGGGAGGCAAATGAAATTCGACGACTCCATCAGCGCGCCGCCCGCCCCGGGCTCTCTCAGTGAAAGCGAGCTCAAATTGCTGCAGGTTCTGGTGTACCAGGAATGCGGCCTGTACTTCGACGAGCGCCGCACCCACTTCCTGCAGGACCGCCTGCTGCGCCGCATGCGCGCCTGCCAGACGACCTCTTTCTACAGCTATTACCGTCTGCTTACCAGCAACGAGGGCAAGCGCGAGATGTCGGTGCTGCTGGAAAATCTCGCGATCCACGAAACCAGCTTTTTCCGCAACAAGGCCCAGTTCGATCTGTTCCACAAAGTGATCATGGACGAACTGCTCCAGCGCAAGCAGGAGCGCCGCGATTGCAGCCTGCGCGTCTGGAGCGCCGGTTGCTCCACCGGCCAGGAGCCCTACACCATCGCCATGCTCATGTGCGACGCCCTCTCCTACTACTACCTGCGCAATCCTCTGCCCTACGAAACGCCCACTCCCAAGCCCCTGGTACCACCGCCATGGAAGCTGGAAGTACTGGCTTCCGATATCAGTTACACCGCCTTGCGCACCGCCCAGGACGGCGTCTACACCGACGCCCAGATGGAAGCGGTGGATTTCGCCTATCGCCTCCGTTACTTCGACAAGTTGGGCGATAAGTACGCGGTCAAGAAGGCGGTCAAGGACCTGGTGCGCTTCGATTTTCATAATCTTAAAACCGAGTTTCTGCCCCAGCGCAATGACATCATCTTCTGCCGCAACGTCATGATTTATTTCGACGAGCCGGAACAGAGGCGCCTGGTGGAAAAGTTCTACCGCTGCCTTAATCCCGAGGGCTACCTTTTCCTTGGCCACGCCGAAAGCCTGTTCGGAATCAGCGAAAAGTTCCGCATGGTCCATCGCGAGAACGGTACCGCCTACCAGCGCGTGGAGGTGAAAGCGTGAGCTTCTTCTCCGAGGACCGGGCGGCGGAGTTGCGCCAGCTTTTTTTTGAGAGTGCGCAGGAAATCCTGCAGTCCCTCAACGAAGAGGCGCTCCGCCTGGAGAAAACTCCCGGGGACGCGGAAATTACCCGCAATATTCGGCGCGCCGTGCACACCCTGAAGGGGGACTCGGCGGCGGTGGGCTGCCGCGAACTCAGCCAGATCGCCCATGAGCTGGAGGACGCGCTGGCCCCGGAAGTGACCAGCGCCGCGGCCGGCGCCGAACTGGTTGAGTTGGTGCTCTGCGCCGCCGACACCTTCGACGGACTGCTCGCCGCCTATCGCGGCAACCTGCGACTCCCCAGCATCGAGCCTCTGCGCGCATTGATCGCAAAATTGCGCTCCGGCGCTGGCGCCAAGTCCCAAACCGCTGCTCCTGCGTCTTCGGCGCCCGCCGTTTCCTTTAGCGAATACCAGCAACTGCTCATCCACCAGGCCCTGCACAGCGGCGAAAACGTGTACCGCGTCGCCGCCGACCTTGACCCTAACTGCCCTATGAAGGCTGCCGCCTGGCAACTGCTCCAGAATGTGCTGCAGCGCGCCGGCAAAGTTCTGGCGGTGCAGCCGGAAAACGCAGCTTCCGAGCAGGTGGCCCACCTCGAGGTGGTCATCAGCAGCGACAAGCCGGAAACCTGGATCGCCGAGCGCTGCCACATCCCCGCGGTGATTGCCTCCGCCAAAGTTACGCCCTGGAAAGCCCGCCAGCCGGGTCAAAAAAATGCGGTGGAGCCGGCCGGACCCAATGCCGCGCCGGAAAACATTTTGCGCGTGGATGCCGAGCGCCTGGACCAACTGCTCAACCTGATCGGCGAGCTGATCATCGGCCGCTCCATGCTGCAGCAGGTGCTGGGAGAATTCAGCCGCCGCTTCCCCAAGGATTCGTTGCGCCCCCGCTTTGCCGACGCCATGGCCTTTCAAACCCGGGTGCTCAATGACCTGCAGCGCTCCGCCATGCAGGTGCGCATGGTTCCCGTGGAGCACTTGTTCCGCCGCTTCCCGCGCCTGGTGCGCGATGTGGCCAAGCATTGCCACAAAGAGGTCGCTCTTCTGCTCAGCGGTCAGCAGACGGAACTGGATAAGAGCATCCTGGACGCTATCGCCGAGCCTCTCGCCCACCTGGTTCGCAATGCCGTGGATCACGGACTGGAGAGCACGGAGGAGCGCCAGAAAGCGGACAAGCTCGCCAAGGGCACGATTCGCCTCAACGCCTACCATCAGGGAAATCACGTAGTCGTGGAAGTCGGTGACGACGGTCGCGGCCTGGACCCTGTCCTCATCCTGAAAAAGGCGACGGAACGCGGGATTGTGAGCGGCGACGAAGCTGCCCGGCTCAGCCCCTCCCAAGTGTTGGAACTGATTTTCCGGCCCGGCTTCACCACCGCCGAGCAGGTTACCGAGATTTCAGGCCGAGGCATCGGCATGGACGTGGTGCAAAACGTCGTCCAGCGGCTCAAAGGCAGCATCAGCATCCAGTCTGAGCCCGGGCAGGGCACCACTTTCGTCATCAAACTGCCCCTTACCCTGGCCATTATCAAATCCCTGTTGCTGCGCATGCAGGACCGCCTGTACGCCATTCCTCTCAATGCTGTGGTGGAAATCAGCCGCGCTTCCGAAGCCGCCATCCATCGTGTGGATAACCATGAGGTGTTGCAGCTTCGGAACACGGTGCTCACCCTGGTGCGACTGGGCAGCCCACCGCTCGAATCCAACCCTGGTAAGAGGATATTTGTGGTCGTCATCGCTCTTGGCGAGCGCCGCTATGGACTCATTGTGGATTCGATTGTGGGCGAGGAGGAACTGGTCATCAAGCCCTTGGACGGTCAGGTCATCGCCAGCGAACTGGTAAGCGGCGCCTCCATTCTGGGTGACGGCACCGTGGTGCTCATGCTGAACTTGGCCGCGGTTGTGGAAAGTTATTCCCGGAGGGCGTTGCCTCCGTTGCCGTCCGCGGTTTCGCAACCTATGCCTGCTGCTTCAACCACCGGAGGTGCGCGATGAGCGCTCCCGTACGCGTGCTGGTGGTGGATGATTCCGCTCTCATGCGCAAGCTGATTCCACAGATTCTGCAGGCCGATGGTTCCATCCAAGTGGTGGGAACCGCCATTGACGGCAGCTTCGCCCTGAAGAAGATCGAGGAACTCAAGCCCCAGGTGGTCACCCTCGATCTGGAGATGCCCGGCATGAGTGGAATGCAGGCGCTGCGCGAAATTACCTTGCGTTATCACCTCCCGGTCATTGTGGTCAGCTCTCATACCACCCAGGGTGCCTCCGCCACTTTCAAGGCGCTGGCCATGGGCGCGCTGGATTTCGTGGCCAAACCGCACGATGCTTCCGCGCACATGCAGGAAGTGGCCCAGGAATTGATCAGCAAGATCAAAGTGGCGGCCCATGCCGACGCGCCGCGCACACCCAATCCCCTTCCCCTCAGTTTTCAGAAAGCGGAAAAGCCGCGGCCGCGGCCCCGCCGCGCCCCGACGCGGGTAATCGCCATCGGCATCTCCACCGGGGGGCCCAACGCCTTGCAGTATCTGCTGGCCCAGCTGCCGGGAGATTTCCCCGGCGCCCTCCTGGTGGTGCAGCACATGCCCGAAGGCTTCACTGACATGTTCGCGCGCCGTCTGGACGAATGCTGCTCCCTGGAAGTCAAGGAGGCGCAATCCGGCGACCTGCTGCAGGCCGGCCGTGTGCTCATCTGCCCCGGCAATCGCCACATGCGTGTGCGGCGCATGCCCCTGGGCGACGTGGCGGTGCTCAGCGACGAGCCGCGCGTAAATGGCCACCGGCCATCTGTGGACGTGCTTTTCCGTTCGGTGGCAGACGAATTCGGGCCCGCCGCTGTCGCCGTGCTCATGACCGGTATGGGCGACGACGGCGCCGATGCCATGGCCGCGGTCAAGGCCGCCGGCGGCATGACAATCGCCCAGAGCAAGGAATCGTGCACCGTTTTCGGCATGCCCCGCGCCGCGATCGAGCGTGGCCATGCCATCCGTGTGGTCGCTCTCGATGTGCTGGCCCACACCCTGCAGGCCCAGTGCCTGCAGGAAGTGCAGCCGGGCGGCAGGCTGGCCCGGGCGCAAGCCGGACAAACGAGTTAAGTATCAAGGGAGGGCTCCACTGGGCCGTCCCCTGGAAGGAGAGCAGTATGGAGCAGTTCGCGCGAGTACTCCGCAAAGACGGACAAGCGCTGCGCTATTTGATCGTGGACGATTCCGTGTTTGCCCGCAAGAACCTGAGCCGCATGATCGAGTCTTTCGGTGGACAGGTGGCCGGTGAAGCCGGCGACGGCCGCGCCGCCATCGCCGAATACGACCGCCTGAACCCCGACCTGGTGCTCATGGATATCACCATGCCGGAGATGGAAGGCATCGAGGCCGCCGAACTCATCGTGCGTCAGCACTCGGAAGCTCGCGTCATCATGGTTTCTTCCGTGGGCTATCAGGAAAACATCGTCGCCGCCCTGCAGCGCGGTGCCCGCCACTTCGTGCAAAAGCCGGTAAAAGCGGAAGTACTTTATGAAGTCATCAAGTACGTGATGGGAGAAGAATGCGTGGTGGCCAAGGGCGCCACCCAGGGGTCTTGAACATGAAAATGGAACTGATCCAGCCTTTCATTAACGCCGCGGACGCTGTATTAGCCCAGAACCTCAACTGCCAGACTCGCCTGGGACATTTCGTAATGGAAGAAAGCTCCTACCACAGCAAGGGATACGCCGCCGTGGTCACCGTGGTCGGCGACATCGAAGGCCGCATCATTTTTGACGTGGAGCCCGCCACCGCCACCCGCATGGCCAGCATCATGGCCGGCACCGAGCGCCAGCAATCCCACGAACTGGTGCGCGAGACCATCTGCGAACTCGCCAACCAGGTCATCGGCAACGCTATTACCACCCTGAATGATCAAGGCTTTCACTTCAAGGTGCATCCGCCGCAGGTGCACGAGGGCGAGGGCATGAAGGCCAACGAGGATACCGAGGCCCTGGTCATGTGCTTCGATACCGACAGCGGCAAGGTGTTCATGAACATCGCCATGCACTACAAGCGCCGCCGTCGCGGGGAGCAGCTGTAAACCAATGGTCAGGGGTCAGCTCCCCTCCGCCCCATCTCCGATAACAAAACTTGAAGAAAACTTTCCCTGCCGCATGCACCTACTTGGATTCGCCGGGAGGGACGCCCCGCGAAACTGACAATTGGCCACTGACAACTGACAACTGCTTTTTAAGGTCCTGGCAGCACGAACACCGGCTGCTGCGGCGGCGGAGGACTGGTGGGAGAGGGCGGCGGGAACGAGCTTACCGGCATCGCAATATCCGTGGCCAGGCTGTCATTGCTCGTTTTGACTACGTGAATCACCCCGGCATCGCAACTGGAAACATAAACTCGGTTGCTGTCCGAGGAGGACGCCGTGAACTCGGGAAAGCGCACACCGCCCGTCTGGGTGAATGCGACGTTATTCGGATTGCAGAGGGCAGGAACTGGGGTAAACGCGTGTGTGCTCTGCAGCGTGTTACTGCCCGTATTGATCACGCTCAGCGAAACCGCAGCTTCGCAGGACGTCGTGGGCCCTGTGCAGGGGGTTGTCTTGCCCGGCTCGGTTAGCTCGAAGTTCCCCACATAAGCTTTCAGGCCATTCGCCAGCACCGTAATGGTCGCGGGACCCCACACATTCAATGTCACCGTTGTCAGCGGCGTAGGCGGGTCAAGCGAAGCATCGAAAATCCATACCCGGTCGGTCGCGTTGGGATTGCTTGTGGTGGGAATCACCTCGTTGACTACGTAGAGCCGGTCGAACTGCTTGTCCACGAACATATGTGCCGGCGAGGTCCCCACCGTCAGCGTGGTTACCACCGCATCGCTGGTGGTGTCGATCACGGAAACGGTGCCCGTACCCTGGTTAAGGACATAGAGTTCCAGCCCGTCGGGGCTGAACAGCGCCCATAGCGGTGACGTACCCACCGTGATGGTGCGCAGCACCGTGTCTGTAGTCGTGTCAATCACCGAGACCGTTCCGTCTCCCTGGTTCACAACGTACAGCTTCTTTCCATCTTTGGTTTCGGCTAGCGCCACCGGGGTGGCCCCCACTGTTACCTGCGTTGTCAGCGCGCTCTGTACGCCGCTGATCACGCCCACGGTATTGGTGCCGGCGTTGGCTACATACATTTTTGACGTCTCAGTGCTGGCCAGAAATACCGGGTGTGATCCGCTGGGAAGAGTCAAAGTGGTGGGCGCTAGCGAGATGAGACTGGGAAGGTAGGTCGTGAGCGTGTCGTCATCCCGGTTGGCCGCGTAGATGCGAGACTCCCCCGGCGGCAGAAATGCGGCATGCACCGGACCCACTCCCGCCGGGGTGGAAAAAACCGCCGAGTCGCCGGGAACGTTCACCTGCAGGATGCTGCCCGCGTTCGCTGGAGCGTTCTGGCTGGCCACAAAGGCGAAGGATGTAGGCTGGGGGTCGCCTGGAGGGCCGGTGATGGGTACAGCCACAGGACGGAAAATATCTCCGCAGCCGACGGCAAACACTGCCAGGACCAGCACCGCCAACAGGCCAGCGCTTCCGCTTAAACCACTCCACCACACCCGGGAAATCTTCATTCAGTATTCAATAGCTCTGATTGAGGTGAGTGCTATTGTAGCGGGAAACCGGGGGAGGGCGCTAATGCCAGCCCGTAATCGCACCCCATCCAGGCGCCAGGGCAATTGGCCTACACCCGGTTGATGAGCGTAGCCACATACGCCGCGCCGAATCCGTTGTCTATGTTCACCACCGACACGTTGGAGGCGCAGGAGTTCATCATGCCCAGCAGCGCGGCCAGGCCGTTGAAGCTGGCTCCGTAGCCGACGCTGGTCGGAACCGCGATCACCGGAACGCCAATCATCCCCCCCACCACGCTGGGCAGCGCTCCTTCCATGCCGGCGCAGACAATTACCACCCGCGCCCGCGCCAGCGCCCGGCGATGGACCAGCAGGCGATGGATCCCAGCCACTCCCACGTCGTAGAAGTGCTCCACTTTGTTGCCCATCAGTTCGGCCGTGACCACTGCTTCCTCGGCCACCGGCCCGTCGCTGGTTCCGGCGGAGACCACGGCAATGGTGCCCTTGCCGTATGTCTCGGCGTCGCGCTGTAGGGTAATGGCTCGGGCCAGCGGCCGGTACTTGGCGCCGCGAACTTTCTTCTTCACCGCCGCGAACTGCTCTTTGCCGGCGCGCGTGGCCAGCACGTTTCTTGAGTGCCGCGCCAGCCGTGCAAAAATTTCAGCCACCTGTGCCGGCGTTTTTCCCTGGCCTAAAATTACCTCCGGCATTCCCACTCGCAGCGCCCGGTGGTGATCAACCTTGGCGAAGTCCAGATCTTCAAATGGCAGGTGCCGCAGCAGTTCCACGCCTTCGTCGGGCAAGAGTTTGCCACGCCGTACTTGATCGAATATTTTCCGCAGCCGGTCGGGGGTCATGGGGCGAGCACTTAACTTCTAGCCCAGCATTTCTGCCGCGCGCGGCATCAGATTAGCACTTACAGTAGTTGGCGGTTGGTAGTTGGTGATTGGTAGTTGGTTCTTGGTAACTGGTTAGCAGGCGTACGCTGCACCCGGTCCTTAGCTAGAAGCTAAAAGCAAGCCAGAAGCCAGCATCTAGCAGCTACACTCAGAACTGAGAACTGTTACTTGATCTCCTTCATCGGCAGCAGCGAACCGTAGTCCTGCCCTGATGGGTTCACGGCGCGCGCTACCACGCCGTCAAATGCCTCGCGCACCTCCGGGTATTTGGCCACAAAGGCTTTGATCAGGTTCATGTTCTGCTGAAACGTCTGCGTGGTATTGGAAATGTCCGGCACCTGATATCTAATCACCAGGTCCAGGTCCTGCCCCACAGGCACGGGGAACACCTGCAAAAGCTTATAGGTTTGGCCGCCAATCGCATTGTCCATCGGTCCGTTCACCGGCATTTCTTTGGGGACCACTTGCTGCGTGTCGTCGTAGATTTTGTCCAGTTGTGGCGTGCCCATGAAGTCCACCGGCGAAAGCAACTGCCGGGCCTCGATGTAGTAGTAGTAGGCGTTCAGGTTCTGGCCCTTGGCCTTGTACTGTTGGGCCTGGTTCAGGAACCACTGCCCGTCGTGGCCGTTGAGCGTTCCCGGGCGCACATAATAGCCGGCCAGTTGCCAGGTCCCGGCAGCCAGCGTCGCTTCCGGATTTTCGCTCTGCGCGCTGCTTGCCCCCGCCGCAGCCTTTTCCTGAAGAATCATGGTCACGCTGTATTTGGGGCCTTTCGTCGTGGCCACATCCTGGATTACTACGGCATAGGTCCCCGGCGGCAGATTGGGAATGGAAAAACCCACCCGGTCGGGCGAGTTATATATGCCGCAGAAAAATTCCGCCCGTTGCAGGGGAGCAGTGCCTGAGGCTTCCAGCACATAGGGCGGCCGTACCGTGCTTTGCGCCCCGGCAAATTCCGCCTTGTGATCATTGACCGCCGCCTCTACCCCGCCGAAACTCGCTGCCAGCGACGGCGCCGCATTCTGCTGCAAAGTGGCAATATCGCCCGACAATGCCATCTGAAAGTAGCGCTTGGCGGTGCTTTCCAGGGTGGAGACCGCGTTAGGACCCGTGTCGGTAGCGGTCAGGCAGGCCTCTTGCGCCTGGGCTGGCTGGCTAAGCCCTGGCACCAGCAAAAAGACGCTCAAAAAAGCAGAACTCGGCAGCGCAAACCAATACTGTCTTCTCGTTCTCATCATAGCCAGGTCCGTTCAGCGGGCCGCTACTGCTACGATGCCAAATTCCGGTACTCAGATGCAAGCAAAGGTCTATGGTGCAGGCACTTAGATATAACTCTGGTCACGTTACCGCCGCCCGCCGCCCGGCGCGGTGCTACAATCGCAATGACTCGTTACGCTTCGGTTCCCCACACCCAGCGCGGCTGTTATCCATGTTCTGTTCCCGGCATTTCGTGGTTCTGTTGCTCTTTCTAGGGCTCATGCCTGCCCTGCTGTGGAGTGCGCCCCAGAATTCGCGGAAAACACATACCCTGCGCGTGAAGGAGTCCTCCAAACGGGTCGTGACTCCCGTCGAGCCGCCTGCACCCCCGGCCCCGCCTCCAACTCTGGAACAGTTGCCGGCGCAACCACCACAGGTCAGCTATCTCAACGGGCAACTCACCATCATCTCTCGCAACTCCACTTTGAGCGACATTCTGCATGCCGTCGCCCGCCAGACCGGTGCCGTCATCGAACTGCCCCCGGGCGCCGGATTTGAACGCGTGGCCGGCCGCATGGGCCCCGGGCTGGCGCGCAACGTCCTGGCGGAATTGCTCAATGGTTCCCGCTACGATTATGTGATGGTGGCCTCGGCGGCAAATCCGGGAGGATTGCAGCATGTCATCCTCACTCCTAAGAGTGGCGGCAGCGATAGTTCAGCCGCTGCCCCCGTCGCCACCTCCCAGCCGCCAGCCCAGCCCGAACCTCAAGTAATGCCCAATGGCGGCGACATGCCGCCCGAGGCCAGCGCCGATGATCAGGACGCTCCCCCCGATGAGCTTCCTAACCAGCAGCCGCCAGCCGGCGAGCAACCTGAGCCACAGGCCTATACCCCCGGCGCTCCCCAACCCGGCCAACAACCCTCCGGAGTCAAGACTCCCGAGCAGTTGCTGCAGGAGTTGCAGCGTATGCAGCAGCAACAGCAGCAACAACAACAGCAGCAACAAAATCCACAGCAATAATCTTGGCTTTTTGTGACCTGGGCGCCCTCAACGAGGCTCTCGCCCGCGTGCACCTGCAGGGGGGAGCCCTTATGCTTCGATCCTTCACGGCGGAAGCATCTCGCGTGCACACCCCGGCTTCCTGCTATCTGTATCGTAACGTGACCTTTATACGATTCAGGGTTGCCGAACTCTCCTTCCTCCCCTAAGATTTGAGGTGTGATTTCCCGTACATCCTGGGCCGAACCTCGAATTGGACTGCTGGTAATTTTCGCTCTGCTGCTCGGCGAAGCTGTGCCCTCTCCTGGCGTGGTTAGTTCACAGGCGCAGTGTCCCGGCGCGGTTACTATCACTTCATTCAAGCTGGTGGTGGAGCCGGTGGGCAGCGGACCGGTGCTGCCCGTCAGTTCGGTCAACCTCATCCAGCCAGG
>Ga0134126_10002473_pt1 | contig 23279 bp, 21 predicted proteins | sample KB31752_FD_96881 | JGI IMG/M metagenome (GOLD analysis project Ga0134126, IMG submission 96881) | Terrestrial soil microbial communities with excess Nitrogen fertilizer from Kellogg Biological Station, Michigan, USA - KB3-175-2 | ecosystem: Environmental > Terrestrial > Soil > Unclassified ... | reverse complement strand
GCGCGTTCGAAATCACAAGTGGCAAAGCGATGATTGCTACGGCGGGCTCAGTCACGTCGGGCGCCAAGGCTACGGACGTGATCCTGCCGCGGCGGGGAACGCTGCGCGTGTGCGCCTCGACCAGCGTGCGTCTCGCGGCCGACAAGTCGGTTCCGGCGGGCGAGACACCGGGCCTGATGATGGCGCTGGACCAGGGAGCCCTGGAGACGAGCTTCGCCACAGGCCGGAATGCGGATATTATTCTCACCCCGGATTTCCGTATTCTGATTGGCGGGCCCGGAGCGTCGGACGTGAAGGTGCGCCTTGCCCAGCATGGCGACACGTGCGTGGATAACCCCGGCGAGAAGGCGCCTTATGTGCTCGTGACCAGCGTGTTCGATGGCAGCACGTATCGCGTGCAGCCGGGTCAGCGGGTCATGTTCCAGCATGGAAGCCTGAGCGAGGTGGTCGACAACGAGAAGGAGCCGTGCGGCTGTCCCGCGGAGCCGCGACCCGGGACCAATGATTTCCCCCTTGCCGAAAGTGCCGGGTTGACGACCACAGCGCCGCCGGTGACCGCGCCGCCGGCCGCTCCGGCGCATGCCACGCCGAACCAGACGGTGCTGGACACGCCCCTCGAGTATGAAGCGCAGCCCGTCCAAGCGGACCAGGCGGAAACGGCAGCGCAGCCAGCGCCCGATGCAGCCAGGAAGGCCGACGCTGCGCCTGCGAACGCGGCGAAGGCCACGACGCCGAATCAGAAGAAGTCCGGCCTGTTCCGGCGGATCGGGCACTTCTTCAAGCGAGTGTTTGGGGCGGAGTAGGGAAAGACAGGCAACAGGGATCAGGCAACAGGGATCAGGCGTTAGGCATTAGGGTTTAGGCATTAGGCATTAGGGTTTAGGCATTAGGCATTAGGGTTTAGGCATTAGGCATTAGGGTTTAGGCATTAGGCATTGGGCATCACGCGCAGGCATTGCAGCTCGGCCCTAATCCCTAATGCCTATTCCCTGTTCCCTGCCTTTAGGACGCCTTTGCCTGCTCGCCCTCGTGGAGCAGTCTCTCTTCTTCGTCAGCGGCTTTCTGGATCTCCTCGGTGTCTTTGCCGTAGATGGCCTGCCCGTATTCGAGGATGGTGACCAGTCCCACACCGCCGCAGATATTTCCCGCAACGGCCGGGCCGAGCCACTGCGCGTAGGCCGTCCATGTGGCGTGATGGGTCAGCACCGATACCAGGATCTCGCAGGAACTGGCGATGCAATGGGCGAAGTTGCCCGCGCCCACGATGTAGGTCAGCATGAAGATGAGCGCCACCGAGCCGGTTATCGAGTGCGAGCCCGAAACCAGCCACGCGGCGAGCGCGATCATCCAGCCGCCGATCACCCCTGACCAGAAGATGGCCGGGGCCGGATGCGACAGCCCATGCATCCCCAGGTCGTTCAGCGCGGTGACGAAACGCGGCTCGAGCGCGGGGGTGCGCGCAGCCAGCATGGCGAAGGCCAGCGCGCCGACGATGTTCGCCGGCAGCACGATCGACCACAGGCGCAGCGTATTCCAGAGCTCGCGCTTTTCAGCCAGCACCAGCGCCACGGGATAGAGCGTGTTTTCAGTGAAAAGCTGCGCGCGCCCGATCATCACCACGATGAAGCCCAGCGGATAGAGCAGACAGGCAATCATGTGCGCGCCGGAGGATGAGCCGAGGAGCGCCACCCCGAGGGCGGTGCCGAGGGCGGAGAACCCCATGAAGGCGCCGCCGCCGAATCCGGAGATGGCGAGCGCGACATTGGTGCGCTTCAGCTCCTGGCGGGCGTTGCTCGCCACCTGCTTGTAAATGTCTTCGGCGGATGGGCGCTCCAGGTTTTTCTGTTGCGATTCAACGGGCTTCGGCCCGGGATTCTGCTTGCGGCGGAAGGGGGATCGCATTGGTTTCTCCGCAGGCTCGCGCGGCAGTGCGGCGCAGCCTGTTCGGGAATAGATGCGCCGCGTGTGCCCGCAGCCGTTTCAGCACAGGATGCCCTAACCGGATGCAGGCCGTGAGAGTCTACGTGGGAAGAAAGGTGCCCCGTCATGACCATCCGTTCCGTTGCATCGGCGGCCTGCATACGTGCTGGAATGATCGCCGTGTTTCTGCTGCTCATCTGCGGTGTGTGTGTTGCCCAGCCGCCAGAAACCGCGGCGTCGCCGGTGCCGCAAGCCATTCTCAGCGCAAAAAGGGTGTTTCTGGCCAACGGAGGCGCGGACGGCGGGCTGTTCCCCGAGCCTTTTTCAGGCGACCCCAACCGCGGCTACTTCTCGCTGTACACGCAGGTGAAGGCGATGGGCAAGTACGACCTGGTCTCCGATCCGTCGCAGGCCGACCTGGTGATGAACATCAGCCTGGTGGCGCCGACCGGTCCGCACAATGATGAGAAGGCGCTCGGGACCGCGGATCCGCTGCCCTTTTTCAGGCTGGTGATCTATGACGCGAAGAGCCATTTCGCCATCTGGACCATTACTGAACCGATCTACATCGCCTTCCGCCAGAAGACCCATGACAAGAACTTCGATGATGCGATGGCGAACGTGACGGCGGACCTCAAGGCGCTGAGCGAGCCGGGCGCGCAGAATCTGTATCCGCATCCGCCGACGCGGCTTGATTCGTGGCATCGCTAGTGTCGTGAGGCGCTGGTGACGATGGGACAAAAAACAGGGCAAAATTCACGCGTTTTGGTGTCATGAATAGTATTGTTGATGATTCTTTGTAGAACTTATTTTTTTTGTTTAGTTTACGGTACGACGACGAAGACTGGAAATAAAGTTGGGGGGAGGGGGGTACCTCTCCCTGAAACGACAAACTCGCGGATTTCTCCGCGAGCAAACCCAGATTAGCACGGGTTGGGAGGGGCGATTCTGTGACCGCGGTCACGGGTGATTGGGACGGTGGGAGGCGGGGCGATGGGTTGTGGTCTCCCACTCAAAACGCAAAGAACGCGTTTTGAATGGGGCACGGAGAATCGTGGCGTCATGAAGCTGAAGGATTTTGGACGGGCCACCAGCCCTCCTATTCTGAATGCAGCACAGAAACAACATCGGTGCGGCTGGCGCTCATGGCCGGAAAGCTGCTTCCCATCAGGGCAATGAAGGTCATTAGAGTCCCGGCGAGCGTAAGAGTTATGGGGTCATGCACCTGGACGCCCACCAGCGTACTGGCAAGAAAGTGGTCAAGAAACCATGCTCCGGCAATTCCAGCAATGCCGCCGGCAAGGACCAGGACCATCGCCTGCATCATGATCAGACGCAGCAGTACCCGTCGTGACGCCCCAAGAGCCAGCCGAATCCCCATCTCCTGCCTGCGCTGACTAACCCAGTACGTGAATATTCCGTACACGCCGACTCCTGCCAGAATCAAGGCGAGCAGGGCAAACGACGCAATCAGCAGCATCATCAGACGGCGCTGGGCAACGAGCTGCGAGATGCGTCCCTCCATGGTTTGTATGTCGAACACAGGCTGCTGAGGATCCACATCGATCACAGCTTTGCGCACGATCGAGGACAAGGAACCCGGTTCGACGGTTGTGCGCAACACGATATTCAGAAGCGCCTGAGGCACCTGTTCCATTGGAAGATAGATCACAGGCTCAACGGCTCCCTCCGCTCCGTTATATCGGACGTCCTGAACAACCCCTACGATCGTCCGGGCGGTGAACTGATCTGGCCCCTGTGACCTGGAATTGATATTGGTTCTGATGCGTTTTCCCAGGGCTTCCCCGAATTGCCGCGCAAATGCCTCATTGACGATCGCCACCGGAACTGAGCCAGCTTTGTCCTGATCGCTGAATGGACGCCCTCTCAGCACACGCGTCCCTGCCGCCTGAAAGTATTTAGGGCTGACGCTGATGGCCGGGCCCGAGTGCCATTGCCCTATTGGGGGTATGGGTCCCTCTCCGGGCAGGATAGCTGTGTTGGGACTGATGTTTTCGAGCGGTAACGTGCTCGCGATTGCAGCTGCCTGGACCCCGGGAATGGACTCGAGTCGCTGCAGAACGAGTTGGACAAAGGCGCGCGTCTTTTCCGGCGCCTCAGTGTAATTGCGTTGCATCTCTGCAGTGAGGCACTGCCGGGGATCAAAGGCGGAATTGCTGCGCAGTACATTCACAAAACTCCGAATCAGCAATCCGGCGCCTGTAAGCAGCAGAACGGCTAACCCCATTTCCCCCATGAGTAGGATGCTGCGCAGCCGCCGTTGCTGCCGCCCAGCCGAGAAGCGCCGCGAGGCACCTTGTAGTGCCGTTTGCAAATCGGAACGCGAGCCGCTGATCGCCGGAATCAGGCCAAACAGGACGGTGGTAAGCAGCGCCAGTCCCGCTGTGAATGCCAGTACCCACCCATTGATTTCGACAGCCGCACTCAATTTGCCAAAAGGCACCTGAAGCAATTCGGAAATTTCGGAGCCGGGAGAAAACTCGCCTGGCATTCCTCCGCGGCGAATGAGCCAGGTGACGGCGGCCGCGATTGCCAGTCCCAGGACCGCAGCCATGGCAGCCAGGGTCAGGCTTTCGACGAGCGATTGGCGTACGAGCCGCAACCGCCGAGCTCCCAGAGCACCGCGCAATGCCATCTCATGCTGGCGGGCGACGCTGCGGGCCAGTTGCAGGTTGGCCACGTTAGCGCATGCAATCAGCAGCACCGCTCCCACGCAGGCCAGCAGAATCAGCAGTGGCATGCGATTATCGCCGGTCAGGTAGCGATGCAGTGGTTCGGCGAGAACTTCGCGCCCTTCCTCCCACTGCACCATTTCGGGAGGATAGCTTTTGGTCCGGTTCACAGCAAACACTCTCAGATCGGCGTTGGCCTGCTGCATATTTGCCCCATCGCGCAGGCGGCCGATCACGCGCACAAAACTCACCGGATTCGTCGGGGTCACGGTCGTGTCGCGACTGAAATCGGCGGGAACGTAGAGATCCGGCTCCATGGCAGGGTCGGGAAACAGGAAGCGAGCAGGAAGCACGCCTATCACGCTGCACGCCTTTCCTTCGAGCGTGATGGATCGTCCGATCACTCCTGCATCGCCGCCGAACTTGCTCTGCCAGAGACGATGGCTGAGAAGCACAACCGGGGGGCCGCTCATGCGATCTTCACTGCTGAGAAATGCCCGCCCTTTTTCCGGAATGACATCAAGCTCGGGCAGGAGATTGGCCGTGATCCCGGCCACCTTCACACGCATGGGATCGTCCGTGCCTGTCAGGTTCTCGCTGCCGCGGTCTTCAAAACCGGCAAGCGACGCAAAGGAACGAAGGCTCGATTGCGCGGCGACGAAATCCGGCGAGATCAAAGGACCGCCAGGCTGGCCCCGCTTCGGATTTCCATCGAGGATCTCCATCAATCGATCCGAATCTGGATAAGGAAGCGGACGGATCAACAGTGCATAGACTGCCGAGAAGATTGCTGTGGTGGCTCCGATGCCGAGGCCGAGCGTGATCACGGCAGTCAAGGCAAACGCGGGATTGTGCCGCATCTGGCGTAGCCCGTAGCGAACGTCCTGCATGACTGACTGAACGGCCGTACTCGCACGCTGATCGCGCACCGCCTGCTTCACCTGTTCCAACCCGCCGCTCTCAGCCAGCGCAAGGCGGCGAGCCTCTTCCGGAGTGAAGCCAGCAGCGATCTTCTCCTCTGTCAGGGCTTCCACGTAGCTGCGGATTTCGTCGTCCAGCTCGGCCTCGACCCTTTGCTTGTGCCGGAGATTGCGGAGTGTGGATTTGAGATGGGCCCACATGCGGTTCGCCTCCTATGGGTGCTTCAACGCGTGTCCAATCGCGCGGGAGATGGCGGTCCACTGCTCCGTTTCCACCCCGAGCTGGCGCTCACCGGCCTTGGTCCGGCGGTAATACTTCGCCCGCCGGTTGTTCTCTGACTCGCCCCAGAACGAAGTCAGCCATCCCGCCTCTTCCATGCGGTGAAGAGCTGGAAACAGTGAACCGGGCCTGACTTTGAAGGTGCCTTGAGTGATCTGCTCGACACGCCGAGCGATGCCTAATCCATGAAACTCGTCATCGCCAATCGCCTTCAAGATCAGCAGGTCCAAGGTGCCCTGCAGAAGATTTGTCTGATTTCGCTCCAAGCGCCGCCTTCCTATCGAATGACGATAGGAATATAAGGGATGCTCATAAAGAATGTCAATAGGAGAGTCTCTTCAGCACGCGATCGGAAGAATCCTATTCAGGCGGTTCGATGGGCGGGGTGCGGTGGGGATTGTTGGTGGTGGGATAGTTGCATGGAAAAGCGAAACGGCCGGCTTGCTCCCAAGCCGGCCGTGCGCACTGCTCAAATTTTCCTCTGGTTAACGTGATCCTCCGTTCGGTCTGGCCCCGCGGGACAGTACATCCAGCACCACTGGCGCCAATCCCGACCTGGTCATCGCGAGCTTCTCGGCGGCGGCTTTTGAAAGGTCGATGATGCGGCCTTTCGCCAGATCTCCGCGATCGGTAATGCGAACAATCACCGAGCGCCCGTTCGTTACGTTCACCACCCTCACCAGGGATCCGAACGGCAACGTGGGATGACATGCAGTCATTGCATTTTCATCGAACGTTTCGCCGCTGGCCGTCGTTCGGCCATCAAAAACCCCGCCATACCAGCTTGCCAAGCCTTTCAGAAGGTCATGGTGCCGGGTTGCGGCGGTTCCCTGGGGAGTGAGCGAGTCCGGCGCCTTAATGGGAGTTGCCGGAACCGAAGGTGGCACAATAGCTGCCGTCTGGGGGAGCCTTACATTTGCCTGCACGGTTCTGGTGGCCAACGTGACCATCACGCCGGCAAGTGCCAAGGATGTAAGACCAGCCAACAGCCAAATACGGAGCGGAGTCATCAGGCCAACTGCGCCTGACCTTCGTCGTATTTCCATCCCGCTATTTTACCAACTTGGTTCCTAAATGTGAGCTTTTTTCACTTCGGGATGGCAGGCACAGAGGCCAAAAGTCCCCGAAATCGAGAACTAACGATCGGGCATTGAGGTACTTAGGTCAGAGTACCGTCAGGCGTGGCCTGCTCCCTGCAAAGCTGGCATATTCGCCTTTTCATCCTATTGTTTCCGGTGGATTCACGGACTGGAGAGGTCAATTACCTCCAGTACCTCCAGCCGGTCGCCGGATTTGAGGTAGCCCTTGCGGCGGAACCAGTCTTCCATCGCGGGCTGCAGGCGGTCGAGGGGGACGCGGTGTCCGGCCTCGAGCAGGCCGTCGGCGGCGGGGAGCGTGTCGTCAAAGATGGCGTCGTTGGTGAAGTTGCGCATGGCAAAGTTGTCGATCCACTGGATGGGGCAGGGGTGGCGCTGGCCTGCCGGATCGATTCGCTCGATGGTGAGCTTGCGCGCGAACATGATGCGAGTGTAGCTGGAAGGAATGGGCGGCTACGGCTTGCTGGTGACGGTCTTTGCGTCCTTGATCTGCTGCGCGTCTACCGAAAACCGCTTGTAGTCGGAGTTGTGCACGGTGAAGTGCTGGCGCATGTTCTTGAGCAGCAGGACACGCGCCTTCATGGTTCCTTCGGCGCCGGTGGGCAGCCACAGGCCGCCATCGACCGGAGCCTGGTCGAAGCGGAAATTCGAACCCTTTTGCACATTGGCCACGAGGCCGCCACCGACGTGGAAGTTGTCATAGAACGTGACCTCGAGGTGCGCGACTTCGCGGTCGGCCTCGTCGATCCAGATGGTTCCTTTGAGCTTCTTCGAAGCCTCTTCGGCAAGGCCGTGGGCCTTCGCGTCTTTGCGTCCGGCGAAGTCGAAGACGATGGTGGGCCGGCCGCGGAACTGTTCGCGGCGCGCGGCGCTCACGTCCATGATTTCGAGCACGCGGCTGATGCTGATGTTCTCGCCACCGTCAATGGACTGGCCGGAGGGCGTCTTTTCGGCCTTTTCCACCAGTTTGGATACGCGCGCGGATTCCTTCTCCTCGTCGTGCGCGTCGAGGGGCTTTCCATCTTTCTTGATGAGGCGCGCGATCTCATGGCCGTTGACGAAGAATACTTCGAATTCCTCGAGCTCCGTTTTGGTCACGGCGCCATCGCCATTCAGATCCTGGGTGGTCATCTCGGTGGTGTAGGTGTAGGTCTCGCGGATCTTGTCCAGCTGCTTCTGATGGGCGAACACGTCCTGCATGAGCTGATGCGGATCGGGCAGTGGCTTGTCTGCCTGCGGCGCCGCGGCAGCACAGGGGCCGAGCATGCCCAGACAGGCAAAGACGGAACAAAGTAACAGTGCCGGAGATCTCATCTGAGAAGTTTGACTCCTGAGCTGGCGGGATGGTCGCGGAGATTCCGATTTCGCGGCAGAGCCGGGTAAAATCAGGCTGCAATGCGAGAATGGTGGCGCTGTCGCGCCTGACGTGCACTCTCAGGGATTTCGAGGAGGAACGATGCTCCGGCTTCTAGTGCACTGGTTGTTGAGCGCGCTGGCGCTGCTCATTACCTCGAGCCTGGTTCCGGGCTTCGAGGTCAGCGGGCTGGGGTCGGCCATGGTCGCGGCCGTGGTCATCGGGCTGCTGAACGCCACCGTGGGACTGGTGCTGAAGGTTCTCACGTTCCCCATCAGCCTGCTCACGCTGGGGCTGTTTCTGCTGGTGATCAACGCGATCATGATCCTGGTGGCGTCGGCGATCGTGCCCGGCTTTCGCGTGCGCGGCATCGGCTCCGCATTCATCGGGGCCGTCGTGCTGGCGCTGCTCGGAATGCTGTTTCGCTACATGGCGCGGGTGTGAGCGGGGCCCGTCGAATAAGAATCAGCGCTGAGGAGTCGCGGTGTTCCCGAGGTGTTTCGCCGGCTTGTGTTTCTTTGCGGGAGGCGCCGGAGCGATGGAATCCTGCTGGTTTGCTGGCAGCGGATGCTTCAGAACGGGACGGTCGAGCGTGTCGGGCGTACGCATTGCGCCGGCATTCGAGAAGCTTCCGGAATTGCCGATGCGCGCCGGTTGCACGATGGCGTTGGGCTGCGGCGCGGTCTGCACGTGGGAGAAGATTTGCCAGCCACCTCCGGCCACGACGCACACAATTGCCGCCGCCGCTGCCGTGCGAAATGCGGTGCTATGAATGCGATAGCCCATCAGAGGCGCGATGGGCCAGTGAAGCAGGCCGGCCGTTTGGGGAACGGTGCGCAGGCGCGCGTGCACACGGTCTTCCAGACCCTGCGGCACGGGAAGGCCCGCGATAAGGCGCAACGTGTCTTCGCCGCTGTGCCCGGCATCGCCGGGATTCGAGTGTTGTGCGGGAGAAGTCATCGTACGCTCCTTGGGCGCTGCAGAAGGCCAGCCATGAGGTTGCGTGCGCGGAAGAGGCGGGAGCGCACGCTCGATTCCGTGATGCCGAGGATGGCGGCGATTTCTACGCTGGTGAGTTCTTCAAAGGCAGAGAGCATCAGTACTTCGCGCTCCCTGGCGGGCAGCCGCTCCACCAGACTGAGCACGTGGGCATGGTGCTGGGCAGCGGCCGCACGGTCTTCCGCGCTCATACCCGCGGCGGGCAGCACGCGGGCCAATTCCGCAACGTCATCGGTTTCAGGGCGGGTCTTGGCGCGGCGCTTGCGGTCGAGCACGATGTTCCACACGATGCGCACAAGCCATACGCGCTGATCGCGAACATCGTGGAGGCTGTCGCGGTGGCGCAGGACGCGAAGGAAGACTTCCTGCACGGCATCTTCGGCATCCGCGGCATTGCGCATGACAGAGAAGGCCACCCGATAAAGCGTAGGCGCGTACTCATCCACCAGGGCCGCGACCGCTTGATCCGTGGCGTGCTGGCGGGCATTGTCTTGCACAGCGCGGGGTGCAATCTCCATCCAGGGTAAAGTGAGACCGACACTCATACATGCACCAGACGCAGGTGCGGGCTGAAGTGCTCAGAGCACAAAGCAGGCAACAGGGTGCAGGGATTAGGGATTAGGCATTAGGGATTAGGCATTAGAAATATGCCGCTGTCGTTCTCGAACCACTCATCCCTAATGCCTAATCCCTGTTGCCTGTTGCCTGTCTTACTGCTGCTTGCCGGTGAGCTTCTGCGATGCAATGGAGCCGGCCATGCCGTCCTTGTCGGAATCCTTGATCTTTGCCCACAACGAGCGTGCCTGATCCTGCTTGTTTTCGGCGACGTAAAGATCGGCCAGGTCAAGCTGCGCCACGGATGCCGAGACTGTCACGGAGGGCTTCTTGATCAGCTCGTTGTAGAGATCGATAGCCTTGGCGTCGCGGCCGGTCTGATGGTAGAGCTCGGCGAGAGCCAATTTGGCCAGATTCGAAGTGTTCCGGTTCCAGGCGCCGGCTGCCTTGTTCAGCTCGGTTTCCGCGGGGCCCATTTGTCCCAGATCCTCGTAGGTGACCCCGGCAAAATAATGCGCCTTCGATGATTCGGGAAGCATGCTGTACTTGCCGGCCACTGCGAGAAACTGCTGGTTGGCGGCCTTGGCGCGCTCAGCGGGGGTGGCGTAGGCTCCCGCCTGAGCGGGGGCTCCCGGAGGGTTCAGGGGAGCCGTATAGGTATCGAGCGCGGCTCCAAGCTGATCTTCAGCGGCGGACGAACGGAGACTCCACACGATCAACCCGCCCACGATCACGACGAGCACCACGACCCCGGCAATCACCCAGCGCATCACGCCGGATCGGTTTTCGGAGATCCAGCTGACACCGCCCTTGGCGGCTTTTGCGAACTTGTCCTGTTTGAGCGCGTGACGGGTTTCGGTTTTCACTTGGGTTTCTCGTGTCCTTTTGGAGTAGCTTGCAGGCAGGTCCGTCGGCAGGTAGGCACTACGACTGCATCCTCATCAGTCTATCAGTGTGCAAAGAAGAGCGTCCACAAGGGAAGGCTGTGTTAGGTTGCAGCCAGAGGTGCACGACCTATGTGGGGCATGATTGCGAAAATCACGGCCGTTCCGGGGAAACGCGCGGAGATCATCGCCATCCTGAAGGAAAGTGCGGCCAAAATGCCTGGCTGCAGCAGTTATGTGATCGCCGAGGATGCGGCCGCCGAAGACGTCTTGTGGGTCACGGAGGTGTGGCAAAGCCAGCAGGATCACGACACGTCGCTGGGGCTGCGCCAGGTGCAGGAGGCAATGCCGCGAGCACGGCCTCTGATTGCGAATTTCGAGCGGATTGCGGTGACCACGCCGGTGTGGGATGCGGCGGCGGATGCCTGAGGCGGCTTGCCTGCGAGCGCAGCCGGGCGATAGGCTCATGGTATGTACGAAGAGTTTCACGTGACCGACCGCTGGACCGGCGAAGAGCTCCATTGCAAGTGGACGGCCAACATTGTGGCGATCGCTACCCGCCATGCCGACGCGGTGGATGTGCGCTTTGACATAAACGGCCGCCCGATGTGGATTGCACTGCCCTGCACCGCCTGGGTGAAGCAGAAACAGCGCTCCGGCAAGGTGATCACGGACTACCTGGCGGCCCAGGTGGCCGGCCGCTATCTCAAGCAGATTATTGAGGAAGGCTACGACAGCCAGCGCGAACTCTACACCATGAGCGAGGAAGAGGTGCTGGCGCATCTTGACGCCGTGGTGGACGAAGCGCGCGGACGCGGGGGATTGCCGGTGCTGCCGGTGGGAATTGAAGGCACCGGCGCGGCTGGGCTGGGGCCGGGGAACTAATAGGTGGGTATCTCGCCGCGGCGCGCTTACACCGGCTTGCCAATCCAGAGGTTCTCGAACGTGGCCGCGATTTCAGGGCCGTGCAGCGCCATAACGCGCTGCACCGTTCAGGATGGCAGCGTTTGGATCGGCTCGGAGGGAGAGCTGGAAGCGATGCCGCGCTCCAGCTTCTTTGACAGGATGATGCTGGACAGGCAGAAACCAAAGAACAAGTAATAGCCGGGCAGGATCCTGGAAGCATCCGTGGGGAAGGACACCTGCTGGACGTTTGGCATCTCGCGCAGGCCGTCCCACGCACTTCCGATGACGCCGTTGAAAGCGACGAAGGCCATGAAGATGGCGAGGACCATGACATCGGCCATCGACCATTTGGAGAGCTCGAAAGCCAGCACCTTGACGATGCGGCTGGTGCGCAGCAGCGCCGGCCGAAAGAGGCAAGCGGCGAGGGCCAGCATTTTCAGCGCCGGGAAGACTACGCTGAACAGGATGACGAGCACGCCGACCAGGGTCATCTCAGGACGGCCCATGTGGATGAGTGTCTCAAATACCTCAAGCACAGTTTTGCTGCGGTAGTAGAGCGACTGGTCGTGAAATTCGATGGGCGTGCCGAGCAGCGTCGCGTCCAATTTTGTAATGCGGACTTCCACTTCGAGCATGGGGCTGAGCACCCCGCCCACCAGCATGGTGATGGAGAACAGCATCAGCACCGCCACGGCGGCCCGCGAGAGCGTTCGCCTGCCGACCATGAGCAGGAGGAATGCCAGTGCCGCCGACGCAAGCACGATGAGATAGTAGTGAGTCAGCCTGGTGTCGTCTTGCTCGATCTGATTGTCGAGGGTCTGCTCGCACGCGACGCCGCTGGAGCAGCCGTATCGCTTCAGGATGGCGTTGTAGGCAGTCATATCGGTGGAGCTGAAGGTGTTTTTGACGGCGTCGGCGAGGACCGCGCGAATGGAGGCTTTAAAGCTTTCTTGTGTCTGCGGCTTTGCCAGCTCCGCCATCACGACATTGGTGTACTCGGGGACATGAGGCCGCAGGGATGCGACGATCATGTTCACAATCATCGGGTTGGGACCGGCGGGCTTCCCCGGTGTCTTTGATTTGGGCGAGGTCATTTGCGTCTTGATGTTGTCGAGCAGGGCGTACAACGAGCGCTCGACCATGGGACGCAGGCTCTTGTTCTGTGACTTGAGATCGAGCTTGTCGACCTGCGCATCGAGCATGGGACCGATGATGGAGCGCCACTGATCGGCGCTGAGGATCCCGTACCGGGCGTGCGTGATCTCCGCCAGGTCGGTGCGGAGAACGCGGCGTGCGGCGAGGCCGTCGACGGTCTGCCAGGAGAACCAGACGGCAGGCAGGAGCAGGAGGATGCCGAGAACGAGACGGAGATCGAACGGACGGGAATGTGCGCTCGGGGAAGGATTTGTCGGTGTGCCCGCGTTTTCCACGATGTGATAACGAGTATAGAACCGGTGGGCGCGCCCGAGGGGAGTTCGAGCCGGGGAGTCATGGGCTAAGAAGAACAACCGCGGATCCTTCGGCTGCGCAGCGCAAAGAGCGCGCTGCTCCGCTCAGGATGACAAGGGGGGTGGGCTATTCCGCGCCGGGAGCTTGCGGCTGCCTTGCCGAGGGGGCGGTGGTTGCGGCCGCCGGGGACATGGGACTCTCGACTCCGTTCGTCCCGCAACTCGGAATGCCGTCCTCAATGGCGGTGCCTTCTTCGTGGTCGTTCCACGTTTCGACCAGCAGGAAGGGCGGGGGGTCGTTGGGGAAGACCCGACGCCAGAAGTTGAAGGTGTCGCGCCATGTCTGGCCGCAGCGTGCCGCGATGTGGCGGTTCAGGCCCCATGAGGCCTTGCTGTCGTCGAACTTGGCCCAGGCGCCGCCGACCACAATTTTGTCAGGGTATTTGGTGCCCATGGTGCGGTAGAAATCGTCGAGGCGCTGTTCGCCCCAGTTGCTGCCATCGGCGGACCAGCCGGTTCCCCCCAAACCGACCCAGGCATAGAAGCCATCGAAATCATTGACGTACTTCGCCGGAATATTTTCCTGGATCAGCAGCGGAGCGGGATTCCACTGGTTCACGACGGAGCGCACCTTATCCCAGTCGGTGTGGTGGCCTTTGGGGAAGATAAAGATGACGGGCCGGCCCTGGTAGGTGAGGTAGGCCTGGCGACCGGCGGAGTTTGACTTCAGATAGGTCTCGTGAAACATGGTGAAGTCGGCGATGGCTTCGTCGGTGGCGCCATCGTCCTGGCTTGTCTCGTCGTACATCATGGCCACCTTGAACTGGTTTTTGGCGGCCAGGTTTTGCATGAGGGCGTAATTCTTGTCGATGTAGGGCTGACGATCGCCGTACCAGTCCACCACAAATCCCGAAATTCCCATGGCTTTGGCCCGGGCGATCTGGTGTTCGATCGTCTTGGGGTCATTGGATGAGTAACCGACGGAAATGTGCTCGGGGTGTCCGAACCAAGCCTCGTAGACGGCCAGAACTTCGGGGTTAGGGCCGGCAGCCTTGTACTTCAGCGGCTGAATGCGCGCCGAACCGGACCCGAAACAGCCGTGGAGCGCAAAGACAAAGGACAAGAGAGCTAGAGAAGAGCGAATCATCGGTATTTAGGTTAGAAGCGCTGTGCAACCTCGCGGTTGCAGCCTGAGTGTTGCATCGTGGCTCGGAGCAGCCATGAGTCTGAATTCCGCATCCTATTGCCTGTTGCCGAAGAGCTTATCTACTTCTTGCCTCGGATCCCATCTTGCTCATCGAACTGGAGTGAAATAGAGGTGAATACCGTCACCCAAAAGCCAAAATCTTTGTCGGCCCGCATTATCTCCGGGAGCGTCGTACTGCTCTCCGGATCGGGCATCACGATGACGATCAACATGGTATACAACGTCGTCATCGCTCGTTTCCTGGGTCCGAAAGGGTTCGGGCAGGCAGTCGTGGTCTACACGATCCTGACGCTGCTATGGGCCATCACCCTGGCGTTTCAGATCACTTCCACCAAGCTGGTCGCCCGGCAGTCGAGTCCGGAAGGCAAATCGGCTGTCTACCGCTATTTCAACCGCAGATCCTGGGCGGTCAGCATCCTGGTGGCACTTGTTCTTACGGTCTTCGATCGGCCGATTGCCGGATATCTGAACCTGTCGGACCTGAGCCTGATACCGCTGATCGCGATTGGCGCGGCGTTCTATATCCCGCTGGGCACACGGCGCGGCTTCCACCAGGGCAGCCTGGGATTCCGGGCGCTTGCGTCCAACATGATCCTCGAACAGGTCATCCGGCTGGGCGGCTCGCTGGCTCTCATTCTCATGGGCATGGGAGTGCGCGGCGTGATCCTCGCCAACTCCGCCGCCCTGGTGTTTGTCTACTTCGCCATGGGGGTGAAGACCAGCGGACGCTCATCGAATGTGCTGGCGAACTCCTATCCCATCCGCGAAACCTGCCAGGCGGCAGTGTTCTTCGGCGGGCAGATGCTGATCAATAACTCCGGCATCATGCTGGTCGATCACTTCTTTGCCGCCCGGGAGGCAGGCCTGTATGCCGCGGTGGCGATGGTGGGGCGGGTGATCTTCTCCATGTCTCAGGCCGTGGTGAACTCCACGTTCCCCCTGGTGGCCGGCAATGACGACGAGGCGCGGCGCGACTTGCGGGTGATTGCTACGTCGCTCATGCTCGTGCTCCTGATCGGCGGATCGGTGGCCTTCGGCCTGTGCATCGCGCCGCCGGCGGTATGGACGCATCTGTTCGGCGCAGGCTTCGAGATGGCCGGTAAGTACACCATCTCGTACCTGCTTGCGCTGTATGCGCTCTCGACCGTGGTCTACGCCCTGAGCTCCGTCATCATCACCTTCGAGATGTCTTACAAGATCGCCAACGCGAGCTACGTTCAACTCGTCTTCAGCGGTCTTCTCATCGCGGCCATCTGCATCTTCCATTCCAATCTCCGTGAAGTGGTGCTGGTACAGCTCGCGATGGTGGTCCTGTTGTTCGTTTTCGTGGCTGTGCCGTTCCTGGCCAACTCGCTCACCGGCCCAAAACGCCTGGTGCACGGCCCCAGCGACCGCCCGTTCCGACTGGTGCGGCGAGTAGCCGAAGACGAAGTGATCGCCGAGTTCCTGCGCAGCGATTTTCATCGCACAGAATTCCGCGACTACGATGCGATGAGCTCGCTTGTGCTCAATCCGAATCTCGACGATGCGGAAGAGAACGCCACGCGTCGCGCGCTGCTGTTTATTCGCCATCTCGCGCTGTGGAAGGAGCTGCCTTCCGACACGGAGTGGTACGAGGTGGAGGTAACGGAGAGCGAGCTGATGAACGTCCGCATCTTCCCCCGCGCGCAGTGGCGCAAGGTGGCGCGCGGCAGCTTCTCGGCGATCGAGGTGGCGGAGGGGATGCGCACCCGCAAGCACCTTCTGGAAGAATCGTTCGTCAATAAGATTGCGGCCATGAGCGGCTGCTTCGTTGAGGGTGCAGACAGTTTCGCAGCCGTGGTGCTGATCGGCGTGAGTGAAAACGAGCCGTTGACGGTGCTGGATGGGAATCACCGGCTTACGGCGGCGATCCTGGCCAATCCGTCGGGGCTGAAGAAGCTTCGTTTCATCTGCGGGCTCTCTCCACGCATGTCAGAGTGCTGCTGGTACAACAGCAACCTGGCCACGCTGTTCCGGTATGGCAGGAACGCCATCGTAAACGCTGTCCGCAAGCCGGAAGCCGAACTCGCCCGGCGGCTGCAGACGAAGGTGGGCCGCGAGACCTTTCAGGTGGAAACACCGAAAGTTCAGGTGGAAACACCCACATTGGTTGAGGGAGTCGGGCCGCAATGATACTCAAAGCACGCAGCGTCACCATCAAACACTTGCCGCAGCGCATCGACCACCGCGTTGAACGTGCCGTGCTCCAGGAACTCGCTGTTGCCTTGCAGGGAGAGCGTCCGGCCATTGTGCTCGATTGCTCGCAGCTCCGCCAGATGGATTCTGACGCTGCTCACCTGCTGCTTTGCTGCCTGGAAGAAGCCATGAAGCGAAACGGAGATGTGCGCCTGGCGGGCCTGTCGGCGGAAGCCAAGCGAACGCTGTCGGCCTGGGGTGTCGATCGCCTTTTCCGCACGTTTGAAACCGCAGAGAAAGCCGCGGAAAGTTTCCAGCGCCGGACGGCGTTTCTGCCATCCCCCGCGGGCCGGAATGCGGCGGTCCTGGCCTCTGAAAACGCGGCGTAAAGCCGTCTTCCCGGGCTCGAAAGGAGAGACCCATGAACTCATTGCTTCTGCGATTCGCCAGGCCTGTTGCGCTATGCCTGTCGTTCTTCGTCACGGGTCAGATGACCGCGGCCGCTCTGCCATTGGTCGAGGGGCAGAACCAGCAGCCGGCGCCGGCTCAGCAGACGCAGCCCGCGACTCCCGATTCGCAGCCGGGTCAGCAGCCGGCTACGAATCAGCAGGCACAGCCCGCAGCTCCGGCGCAACAGCCCGACGCGCCCGCACCGGCGTTTGCGTCGCGCTCGCAGGACGGGGCACAGACGGGAGACGTGGAGCGGCGGGACGCGCAGAATCCGGTGGGCACGGCCGCTGCTCCGTTGACCAGGCCGACCGGCGTAGCGGGGTCGCGTCCTGCGGGCGCAGCGATTGCACCCGCCAAACAGAAACGCGTCAAAGCCATCTTCATCCGGGTTGGATTGATCGTAGCCGGAGCTGCCGCCGCAGGCGCCGTAATCGGGCTTTCAAAGGGAAGCCCCAGCCATCCGCAATGACCATCTGATACCTGGAATGCTTTTGCCGAGGATAACGGACCAATGACTGTGAATAAGAAGTTCGTGAGTTTTTCGGGGGTGGACGGAGCCGGGAAGAGCACGCAGATTCAGGCTCTCCGCACCTGGCTCGAAGAGCAGGGACTGCGCGTCGCCACGATCCCCTTCTGGGACCAGGTGGCCACTCTCACCGGCATGCGCGAGGGTGCGGGCCACAAGATCTTCAAGGGAGAGAAGGGCGTGGGCAGCCCGGACAAGCCGGTGAATCGCCGCGATAAGAACATCCAGACCTGGCCCATGCTGTGCGTGCGTCTGGGGCTTTATGCACTGGACGCCTTCTCCACCCGCAAGCAGGTGCGCAAAGCGCTGGCTTCCGACGCGGATTTCATCATCTTCGATCGCTATATTTACGACCAGTTTGCCAATCTGCGCCTGCGCAACCGCATGGTGCGGGCCTACGTGCGCTGGTTGATGAAGATCGTTCCGCGCCCCGACGTCAGCTACATTCTTGACGCAGATCCGGTGCAGGCGCGCACTCGGAAGCCCGAGTACCCGCTGGATTTCATCTACATCAATCGACGCGCCTATCTCGACCTGGCGGACATGATCGGGGGAATGACCGTGATCCCCGCCGGCCCCGTGCAGCAGATGCGCGCCGACGTTCTGCGGCATGCGTTTCGGGCGCTTGGGTTTGAATCCGCCAGCCACGAGCACGACGAGGCCGAATCGCTGCAGCGGGCCAGCTAGAGCACCGGAGCTGGGAGCGAGGGCGTGACCGCAGCAAGAACCGGCGTTGCGGCACAACTAGCTTGCTGAAAGACGGATTTGTGGGCCGCGAAATTGGGCAGGGGATAAAGCCCAGCCCAATGAAATGTGCAGCTTATCGGCCCGGCTGAAGCCGTGCCCTTGTTACAAAGCCTCATTTGCGGCTTTTTCAGCAAACTGTGAAGGCCCTTGTTACAGAGCCTCATTTGCGGCTTTTTCTGCAACCTGTGGAGGCCCCTTGTTACAGAGCCTCATTGCGGCTTTTTCTGCAAACTATGAAGGTCCTTGTTAGAAAGCCTCATTTGCGGCTTTTTCTGCAAACTGTGGAGGCCCTTGTTACAGAGCCTCATTTGCGCTTTTTCAGCAAACGGTGGAGGGGGCGGCTCAGGCGGCGGCGCTCTGCCGTGCTGCACCGCTGACGCTCTGGATGATGGCGCGGTTAAACGCCGGAATATCGTCAGGCTTGCGGCTGAAGATGAACTGGCCGTCCGTCACACATTCCTGGTCCACCCAGTTGGCACCCGCGTTCTTCAGGTCGGTCTTCAGAGATGGCCACGAGGTTACGGTGCGACCACGCAGCACGCCGGCCTCAAGCAGTGTCCAGGGACCGTGGCAGATGGCAGCCGCGGTGCGGCCGGTCTCAACAAACTTCTTCACAAAGTTCACGGCTGCGGGATCCATTCGGAGATGGTCGGGGTTGATGACTCCGCCGGGCAACACCAGCGCATCGTATTCGTTGGGATTGGCGTCGGCCAGCACCTTGTCGACCTTCACGGTCTTGCCCCAGTCCTTCGTATCCCAGGCCTTGATTTCGCCTCCCTTGGGCGCAATCACCACGGTGGTGGCGCCCGCATCGTCCAGCGCCTTGCGAGGCTCGAGCAGTTCCGCCTGTTCGAACCCGTCCGTTGCAAGAAAGGCGATCTTCTTCCCACTCAATTCAGAAGCCATTGATTCCTCCACCCGGACGCTAGGACGCGCAGGGTCGTTTTGGGGTTGCCGGCGGGTGCCCACGTCGCCGAGGGCTTGCCTGAATGCTGTTGGCTGCATCCAATTGAATGTGCCTGCGGACGCTCTGTCCGCCTGTGCTCAGATTTCCAAACTGAAAGGCTGTGGGGGATGTTTTTACGAATCGGGATGGGGCAATGCGCTCTGCCATTGTGCTTCGTTGCAGGTTTGGGCGTTCTGGCGCCTGTGGCGCGCGCAGCTTCCTGCACCACGCAGTCGCAGATGACACCTGCCGACCGCAACGCGCTTTCCAGCGCGGCGCGGTCCATGCTGAGCGAGGTGCAGAACGGGGACGTGAATGGCCTCAAAGCCAACACGCTGCCGGCGGTAGCCGCCGACTTCAGCGGCATCGCCGGATCGGTGCAGAACCTTGCGCCCGATGTAAAGACGGCAACCATCACCGTGGATGAGATTTACGGCCTCGACTCCTCAACCGACCAAGCCGGCGCCGCCAGTACGCAGTTCTTCTGCGGGTCTCCCGTGGTGGTGCTCAACTTTACGGGAATTCCACCGGGCAAGTACGCGCTGGCGCTCGTTCACGCCACGGGCGTGGAAAAACCGCAGCAGGTGTCGCTGATCCTGGCGCAAAACGCCGGCCGCTGGATGCTTGCCGGATTCTTTGCCAAGCCAATGATCAACGCGGGGCACGACGGACTGTGGTACTGGGTCTCCGCGCGCAAGTTCAAACAGTCAAACGGCCGCTGGGCCGCGTGGATCTACTACCACATGGCCGCCAACCTGCTGGAACCGCTCGACAATCTTTCCAGTCCTAACCTGCAGAAGCTGCAACGCGAGACCGATGAGGCGAAGCCGGCCGACTTCCCATCGGATAAGCCGGTCACCGTGAACTCGCCCGCCGGCGCGTTCCAGCTGACGGCGGTGGATACGACCACGGCGTTTGGCGGGCTCGATCTCGACGTTCACTACACGCCCGATCCCGGGCAGGCGGCGCAGCTCCACGACCCGCCCGCGGCGCGCAAGCAGGTGGAGGGCGTGATGACGGCGCTTCTCACCGCGCATCCGGAGCTGAAAGAGGCATTCCACGGCATGTGGGTTCATGCCGACCAGGGCAACGCGTCGCTGTTCGCGTTGGAAATCCCCATGAACCAAATCACCGCGGCGCATTAGTTTGACGACTCGTAATTAAGGGAAACGCTGTGGCCCTTTAGGGGGATGGATGGCGCCTGCAGCAGGGGTTTATTCTCTCGCGTATTCCGATCTTCCCCGAATCGACAGGGCTGTACAGTGGGTATGTTCAACAGATGTTTCCGGGGCCTGGGCCTCGTTTTCCTAAAAGCAGCTTCTTCTCGAAGGCCTAGGGAGGCAGGCGCGGGCGAACTGGCCTCAGCGGACTACGCGCAGTTCTTTGCGGCCGCGGAATGCACCCTGGACGACTTCTACATCTTCGAAGGGATCGCCGATTCCTCCGGCTCGATTGTCGACTTTAAGTTCAGCTATATCAATCCCAATGCCGAGCGCCGCCTGGGGGTGAGCCGCGAGAGCCTTTACGGCAGAGTCCTGACTGAAGTGCGGCCATTCATGATTCGATCGGGCCTCATCGAGAAATATCGTGAGGTTGTGCGCACGGGAATTCCCCACACGTGTGAAGTCTTCATTGACGACGACATGATCAAGGGTACGTGGCTGAATGTTCAAGTGGTCCGGCTGGGCAACGGAATCGCCATTACCAGCCGCGATGTCACCGAGCACCGCCTGCGCTCCGATCACGTCAACTATCTCGCCCATCACGATCACCTGACAGGGCTCGCTAATCGAACGCTGCTCCACGAGCGGCTACGCCAGGCGATCGCCCGAACCCAGAACCGCGGCCAAAAGACCGCGGTCTTCCTCATTGACATTGACTGGTTCAAACAGATCAACGACTCGCTGGGGCATGCTGACGGAGATGTTCTGCTCGCGACGGTTGGGCAGCGGCTGCTCTCCTCCGTTCGCGAATCGGACACCGTGGCCAGAATGGGTGGAGATGAGTTTGTCATTGTGATGCCCGAAATCCGATCCAGTCAAGACATTGAGTGCTGCGGCGAGCAGATCATTCGGAATGCTTCACAACCGATCGAGATCAGCGGCAGGAAAATCAGCTTAAGCCTGAGTGTCGGCATTGCCGTGTTTCCGGAGGATGGACGTACTGCCGAAGATCTCCTTCGCAATGCGGATGCGGCGATGTACGCGGTGAAGGATTCGGGGCGAAACAGCTTTTGCATGTTTCACCAAGGACTCATGGCGAAGCGGTGCGCCTCGGTCTGAGCGGAGCCGAATGGCGTGAGTCCCAAATAGCGTGATGTAAGTCACTGGCGGGAAGCTAAGAATCCGCTAAGCTGATTTCAGTTCCCAAAACAAGCGATCCTGGAGCGGCATTGGACCATGGGGGTTCAGCGGGCTCTCGCTGGAATCCCGGATAGTCCTGAATGTTCAGCCGCTGAGATGCTGCCCACCTGCGCATCGCCTTACCCTGTTATCCTCGTTGATTGCAAGGAAATGCCATATTCCCGAGGATGTTCATGGGCCACTCTTCGCTATGGGAACGCAACGCCAAATGGCTTGCAGTCAGCTTGTTCGCCGCACTTATTACAGGTGCTTCCGCCCAGCCGTCAACGGTTCCTGAACCGCTGAACCTGATGCCGCTGCCGAGCTCGATCGAAAGAAGCTCAGGGGAACTGGCGCTTGGCTCTGACTTCCACGCGGCGATTCAGGGTTCGCATGATGCCAGGCTGGATGCTTCGTTCGACCGCTTCCTGTCGCGGCTGGATGCGCAGTGCGGAGGGATTCGCCGTGCACAACATGATGCCCAGCCGGATGCGCCAGCCGTGCTGACACTGAGCGTCGCGGGGCCCGGGGAGGCCGTGCAGAGTGTGGACGAAAACGAAAGCTACAAGCTCACGGTCAGGCGTTCCCATGCTGAATTGTCGGCTGCGACCGACGTGGGCGCCATGCACGGCATGGAGACGTTTCTGCAACTGGTGGAGATGAGAGACGGGGCATGCCGTCTGCCGGCGGTGTCGATCAACGACGCGCCGCGCTTCCGCTGGCGCGGATTCATGCTCGATGTGAGCCGCCATTTTGAGACAGTGGACGTGATCAAGCGGACGCTGGACGGCATGGCAGTGGCCAAGCTGAATGTGTTTCATTGGCACCTGAGCGACGATCAGGGTTTCCGGGCTGAGAGCAAGAAGTTTCCCAAGTTCACCGAGTTGGCTTCAGACGGCCAGTTCTATACGCAGGACCAGATGCGCGACGTGGTGGCCTATGCGCGAGCCCGCGGCATCCGCGTGGTGCCGGAGTTCGACATGCCCGGTCACTCGTCAAGCTGGTTGCTGGCGTATCCCGAAATCGGCGCGGGCGAGGACATTAAATCGCTGCCAATTCAGTTTGGCATTCCGCAATCAGAACTGGACCCCAGCAACGAAAAGACGTTCAAGTTCCTCGACGAGTTTATCGGCGAGATGGCCGGGATCTTTCCCGATGCTTACTTCCACATAGGCGGCGATGAGACGAAGGGGAAGGGCTGGCTGGAGAATCCGCGTATCGCCGCCTTCATGAAGAAGCAGGGCTTCAAGACGCCGGAAGAGTTGCAGACTTACTTCAACAAGCGGCTGCTGCCCATCCTGCAGAAACATGGCAAGAAGATGATGGGGTGGGACGAGATTCTCAATCCCGGATTGCCCAAGGACATTCTGGTGCAGAGTTGGCGAGGCGATGCATCGCTGGCGCAGGGCGCATCGCAGGGGTACACAGGGATCCTGTCGGCGCCGTATTATCTCGACGCGCAGAAGACCGCGGAGATGATGTTCCTGGCCGACCCGATTCCTGCGGATACGAAGCTGACGCCGGAACAGCAGAAGCTGATCCTGGGCGGGGAAATCTGCATGTGGGGCGAACAAATCCATCCGGAAACGGTGGACTCGCGAGTGTGGCCGCGGAGCCTGGCGGTTGCGGAGCGCTTCTGGTCGCCGCAGTCGGATCGCGATGTGGACGATATGTATCGCCGGCTGCGGATTGTCTCACTGGAACTCGAGGATGCAGGCCTGACGCACATCAGCGGGCCGGAGAAGCTGCGGCGCAATCTTGCGGGATCGGCGCATCCGGAGGCATTGGATGTTCTGGCCTCAGTGACCGAGCCGGCGACTTTCAGTGAGGCCAGAACATCCAATGCCT
>Ga0134126_10002472_pt1 | contig 23281 bp, 14 predicted proteins | sample KB31752_FD_96881 | JGI IMG/M metagenome (GOLD analysis project Ga0134126, IMG submission 96881) | Terrestrial soil microbial communities with excess Nitrogen fertilizer from Kellogg Biological Station, Michigan, USA - KB3-175-2 | ecosystem: Environmental > Terrestrial > Soil > Unclassified ... | reverse complement strand
GCGGGAGCAAGCATCAGATGGAGGTTCGGGTTGGTTGCAAGCGGCGCGCTTAAGCCGAGTGTGCTGAAGTAAAAGCCGCTGGCCATCAACACCACCATGGTCAGTCCCAGCCAAAAGGCGGAGAAGTTACCTGCCACCAGGCCGGAGAGAATGTTGAGTGAGGGGCCGCCTTCTTCCGATGAGGTTACGATCTCTGCCACGTGGCGCGAATCCACGGAAGTAAAGACCTTGACCAACTCGGGAATAATGGCTCCAGCCAGCGTTCCGCAGGAAATGATGGCGGAGAGTTTCCACCAGAGCGTTGGGTCACCGTTCAGGTCAGGAATGATCACTCGCGAGACCAAGAAGGTGAAAATGACGGATACGATTGAGGTGAGCCAGACCAGCGATGTCAGGGGCGCTTCATAGTTCATCTCGTCAGCATTGCCGTAGCGAGCTTTGGCGAAGCCTTCATTGATGAAATAAGAACCCGCCGCCGCCACCAGCATCATGACGCGCATCACGAAGATCCAGACCAGAAGCTGAATCTGGATGGTGATTGAAGGCACGCCGAGCACGATGAAGGCGATCAGGGCCACACCGGTTACACCGTAGGTTTCAAAGCCGTCTGCGCTGGGGCCGACCGAGTCGCCAGCGTTGTCGCCCGTACAGTCAGCAATGACGCCGGGATTGCGGGCGTCGTCTTCCTTGATCCTGAAGACGATCTTCATCAGGTCAGATCCGATATCGGCGATCTTGGTGAAGATACCGCCGGCGATACGGAGTGCCGCTGCGCCCAGCGACTCACCAATGGCGAAGCCGACGAAGCAGGAGCCGGCGTAGTCGCGAGGGACGAAGAGCAGAATGCAGAGCATGATGAACAGCTCAACGCTGATCAGCATCATGCCGATGCTCATACCCGCCTTCAGGGGAATGGCGTAAATGGAAAACGGTTTTCCTCTCAGGCCGGCAAAGGCGGTGCGCGAGTTGGCAAACGTGTTTACGCGGATGCCGAACCATGCCACGCCGTAGCTGCCGGCGATGCCCACCAGGCTGAACAGCAGAATGATGATCACTTTCGTGGCGGAAAATTTCAGCAACACGCCGAAGTAGAGCAGGATGACAACGGCAATGAACGCTTCCAGTATTAGCAGGAACCTGCCCTGTGTGACCAGATAGGTTTTGCACGTCTCATAGATGAGCTCAGAAATCTCCCGCATGGAGCGGTGCACCGGCAGGTTCTTTAGCTGCGTGTAAATGATGAAGCCAAACAGTCCGCCAAAGAGGCAGAAGAGAAGCCCGATCGACAGCAGCTTGCTGCCATTGATGCTGTTGTTGAAGAACGAAACCTGAGACATATCCGGCATGGGCAGGTTGGCTTCGCCACCTGCTTCATGGGACGGCGCTTCACCGGGAGGGTTGGATACCTGATGTTGCGCCATCGCTCCGGGTTGTGGATTCGCTACGGAGCCGGGTTGTTGTGCCGGGGTTGTTGCCGGTTGCGCCTGCTGTGCGACTACAGGCAGTGCAAGGACCATAACCGCTATGGTCACGAGCACCAAAATCCGGCGCGCGGAAATTGCACGCTCCATCAGGCCCGATGGGAGCCAGCTGTGCATAAGGATTCCTCCAAAAAAAGGTTCAAAAATTGGGAGTTTGAAATTACTAACGCCTTATCTGGCAAAATTCCAGAAACGCGCTTCCACATCAAGAACCGTGGTTTGAGGTTTGGCCGCGTCGGAAATTTACTGAAGCAGGTAGCAGGCAGACCTCCTCCTACTCCAGTAAAACAAGTTTTTATAACATTTTGGCGAAAGACAGGTCAACGTGGGGCCGAGTTTTCAGCGACTTAGCTCGATTCGCGATTAGCCTGATTGCGCTATGAAATGTGCGTCATAAGAATAAGTCTTTAGTGCTCAAAATGCAGGCGGATATGACTATGTCCGTTGATCCCGCTCACGGCTACGCGATCCGCAGTGTGTTGGATCAGAAACCCCGAAAGGCGAAGCAAGGCAGTGCCGTCGTTGAGCAACTCACTTGCGGCCGGCGGAGCTTCGGGGAATTCGATCGGCGGTCCACCGTAGCGAAGAACTACATTCAATTCGAGTTCATTAAAGCGCGCGGTTACGGACACAGGACTGGTCACGCCCAATCCCCTGATGCTGAGAATGCATTCGTATATTGCCTCCGCTGCCCGCAATGCGACTTCCTTGCGCATGCCCCAGGTTGCACCATGTTGTTCCATGACGCGGATGATCGTCTCCAGATCTTCGTGACCGGCGATCAGCTCGAAGTGCCGTTCGCGGGCGATTCCGAGTCGCATCAACAAATTGAGAGCCACCACCAGCACCGTGCTCAGGGAAAGTGACGAGGCAAATAGTGGTTGCAAGGGCGTGGGAACTCCACGGTATAACCCCGGAACCATTTCTACACTGAGGCCGAAAACCAGGGCAATGCCGATGACGAACGTTTTGCGCGCGTCAAGCATGCGTGAAGTCAGCACCTGCATACCTCCCAGAATCATGAAGCAGGCTACATACACCAGAACTGCGCCCATCACCGGCTGGGGTATGACGGCGAAAGTGGCCGCCAGCTTGGGGAAGAACGCCAGCAGGATGAGAATCAATCCGATTGGCAGAGCGATGCTGCGGCTGGTGGCTCCAGTCGCCATGGAGAGTCCGACGTTGCTCGAAAAAGTCGATTGCCCCATGCCGCCGCCCAGGCCGGCGAGGATCGTGCATAGGCTTCCCGAGAGTATGCCTCCCGAAACCGGCTTCATGTCAGTGCGTTTCCACTCGGCATCGTTGATTTTTTCGCAGAGTGTGAGATCGCCGACCGTTTTCAATATGGAGCTCACGCTGGCGATCAGAAATGGCAGAACCAGCCCCCAGCGGACCGACCATCCAGCGCCCGGAATCCTCCCGGGCAGGCTGAGCAAAGGAGCCGCGCGCACGCCGTTAAACTGGTTTGCATTGAGGAGCCCTAAGACCAGCGAAGCCGCGTATCCAACAACGAGTCCAAGAATCACCGGATAGAGACGCAGCCTTCCCTTGCTCCAGACGGTGGGAGCCACCATGGCTATTAATGTGAGAAGAGCGGCCGCACAGCCCCTCCATGCACCGTTGGAATCTGGATTCCCTACGAATCGCGGGCACGCCAGCCCGATTAGCTCAATGCCTACCATTGCGACGACAAGGCCGGTGACCTCAGGCGGAAAAAGGACGCGCAGGCGCTTCATCATCCGCGACATGAAGGTTTCAAAAATGCCCGAGATAGTGGTGAGGCCGAAAACCAGAGAGAGGCCGCCGGTTTTTCCGGCCAGGATGGAAGCGCCCAGATACGCCGGCCCACAGGAAAACGGGCACAAGTATCCCGAGCCGATCGGTCCGCGAACCCGTGCCTGGAGGATGGTGGCGAGTCCGGAAACCACCATTGACACGCGGATGATGGACTGAGCCTGTTCCGCAGTCCCGCCGAATCCGGTGGTCATGACCACGACGAATATCCAGCCAACGGAAATCACAAACACATGTTGCAAGGCCAGAACGATCCGTTGTGAAAGCGGCGGGACTTCATCGACGTCGTAGATCAGATTGGCAGGTTTTCTACGTTCGCCTGAGGTGTGCTTCTCTCCGGGAGTTGGCTGCAGCGCAGCTTGCGTGAAACGGAGTACTCCGATGCGGACCTTTTCCAGTTTCCCGAGAGTTCCGGCGGGCGGAAGCATCGTCCTCCATTCTTCCCCGGCGCCCAATCTTCCAACAAAAGCGGCTTGTCGACGCGGCATGAGGATCCGCGATTGGGTTTCTAAGATAGCACGCTCTAAAGCGGCAGAAAACCGCTGCATGTGAGGACCGCAAATTTTTTGCTATGCGGCGCCTTGTGAAACCCATCACAAAGGTTCCGAGGGCAGACGAATACTGGTTCAGAGCAGGCAATTGTCCCGAGATATGCCTGCTCGCGACGGTCGTACTTTACGGCCCCGTACGTTTGCGATTTCGATGCGGGTCGAGTGTTCCACAATTGCCACTCATTCCGCTTGCATCACATTCAGCCGGATCTAATTCGAATAGAGCCACAACCCCCAGGCCAAGAAGATGCTGCTCGATCGCTTCTGAAATTTCGCCTGTATTCCGGTCGAGCTCCCGTAGGCTTTGAGTCTTGCCGGGCCTCACCACTGTCTCCTGCGAAGTGTTATTCACACGATCCCCCAATTCGGAAATCTCGATCCGTCCGGCAAGTTCTTGCTGGATGTTAGCGAACAAGAGCGACGGCAGGGTGCCCAAGCGCTGCCTGAACAAACGTCCCGGCCACCATCAACGCCACTAGCGCAGCCACTGCGTATACCGCGAGACGCCGTTGCTTGAACGCGGGCCTCGGCGTCATCTGCCACAGTAAATAGGCAAACAGAGGCACGATTTGAATTGCATGGATTGCGATAAAGTGCGCAATGCGCAGATCGCCCGCAATTGTGCTCCAGTTGAGGAAGGGGAGTCCGGGGCCGCCATCGGCTGCTCCTACCGTGTGCGAGCCACGAGCCAGCATGTAACCGCCTACGGCGTTGCCGGCCAGGAAGATGATGACGCTCAGTCGTACAGCCAGGACCATGGCGCCATCCGCGATCCTGATTCTCTGGCGCTTGCCGCAAAACAAAGCGAGGAGGCCAACCAGGATAGCGGTGTTCACTGAGACCATGGCGGTGGTCATCTGCTGAACCAGCCAATCACCCAACCCTGCCACGGCAGATGGATCTGTGATTCGCCACGCTTGGACCGAAAGACACACCATTTCAATGGTGATGCTGGCGACCATCGTCAGCCGCGTGGCCTTAAGCAGGCGCGAAGGAATCCGCAGACGCAAAAGAAACAGGCTTACCGTCCAAACGAAGGTAGAAAATGAAATGGCGAACTTGATGGGCTTGAACCATGGGTTAGCCATATGAGACGCCCCGGGATCGAAGAAGCTGAACGCGGCAAACGCAGGAACGCTGAGCAGAAGGATCCAGCCAAAGTGACAAAGTAGCATGTCTTTGCTTTCGAGTCCGACAAAGAATCTGCGCACCGCTGCAGGAGCAAGCACCTGTTTCAAACTGCGCACGAACGCAGGAATGTATGCATTACCCTTGTCAGTTTTTTTGCCGGCCTGTTTGGGCCATGCCTGGACGCCAGTCAGCGTCAACTCTGCCGCAGTTGCGATTGGTTCGTTGAGGGTTGTTCCCGGAAGATATCTCATGTGCTTCCCCGTCCTTTTGGTGGTGCTCTGTTCGTTTCCGGGAAAGGCACACTTCGGCCAGGACTCCGCAAACTGAGATTGCGCAGCCGGTCGAGGGGCACACGTCCGCGTGGCATTAGCTGCTGAGAGACAGCAATGCGTGTGCTGACGTTTAACTAAAAGCGGGTGAACAACTGATCTGGCGCAAGAACTGGATAGAGAATGCTGGTTCCCGCGTTCGGAGTCAGGTCAAACGCCCTTTGCAAACAGCCCACGTAGCCTGATTGCCCGGAAGGGATCTTTAGAATCACCCTGGCGCGTCAACGTCCTGTTGAAGGAGGCGATGACGTGGTGTTTCGAAAGCGTCCGCCGAACTGGAGCCAGAATGCACTGGCGTAATTAGAGAATTATTGGATCGAGATTAGACTTTCCAAGATTAGCGGAATTTTCAATCAAAGCCATAGTTGATTCCTATAAAGCTGATTAAAAGTGACAATGTGAGTCATAGGTGCCGACAATGGCTACAAAGATGCCACGAGTCTCGGTGACATAGGAAAATTCTATGCACGGCTGGCGCCTTCCTATTACCCGGAACCAGGCTTTTGGGACTGATTGAAGGGAACCAGTGTGCAGAACTTACATAGGCTCAAAAACGAAGCGGAGGCCGCAGCCCCCGCTTGTTTTCCCTGCGCAAAATTATTCGACGTAAATATCGCCCGAGCCGGTATGCAGGTCTAGCAGTGGCCCGCCATTTCCAACCTTGCCCTGGATGCGGTTGTGCGACATAGTTCCCTGGACGGTCACTGGCTTGTTGACTTTGAGACTTCCGGAAGAGGTCCGGGCGTCAATGTTAAAGGAAGCCTGGGAAGGTATTTTGAGCGTAATGCTGCCCGAGCCCGCGCCCAGCTGCCAATCGCTTGTGGGCTCCCCTTCTGCCTGAATGTCGCCGCTACCCGCCTGAGCGCGCAACCCGCCCTTGATCCCGTGCAGTTTGATGTTTCCTGAGCCGGTCCCGACTCTCACGTTGCCGGCGGCCACCTGGCGCATTTCCACGTCACCGCTGCCGGTATTGGCAGTGATTTCACCGGCCACGCCTTCAGCACTGATATTACCGCTGCCGGCGCTTGCATTGAGCGCGCCCTTCACCGATCCGATTTTCAAATCGCCCGAGCCGGACGACACGTGGGCATCCGCCCCAAGATTATCGACGGTGATGTTTCCGGAGCCTGTCTTGGCCGTAAGAGACAACTGCAAGCCGTTGATCACCTGGTCGCCCGAGCCTGTTTGCGATGTCATGCGCGTTTGCGGAGGAACAGTCACGTCATAGTCGATGGAGATATTGCGAAACAAATCCCGATCATCACTCCGGCCAATGTGAATGATGTTGCCCTGTTGCTCGACCGGGGGATTCTGCTCGATGCGATGAATTCTGTCCTCCGCGCTGCCGCCGAACAACCAGGAATTGGAAGCGTGGATTTTGGCGGAGATGACGACCGAGTCGTTGCCGCCGGGGTGCACCGTGATGTTGCCGGAACCGGAAACGATGTTAAGGTCCACAGGGCCGGTGACTTTTAACGTGCGGTCAAAATGACCTGTGACCTCGGCAAGTGCCGGCAACACTATTAAAGCGGGGATAATTGCGCACAGAATGAGAAACCTGGTTCGCCTCATGCGTTCCTCCACGTTGTTTTATTGCAGAACCATTTATTGCAATACCACCTGCTGGCCTTCGGATAATCCACTCAAAAGCTCGGTTTTGGAGCCATTCGAGATTCCGACGGTGACCGCAAGTTTCTTCTTCCCGTCTTTGCCATTCGGATCAGGAATTTCCACAGAGGCTTTTCGGTCTTTGTCATAGATCAGTGCGCCTTCGGGAATGATCAGAACTCCCTTATGCTCGTCCTGAATGATCTCGGCATTGGCCGTCATTTGTGATTTGAGTTCACCCGTAGAGTTATCGATAGAGACCCGCACTTCAAATGTGGTGACATTGTCCTTTTCTACGCCCATGGGAGAGATCTTGGTAACTTTTCCGGAGAAGGTTCGGTCCTTGTAGGATTCAACTTTGATTCGCGCAGCCTGGCCTATGTAAACCCTGCCGATATCGCTCTCGTCCACTTTACCCTTCACGTAAACTTCGCGAGTATCGCCCAGTGTCATCACCAGCGTTGCCGAAGAGCCAAGGACAAGGATTGAACTGACGGCGTCACCCACCTCGACGTCTCTTGAGAGGACCACGCCATTAATGGGAGAGACGATGGTGGAGTTGCGGTATTCCTGTTCCTTCTGAGCGAGTTGTGCTTTGGCCTGCGAAACTTGTGCCTGTGCCTGTGTGAGCTTGGCCTTGGCTGAGATCACGTTGGCCTGGCCAAGGTGCTGCTTGTTGACAGCCATTTCGTAATTTTTCTCTGCATCATCGAGCGCCGAAGGCGAAACCACTCCATCTTTGGCCATGGTCTGAGCGCGTTCATAAGCGCGCTTCAGCATGGGGATGTCAACTCCCTCTGCGTCAACCCTGGAATGCTCCAGATCTGCTTCGGCGGCCCGGGCGGCGGCTTCGGCCGCTTCCAGAGAAGCTTTCTGCTGGTTCACCTGCGCCAGAATCTCTTCCTTATCCAGCTCGGCCAGAATCTGGCCCTGCTTCACCGGTTCGCCGTAGTCGACTAAAAGTTTTTTTACGATGCCACTGGCCTTGGATTTGACTTCCACATTCGTGATGGGCTCGATCTTTCCCGTGGCAACCACGCTTTTGGCCAGATCGCCCTTTTCCACTTTGGCCAGCCGCGAAGGATCAAGTTTGGTTCCACCGCGCTTGGCGGCTACAAGTCCAACAACGATCAATACGGTGACAGCAATTCCGCCGACGATATAAAAGAGCCGTTTACGCTTATGTTTGCCGTTGGCCATGCAAAAACCTCTTTTTTACCGGTCTCCAGTCAAGGAATACGTGGGAAGGATCGATTTGGTTCCAGAAAAGAACGTACAAGGGCCTTAGACCTTGCATGGTGGAAAAAGATAGCAAAGCAAGCACTTAGTCATTCCGGCAACACATGAGTGAAAACAGGTAATTTGGCGGCAAACGTGGCCTGTTTCGCCCGAAAGAAGTAAGGCCCCTGTACTTTCTCCAATACAGGACTGAGCGCACGTCAGTGTATGATGGAAATCCCTATGGTCAGCCTGGTGCTGCTCAGGATCATTGTGGTGGTCCTGCTGGTGGCAGCCAATGCCTTTTTTGTAGCCGCCGAATTTGCCATGGTCAGCGTCCGGGATACCCGGATTCAGCAGATGATCGAGCAGCGGCGCATCGGTGCGCGTATTGTCCAGCGCATCCAGCAGCATCTTGATGAATTCCTGCCTGCTGTGCAGTTCGGCGTTACCCTGGCCAGCCTGGGTTTGGGTTGGGCAGGTGAAGGGACTCTGGCGGCGATTATTCAACCCTGGCTGGGCAATGTGCCCTATGCCAGGGTTTACGCGCATGGTCTGGCCGCCGCTCTGGCCTTCGTGATCATCACTTATCTTCTGATTATTTTGGGCGAGCTGGTTCCCAAATCTCTTGCGCTGGAGCGCGCAGAACGCGTGGCGCTGGCAGTGGCAGCGCCTATGGACTTTTTCATGACGCTGGCCCATCCGTTTCTGGTGTTCATGAATAAGTCGGCGAATCTGGTCTTGCGCGGCTTCGGTTCACGACTGCGGCGGGAAGGAAGCGGCCATTCCGCGGAGGAACTGAAGCTGATGGTGACGGCCAGCCGGCGCGTTGGTCTGTTGCCGGAAGCAGAAGAAGAAATGATCCACCACGCGCTGGATCTTAACAACCTGACGGTGCGCGAGATCATGGTGCCACGGCACAAGATTTTCTCCCTATCGGCCGAAATGCCGCTGGAAGAAGCGATGGCCAAGGTCGTGGAAGAGCAGCATTCCCGGGTTCCGGTTTACGATCCCGATAAAGGCCGGGAGAACATTATCGGCCTGCTCTACTCCAAGGATGTCTCGCGCATGATGCATATGCGGCTTGCCAGCGGCGTGCTATTCGACGGCAAGTCTTCCGGGCTCAAGGTGCGCCATCTTATGCGAGAGATTCTCTTTGTGCCGGAAGCGAAGACGGTGGGCGATTTGCTGCAGGAGTTTCAGCAGCGTAAGCGCCACCTGGCGATCGTGGTGGATGAGTTCGGCTCAACCAGCGGACTGGTGACGGTGGAAGACGTTCTGGAGCAACTGGTGGGCGAGCTGGAAGATGAGTTTGACGTGGGGCAGCGGCCCGCGGTCTCGCTCGCCTCAGGCGCAGTGGTGCTGGATGGCACTTCCAATATCCGCGACCTCGAAGTGCAATACGACATTGTGCTGCCACGTGATGAGGGCTTCGAAACCTTGGCCGGCTTTGTGCTGGCTCGGCTGGGCAGAATCCCCAAGGGAGGCGAGGCGTTTGTGTATGACGGCCGGCGCTACACCGTGCTGCACATGGAAGGACACCGCATTGCCCGAGTAAAGATCGAAAGCGTGCACCAACCGTCGTCCATGGAGACGGCGAGCTAAGGCTGCGCTCGAAATAAACAGCAAATGCTTCGCTACATCGCAACACGCCTTCTCTACATGGTTCCGGTGCTCTGGCTGGTGGTTTCTGTTGTTTTTCTGCTGATCCATCTTGTTCCAGGCGACCCCATCCAGCAGATGCTGGGCGAGGGCGCTTCGGCTGCTGACATTCAGGCGGCGCGGCATGCCTACGGCCTTGATGTTCCTATCGGCACGCAGTACGTCAATTACTGGAAGGGCGTGCTGCATGGCGATCTCGGCCGGTCCCTGCGCTTTGACCAGCCGGTAACCCGGCTTGTGCTCCAGCGCTATCCGGAAACGCTCCAGCTCACACTGGCATCGATGATTGTGGCCCTGCTGATTTCGATTCCCGCGGGCGTGCGTTCCGCGCGCCGCCGCAACCGCTGGGACGATCGCGTGCTCAGCTTCGTCAGCCTGCTGGGCCTGTCGTTTCCAAATTTCGCCCTTGGGCCGATTTTGATTCTGTTCTTCGCCATCTATCTGGGACTGTTGCCCGTGTCGGGCTCAGGCAGTCCCGCGCATCTGATACTGCCCGCTATTACCATGGGAGGAGCGCTGGCCGCGATTCTGACTCGCATGGTGCGCACTGCGATGCTGGAAGAGCTGAACCAGGATTACATTCGCACGGCACGCGCCAAAGGGTTGCCGGAAAACGTGGTGGTTTACAAGCACGCGCTCCGAAACGCTCTGGTACCGGTGTTGACCGTTGTGGGATTGCAGTTCGGCGCGCTTTTGGCAGGCGCCATTGTCACGGAGACGATTTTCTCCTGGCCGGGCATCGGACGCCTGACCATCCAGGCCAGTGGCAATCGTGACTATTATCTGGTTCAGGGCTGCATTCTGATGATTGGCCTTACCTATGTTTTAGTGAACTTTCTGACGGATTTCCTCTATTCCCTGGCGAACCCTAGAATTAGACAATAAGCGGTAAATGCCGGCCAGGAAGTTTGTGCACCCGAAATCCGCTCTGAAACGTATATCTCTCAATAGAGGGCATATGCGTCGTTTTCTTGCTGCGTTCCTGCTGCTGTCCAGCCTGGGTTTTGGGCAGGGCAGCTACAGGGTCAACACGAACCTTGTCAATCTCTCCTTTTCTGCACGCGATGCTGCGGGAGCACTGGTGGAGAACCTGACCCGAGACGATCTGGAGGTGCTGGAGGACAACGTCCCGCAGAAAATTTCCTACTTCTCGCGGAGCGCAGATGTGCCGCTGACGCTGGGCCTGATTGTGGATTTCAGCGACAGCCAGCAGCATTTTTACAAGCAGCATCGCCGTGATCTGGAAATCTTCTTGAAGGATGCGCTCGGCCCCAACGACAAGGCATTTCTTATCTGCTTTGGAAATCATCTCAGGCTGGTGAGCGACTTCTCGCAGAACATTCCCGACTTACTCGAGAACTTGAGGCAGTTTGACCAGGGAGAGCGCAATTTCCCCGAGATGGGTCCTAAGGAGGACCGCGAGATGGGCACCGCGTTTTACGATTCCATCTTCTATTCAGTGACTGAGAAGCTTTCGAACCAGCCGGGCCGGCGTGCGTTGCTGATCTTCAGCGATGGAGAAGACAACTCCAGCTCGCATAACATGATGACTACGATCGAGGCCGCCCAGGCGCAGAACGTTCCGGTCTTCGCCATTCGTTACACCCAGATGCAGCACGGCCGGCTGACAGCGCGGAACCGGTACGGCGTGAGCGTGATGGAGCGTGTAGCGCTCGAAACCGGTGGACGGCAGTTTGACGCCAGAAGCATGGATCCCCACGAGTACTTCAAGGAAATCGCGGACGAGCTGCGAAGCTCTTACGAGCTGGGCTATTATCCATCGCACCCGCTGAAAGACAATACGTTCCACAAAGTTGTGATCCGCGGAAAAGACAAGGACTTTACCATTCGCTGCCGGACTGGTTTCTTTTCGCGATGATCTGGGCGTGCCGTTTGTCGGCTTAACTTGCGGCGGCTATCGCATGCAGGGTTGCGACAATCTGGGTGCCTGAGATTTCCAGTTTGGCGACGCTGATGGGCAAGTTGAAGCGTCTTGGGCCTGCGCTTCCAGGATTCAAGTAGAGGACGCCATCTCTGGCCTCTTGTTTTGGTTTGTGAGAGTGGCCGCTAATGACTGCATTGAAGCCGGCAGCCTTGGGGTTGAGGTCGATCGCATTCACGTCATGGATGACATAGATGGTGACGCCGCCAAGCTCAACGACCTCAGTTTCCGAGAACACACGAGCCCAGCTCTGCACGTCGACATTGCCACGAATGGCCGTAACTGGCGCAAGTTTTCTGAGCACGGGAATGATGTCCGGAGTGCCGATATCTCCGGCATGGATGATGTGCTCCGAGCCGCGGAGAGCTTCCACAGCCTCCGGCCGCAACAAACCATGCGTGTCTGAAATGACTCCGACGATCACAGCTTAAATCCTATTCTTTAATTTCCGTGTGTCCCGATAGTTCTGATGCAAGCAGGCGCTATCGAGTGATTCCGCCAATCTTATAGCCCGGCTTCAATCCGCGAGCGAGGATCGATCAAGTCTCTCAGGGCGTCACCAATAAAGTTGAATGAGAGCACGGCATGCATGACCGCGAGGGCTGGGAAGAGCACGAGGTGCGGAGCGTCGAACAAGTGCGCGCGGCCATCGTTCAGCATGGATCCCCAGCTTGCGGTGGGCGGCGGCACGCCAAGCCCGAGAAAACTCATGGTGGCTTCGGCGAGAACGGCTCCCGCCATGCCAATCGCAGCCTGCACGATGACCGGCTGAATAATGTTGGGCAGAATGTGATGTGTGACGATCCTCCAGTCACTGGCGCCAAGAGCGCGGGCAGCCTCCACAAACTCACGTTCTTTTACAGCCAAAACCTGTGCCCGCACCAGGCGGGCGTAGCCGACCCATCCACCGATGCACAGGGCAAGGATCAGATTGAAAATTCCCGGACCGAGAAAGGCCACAAATGCGATTGCCAGGAGGATTCCGGGGAATGACAGAAATGCGTTCATGATCACAACATTGAAAATGCGGTCGGTGTAGCCGCCGTAATAGCCGGCGATTGATCCAAAAATCAGACCCAGCAGGAGTGAGCCCGCCACCACACTTGCGCCTACCAGCATGGAGATGCGTGCTCCGTAAATTACGCGCGACAAAATATCGCGGCCCAGTTCATCCGTGCCGAACCAGTGTGCCGCGCTGGGAGGGTGGAGACGTCCGGCAAGGTCGATCTGGCTGGGGCTCTGGGGTGCGATCCACGGAGCGAAGAAGGCAAAAACCAGGAAGATAACAATCAGCAGGATACCTGCGGCAGCCAATCGGTTATGCCGCCCCAGAGCGGCCGCGGTGGACCATGTGCTTGAGGCCATGGCGCGGCTACCTGACGACCGGCTGGCGCACAACTTTGCTCAGGGCTCGAACAAAGGTCTGATTCTGCTCCGGCGTGCCAATCGTCACGCGGATGCCATTGCGGATGCCCCACGGCACCAGAGAGCGCACGATTACGCCTTCCGCCTGCATTTTTTTGGCAAAGTCGTTGGCGTCTTCATCCACTTCAAAGTAGATGAAATTCGCGCTGGTGGGTACGGCGCGCAAGCCGAGCTCGGCAAACTGAGGGAACAGCCATGCCGCACCCGCAGCATTGTTTTCCACTGTCCTGAGAATATGGCCTTCGTCACGAATCGCAGCCAGACCGGCTGCCTGAGCGAGCGCCGAAACAGAAAATGAATTGCGCACGCGGCCAAAATACTGAAACAGCTCAGGGTCGCCGCAACCGTAGCCAAGGCGGATACCGGCAAGGCCGTGGGCCTTGGAGAATGTGCGAAGGACAATCACATTGCGCCGGCCTGCGCGCACGTAATCCAGCGAGCGCGAATAGGTTTTGCCTCGCGCCTTGGCAAAGCCGGTGGCGAAATCCGAATATGCTTCATCGAGCACCACCAGGACGTGATCGGGAACCCGGCTCAGGAACGCGTCGGTCGCGTCGGCGTCAAACATGGTTCCAGTTGGATTGTTGGGATTGGCGAGAATGATCACGCGGGTGTCGTCATTGATGGCGGCAGCAATCGCATTGAGGTCGTATGCATCCTGCCGCAAAGGCGTGGTGATGAGCTGGCCGCCCGCAGCCTGCGTCACAATGGGATAGCTGATGAATGAACGTTCGCTGGTTATGCAAATTAATCCCGGTCCCAGCAGCGTGCGGGCCAGAATGTCCAGCAGTCCCAGTGATCCGTCGGCAAGGAAGACCTGTTCCGGAGCAATCTGATGGCGTGCGGCAAGCTCGGTCCTTAATTCCGAGGCGTCATTGTCCGGATAAAGATGTATTTCTGCGGCCGCAGCGCGAATCGCTTCCAAGGCGCGGGGTGACGGGCCGAACGGATTTTCATTGGAAGCGAGCTTGATCATGGCGACGCCAGACTCTTGTTGTGCCTGCCGCGCCGCTTTCCCCGGCACATATCCCCGCAGAGAGCGGATGTGCGAAGGGATCAGATCGAGGATGCTTTTCTTCATCAGAGCAAGGAGTGTTACAGGCCTTTGTATCACGAAGGCGCCGGAATTCGCCAGTAACGCGCATTTCAAGGAGGGGAGAAACAGCCTGGTTCGTTCGCAGCACGCAGCCTGGTTCTGCTGCTTACACCTTGGCTTTTGGTTTGATGCCAGCCATCTCTTCGAGCAATGTAATTGTCACTGCGTAGTCCAGATCATTGAATCCGGGGCGTGCCGCGGCCTCTTCGTAGATCTCATCGATTTTGGTCAAGCCGGGGAGCTTAACATCGTTTTCGCGGCCAGCATCGAGCATAAGGTGAATATCCTTATGCATCAGCTTGAGCGGGAAATTGGGAGTGTAGTCCTGGTTGAGGATAAATGGCTTCTTGTACTCGGCAACACCGGAGCGAATCATGGATGACTCGATCAGCTCAAACATTTTTTCCGCCGGAACGCCGAGCTTGCGCGCCAGGGTCAGGCTTTCGCAAAGTCCCTGGTACATGAAAGCGATGTTCATGTTCTGAGCCAGTTTGGCGGACAGGCCTTTTCCGTTGTCGCCCATGTGAATCACTTTCTTGGCCATGGCGCGAAGCAGCGGTTCTACTTTCTCAATATTGTTGGGGTTTCCCCCGATCATAAAGATCAGCGTGCCCGCTTCGGCAGCAACTTTTGATCCGGTCACCGGCGCATCGAGGAAGTCGCATCCTTTTTCCTGCAAGGCCTCCATGCAGAGGAGGCTGGCCGAAGGCGAGATGGTGCTGGAGTCAACTACCACCGTGCCACTGTCAAGCCCGTGAACTGCGCCTTGTGCCCCAAACAGCACTGACTGGACGGCCTTGGTATCTGAAACGCAGATCCAGACGGCTTCTTTGCCCTTTACGGCTTCAGCGGGAGTGGCTGCCGTGGTTGCACCGTCTATGTTCTTCGGAGTGCGGTTCCAGACAGTGACTTCGTGTCCGGCCTTCACAAGATTGGCGGCCATTGGGCCACCCATGATTCCAAGTCCAAGAAAGGCTACTCGCATAGGTTGGAATTAAAAATTTAATTTTGGGCGACGTCAAGCCCGTGCAAGCCAAGTCCACCCCGCTTTCGAGTGTTACAATTTTGAGTTTGGCCATTATCTATTAGAAGGACTGTTTTATGTCCCAGGCAACTGCCCAGCTACCCGCGCCACCACCGCCACTGGTCGCATTGAGCGAAGACGAAGTCCTTTTTCGTGACAACGTCCGACAATTTGCTGACGACTCGATTCGTCCGAAAGTCCGTGAAATGGACGAGAAGGGCGTCTTCGAGCGCGCGCTGATCGATCAATTCTTCCAGCTTGGGCTAATGGGTATCGAAGTGCCAGAGCAATTTGGGGGCGCGGGAGGAAAGTTCTTCGAGGCCATTCTTGCCGTGGAAGAGGTTTCCCGAGTGGATGCATCGGCCGGCGTGATTGTTGATGTGCAGAACACTCTGGTTAACAACGCTTTGTTGCGCTGGACCACGGACGACCAGAAAAAACGTTACCTGCCGCGCATGACTGCCGATACGGTGGGTGCATATGCGCTCAGCGAAGCCGGGTCAGGTTCTGATGCCTTTGCCATGCAGACACGCGCGCAACTGAAGGGAAGCGATTATGTCCTGAACGGCCGCAAGCTCTGGATCACGAACGGCAAAGAGGCCGGAATTTTCGTTCTGTTCGCAACCGTTGATCCTTCCGCGGGCTACAAGGGAATCACAGCGTTCATCGTGGAGAAAAACTTTCCAGGATTTGCAGTGGGCAAGAAAGAAGACAAGCTGGGCATTCGCGCTTCCAGCACGTGCGAGCTGATTCTGGAAGACTGCCATGTGCCTAAAGAAAATGTGCTCGGAGAAGCTGGGAAGGGATACAAGATCGCGATTGAGACGCTGAATGAAGGACGCATCGGCATTGGAGCGCAGATGCTCGGTATCGCGCGCGGAGCCTGGGAAAGTGCGCTCAAGTACTCGCGGGAGCGCAAGCAGTTCGGGAAATCGATTTCAGATTTTCAGGGCATCCAATTTCAATTGGCGCAGATGGCTACCGAGATTGAAGCCGTGCGCATGATGGTTTACAACGCGGCCAGAATGAAAGATGCGGGCATGAATTTTGTGAAAGAAGCCGCCATGGTGAAATTGTTTGCCTCCCAGGTGGCCGAGAGGGTGAGTTCGCTGGCAGTGGAAATTTACGGCGGTTATGGCTTCACGAAAGATTATCCGGTGGAGAAGTACTTCCGTGATGCCAAAATTGGCAAAATCTACGAAGGAACTTCGAACATGCAGCTGCAGACGATTGCCAAAATCGTGCTTGGCGGCAAATAGGCATAAAACTCGTAATCCGAAGTAACTTGTTATAAATCATCAGCTTGCACGGGGTACTCACCCGGTAATCAGCAACTGATTTGTGTCCGCAGTCTGGCTGGTTTAAACTACGGCAAAATCCGCCTCTCACACCCCAGGGCAGGAAACGGTGTCACAGGAGTTTGCCAGTGGGACAAGACTCCCAACGGGAACTGCAGGACCTTACAGCAGTACAGAACTTTTACGCCGGGCTTTTGGAAAAGAGCCTGGGGCATGCCGTGCCGTCCCCAATCGAACTAAAAAGCCCAGATACAGCTTCGGAAAAAATTTACCCGACGCTTGAGCATTTCAGGAATTGGCTGGATGTACTCGATCTCGCAATGACTCCGCCTCTCGTGCGCGATTCTCTGAAGTTAACGTCCGGATCTGATACGGCACACGCCCTGATTCGCTACTACGTCAGCAAAGGTTCGCCACGATCCGGCGATCGCGACAAGACTGACTGCGTTATCACATGTCTTTTCCGCAATCCGCCGCAGGCAAGCGGCGCTCCGCCGACGTGGCAGCGCCCTGAGGTGGACAGCTCTTATTACTTCATTTCCCAGGCAGCGCTGGGCTTTCAGGGTGAGCTCTACCGGGCCATGGAAGGTATGGAATACAGTGCGCTTCCGCAGGAGCACGCGCAGCTTCTGCGCGAATTTGAATACCTCTACCAGGAGCTCGGCGATTATCGCCATTTTGACCAGATCATGGATTCAGGCATGGTGCAGCGGGTGCGCGAACTCAAGCAGTCTCTGGGCAAATCGTTTTACCATCCCGACGCCCTGGCGCAGCTGGCAGTGTGGAATGACGTGTTCGGGCGCAAGTTCGACGAGCTCTTCCACGATGCGGCCAAGCAGATCAAGACCTTCGCAGAAAACGTGCAGAAGGAGGGAGGGAGCATACTTTCGCGGCTGGAAGGCGATATCACGGTCAAACAGCTTACCGAAGTTGAAACCGACGAGATACTCTCGGAAGACTACCAGCAGGCCCAGGACGAATTCCGCAAAGTTTCAAAGTTCAAGAAGGTAGTCGACAGCAAGAAGCCCGGGCGCACTGCGGGGCCGCCATCATCGTACTCGCCCCCTCCGCCACCTCCTGTCCCGCGTCCCACGATTCCTGCGCCGGCCGGCGTTATCCCTGCTGCTCCCAGCAATAACAATGTTCCTGCGCCGCCGCGAGCGCATGTTGGCACTCCGCACGAGGTAAAAGCAGAAGTGCTGGCTGTTCCGCCTTCACAGGCAGTGCAGAATGCCGTTCAGGAAGGCAAGATTCACAGCGCCAAAGAATCAATCAAGGAACATGTTCGTGGCGTTGATCCGAAATTCGCGGCCATTGTTACGATCAAGAACACGAAGATCACTCTTTCTCCCGCCGAAGTTGAGGCGTTTCGTGCAGAGTACCAGGGCGAAAAGAGTTTCCGTGCCGACTATGCCTCGGTCATGATGCATATTGTGGCCTATCTGTCACGCATGATCGTGGAAGTTGACGAATACAACCAGAAAGCAACGTCTGCGTATCTCTGGAAGCCTCATGCCGATGCTCTCGCGTACCTGCTAAGCACGCTGGAACGTCTGAGCATGGAAGCCGAAGCAGTGATGGCGGTGGCCCGTGCCCGCGGGCTGCAGGACAAGGCGTCTGCACTGCAATCTTCGCTCACTAAGCTGCGAGATTACGGCAAAACAGTTTCGCAAACCTTGCAGGCAGCAGGGCAAAATACGCCGCGTTAACAGCAAGGAAGCAATCAGCACTCAGCATTCAGCCCCAGAACGTTTCACTTTCGGCAGAGGCTCTGGAATTTCCGGAAGAGCTTCTCCCCGAAAGTTGGATTCGACGACCATCTTACGTGGCTGAATGCTGAATGCTGAGTGCTCGCTCCTGCCGTTCTTTGCCGCTTTACGTCACTCTCACCGAATCGGTATTTTAATGACAGATGCCGCAAACACTCGCCGGATATCCGCAGCTTTATTCGTCGCTGGGTGACGAAACCGCTTTCGTCTATCAGCGCGGGTTCCGCACGCATCGGTGGAGCTACCGCAAGACGGGTGAGCTGGCGTTCCGTTTTGCCCGCGAATTGGAACAGCGCAAGATCGGCAAGGGTGATCGTGTGATGCTGTGGGGCGAGAACTCTGCAGAATGGGTAGCCGCATTTTTTGGCTGCATGCTGCGGGGTGCAGTCGCCGTTCCCATGGACAAGATTGCGGCACCGGAATTCGTCCGGCGAGTGGCATCAGATGTAGACGCGCGACTGATGATTTGCTCCAGTGCGGTGGTTCCCGAAGCTGGGACCATTTCTTTCTTGGAGCTGGAAACGGCCGTCGAAGGGCTCCAACATCATTCCGCTTCCGCATACCAGCCTGTAGAGATTACGCGCAGCGATCCCGCACAGGTGATCTTCACTTCGGGAACGACGGCCGAGCCGCGAGGCGTGGTGCTCACACACGGCAACATCCTGACCAGCGTGGATCCGATTGAGCGTGAGATTCCCAAATACCGCAAATACGAACGGATTTTCCATCCCATACGGTTTCTCCACATGCTGCCTCTAAGTCATGTGTTCGGGCAGACCATGGGGCTGTTTATCCCGCCCATGATCGCTGGGACTGTGCTGTTTCAGGAAAGCTATAAACCCAGCGATGTCGTGGAGACGATCCGGCGCAACCGCGTTTCTGTGCTGGTGGCGGTGCCAAGGGTCGCGGAGTCGCTGAAGAGCAAACTGGAAGCCGAGTTGGGTGAATCAATCCGCAAGAACTGGGAGATCGCGGAAAATGAAAAATATCTCAAGCGCTGGTGGCGCTTCCGGAAAGTGCACAGCTATCTTGGTTGGAAATTCTGGGCGATCATTTCCGGCGGCGCTGCACTTGACCAGACAACAGAAGAATTCTGGCGACGGTTGGGCTACGGTGTGATCCAGGGGTATGGCCTGACGGAAACCAGCTCTCTCATCAGCCTGAATCATCCATTCAAGATTGGCCGGCGTTCCATCGGGAAGGTCTTGCCGGGGCGCGAGATGAAGCTTGACCCTAAAACGGGTGAAATCCTGGTACGTGGCGAGAACGTGGCGCGACAGTACTGGCAGGGAAAACAGCTACAGCCGGTCACCGGCGAAGAAGGTTGGTTTCGCACGGGTGATCTGGGTGCGGTGGACGAAGAAGGCAATCTTTATTTCAAAGGCCGCAGCAAGAACGTGATCGTCACGCCCGCGGGGCTGAAGGTTTATCCCGAAGACCTGGAACAGGCGCTGCGCAAGCGGCCTGAAGTGCGGGATTGCGTGGTATTCGGCATGGCCCGAGGTGGTAACGCGGAGGCGTGTGCGGTCGTACTCCTGCGCAATGGCGGTTCGGTGGCCAGCGTGGTGGCGGCGGCGAATCAATCGCTGGCGGATTACCAGAAGATTCGCTGCTGGCTGGCGTGGGCGGAGGAAGACTTCCCCCGTACCCCAACGCAGAAGCCGAAGATGGATGTGATTCGTCGGGTGGCGGAGCAGCAATTGGGTCAGAATGGCGGCTCTCAATCGACTGCGATCGCAGGAGCAAATACTCTCGCAGATCTGATTGCCGGAGTTGCCGGGCACCAGGTCCATGTTCAGCCAGGAGCGCACCTGGAAGATGATCTCAATCTCAGCTCGCTCGAGCGGGTGGAACTGATGGCGGCCCTGGAAAACCGCTTTCAGGTTGATTTGAGCGATCGCGAGTTTTCTCAGGTGAACACAGTTGCGGAACTGGAAGAGCTTCTGAAGAAATCAGCTGCGCCCGTGACCGAGAAACTCGATTATCCTTACTCGCGCTGGGCGCAGCGATGGCCGATTACGTGGATCCGCGCACTGGCTTATCATCTCGTCACATTGCCTTACATTATGGTGATGGCCAGGCCGAAGGTGATTGGACGCGAGCGTCTGCAAGGCTTCAACGGCCCCGCCCTGATTGTATGCAATCACGTCAGCCAGATTGACATTGGATTCATCATGGCCGCGCTGCCCATGCGGCTGCGCAATCATCTTGCCGTCGCAATGCAGGGAGAGATGTTGCGCGCCATGCGGCATCCGGCCAAAGAAGTGCCATTTGTGAAGCGCTGGCGGGAGCAGATGCGCTATGCGCTGATCGTAAGTTTCTTCAACGTTTTTTCCCTTCCCCAGCGAGCCAAATACCGGGAGAGCTTCCGCTTTGCCGGGGAAATGGCAGATAAAGGCTACAGCGTCGTGATCTTCCCCGAAGGCAAGCGCACTGAAACCGGAGAGATAGGAAGTTTCCGCAGTGGCATTGGGCTGCTGGCGACACAACTGAATTTGCCTGTCATAGCGATGCGCATCGATGGGCTCTATCCGTTCAGGGCAGCAAAGAAGCACTATGCTCCGCCGGGAGCAATTCAGGTGAGGATTGGAACGCCGGAAAGGTTCGATCGGCAAGCCGAGCCGGAAGAGATCGCAAAACAATTGCAAACTAAAGTGGCAGAGCTCTAAGAAAATCAGGCCGCCCAATCAGTTTCCAAGGACGCGGAAGGAACTGATGGACGGCCTGCCGTTTTTTATCTGACTGCTACTTATTTGCCTCGAATGCGGGAGGAGCCTCCGGACCGGCCGCTCAGCAGGTTGCTCAGGGTGTTGCTCAACCCTTTGCCGCCGCCACCGCCGCTCGAGCCCTTGCCGCCGCCGGAACCGCTGCCGCCGCCCGAGCCGCTGCCACCGCCGCTCGAGCCCTTACCGCCGCCCGAACCGCTGCCGCCGCCCGAACCGCTGCCGCCGCCCGAGCCGCTGCCGCCGCCCGAGCCCTTGCCGCTGCCCGAACCCTTACCGCTGCCCGAGCCACTGCCGGATCCACTGCTGCCGCGAACGCCTCCCCGTACAGCCCCGTCATCGCTGCCATCACTGCCGCCGCGACCGGAACCGCCGCCAGATCCCTTGCCACCTCCGCCATCACCCGCGTTGCCGGTTCCACCGGTGAACGCAGTTGGGGCGATGTCATCCGGCGGGATGAAGGTCACGCCTTGCGGAGTGCAGATAGGTGTCGGGAGAGGTGACAGGAACGGAGTTCCTCCACCATTCATTTCCCAACGAACCAGCATGGCGTTGTCTTCATGCACGGTGTTGTGGCAGTGCTCCATGAACATCCCGCCCCAATCGCGGAACTGCATGGTCAAAGTCACGCTTCCACCCGGACGCAGACGATAGACGTCTTTGCGGCCCTTTTCCCATGCCGGGACATTGCCGGAGCTGCCATTGCGGGCCAGGATCTGGCCTTCTTCAAAGTGGATGTGGATTGGGTGATCCCATCCGCCGCCACCGTTCCGGAGTGTCCAGACTTCGCGAGTGCCATATTTCGGAGCTGCAGAGATGCGTCCGAAGCTGGCATTCAGCATCTGGCCGTTATCGGTCTTCACGCCCCAGGGACCGACGAAAGAAGTGTCAGGATTATTGATGGGCTGTGAACCGCCGGCACCGAACTCAAAGATGCGTTCGGCTGCGACAGGCAGGGTCGAAAGATCCGGGTTGGGGATCATCACTGCCGGAACCTGGCTCTGATCAGCCTGAAGCGGATCGCGCACGATACGGAACTCAAGGAACTTGCCTACGCATGGATCGCTTGAGGTACCAGAGAGGGCCTGAGACAGCGTGAGATCTGCCGCCGGTTTCTTGCCGTCAGCGTGTTCGCAAAGGTTCACCATCCAGACTTTGTCCCCAACGTTGTACCGGGAGAAGTCAATGACGATGTCATAGCGCTCGGCGATGCCCTGTTCGTCAAGCTGGGTCAGAGCGACCGGGCTCGGCAACAGGTTACCGTCGTTGGCGATCTGGATCAGCGTCGATCCATCGCTCAGCGCAACTTTAAAGAAGCGGGAAACGCTGGCGTTGAGGATGCGGAAGCGATACTTGCGGCGCTCAACTTCGAAGTAGGGCTTGTACGCCAGGTTGACAGTCATTACGTCGCCCAGGAAGCCATCGAAGTCAAAAATGTCCATGAACAGCTGCCCGTTCTGGTCGAAAGCCTTGTCGGAGAGCATCAAGTTCACGTCGTAATCCAGGTTGCCCCAGCTCTTTGCTGTGCCGGAGGGCAGCCGCAGGTTCACGCCATCGTTGATCTCTTCGTTGCCGCGATCGAGGGCGCTGTAAATGTTGAACATGGCAGCGTTGCCCTTGTACACGTTCTGCGAAGTGAAGCTGAACATGTGATCGTGGAACCAGTGGGTCGACATGGTCTCGCGCCAGTCACCGGCCACCTTGTTGATACCGCCGCTATCGGCCGGGCTGCCGGCGCGAGGATCGGAGGCTTCAAGGTTGATGCTGGTGCAACCGGCAAGAACGATGGGCCAATGATAGTCGTAGAACTGTCCCGGGAAGAAATACGCGCCGGTGAAGCCGTCATTCTCCGCGCCGTGGTGGCCGTTGTGCTCGTGAGTTGAAATCGTGTGCCGCCCGAAGCCGTTGTTCTGAGTGACGTCGGCAGGCAACTTGTTGTGATGACGGAACAGAATCGGCTCGCCGTAGCGTCCCTGGACCAACTTGGGAGGAATGGTGCCGTTGAAAGTCCAGACCGAATTCGGATTCTGCACGGGCATGTCCGGATGGAACACCAGCGGAATTGACTGCGTGGGATCGATACCGGAGTTCAGGCTCGAATCGACGCCAGGGTTATAAACGGTGTTTGTGGTCGCGCCCATCTGGCTGGCTTCCACACAAACCTGTGGCGGATACTGGCTGAATTGCTGGTGCGCCCAGATTGGGCCGGGAGGACGTCCTTCGCACGGGC